>Ga0307296_10000570_pt1 | contig 17621 bp, 14 predicted proteins | sample ER_DNA_153_FD_194467 | JGI IMG/M metagenome (GOLD analysis project Ga0307296, IMG submission 194467) | Bulk soil microbial communities from the East River watershed near Crested Butte, Colorado, United States - ER_DNA_153 | ecosystem: Environmental > Terrestrial > Soil > Floodplain | place... | reverse complement strand
CGCGCAGCTCCGCCCGTGAGCGCTCGACCAGCGCCTGGCGGGCCGGGTCGACCGCGCTCAGCGACTTCGTGTTGGTCGCGCCCTCGATCACGATCCGGACGTCCGCTCGCTCGATGTCCTCACGCCGGGCCGGATTCACCCACTCGACCTGCTCGTCGCTCCCGTCCGCGAGCAGGAACTCGGTCAGCTCGAGCTCGACCCGCGTGACCGGGTGCGCGCCGGCCTTCAGCACCGAGCGGTAGAGCTCGTCGATCAGCGGCTCGACGGCGACCGACCCTTCCAGCAGCACGAGCTCGCCCGATTTCACCCCCGCCGAGTAGCCGACGATCGTGTCGGCCAGGTGGCGTAGGCGCTCAGACACTCGCGACCGCCGGCTCGGGCTGCTCCAGAAAGCGGCCTGCGCGCCAGACGAGCTCGCCGTCGGCGTAGACCTCGCCGTCTGCGCGCAGGTCGCAGACGAGGTCCCAGTGCAGGATCGAGTCGTTCCGGCCGCCGAGGGCGTGGAACGCGGAGCCGAGCGCGACGTGCATCGTCCCGCCGATCTTCTCGTCGAAGAGCGTGTTCTGCGTGAAGCGGTCGATCTCGTAGTTGAGGCCGAAGGCGACCTCCCCCAGGCGCCGTGCGCCCTCGTCGAGCTCGAGCAGCGCATCGAGGTACTCGCCTCCGCGGCCGGCCTCCGCCTTCACGACCACGCCGCCCTCGAAGCGCAGGCGGATGTCGCTCACCTCGCGCCCGTGGAAGAGCGCGGGGAAGTCGAAGCTGATCTCGCCCTCGGTGACCGTCTCGACCGGGCTCGTGTAGACCTCGCCGTCGGGCATGTTGTAGCGCCCGTCCGCGGCCTGCCAGCGCCGGCCCTCGACGCCGAGACGCAGGTCGGTTCCCGGGCCGACGATGCGCAGCTCGCGCGCCTCCGACAGGGACTCCGCGCGCAGGCTCAGCTCCTCCCGCACGCCCTCCCAGTGCGCAACCGCGTCGCCGGGCTCCTCCACGTGGCAGGCCCGGAAGACGAACTGCTCGTACTCCGCGAGCGACATCTCCGCGTCCTGCGCGTGGCCCTCCGTCGGGAAGAGAACGCCGGACCAGCCGAGCTCGCCGGTCGCCATCCGCTCCCAGCGGCGCTTCGAGAGCTGCTGGGTGGACGCGATCAGGCGCTGGTGCCGCTCGGCGTCCACACGGCTGAGCGCGCGCGTGTTCGACTCCGACCAGATCGTGACGATCGCGTCGACGAGCTCGAGCTCGGCCTTCGCGATCGGAGAGACGAAGTCGAGCTGCTCGTCGCTGCCCTCGGCGAGCAGCAGCTCGGGCACGCGCTCGGGCTCGACGCCGACGTACGGCTGCGCGCCGGCCGCAAGCGCTGCCCGGTAGAGCTCGATTGCGAGCGGAGCCGCCACGGGCGCGCCGTCGATCCGCAGCACCTGCCCCGGCTTCAGCCCGAGCGAGTACGCGACGATCAGCTCGCCGAGCCGCTCGGCGCGCTGGTCCCTCATCTACGCGGTCGGCCGACGCGAAACGGCTTGCTCACGAAGACGGTGAAGCGCTGCGAGCTCATGGTGGCGGTCATTCGAATGGCGTAGACGTAGGTCCCGGCCTTCAGCTTTCGCGCCGGAAGATATACGACCCGCGACTTGGCCTTGATCGTCCCCTTGGCACTGAGCAGCGGCTTCGGGCGCCCCGTCAGCAGGCGCTTCGCGAGCACGGCCTTGCGCGGCCCGGCCTTGAAGATCGCCGCCTTGAACGACGCCTCCTCGCCCGCTCCCGCGGCGAAGCTCCACAGCCTGCGCTTGAGCGGGAACGGCTTCTTCAGCTTCCCCCACGCGACGCGCGGGAGGACGACGGCGTTGGTGTGACTCCAGGTCACGGGGACGTCCTGGCAGTCGCCGTGCGTCTGGGCGATCGTCTGCTTGACCGCGTCGTACGAGGGGCGCTTCGAGCCGTCGGCGCGGATCAGGCCGCTCTGCCAGCGCCCGAGGTCGAGCTCGTCGCTGAGATGGAAGAAGCTCAGCATCCGCACGGCGGGGTCGCACTCGACGGACGTGATCACCTCCCGGTAGTAGTCGGCCTGCGTCTGCTCGCTGACCGGCACGAGGTTCGGGGTCTCGGCGCCGAAGTAAAGGCCCACGAGCGCGGGCTGGATTGCGACCTGCCAACCCACTTCGTCGAGGTCCAGCTTGAGCGGGCGCGCGAAGGTCTTGCGCGGCTCGGCGACGGTCGGCTGCGCGGTTCCGTGGAAGGCATCCCACAGCGCCTGCTTGATTCGGTCGAGGTTCGGCAGGCCCGCGTTCGGCCAGACGTAGCCGACGTCGGGCGCGTCGCTGTTGCGAGCCGGGTAGGGGTGAAACGCGAACTCGTCCATCAGCGGAGTCGTGCGCTTGCTGGCGCGGTAGGCGACGCCGAGGTCGTGCAGGAACCGGACGGGCGAGCGCGAGATGTTGCTCTTCGCGAACGGCAGATCGTTGCCGCGCGGAGAGAGGCCGACGCCGATCACGGTGATCGTCGGGTTGACCGCCTTGAGCGCGTCGTACGAGCCCGCGAGCACGGGCAGATACGCGGCGGCGGAGACGGCCTTTCCATTGGGCGCGAATTGCGGCAGCTGGAAGAGCGGCTGGTTCGGCTCGTTGCCGATCACGTAGTCCTTCACGGTCGGGAACGTCTGGGCGAGCTTGCGGACGAAGTCGACGAATTGCGTCTTGGCCCCCGCCGAGCTGTTGAAGTCCTTGGCGTCGTGCGGTGCGACCGCGAAGACGACGCGCGTGCCGCTCACCTGCGCCTTGGGGAGCCACGCCGCGAGCTGGGCCTGGCCGGAGATCGTCGTCTGGTGAGCCGGGTCCCAGTTGATCGAGACGCGGTTCGCCTTCAGGCCGACGTCGCTGAGCGTCGCGAAGAACGCCGCGCCGCCGTCAGCCTTGCCGGCGTCCTCGGTTACGCCCACCTCGAGGCCTGCGGCCGCCCCGTGCGCACCGGCGCAGGCGAGCGCCGCACACGCGCACAGCAGCAATCCCCGAATCCTCGTCATTCGTCGTCCTCCTGGTCTCGGCCCGTCAATAGATTCACATGTTCTTCTGCGAACCGGAAGCGGCTCCTCGACGCTAGTGATCGGCGCGGCTGTCAGATGCTTGAGCCTCGAATGCGGCAAGCACGGCTTCCAGCAAGGGGCCGGCCCCGAAGCGGACCGGGTCGTCGGCCGGGAGCCCTGTGGCGCTCGCCGCGTCGGCGATCGCGGCGCGGGCCGCCTCCTCGTCGAGCTGAGCGGTGTTGAGCGCGAGACAGGCGACACGGGCCGGGCGCAGCGGCAGTGCGATCCGCTCGTGCAGCTCGATCAGCTCGGGCAGGCTCGGGATCGGGTGGCCGGGGTAACCCTCGATCTCGTCCGAGCCCGCCTGGTGGCAGAGGACGAAGACGTGCGGCGCCGAGCCGTGGATCAGGCCGAGCGTCACGCCCGAGTACGCGGGGTGCGAGAGCGACCCCTGGCCCTCGACGAAGAGCAGCTCGCCCCCGCGGCGGTGACCCTCGACGACCAGGCGCTCGGCGGCGCCGGCGAGGAAGTCGGAGACCACCGCGTCGACCGCGATCCCCCAGCCGGCGATCGCGATCCCGGTCTGGCCGGTCGGTACGAAGACGGACGCGAGGCCGCGGCGGCGCGCCTCGAGGTCGAGTTCGAGCGCGACGGTCTTCTTGCCGATCGCGCAGTCCGAGCCGACGGTCAGCGCGATCTGGGCAGGGAGCTCGAGGTTCTCGCCGGTCGGGACGTTCAGGTCCGCCGGCGGTTTGCGCAGGTCGCGCAGCTCGACGCTTTGCTCGCGGGCCAGCCCGGCCAGCTCGGCGTCCTCGCTGACGAACTCGTGCAGGCCGCTCTCGATGTCGAGCCCGCTCGCGATGCACTGCTTCAGCAACTCGCGCCAGGCGGGCGGGAAGCGGCCGCCCTGAGTGGCGACGCCGACGACGGCCGTAGTCGGCCCGTACGGGAGCGCCTCCTCGACGGTCGCGACGACCGGGACGCCTTCGTGCGTCTCGCCTGCGTGCGTGGAGTCGAGGAGCGCCACGGTCGGGTCGGGCGCGTAGCGGAGGATCCCGCGCGCCGTCTTGCCGTAGTGCGGGTCGCCGGAGCGACCCTCAGCGAGGATCAGGTACCGCTTCTCTGACACCGAGGCCCGGGTCGTTCGAGGGGAGTTGCACGCCGTCGACGAACTCGACGCCCGGCCACGGGTCCTCGACCAAAAGCAGGTTGCCGTCGAGGTCGACGTGGTCGAAGAGGCTCGCGATCTGAGCCCCGGCGGCGACGGCCAGGCCGGACTCGTTCATGCAGCCGAGCATCAGGTCGAGCCCGAGCGCGCGAGCGGCGTGCGTCATCCGCACGGCCTCGCGGATCCCGCCCGACTTGGCGAGTTTCACGTTCACCCCGTGCGCACGCTCGGCGCAGGCGGGCACGTCCTCGAGCGTGTGGCAGTCCTCGTCGACGTAGATCGGGAGCGGCGAGCGTCCCTTCAGCTCCGGCCCGCCGGGGTCGCCGGCCGGGAGCGGCTGCTCGCAGTACTGGACGCCGAGCTCGGCGAGCTGCGGCAGCGCCTCGAGCGCCTCGTCCAGCGACCACGCCTCGTTCACGTCCACCTGCAGCGGCACGTCCGAGACCGACCGCACCGCGCGCACACGCTCCACGTCCCGCCCGTCCCCCGCCCCGAGCTTCAGCTTCAGCCGCTTGAAGCGGCCGCGCACCTTCTCGGCGCGTTGCGCCATGTCGTCGGGGTCGCCGAGCCAGATCGTCCACGAGGTCGGCGGCCCCTCTCGCCGCAGACCGAGCAGCCGCCAGACGGGGAGCCCGACGAGCTTGCCGCAGAGGTCGTGCAGCGCCCCGTCGATGGCCGCCTTGGCCGCGTGCTCGCCGGGCCGCTCGCGCAGCCGCGACTCGATCTCCTCGAAGGCGAACGGATCGTCGCCGAGCAGCTCCGCCGCGTCCTGCGCGAAGGCGTGCGCAGAGGACGCTGACTCCTCGTAGCGCTCGATCGGAGCCGCCTCGCCGAACCCGCTCACGCCGTCGTGGCGGATCTCGACGACCACGACCTCGGCCTCGTCGGCCGCGCCGCGGGAGATGACGAACGTCTCCGCCATCCGCACGGTCGCGATCCGGGCCTCGAGCTCCACGGCGGATACCTTAGAGCGCCTCATGCGCTCGCTGGCGACCTATCTCCGAGGGCTCGACCCGCAACTCCCGAGAACGGTCTGGCTCGTGCAGGCGGGCGGCGTCGTCAACTCGCTCGGGAACGGGATCGTGTTCCCGTTCGCCGTCATCTACCTCCACAACGTGCGCGGGATCTCCTTCGCGCAGGCCGGCTTCGCGCTCGCCATCGGCGGAGTGGCTGCCCTCGCAGCCGGGTGGCTCGCCGGCTCCCTGGTCGACCGGCTCGGGGGCCGAAACACCCTCCTGATCGGGCTGCTCATCCAGGCCGTCGCGTTCAGCCTCTTTCCCCTGATCCGCGAGCCGTGGCACGCGTACGCACTCCTCGCCCTCGACGGCGCCGGCACGGCGTGCTTCTGGCCCGGTCAGTCGACGCTGCTGGCACGCCTGACGCCCCCCGAGGACCGGCACTCGGCCTACGCGCTCCAGCGCGTCAGCATGAACCTCGGGGTCGGCCTGGGCGCGGCCATCGGTGGCCTGATCGCGACCACCGCCGACCCGGGCAGCTTCACGAAGATGTTCCTCCTCGACGCGGCGACGTTTCTCGTCTTCGCCGTGCTGCTGACGACAATCCGTGAGCCGTTCCCCGCCGAGCCCGAGGGAGACCGCTCGGACCAGGTCGGCTACCGGGCGGTGCTGCGCGACCGCAACTTCGTCGCCTTCACCGGCCTCAACGTGCTCTTCGTGGCCGTGGGCTATGAGGTCTTCGCCCTGCTGCCGCCGTTTGCCAAGAACTACGCCGGCGTCAGCGAGCGCTGGGTCGGCTACATCTGGCTGGCGAACACGGTGCTGATCGTCCTGCTCCAACTACCCGTCTCGAAGGCGCTCGAGGGCCGCCGGCGGATGGCTGCGCTCGCGCTGATGAACGTGCTCTGGGCGACGGCGGCGCTGATCGTGCTCGCCGCGGGTGAGCTCCTGAACGGGGCGTCGGCCGCCCTCGTGTTCATGACCGCGACCATGGTCTTCGCGGTTGGCGAGACCCTGCAGGGCCCCACCCAGGCGCCGCTCGTCGCCGACCTTGCACCGGAGCACCTCCGCGGTAGGTACTTCGCCCTCAGCGCGATGTCGTGGAGCGCGGGCGCGATCCTCGGCCCCGCGGTCGGCGGCCCGCTCCTCGGCTGGCACCCGCTCGCACTGTGGCCGATCTCGGCAGCGGTCTGCCTCTTTGCCGCAGCCGGCTGCCTGCTACTCGAGCGCAGGCTGCCGGAGCGCGTCAGGCGCACGCCGAAGCCGGAACCCCTGACGGTGACCCCGCTCACGCCGCCGCTAGACTTGGCGGCCGAGCGCCTGTAGCTCAGGGGATAGAGCGCGCGCCTCCGGAGCGCGAGGTCGCAGGTTCGATTCCTGCCAGGCGCATGCACCGCTTCGTTGAGCGGTTTCCGTAGCTCCTCGCGGGAACGATTCACCTTTCGCCGCCCGCATCGGCGATCGCGCGCAGGGTGTCGGCGAGCTGGTTGATGTCCCAGTCGGAGATCGAGGAGTGCCCGAGCAGCTTCTGGAGCCAGACGCTCACCCGTTTGAGGGATGCGAGGCCGTCTGGGCGCCAATAGTCTCGCTTGCGGGGGAGGGTGCGGGGCAGCGCCTTCAGTGGCGGCCCACAAGGCGTACCCCGCCTTCCTCCATTCAGGACTGCTCGACTCGTTCCTGGTTGGCCGTTCCTAGCCCGGCGCTAAAAGTGGCGAGATACCCGCGGCGGAGTGCCCGGCAGCTGAGATCAGGCGACTTTCGAGGCGGGCGTTTGAGCGGCTCGGCCAGGTTGGCAGGTCTCGAAGAGTTTCGTCCCGACCCCCCTGGGCAGCAGAGGCTCAGCCGAGTCCAGGCGAGTCTAGGAGGGGTCTGTTGATGCGTGTTCTTGCGATTGGCTTTGCGATCGCGGTGGTGATCTTCGCGGCGACCGCCGGCCATGTCCTGCTGCTGCCCTTGCTGTTCCTGCCGCTCGGCGTGTTCTCCTTCGGCCAGCGCCGACGGCGCCAGACTGACGTCCGTCACGACGAATTGACGAGGTGATCTGAATGTTTCCGCGCTTGTTTCGTCCCTTCGGGCCGCTCGGGCTCGCATTCATGGCTTATCGATTCTGGCGGCGGCTTTCCCCTGAGCGGAAGGCAGACCTCAAACGGCGGGCACGCGGGTTGGCGATGCGGTTGCGTGGCGCTCCCGCCCGCTAGCGGGATCCGGCTCTGCCGTAATGAACTGACGGAGGTCGAGGACTAGTCCTCGAGAAGGACACCTACTGGGTCGCTCGCAAGACTGGTGAGGCCGGCGAATACGTCGAGGGGCGATCCGCGCAGCCGGTAGCTGTCGGTTGGTACTTGTTGCGGCTCGTCGTTCGCCCTAGGCTGCCCCGTCATGACACGGTTTCTCATCGAGCGCCGCTACGAAGTAGCGATGGACCGGATGCCCGAGGTCGGCAAGCGCTCACGCGAGGTGCGCAACGAGCAGTTCCCGGAGATCATCTGGGAGCACAGCCACGTGGTGGTCGACGACTCCGGCACGGTCAAATCCTTCTGCATCTACGACGCGCCTAGCGAAGAGATGGTCCGGAACCACGCGACCCAGCTCGGGATGCACGACGTGGTCTCGATCTACGAGATCGCGGGCGACGTCGTGCCGGAGGACTTCCCGCTCGATCAGGGCTGATCGCCGCGGCGGCCGAGCAGCTCGGCGTCCGCCACGTGGATGAGTGCCTGGAGGGCCACCGCTTGGCGGCGGGTGATCGCACGCCGGCGCTCCTGATCGTCCTCGGGTAGCACGGCCAGAGCCTGCTGGTAGTAGGCGACGGCCTCGTCCTTCGCCCAGCCACGTCCGGCCTGGTCGCCGGCCATGACGAGGAACTCGGCCGCCCGAACCTTCTCACCGGCCTCCAGCCAGTGGTGCGCGAGCGCCGAGGCCGCCGCGTGGCCCTCGCCCGTCGCCTCCTCGAGGAAGCCGGCCACGGCCGCGTGCCGCTTGCGCCGAGCCGGCCGCGGCAGCGTCGCGTACGCGATGTCGCGAATCAGGATGTGCTTGAAGACGAACTGCTGATCGGCCGCCAGGCGCGAGACGGGCTCGCGCCGCACGAAGTCGCGGGCCTCGAGCGAGTCCAGCAGCTCGGCGAGCCTGGTCCCGCCCGAGTCCATCGTCTCGAGCGCGCCGCGCCAGAAGACCTTCCCCACGACGGATGCGTCCATCAGCACCTGGCGCTCTACCGCGGGCAACGCGTCGAGACGGGCCGAGACGATCGCGCGGATCGAGGTCGGCAGGTTGCCGGAACCGTCGGCGGCGTGCTCGGAGAGCGACGCGGCCAGTTCCTCAATGAAGAGCGGGTTGCCCTCAGCCGTCGTCGCGATCGCCACGGCGTCGTGCGCGGTGGCACTGGCTTCGCGCAGGGCATGCAGTGCGAGCTCCTGCGACTGCTCGGCCGCCAGCGGCTGGAGCGGGAGCGCCGTGTAGCCGGGAAGCCCTCCACCCCACGCCGGCTTCGCCTCGAGCAGCTCGGGCCGGGCGAGCGCGAGCAGCATCAGCGGCACATCGCGCACGCGCGAAGCGAGCGACTCGACCAGCTCGAGCGTGCCCAGGTCGGCCCACTGGAGGTCCTCGAAGACGAGCACGGTGGGCTGGCGCCGAGCGACCTCTTCGACGAGCCGCCTCGCGGCGTAGAAGAGCTCCTCGCGGCCGGCCGCGCTCGCCTCCGTCTCGAGGCCGAGCAGCGTGCCGACGTTCTCGGCCACCTCCGCGGACTCGCCGTCGCCGAGCAACGTCGTCGCGGCCTCGCGCAGCTTCTGCCAGGCCTCCTCGGAGGTGTCGCTGTCGAAGACCGTCGTCATCTGCTTGACGTGCTGGGTAAACGCGCCGTAGGTCGTCTTCTCGCCGTACGGCACCGAGCGGCCGCGCAGTGCACGCCCGCCGCACTCGTCGACGGCCTCGGCGAACTCGCCCGCGAGCCGCGTCTTGCCGATCCCGGCCGGGCCGAAGACGGTCACGACGTGAGGCCGCTGCTCTGCGACGACCTGGTCCCAGATCCGCCTCAGCGTGGCCAGCTCGTGGTCGCGCCCGACGATGGGCAGCTGCTGGGCCTTCCGCTCGCCCGGAGCGGTCGAGGCCGCCAGCGCGATCCACGAAGGCACCGGGGAGCTCTTGCCCTTGAGGCTGACCGGGTCGACCGGGCGGTAGTCGATCGCGCGCTTCGTCGAGCGGAAGGTCTCTTCGCCGACGAGCACCCCGTTCACCGGGGCGACCCCTTGCAGCCTGGAGGCGGTGTTGACGACGTCGCCGGCCACGAGCCCCTCGCCCTTGCTGGTGTCGGAACCGAGCGCGACGATCGCCTCGCCCGTGTTCACGGCGACGCGCACCTGCAGCTCTTCGTCACGGCCCTCGCCCAGCTCGGCGATCGCGTCGCGGATCGCAAGCGCGGCACGGACCGCGCGCTCGGGATCGTCACCGTGGCTGACTGGCGCGCCGAAGACGCCCATCACCGCATCGCCGATGAACTTCTCGACCGTTCCGCCGCGGGACTCGATCTCCGTGCGCAAGCGCTGGAAGTAGGGCGACTGGATCGCGCGGACGTCCTCCGGGTCGAGCTGCTCGGACCGCGACGTGAACCCGACGAGGTCGGCGAACAGGACGGAGACGATCTTCCGCTCCTCCCTGGCCGGCGCCTCGTCGACCAGCCGCGAGCCGCACGCACTACAGAAGTGCGCGGCAGGCGGGTTCTCGTGGTCGCAGCTCGGGCAGGCGCTCACGCGCGAAGCGTACGCTGCGGCCCGGCTTGGCCCCGAGAGATCAAGCTTGCCGCGCGCCGGGGTCGAAGGCGCGCGGCAAGCCTTGTCTACTTGCAGCCGGGGAACTTGAACGAGACGACGCGCGTCCGCCAGGTTCCAATCACGAGCGTGTCCTGGCCGAGGTACTCCTGCGTGTACCAGAACGTGCAGTTGTCGCTCGGGTCGACCGTCAGGTCGCTGTAGTCGCCCCAGCGGCCCTCGGCCTCGGTCTGCGGGCCGGTGCCCGTGTACCCGACCTGCTCGGCCTGCGTCATCTGGCCGAGCGGGTCGCCCGCCGCGCGGCCGGTGTAGCGCACTGACGGGTAGTTGTTCGGGCCGGAGGCGCTGAAGCCGGCGGCGATGTCGCCCTTCTTGTCCTGGGCGACGCTCCCCATCCAGCGCCAGAGCGGGTTGGTGAGCCCTTCGTCCGGGGCGTAGGTGCCCTGCTGGTAGATCGAGGCTGCGCCGCCCTTCGGGATCCGCACCTCGTACCAGCGGATGCCCGTGCGGGCGTCGGCCTTCACCGTGTGGTTGAGGAGCAGCGAGCCGTAGCTGCCGAAGTTCCGGTACGAGAGCCGGAACATCGGCCGGTCGCCGAGGACGTCGAGCCCCTGGGGACCGCCCTTCTGCGGGACGCAGTCGCCGTAGCCGTACACGCACTGCGGGCGGACGAACGCTGCGACCGGCAGCGTGTAGCTCGGCCCGCCGTTGTTCCCGAAGGTCGAGTTGGCCGGGTTGGCCCAATCGACGTGGAACTTCCAGAGTCGCATCGCGAACCCGTCGCTGCCGTCGGTCGGCGGGATGGAAGCGGCGTCGTCGACCTCGGCGAAGAGGTTCGGCGAGCCGGAGGGCGGAGCCGTCGAGCCGTCGAGGTCGCCCGGGAGCTGGCCGATGTACTGGCCGCCGGCCGGGTTGTTCGCGGACTCGTCGAAGAAGACGACGCGCGCCGGCTGGCCAGCGAGCATCTTCGCCCGCTCGAACGCGAAGGCGCCCGCGCCGGCCGAGGTCGGCTGGCCGTCCGGGAACTCGTTGGTGGACATGTAGTACGCGTCGGGCCAGACGCCGAGCTTCTCGTAGTCGTGGAACGTCCGGCCGAAGTGGAACTCGTAGAGGTAGTACGAGCCGGTCGCGTCGCCGGTCGTCGAGACAGCGATGCATTGGCCGTACTCCTCGTTGTCGGCAGGCGTGGCGATGAACTGCGTCAGCAGCCAGCGGTTGGCCAGCTGGTCGTACAGCACCACCGGGTCGCCGTTGTTGTAGGTCTTGCACTCACCGCCCGCGTTCGCCCAGAGCTGGTTGATCGGGGTCGCGGTCCGCAGCACCGCGCCGTTCTTGGAGAAGACGGCAAAGTCCGTGTTCACCATCTGGACGTACTGCGTCGCGCCCACCTCGCCGTTCGTGTCCGGCGGGAGGCAGCTGCAGCTGCTCGGCAGGCTGCACGGCTCGCCGAAGGGCAGGCAGATTCCGTCGAAGTTCTGGATCGGCCCGGAGATAGGGCCTGTGCCCTTCTTGCCCTGCACCACCGGGTCCTTCGTCCCTGGCGGGGACGAGGCCGGCTTGAGCGACTCGATCTCGCGGCTGTGGATCGGGCCCTGCAGGACCGGCAGCACCGGTAGCGAGCTGACCTCGGGCGAGGTGCCCTGGAAGTCGCCCTGGATCACCTGCGGCCCGGCCGTGGCGGTGCTGGCCGCCGTTGCGGCGCCGGCCAGGCCCGTCGTGCCGCCCGAGCTGCTCGCGCGGGCGATTCCGGTCAGGCGCGTGGCTCCGTTCCCGGTCGTCCCGGAGCCGGCGATTGCGACCACCAGGGCCGCGAGCACGATCGGGAGCGAAGCCACCACGAAGACCCTGCGCCGCGACTTCAGCAGCGCGAGAGCCTGCGGAACGAGCTTCCGCGACATCCTCATCCACCCCCCAAGGGTTTCCTTGTGCATTCCACTGAAGCAGGTGGAAGTTTTCCGGAAATACCGCGATCAAAACCTCTAAGGACAATTCTGCGCTGATTTTCACCCTTGATTGACGAATCAATCAGCGCGATTAGGCAACGCTGGGTTTCCGGAGTACGCTTTTGCGGCGCTGAAAGCCGTCGCCGCGTATTTCCAAGGCCTGAGGCCGCAGCTCCCGCGCCCCGTCTGGTTGCTGGAGGCGGGCGGGGTCGCCAACTCGCTGGGGAACGGGATCGTGATCCCCTTCCTCGTCATCTACCTCCACGACGTGCGGCACCTCGGCCTCGGGACCTCGGGCTTCGTCGTCGCGATGCTGCTCGGGATCGGCGTGGTCGGCAGTCCACTGGCAGGCCGAATCGTCGACCGGGTTGGGGCGCGGGCAACGCTGATGACCTCGCTTGGCCTGCTGGCCGTCGGCTACGGCGGCTTTCCGTTCGTGCGGCACGCGTGGCAGGCGTTCGCCCTCGCGGCGATCGCAGGCGCAGGCAACGCGGGCTTCGCGCCGAGCCATTCGAGCCTGCTCGCGGCACTCACCTCGGGCGAGCAGCGCACGACCGCGTATGCGTTGACACGCGTGACCGACAACCTCGGCTTCGGCATCGGCGGGCTGATCGGCGGCCTGATCGCAACGACGCAAGTTCCCGAGAGCTACGACCTCCTCTTCGCCGTCGACGCGGGCACTTTCGTCGCCTTCATGGGCCTGTTGCTGTTCGTGCCCGCCCCGCCGCGCGTTCCCGCCGCGGCGCGCGTGGGCGGCGGTTACCGGGAAGTCAGCCGCGACCGGGCCTTTCTCTGGTTCCTGGCGCTGACGGCCGTGCTCGTGGCGGCGGCCTACGCGCAGATCGCGACCATGCTGCCGCCCTTCGTGAAGGACAACGCGGCTGTGAGCGAGGCCGGGATCGGCGTGATCTTCTTCGTCAACACGATCGTGCTCGTGCTCCTGCAGCTGCCGCTCGCCAAGGCGCTCGGCGGGCACAACCGGCTGCGGGCGCTCGCCGCCGCCGGCGCGATCTTCAGCGGCACCTGCTTCGGTGTCCTCGCGGCGGGGACCTGGCTCGACGGCTCGCAGGCCGTCGTCGTCCTCTCGGCGGTGATCGTCGCCTTCAGCCTCGCCGAGTGCCTCCACGGCGCGGTGAACAACCCGCTCGTCGCCGACCTCGCCCCACCGCACCTGATGGGGCGTTACATGGCGCTCCGCACCTCGGCGTGGCAGCTCGGGTTCCTGGCCGGGCCCGCGCTCGGGAGCCTGCTGCTCGTCCGCTCGCCGGTCGCGCTGTGGTGCGGAGCCGGCGTAGCCTGCGCGCTCGCGGCCGCAGGGTTCCTGTTCCTGGCGCGGAAGATACCCCCGGAGATCGCCGTCGCCCCGGGCCCGGAGCGGGCTCGCCGCAAGGCTTTCGGGGTACTATGGCGAACCCCGGCCATGAGAGTCGACGACCCCCTCAGTCCCGGTGCCGAGCCTGCCCCGCATCAAGCGCCCGAGACCTCGCACGCAGGCGGGGGACGTCGCAGCACGGCCTGAGCCGCGCCTCGCCGAGCTTCACGACCACGGGCTGACCTGGATCCACCTCGACGCTCCGACGCTGGAGGAGGCGTCGCTGCTCGCCGAGCGCTACGGCTGGCATCCGCTCGACCTCGAGGACGTCCTCTCGCGGCGCCAGCGCCCGAAGGTCGACGAGTATCCGGACTACCTCTTCGGCGTCCTCCACTTCCCGGTCTACGACAAGGCGGTGCAGCGGCTGAACGCCGCCGAGCTCGATCTCTTCGTCGGCCCGGACTACCTGGTCACGCTGCCCAACGTCGAGCTGCTGCCGGTGACGCGGCTCTTCTTGCGCTGCGAGGAGGACGAGGAACTCCGCGAGCAGCTCTTCTCGAAGGGCTCGGGCTACCTGCTCTACCACATCCTCGACGACCTCTTCGACTACTGCTTCCCGATCCTCGACAAGATCGGGCACAAGCTGGACTCGGTCGAGGACGACCTGTTCGAGAAGCGGGCCGAGGAGGTCGTGCGCGACCTCTCGAACGTCAAGCAGGAGATCATCTCCTACCGCAAGATCATCAAGCCCGAGCGCTCCACGCTGCGGCTGCTCGAGCGGCAGGTCGAGCGGTTCCTGCCGCAAGACCTCGAGCTCTACTTCGACGACATCGTCGACGCGAGCGAGCGGATCTGGGATCTCCTCGACAACTACAAGGAGGTCGTCGAGGCGCTCGAGGACACGAACGAGTCCGTCATCTCGCATCGCCAGAACGACGTCCTGCGGTTCCTGACGGTCGTGACCGTGATCCTGCTGCCGCTGACCCTGATCACTGGGATCTTCGGCATGAACGTGCACTTCCCCGGCTTCGAGACCGCGACCGCGTTCTGGGCGATCGTCGGCTTCATGCTCGGCCTCGGCCTAGGCCTGACCGCGTTCTTCCGCTACAAGCGCTGGCTCTGAGTTAGGCCCCGGTGTTTCCCTCGGCCTCGTCCGACCGCGTGCCGGCGCCCGACTCATCTGTGGTTCCCTGAGCGGGCATCAGGCCCTCGACGCTCTTGGCCAGCACCCGCGTGAAGCGCTCGTTGAAGCCGGCGACAAACGCAAGCGAGCCGTAGTAGAAGAGGGGGTTGGGGTTGGGCGACAGGGGATTGGTGGCGGTCGGCGGCGACGTCCCGAGAATCTCGCTCGCGAGCACGAAGTAGGTGAAAACGCCAAAAACGGCTCCCAGGACCGGTCTGTAGCTCCCGAGCATGTAGAGCGTCCGCTTGCCGAGGTCGTAGTGGACCTGGAACTTCGACTTCTCCGATGCCATTCGCTGGAGGACGCTGACAAACGCGCCGATCGCGCCCGCAGCGACCGATATCACGATCCCGTGGAGACGACTGTCCCACTGGACCGAGTGCCACAGGAGGAGCGGCGCCACGACGAGCGCGAGCAGCAGGGCTATCAGGAACACCCCGATGATCATCCCCTGCGTGTAGACGGTCAGGCCGATCCGCACACCCGCCCGGCGGTAGTAGTCGCGGATCTCCCGGAGCTCTCGGTTTTCCTCGGCGGCGATGCGCGTCGCCTCGGCCTGGTCCACCTCGCCGTCCGCGCGGTCGATCACCCCGAGCACGTGGCTCGCAACGGCCATGATCCTCTTCAGGCCGACACTCTCGCTCGTGTATCTCAGCACCTCGCTGATGCGGATCGCCAGGTTCTCGCAGTCGAACAACACGTCCGCGAGCGGCGGGTCATGTCGCGTCACCCAGTCAGTGGAACGGTGGAACCGACGCTCGTCGTTGAGGATCGGTCTCAGCAAGAGGGGCGCCTTCTTGTGCGTGAGGGCGACCCCAGATGGCTCCACGATCGACCAGTACTCGCCGACGATCTCGCCGTACCTGGCCTCGAACGCGGCTCTCGTCTCGCGATAGCGGCCCGCGGCCTTCGGTCTGTCGCACTTGCCCGTGCGCCGTTGGCGCTCCCACTGAAAGTGGTCCCAGGTGAGGTCGGGGAACGTCACCTGATGCGCGTCCAGGTGTTCCTTCCGCTCGCCGACAGCCGCGACGCCGTCGTCGGCGTGGCCCGGAAGGAGTCGTGCGAGCACGGTGTTCATCTGGCCTCTTTCGTCGTCCGTGCCGCAAACGGACCGTTTTTCTCCTTTTGAAGGTACGACTCTCGGGCCGACTGCGCAAGCCCGCAGGCCGCCTCAGGGCTCCACGCCCGAACCCGCCTCGGCCGCACGAACGCGGGCTACCGCGCTACAGCCCTTCGGGGTCTTTCGGCAGAAGAAGCCGCTTGCGGCTACTGGTCTTCGCGCATCATCCGCCAGAGGCCGATGGCGGATGCGATGAACACGACCACGATCAAGATGACCAGCAAGATGATGATCATGCGCCCAGAATAGACACTGGCGTCCCGATGCGCACGTGGTCGAAGAGCCACTCCGCGTCCTGGATGCGCATCCGGATCGACGACGTGTCAGTTCCGGTCGGTGTCAAGCGCTGGCTCTGAGCCTCGGAAGAACCCATAGCCCCACGGCGTCACGTACTCAGCGGCCTCGCCCATTTGGGGCCTCGATTCACAGCGCGTACACTCGGGGGAAGCTTGGAAGACCAGCAAAACCCACTAGTCCGGACGTTCCTGATCGCGGACATCCGCGGGTACACGCGCTTCACGGAGACGCACGGCGATGAGGCTTCCGCAAGGCTGGCCGCGACGTTCCGCGACATCGTCAGCGAGGGAGTTCAAGTTCGCGGCGGGACGCTGATCGAGATCAGGGGCGACGAGGCCCTGGCCGTCTTCGACTCGGCGCGGCAGGCGCTCCGGGCCGCGGTCGACCTCCAGAATCGCTTCGCCGAGGAGACCGACCCGGACTCGAACTGCCCGATCAAGGTCGGGATCGGAGTCGACTCGGGCGAAGCGATCAAGCTCGACGACGGGTCGTTCCGCGGCGCGGCTCTCAACGTGGCGGCACGCCTGTGCGGGCTCGCGCAGGGAGGCGAGATCATCGTCAGCGAGGGGACGAGCCACCTCGCCGGCCGGCTGCCCGGGCTCCGCTATGTCGACCGGGGCCGCGCCCACCTGAAGGGGATCGCGGACACGGTCCGACTGATCCGCGTCGTGCCCGAAGGCGACCAGGAGCAAAGCCAGCCCTGGATCCTGATGATCTTCGGCAAGCCCGGCCGCATCGGCTGGCGGGTCGCTCTGGGAGTCGTCCTGATCGCCGCCGCGACGGCAGCCTCCGTCGTCTACCTGACCGCCGGGAACAAGGGCGAGACCAGCTCGGGCGCGACTCCTCCCACGGTGACGCCCCCGGTGACGACCCCTCCCGAAGGAGAGAAGGTCGCCCCTGCGGCCGACGTGGTCGCCTTGATCCCGACGAGCCTGCGCAAAGGCTGTGTCAAGCAGGGTGTCCCGGACATCGGAGCGGTCGCGACCGCCGTGTGCCTGCCGCCGGCGGGCGGAGCCGGCTTCCGCCCCGACCGGTGGCAGGTCTCGATCTACCCGAGCGGTGCCGCAGTGCAGGCCGCTTACGACGCGGAGCGGAAGCGCCAGAAGCTCGGCCGGAACAGTGGCACGTGCAGCTCGCTCAGCTGGGGCGGCGAGAGCGCCTGGGCCCACGGGCCCGGCAAACCGGGCGGACGGCGGCTCTGCTACTTCGACGGCGACGACGCGGTCATCGTCTGGTCCCACGAGCGCCTTGGACAGGCGAACCACCGCGACGTCCTGGGGATCGCCCGCGAGGGCGGCAGCGACCACGTGCGCCTGATCGGCTGGTGGAGCTTCGCCCACCACCTGATCGGCAAGGTCGAGTAGAAGGCGCGGCTACGCGTTGACGATGAAGACCGGCGTCCCGATGCGGACGTGGTCGAACAGCCACTCCGCGTCCGGGATCCGCATACGGATGCAGCCGTGCGAGGCCGAGTAGCCGATCGAGGCCGCGTCCGGGGTGCCGTGCATGCCGACGCCCGAGGCGTCGAGACCCATCCAGCGCGTCCCGAGCGGGTTGCCCGGCCCGGGCGGAATCGGCTTCAGGCCCTTCGCCCAGGGCGAGTCCGGCGGGCGCCACCACGGGTTGCGCTGCATGTCGACGACGTGCCAGTTCCCGGTCGGTGTCGGATAGATCGACTGCCCGGTGGCGACCTGGAAGGTGCGCCAGGCATGGTCGCCCTTGTAGAGGTGGAGCTCGTTCGAGCCGCGGTAGATGACGACGACGGCGCCGAAGCTCGAGCGGCTGACGTCGGGCGCGACGGTCTTCGCGGCCGGGTGCAGCTGGGCCGGCCGGTAGGCGACCGCGAGCGCGCTCTCGAGC
>Ga0307296_10000569_pt1 | contig 17630 bp, 17 predicted proteins | sample ER_DNA_153_FD_194467 | JGI IMG/M metagenome (GOLD analysis project Ga0307296, IMG submission 194467) | Bulk soil microbial communities from the East River watershed near Crested Butte, Colorado, United States - ER_DNA_153 | ecosystem: Environmental > Terrestrial > Soil > Floodplain | place... | reverse complement strand
GGGCAGCGTGAAGTAGATGGCGAAAACGGCCAGCGCGACGAAGCGGATGGAGGCCGGGATCGAGCGCGGCGGGTCGCGAGCCTCTTCCGCGAGGTTGGAGACCGTCTCGATCCCCGTGTAGGCGATCATCGCCACCGGGATCGCGAGGAAGAACTGGTTCCAGGTCGGCGCCACACCCCAGTGGACGTTCCCCTTCAGGATCGTCGGGCTGAAGATGAGGACGAAGCCGATGACCACGAGCAGGAGCTGCGTGGCGAAGTCGACGAGCGCGAGCAGGATGTTGATCCGAGCGGACTCCTGGATCCCGACGATGTTCAGGAGCACGAGCGCGGCGATCACGACGGCGCCGACGACGATGTCCCAGGGGTTGTCCCGAAGCGACGGCCAGAAGATCGAGAGGTAGTGCGGGACGAAGAACGCCGAGATGGCGATCGTGATGATGTAGTTCAGCATCTGCGCCCAGGCGGCCCCGAAGCTGACGAGCTCGTTGAAGGCGTGGCGCGCGAAGCTCGACGACCCGCCGGCCTCCGGGTAGCGCACTGTGCCCTCGGCATAGGTCGCGGCGGTCGCCGCGAAGATGATCCCGGCGATGACGAACACGAGCGGGGTCAGGCCGAGGGCGAACGCCGCCGTGACGCCGAGCGCGTAGTAGATGGACGAGCCGACGTTGCCGTACGCCGTCGAGAAGAGCGCCGGGGTCCCGAGCACCCGCTCCAGGCCCTGCGAACGTCGCCGCCGGCGGATGACGCCTCGCTGTCGCTCGAAGGCGCTCACTGGCCGATCGGCCACACTAACTGAAGGCGACGACGTCTAAGTGGAGTGACGATGCAAAAGATGGCCTGCTGGCTCGGCTGGCCGCCGGGCCACCTGTACGAATCGGTCACGTACCGCGACCCGGTCTCGGGTCGGTGGCGCGCGTACGCGCGCTGTCTCCGCTGCGAGCGCCAGCGGCGCCTTTCGATCGGTGACCGCAAGCGTCCTGCCAACTTCCCCGGCAACCCGCTCGCCATGCTCCTCGCCTTCGGCTCGCGGCCGGCCGACGCGACCCCGGGAATCGAGCCCGTGGCCCCGCGCGGGTCCATGGTCGTCGAGGTGCCCGCGACGGGCGAGAAGCTCGAGATCAGGGCCGCGCTCGTCGCCTGGGGGCCCTGGCGCGGCGCCACCGTCTACTGCGCGCGCCGGCTCGGGAGCGGCCGCCGGGCGGCCTCACGCGACCTGCGCTCTGCGGTCGCCAGGGCGTCGGACGCACAGGAGAGGGCGCCGTGGGTGGAGGATCTCGCGCGCCAGTTGGAACACGAGCTCGCCCCGTAGGGGGTTGACAGGCCCGTGAGGTTTACGCAGACTTGGCCAATCGTGCAGTCGAGGTCACGCGCCACAGCATTGCCCGCCACCGGTTTGGTTGGCCTGGCGTCGCTCGGCCTCGTCGCCATTCTCCTTATCGCCATTCTCCCCCGCTAAGGGGGAGTACGCGACCACGCGCCCTTTAGTTGGCGCACACGCCGACCGAAACGACACCCGAGGTGCGTCTCCGTTTCGGGGACGCCGAAGGAGGAGCAGTGGCAGCACGCAGGATCACCATCTTCGATACGACGCTGCGCGACGGGGAGCAGTCCCCGGGCATCGCGCTGCAGCCGCATGAGAAGGCGGAGATCGCCACGCAGCTCGAGCGCCTTGGAGTCGACGTCGTCGAGGCCGGCTTCGCGGTCTCCTCGCCGGGCGACTTCGAGGGCGTGAGGGCTGTGGCAGCCGCGGTGGAGCGCCCCGCGGTGGCATCTCTCGCCCGTACCCGCAAGGAAGACGTCGACGCATCCGCCGAGGCGCTCGCCGACGCACAGCGCTCTCGCATCCACATCTTCATCGCCACGAGCCCGATCCACATGGAGAAGAAGCTCCGTCTCGAGCCCGCGGAGGTGGTCGAGCAGGCGCGCTGGGCCGTCGGCTACGCAAACGCCCGTGCCGACGAGGTCGAGTTCTCCTGCGAAGACGCGACCCGCTCCGACCCGCGCTTCGTAGCCAAGGTCTGCCGTGAGGCGATCGAGGCCGGTGCGACGACCATCAACCTCCCCGACACCGTCGGCTATTGCCTCCCCGAGGAGTATGCAAACTTCCTGCTCGAGGTCCAGCACCTTTGTCCCGAGCTGGCAGAGGTCTCGCTCTCCGTTCACTGCCACAACGACCTCGGCCTCGCCGTCGCCAACTCGCTCGCAGCCGTGCGGGCGGGCGCGACGCAGATCGAGTGCACGGTCAACGGGCTCGGCGAGCGGGCCGGCAACGCTGCCCTCGAGGAGATCGTCATGGCACTCCGTGTCCGGCGCTCGTCCTTCGAGGTGGAGACCGGCGTGAACGTCGGCGAGATTGGCAAGACGTCGCATCTCGTCGAGCGCCTGACCGGTTACAGCGTCCAGCGCTGCAAGGCGATCGTGGGCGCGAACGCCTTTGCCCACGAGGCCGGCATCCATCAGGACGGGATGCTGAAGGACGCCGAGACCTACCAGATCATGGACCCGACCGAGCTGGGGCTCGTCATGACTCTCCCACTCGGCAAGCACTCCGGGAGGCACGCCTTCGCGCTCGCCTGCACCGAGGCCGGCATCCAGATCGAGGGCGAGGAGCTGAACGAAGCGTTCAAGCGCTTCAAGCAGCTTGCCGACGAACGTAAGCAGGTCACGCTGTATGACGTCTTCGAACGGGAGGCCGCCGTCCCATGAGAGCCCGTCGCTATACGGTCGCCTGCCTTGCCGGCGACGGCATCGGCCCGGAACTGATGGCCGAGGCCAGCCGCGCCGTCGAGGCCGTCTCGGGCCTCCACGGGTTCCGCGTGGACGAGACGCATGCTCCCTTCGGAGGCGACGCGGTGCGCCGCTTCGGCCATCCTCTGCCCGCGGCGACACGCTCAGCCTGCCGCGAGGCGGACGCCGTGCTCATCGCCGCCACGCGGGAGCCGGCGCTCGAGGGCCTCAAGGCTGAGCTCGACCTCACATGGCGGGTCACGCGCGTGCGGCTCGCCCCCCATGGGGACGTCGTCCTCGTGAGCCCCGTCGTGGACGACGCCGAGCCGCTCGCGGTCGAGCGTGCGTTCAGGCTCGCCCGCGCTCGACGCGCAAGGGTGACCTCGGTGGGGACGACCGCGGAGTGGTTCGGCGCCGTTCAGGCGGCCACCGAACGGCACGAAGGCGTGATCGTCGAGCACGTGCCCGTCGAGCGCGTCCTCCCTGTGCTCGCCGGCGACCCGGCCCGCTTCGACGTCGTCGTCACGCAGGAGCTCTTCGCCGAAGCGCTCTCGAACATGGCCGCCTTCGGGCACGAGGACGTGGGCATGGTCGCCTCCGGGCGCATGTCCGCCGACGGCAAGGGCATCTTCGGCCCGACGCACGGCTCCGCGCCTGAGATCGCCGGCCAGGGCGTCGCCAACCCGATGGCGATGCTTCTCGCAGCCTCGCTCATGCTCGGGGAAGGCCTAGGGGAGCGGGCCGCGTCCGAGACGCTCGAGCGCGCAGTCGCCGATGCGCTCGAGGACGGCGTTCGCACCGCGGACCTCGTCGAGTCCGGCGCTGCCGCAACAACGCGCCAGTTCATGGACGTCCTCCTCGCCGGCCTCCCGTCGGCGCGGCGCGACACGGAGTTCGCACGCTCATGAAGATGCTCGGCTCCGACGCGATCCTGCGCTCGCTCGAAGCCGAGGGAGTCGACATCGCCTTCGGGATCCCCGGCGGCGCCATCCTCCCGCTCTACGACGCCTTCGCCCGCGGGTCGAGCGTCCGCCACGTGCTTGCCCGCCACGAGCAGGGCGCGGGCCACATGGCCGAGGGCTACGCCCGTGCCTCGGGCCGGGTCGGAGTCGCGATCGCGACGTCCGGACCGGGCGCCACGAACCTCGTGACGCCGATCGCAGACGCGTGGATGGACTCGACGCCCCTCGTCGCCATCACCGGACAGGTGCGGACGAACCTGATCGGCACCGACGCCTTCCAGGAAACCGACGCGGTCGGCATCACGCTCCCGATCGTCAAACACTCGTGGCTCGTCCAGGACGTCCAGGAGCTCCCAGGCGTGCTCAAGGCGGCGTTCCACGTCGCTCAGACCGGCCGGAGCGGGCCCGTGCACGTCGACATCGCCAAGGACGTCCAGGAGGCCGAGTTCGACTTCCGCTACCCGGAGGAGGTCGACCTCCCCGGCTGGAAGCCGCCCGTACGTGTCCACCCGCGTCAGATCGAGGCGGCGGCCCAGGCGCTCGCCGCGGCCGAGAAGCCAGTCCTCTATGTCGGCGGGGGCACGATCAACGCCGACGCCTGCGCCGAGCTCCTCGAGCTCGCCGAGGCCGGCGGGATCCCCGTCGTCACGACGCTGATGGCGAAGGGCGCCTTCCCGGACTCGCATCCGCTCGCGTACGGCGCGCCCGGGATGCACGGCTCCAAGTGGGCGAACTGGGCCATGAACAAGGCCGACCTGCTCGTCGCCGTCGGCTCGCGCTTCGACGACCGCGTCACGGGCAAGCTGACCGCCTTCGCGCCGGGCGCGAAGGTCATCCACCTCGACATCGACTCGGCCGAGATCGGGAAGCTGCGCCGCGCGGACATCCCCGTCGTCGGCCCGCTCAAGATCGCCCTCGGCGAGCTGGCCGGCCAGATGCGCAAGCTCCGCGCCGGTGACGGCAAGGGCCCGGAAGCCTGGCGCCGCCAGATCGACGCGTGGCGCGAGCAGTTCCCCTACCGCTACGCGCGCAGCGACTCCCTGAAGCCGCAGACGGTACTCGAGTCGCTCCGCGACCTCACGGCCGGGCGGGACGACGTCGTCTGGACGACGGGCGTCGGCCAGCATCAGATGTGGGCCATGCAGTACCTCGTCTGTGACCGCCCGCGTTCCTTCATCACCTCAGGAGGGCTCGGGACGATGGGCTATGGCGTGCCGGCGGCGGTGGGCGCCAAGGCCGCCCGCCCCGACGCGACGGTCGTCTGCGTCGACGGCGACGGCTGCTTCCAGATGACCTGCCAGGAGCTCGCCACCTCCGTGCTCGAAGGGCTCCCTGTCGTCGTCGTGATCGTCAACAACGGGTGGCTCGGAATGGTGCGCCAGTGGCAGGAGATGTTCTACGACGAGCGCTTCGCGCAGACGCATCTCACGCACCAGGTGCCCGACTACGCGCAGCTGGCCGAGGCCTACGGCGCCGCCGGCTTCACGGTCTCGTCCGAGGACGAGCTCGAGCCCGCCCTCGAAGAGGCTCTCACGTGCGGCCGCGCCGCGGTCGTCGACGCCCGGGTCGATCCGGAGGAGAAGTGCTTCCCGATGATCCCGGCCGGAGCGGCCGCGCTCGACGTGCTCGAGTTCGAGGCCGATGAGGAGAGAATCGAGGCCTGATGCACACCCTCTCCGTCCTCGTCGAGAATCGTCCGGGCGCCCTCGCCCGCGTCTCGAACATGTTCGCGCGGCGCGGGTTCAACATCGAGAGCCTCGCCGTCGGCCCGACCGAGCGTCCGAACGTCTCGCGCATCACGCTCCGCGTCGAGTGCTCGCAGGATTCCCTCGAGCAGATCGAGAAGCAGATGCACAAGCTCGTGAACGTCCTCCGCGTCAACGAGCTCGAGCCCGGCGAGGCGATCGAGCGCGAGCTCGCACTCCTGAAGGTGAACGCCCCGCCCGACCGGCGGGGCGACCTCCTCGCCCTCGCCGAGGTGTTCAGCGCCCGGGTCGCCGACCTCGGGCCGAACTCGATCATCTTCGAAGTCGTCGGCTCGCCCGAGGAGCTCGACTCGTTCGAGGAGCTCGTCCGCCCGCACGGCCTCAAAGAGCTTGCGCGCACCGGCCGCATCGGCCTCGGCCGCGCCTCGGCCGCGCGCGCCCCTAGCCGTCAACACGTTCTCCGCTAACGAAAGGAAGACATGGCAACGGTCTACCGTGAAGGCAATCCCGAGCTCCTCTCCGGCAAAGTGGCCGTCATCGGCTACGGCAGCCAGGGACACGCGCACGCGCTCAACCTGCGCGACTCGGGTGTCGACGTCGAGGTCGGTCTCCGCCTTGGGAGCGACTCGTGGGCGGCCGCCGAGGAAGCCGGGCTGACCGTGAAGGCGATTCCGGCCGCGGTCCAGGGCGCCCAGCTGGTCGCCATCCTCCTCCCCGACCACGTGCAGAAGGGCGTCTACGAGCGCGAGATCGAGCCGAACCTCGAGCCGGAGGCGGCCGTGCTCTTCGCGCACGGCTTCAACGTCCACTTCGGCCAGATCAAGCTGGGCGCGGGCCATGACGTGGTCATGGTCGCGCCGAAGGGCCCCGGCCACCGCGTGCGCCAGCTCTTCGAGGCCGGCGCCGGGACTCCGGGCCTCGTGGCCGTCGCGCAGGACGCGAGCGGGAACGCCTTCGACCTCGCACTCGCATACGGCGCCGCGATCGGCTGCGGCCGCGCGGGCATGCTCGCGACGACATTCGCGGAGGAGACCGAGAGCGACCTCTTCGGCGAGCAGGCCGTCCTCTGCGGCGGCGTCTGCGCGCTCATGCAGGCTGGCTTCGAGACGCTCGTAGACGCGGGCTACCAGCCCGAGATCGCGTACTACGAGTGCATCAACGAGATGAAGCTGATCGTCGACCTGATCTACGAGGGCGGCTTCTCATACATGCGGCATTCGATCTCCGACGTGGCCGAGTACGGCGACCTCACCCGCGGCCAGGTGATCGTCGACGAGCACGTCAGGACGGCGATGAAGAAGCTGCTCGAGGACATCCGCAACGGCTCGTTCGCGCGTGAGCTGATCGCGGAGGAGGAAGCTGGGCGGCCGCGCTTCACTGCCCTCCGGCGCATGGCCGCCAAGCATCCCGTCGAGCAGGTGGGACAGGAGCTCCGCGACCTGGCAGGCCGGGAGGGGCTCCTCGGCGTGGAGGCTCGTGTCCACAGTTGATGTTCCCGTCGCCCTCCTCGGCTACGGCACGGTCGGCTCCGCGGTAAACCGACTTCTCGTCGAGAGCGCGGACGACATCGAGCGGGCGACCGGGCACCGCCTCCGGGTCGTGCGCGCGCTTGTCCGCGATCCCGCCAAGGAGCGCGCCTACCAGCCCGATCCCCAGGTCCTGACCACCGACTTCGAGTCGATCCTGAACGACGGCTCGATCGCGCTCGTCGCCGAGGTGATGGGCGGCCTCGAACCGACCGGCGGCTACGTCCTCGACCTTCTCAAGGCGGGGAAGCCGGTCGTCTCTGCGAACAAGCAGCTCGTCGCCCAGCGGGGAGCCGAGCTCTTCGAGGCAGCCTCGGAGGGCGGCGTCCAGCTCCGCTTCGAGGCCAGCGTCTGCGCCGCCATCCCGGTCATCAAGGTGCTGCGGGAGGCCCTCGTGGTCACGAACGTACACCGCGTCCTCGGCATCGTGAACGGGACGACGAACTTCATCCTCACCGAGATGGAGAAGGGCGCCTCTTACGACGAGGCGCTCGCCGAGGCACAGTCGCGCGGGTTCGCCGAGGCCGACCCGACCGACGACGTCTCCGGCGCCGACGCCGCGGCGAAGATGGCGATCCTCGCAACGGTCGCCTTCGGGTCGCGCGTGACTCTCGGCGACGTCGAGTACGAGGGCATCGAGGGAGTCGAGGCCGACGACGTCAGCGCGGCCGGCGAGATGGGCATGACGGTTCGACTCGTCGGCGCCGCGTCGCTCGTCGACGGCAAGCTCGACGTCCGCGTTCGCCCGGCGCTCGTCGACCGCCATCACCCGCTCGGGGCGGTCGAGGGCGCGTTCAACGCGGTCATGCTCCAGGGCGACGCGATCCGCGAGATCACGCTTGAGGGCCCGGGCGCGGGCGGGATCGAGACCGCCTCCGCGGTCGTCGCGGACATGGTCTCGATCATCGGGACGACCGGCACCGGCTTCCTCCAGAACGACGCCTGCTGGCGTACCGTCGAGCGCCTCGACCCGGGCAAGCTGCGCTCGCCCTTCTACATCAGGCTCGACGTCGAGGACCGCGCGGGCGTGCTCGCCCACGTCGCCCTCCGCCTCGCCACGCATGGCGTCTCGATCGCCCGGCTCGTCCAGCACCAGGTAAACGGCTCGGCGACCCTGCACATCGTCACGCACGAAGCTCCTGCCGGCGACCTCGACGCGGCGCTCGAGGAGATCGCCGAGCTCGAGGAGTCGAAGGCAGCGCCCATCGCCTTGCCGGTCATCTCCGACCGCGGCGTCCCCGGCCTCGGCTGGGCGTGACGCGCCCGTTAGTCTCCGCAAGCGTGGCCGTCCCGCTTGCAGAGCGCTACCGCGACCGCCTACCCCTCGCGCCCGGGGCGGAGATCGTCACCCTCGGCGAGGGCTCGACGCCCCTCCTCCCCGCGCCGCGCCTCTCCGAGCGGACCGGCGCGGAGCTCTGGCTCAAGTGGGAGGGCGCGAACCCGACCGGCAGCTTCAAGGACCGCGGCATGACCGTGGCGGTCTCGCAGGCGCTTGCCGACGGCGCACGCTCGATCGTCTGCGCCTCCACCGGAAACACCGCCGCCTCCGCGGCCGCCTACGCGGCGCGCGCCGGCCTCGAGGCCGTCATCCTCCAGCCCGAGGGCGCCGTGGCCCGCGGCAAGCTGGCGCAGGCGCGAGTGGCCGGCGCGAAGATGGAGGTGCGAGCGAACTTCGAGGAGGCGCTCGCAGAGGCCAAAGACCTCGAGGCGCGCGGCACACACGTCCTCGTCAACTCGCTCAACCCGCTGCGCCTCGAAGGGCAGAAGACCGCGGCGTTCGAGATCGCCGAAGAGCTCGGTGGCGCGCCCGAGGTCCTCGCCCTCCCGTACGGCGGCGGCGGCAACCTCTGCGCCTACGCGCTCGGATTCCGGGAGGAGTCTGCCGGAATGCCGCGCCTGCTCGCCGCCGAGGCGAGCGACCGGGCAGGCACCGCCGCCTCCGCGATCCGCATCGTCGAGCCGGCGCACCAGGCCGACGTCGAGCGCGCCCTGGCCGAGTCCGCCGGCGAAGTCGCATCCGTCTCCGACGAGGCGATCCTCGGCGCCTGGCGCCTGCTCGCGCGCGAGGAAGGCCTCTTCTGCGAGCCGTCCTCGGCCGCGGGGCTCGCCGCCCTCCTCGCCGATCCGCCCACGGGAGCCAGGGTGGTCTGCGTCATCACAGGCCACGGGCTCAAGGATCCGGACGCGGTCGAATGACGATCCGCGTGCACGCGCCGGCGACGACCGCGAACATCGGCCCGGGCTTCGACTGCGTCGCGGCTGCCCTCGACCTCTGGAACGAGCTCGAGGTCGAAGAGGGCGACGGCGAGGCGGATTCGTCCCACCTCGGCGTGCAGGCCTTCGCCAAGCTCGCGCCGGTCGAAGGCAGGCGCTTCGAGTTCGTCAGCCGAATCCCGCGCGAACGGGGACTCGGGTCGAGCGCGGCCGTGATTGCGCTCGGGCTCGTCGCGGGGGCGCTGGCCGCCGGGAAGGAGCCCGACCCCGAGGAGCTGTTGGCCGTCGGCGTCGAGCTCGAAGGCCATGCCGACAATCTTGCCGCCGCGCTCGCGGGCGGCGTCTGCCTCACGTGGGAGAACCGCATCGTCCGAATCGCAGACACGCTTCCGGCCGTCCCGTTCGCGCTCGTCCCGGAGGCAACCGTCTCGACCGCGGAGGCGCGCAACTCGCTGCCCGATTCCGTCCCCCATGCGGACGCGGCCTTCACCGCCGGGCGCGCCGCTCTCCTCGGCGCGGCGCTCGCTCAGGGCTCCGCCGAGCTCTTCGCCGAGGCGATCCACGATCGCCTCCACGAGCCCTACCGGGCCGCGAACGCGCCGCTGCTCGAAGCCGTCCGCGCCGACCTCCCCGAGGGGGCGCTCGGGGCGACGCTCTCCGGCTCGGGCCCGACGGTCATCGTCTGGGTGCGCGAGGATGCGGTCAACGCCTGCGAGGAGGAGCTTGCCCGGCGCTTCACGGACGCGAGTGTGCTTCGCTTCACAGTCTCAGACCGAGGAGCCGGCCCAGCGTGAGCGACCCCGACAAGCGCAAGAGCGCAGCACTGACCGACGGCCCCGACCGCGCCGCCGCGCGCGCGATGCTGAAGGGGATCGGGTTCACGGACGACGACCTCGCCCGGCCGCTGATCGGCGTCGCGACGACCTGGATCGAGACGATGCCGTGCAACTGGAACCAGCGCGAGCTCGCCCAGCACGTGAAGCGCGGCATCCGCGCGGCCGGCGGGACGCCGATGGAGTTCAACACGATCGCGGTCTCGGACGGCGTCTCGATGGGCACCGAGGGCATGCGCGCCTCGCTGGTCTCCCGAGAGGTGATCGCCGACTCGATCGAGCTCGTCGCCCGCGGCCACCTCTTCGACGGGCTCGTCTGCCTCGTCGGCTGCGACAAGACGATCCCGGCGGCGGTGATGGCGCTCGCGCGCCTCGATCTTCCCGGGCTCGCGCTCTACAACGGCTCGATCGCTCCAGGGCGCTACAAGGGCCGCGACGTCACGATCCAGGACGTCTTCGAGGCCGTCGGCGCCCACGCGGTCGGGAAGATGACGGACGAGGAGCTGCACGAGCTCGAAGGCGTCGCCTGCCCGGGCGCGGGCGCGTGCGGCGGCCAGTTCACCGCCAACACGATGTCGACCGCGCTCGACTTCCTCGGGATCAGCCCGGCGGGCCTGAACGGCATCCCGGCGCTTCATCCTTCGAAGTCCGAGGCCGCGGAGGAGGCAGGACGCCTGGCGATGGATCTCCTGCGCCGCGACCTGCGCCCCTCGAAGATCATCACGCGTGAGGCGCTCGAGAATGCCGCCGCCTCGATCGTCGCCACGGGCGGCTCGACCAACGGCGTCCTCCACCTCCTCGCCATCGCCCGCGAGCTGGACGTGCCCCTCGAGCTCGACGACTTCGACCGGATCGCGGCGCGGACCCCGATCGTGGCAAGCCTGAAGCCGGGCGGCCGCTTCGTCGCCACCGACGTCTACGAGGCCGGCGGCGTGGCCCTCGTCGCCCGCGAACTCCTCAAGCGCGACCTCGTCCACGCAGCCGCGCCCAACGTGGACGGGCGAACGCTCGGCGAGATCGCGGCGGCGGTCGAGGAGCGGCCCGGCCAGAAGGTCGTCGTCCCCATCGAGACCCCGCTCAAGCCCATCGGCGGCCTGGCCGTCCTCCGCGGCAACCTGGCCCCCGAAGGCTGCGTCGTCAAGCTCGCCGGACACGAGCGCCTCTCCCACCGCGGCCCGGCCCGCGTCTTCGATTCGGAGGAAGCCTGCTTCGCCGCCGTCGAGAAGCAGGGGATCGAGGAGGGCGACGTCGTCGTCATCCGTTACGAAGGGCCGGCCGGGGGGCCCGGGATGCGGGAGATGCTCCACGTGACGGCCGCCCTCGTCGGCGAGGGGCTCGGAGACAGGATCGCCCTCATCACGGACGGGCGCTTCTCCGGGGCGACACATGGGCTCATGGCCGGCCACATCGCGCCCGAGGCAGCGCGCGGCGGACCGATCGCCGGGCTGGAGGACGGGGACATGGTCGTCCTCGACGTCGAGGCCCGGACGCTCTCCGTCGAGCTCTCCGACGACGAGCTCGCCGCGCGCCTGGCGCGCTGGACGCCGCCTCCTCCCCGCTATACAAGCGGCGTCTTCGCCAAGTACGCGGCCCTTGTCTCGTCTGCCTCCGAAGGGGCAGTGACTCGGGCCCCGCTCGCGTCCTATACTCAGAACTGAGCGACGGGCAGCGGCCCCGCTCGCATCAAGAGAGGCTGAGGGAACCGGCCCGATGAAGCCTCGGCAACCTACTCCGTCGGAGCAAGGTGCCAATCCCGGCCGAGCCTCCGGGCTCGGGAGGATGTCAGCGAAAGGAGCCCTGAAATGCCCGCCACATCTCTCCGTTGCCGTAGCTGCGCGACCGAGTACGCGCTCGAGGACATCGGCACCTGCACCGCCTGCTTCGGCCCGCTCGACCCCGTCTACGACTGGGACGCGCTCGCCCGCAGGGTCACCCGCGAGACCATCTCGGCCGGGCCCGCCTCGATCTGGCGCTACGCGCCCTTCCTCCCTGTCGAGGCGCCAGCCGACATCCGCCTCGCTCCCGGCTTCACGCCGCTCGTCCGCGCGCCCCGCCTGGCAGACGAGGTTGGCGTCGGCGAGCTCTGGCTCAAGCTCGACACCGCGAACCCGACTCATTCCTTCAAGGACCGCGTCGTCGCCGTCGCGGCCGCGAAGGCCCGCGAGCTCGGCATCGGGACGCTCGCCTGCTCGTCGACCGGCAACCTCGCCAACGCGGTCGCCGCGCGGGCCGCGGCGGAGGGCCTGGACGCTGCTGTCTTCTGCCCCGCCGACCTCGAGCCGGAGAAGCTCGTCGCCACAGCCGTCTACGGTGCCACCATCTATGCCGTCCGTGGAACGTACGACGACTGCAGCCGGCTCACCATCGAGCTCTCCTTCGAGCTCCCCTGGGGCTTCGTCAACGTGAGCCTGCGCTCCTACTACGCCGAGGGCTCGAAGACGGTCGCGTTCGAAATCGCCGAGCAGCTGGACTGGGACGCTCCCGACGCCGTGGTCGCGCCGATCGCGTCCGGCTCCCTCTACTCCAAGATCGCCGAAGGCTTCGACCAGCTCCGGCAGGTCGGCCTCGTCGACGTCGAGACGCCGCGCCTGGTCGGCGGCCAGGCGGAGGGCTGCTCCCCCGTCGCGACGGCGTTCGCCTCGGGTGAGCCCGTCACTCCGGTCCGGCCCGCGACGATCGCGCGCTCGCTCGCGATCGGGAATCCCGCCGACGGAGACAAAGCCGTCGCGACGGCGCGCTCGACCGGCGGCGCGATCTACGCCGTGGCCGAGGCGGACGTCGGCGCGAACATGGCCGTCCTGGCCGAGCACGCAGGCGTCTTCGGCGAGACCGCCGCAGGCGTCTCGCTCGGCGCGCTCAGGCGCGCCGTGGAAGACGGCGAGCTCGGCGCCGAGGACCGCGTCGTCCTCGTCGTCACGGGCGACGGCCTCAAGACTCCCGGCCCGGTCGAGGCGCTCCTTGAGCCGGTCCGGATCGACGCAGACGCGGATGCGGTGCTGGAGCGGCTCGGCGTGCTCACGTGACGGTTGTCGTTCTTCCTGGTGACGGCATAGGACCGGAAGTAGCGCGGGAAGCCGAGCGTGTGCTGGCTGCCCTCGCGCCCGACGTGGCGCTCGAGGAGCGGCCTTTCGGGGCGCAGGCGATCCGCGACACGGGCGACTCCCTTCCGCCTGAGACGCTCGCCGCCTGCCTCGCCTCCGAGGCGGTGCTCAAGGCGCCGATCGGCGACCCGGAGTTCGACGCGGCCGAGGTGCGGCCCGAGCAAGGCATGCTCCGCCTCCGCGCCGCGCTCGACGTCTACGCCAACCTGCGCCCGGCGCGGAGCGAGACCGTCGACGTGCTCATCGTGCGCGAGCTCGTGGGCGGCCTCTACTTCGGCCAGAGCGGGGTCCGCGAGGACGGCACCGTCTTCGACACGATGGAGTACCACCCGCGCCAGGTCGAGCGCATCGCCCGGCGCGCCTTCGAGCTCGCCCGCGGCCGCGGCAGGAGGCTGACCTCCGTCGACAAGGCGAACGTGCTGGAGACCTCACGCATGTGGCGGCGCGTCGTCGACGAGGTCGGCGCCGGTTACGGCGACGTCGGGGTCGAGCACATGCTCGTGGACAACGCGGCGATGCAGCTCGCCAACGCGCCGGAACGCTTTGACGTGCTCGTGACCGAGAACATGTTCGGTGACATCCTCAGCGACCTCGCAGCCGCCGTCACAGGCGGCCTCGGCCTCGCCCCCTCGGCGAGCCTCTCCGACGGAGGCCCGGGGATCTTCGAGCCCGTACACGGATCGGCGCCCGACATCGCCGGGCGCGGCGTCGCCAACCCCGCGGCCATGCTCCGCTCGACGGCGCTGATGCTCGAGCATGGACTGGCGAGGCCGGATGAGGCGCGCAGCCTCGAGGCCGCGGTCGAAGCGGCGCTCGTCGCGGCGCCCACGCAGGATCTCGGCGGCAGCGCGAGCACCTCCGCGTTCGGCGACGCCGTGCTCAGAGAGCTGTCGTAGCGAAGCGGGGCGGGTGCGCGGCCTCGAAGGCCGCGATCTCGTCCTCGTGCTGCAGAGCGCGCGCGATGTCGTCGAGGCCTTCGAGGAGGCACTCGCGCTCGAAGGCGTCGAACTCGAAGGGATACGGGCCCGCGGTCTGCGCCTCGAGGTCGACGGTGATCTCCCCGGGCTCGTCCATGAGCGCCTTGACCGCCTCCTGCGGGAGCGTGACGGGAACGAGGCCGATCTTGATGCAGTTCGTGCGGAAGATGTCGCCGAACGAGGGCGCGACGATCGCCTCGAAGCCCCAGTCCTGGAGAGCCCAGGGCGCGTGCTCGCGCGAGGAGCCGCAGCCGAAGTTGCGCCCGGTGAGGAGGATCTTCGCGCCCTCCGCCTCGGGCCGGTTCAGCTCGAAGCCCGGCTCCTTGGCCCAGTCGTAGAAGAGGAACTCGCCGAAGCCGGTGCGCTCGATGCGCTTCAGGAACTGCTTCGGGATGATCTGGTCGGTGTCCACGTCCGGCCGGTCGAGCACCGCCGCGCGCGAGGTGACGGAGCGAAACGGCCTCACGCGACCGGCTCCAGCGCGTACTCGCGGATGTCGACGAAGTGGCCCTCGATGGCCGTTGCCGCCGCCATCGCGGGGCTGACGAGATGCGTGCGCCCCCCGCGGCCCTGCCGTCCCTCGAAGTTCCGGTTCGAGGTCGAGGCGCAGCGCTCTCCGGGAGCGAGAATGTCAGGGTTCATGCCGAGGCACATCGAGCAGCCGGCGCGGCGCCACTCGAAGCCCGCGGCCTCGAAGATGCGGTCGAGCCCTTCCTCCTCCGCCAGCCGCTTCACCGTCGCCGAGCCGGGGACGACCATCGCGCGCACGTCGGGATGCACGCGCCTCCCCGCCACGACCGAGGCGGCCGTGCGCAGATCCTCGATGCGGGCGTTGGTACAGGAGCCGATGAAGACCCGGTCGACACGGATCTCGCCGATCGGCGTCCCCGGCTCGAGCGCCATGTAGGCGAGCGCGCGCTCGACGGCCTCGCGCTCGTCCGGGTCGGCGCAGTCGGTCGGATCGGGCACTGCGCCCTCGATCGAGGTAACCATGCCCGGGTTCGTCCCCCAGGTGACCTGGGGCGCAAGCTCGTGGACGTCGATCTCGACGTCTCGGTCGTATGCGGCCCCCTCGTCGGAGGCGAGGGCGCGCCAACGCTCGAGCGCCTGCTCCCACTCTGCGCCCGCGGGGGCTGCCGGCCTCCCCTCCAGGTACGCGAAGGTCGTGTCGTCGGGCGCGATCATGCCGGCGCGCGCGCCGGCCTCGATGGACATGTTGCAGATCGTCATACGGCTCTCCATCGAGAGACCCTCGATCACGTCGCCGGCGTACTCGATCACGTGGCCGACGCCGCCGGAGACGCCGATCCTGCCGATGGCGCCGAGGATGACGTCCTTCGCAGTCACCCCGAACGGGAGCTCGCCGGTGAAGAGCAGGCGCATCGATGCGGGCTTGCGCTGCGGCAGCGTCTGCGTGGCGAGCACGTGCTCGACCTCGGAGGTGCCGATCCCGATGGCGAGCGTCCCGAAGGCTCCGTGCGTGGAGGTGTGGCTGTCGCCGCAGACGACCGTCATGCCGGGCTGCGTCAGCCCGAGCTCGGGACCGATGACGTGGACGATCCCCTCGCGCCCGCTGCCGGTCGCGTAGAGGGGGACTCCGAACTCGGCGCAGTTGCGCTCGAGCGCCTCGAGCTGGGCCTTCGCGAGCGGGTCGGTGATCGGGCCGTCCTCCGTCGGCACGTTGTGGTCCATCGTCGCGATCGAGAGGTCCGGCTGCCGCACCTTGCGCCCGGCGAGCCGGAGCCCGTCGAAGGCCTGCGGCGAGGTGACCTCGTGGATGAGGTGGAGGTCGACGAAGAGCAGCGCCGGCTCGCCGGGCGGCTCGGCGACGACGTGGCTCCGCCAGATCTTGTCGAAGAGTGTCTCGGCCATCGGGGGTTGCTCTCATTGTGCCGCACGCTAGGGTTGCCTCCGTGCTGAGGATCACCGCCGGCGACTTCACGTTCGAGGCGCGCCTCGAGGAGGAGGCGGCGCCGCAGACCGTGGCGGCGGTGCGCCGCCTTCTTCCGCTGGAGAGCAAGCTCGTGCAGGCGCGCTGGAGCGGCGAGGCCGCCTGGGTGCCCATGGGCTTCGAGCTCGACCTCGGGCTCGGGCCGGAGAACGCGAATTCCTACCCCGCGGCGGGCGAGCTCCTGCTCTATCCCGGCGGGCTCTCGGAGGTCGAGATCCTCTTCCCGTACGGCGCGACCTGCTTCGCCAGCAAGATGGGCCAGCTGGCCGGGAACCATTTCGCCACTATCCATACGGGCCAAGAGGACCTTGCGGAGCTTGGACGGCGCGTCCTGTGGAAAGGCGCCCAAGACATTCGTTTCGACGAGACCTAGAAAGGTTTCGACAGATTTGCTTTAGTCCCCAGCGTGGCGAACCTGGCCTGGAGAGCACAGCCTCCCGACGAGTCGGCCGACGAGCAGGCCGAGGCGCCCGCAGAGGACGCGGAAGTCGTGGATCTGACCAAGCAGCGCCTTCTCGGCTGGGTGAAGGGCATGTTCGGCGGCAAGTCCAAAACGCAGCCGCCTTCCGACGAGCGCTAGCTAGGCGCTCTCCTTCGTCGCGCTCAGCTCGTCCACGTAGACCGTCCAGTCGCGGATCGAGTCGACCACGAACACGCCGTTTTGGACGAACGGGTCGTCCTGGAGGAGCGCCTCGGCCTCTTCGGCCGTGACGCCCTCGAGCAGGTTGACCGAGCCAGAGTAGTCGCTGAACGGCCCACCCATGACGAATGTGCCGGCGGCGATGAGCGCGTCGACGAAGTCCCCGTGCGCCTCCCAGCCGGGCTGGTCTTCGGGAGGGCCGCTCCCCCACGTCGGCCCTGCCTTGAACACAACCAGGACCCGCTGCCTCGTGCGCCTCATAGGCCGAGGTATACCAGCGAGTCGTTAGTGGGCGGTACTGGGCTCGAACCAGTGACCGCCATGCTGCGGATGATGGAGAAGCCGATGAGCGAGCACACCTGACGCTCAGTTCCGGGGAGTGCCTTATGAAGGACGTGCTGACATCGCGCTGACAAACACAGGCCGGTAGCTCTCGGTTCTCAAACGGGACCGAAGAAAACCCCGTGGTCCGAACCGAGCATTACGCGAACCAGCCCGAGTGGTCGTGAGCGGTCCAACGGTGGCGGTCTGACGACAGAAGCTCGCCCAAGCGAGGCGGCTCGTGACCGCGCGGCCGGCCGTTCAGGCCGTGCGGAGCGCGTCGATCGTCGCCGTCTCGACGAGGCCGGAGACCGCTCGCGCCACCTCGGCGTCGGACGTGACGAAGATGTCCGCCTGTAGCTGCGTCAGCGCCACGAACTCCGCGTCGTACGTCGTCTCCCATCCCAGCTCATCCGCGACCCTCCACGCCGTTCGCTGGAGAACCTTGTCGCCGAGGAACCGAACCTTGAGCGAGTTGATCCGCGTCACCCGCTCGATCCCCTCGGCAGCCGAGACATCACCGCGGCGGGATGCCTCGTACAGCGCCGACAACGCCTGCGAGCGGACGAGTGTCGGCGCAACGAGCCTGTGCCCGGGCGCGACCTCGATCTCGCCGGCCGCAATCCGGAGCAGCGTCTCGCAGTCGACGACGAATCGGGTCAAGCCGCAG
>Ga0307296_10000564_pt1 | contig 17696 bp, 15 predicted proteins | sample ER_DNA_153_FD_194467 | JGI IMG/M metagenome (GOLD analysis project Ga0307296, IMG submission 194467) | Bulk soil microbial communities from the East River watershed near Crested Butte, Colorado, United States - ER_DNA_153 | ecosystem: Environmental > Terrestrial > Soil > Floodplain | place... | reverse complement strand
GGCCCCACGATGAGAACGAATGTTCTTTTCAAGTGACCCCTTCCTTTCATTCCACTGGCGGGGCGCATTCCGCACGCCTTGGGCGTTGACCCCAGGAAACCCTGGTAGTGGAAGCCGAAGGTCTCCGAAACTTGCGCTTAGCTCGGCGCGCGTTGAAAGCAGGCGACCACAATCAGCGCGGCTACGAGCGGAACGAGGCCGATCGCCCCGAAACCGAACGCCTGGGCGACCCCTCCGCCTGCTGCGGGACCGGCCAGGTAACCGACCGCCCACACCTGAGACCAGACGACCATTGCGAGGACGATTCGCTCGACGCCGATCGACTCGAGCAGAACGCCGAGCGCCCCGGCCTCACCCGCGCCGAGCCCGACGCCCACGAGCACGGCCACGAGAATCCAGATCGACACGCTGTGGCTGAGCCCTCCGAGCGCAACGGCAGCCGGCATGACCACCGTCGAGAAAGCGAGAACGGGCCTCGGAGCAAGATTGCCCGCGAAGGTCGCGCTGCCCGCCGCCACGACGGCGGCAACGACATACAGCGCGGCAATCTGAGCCTGGCTCAGCTGCGCGCTGAAATGAAGAGGCAGGGGTCCGTCGAAGGTGCCGAGCGTGAGGGCGACGAGCAGAATCCCAGCCGAGGCGAGCCAGAAGCCCGGGCTGCGCAGCGCGCGCCTGTCAGAGGTGAACGGAACGCGCTTCCGCGGGGCCCCGACCGCGAGCAGGGCAAGGGCAATCAGGACGACAAGCGCGAGATGAATGATGAACGGCGTGCGGATTCCGCCTGCTCCACCCATCGCAGGGCCAACGATGGCACCCACACCGTAGGACGCGAGAACTCCGGTCAGGCGGCGAAACTCCTGGCCTGGGAACCGCTCGATGACCGCAAACGCGACTCCTATCCAGAGGCCGCCGGCTCCGATGCCCTGGAGGAGCCGCGCGGGGAAGTAGACCCCGAGCCCTCCTCCGACAATGAATCCGAGGTCGCCCACCACCACAAAGCCGAGCGAGACCGCGAGCACCGCGACCGCGTGACTCCGCTGAATCCCGCGTCCCGCGAGCGGATAGCCGATCATCTGGCCGATCGCGAAGGTCGCGACCAAGACGCCCATGAGTCCGGGGCCGGAGTCGGTCACCCGCCCGATCTCCGGAACGACCGGGGCGATGATGCTGTAGCCCGCCGAATCGAGCGCGGCGAGCGCCAGCAGGACCAGATAGGCCATGCCTAGGGGTCAGACTCCGGTGTCTTAATCGGACAGGCCGACGTCGAGCACGACCGTCTTCAGGTCGGTCATGTCGAGCATCGTGTAGCGACCTCCGATCCGCCCCCAGCCCGTCCGCGTGCCGGAAGCCCCGCCGAACGGCTCGTGCGCCTCCCAGTAGTCGGTCGTGTCGTTGACGACCACGTTGCCCACCCGGAGGTTGTCCAGGTACGTGAACGCTCTGCGCAGGCTCTTCGTGTAGACGGCCGCCTGCAAGCCCAGGTGAGAGTCGTTCGCCACGGCCAGCGCCTCCTCGTCCGAGTCGACGGTGATGACGGGAACGATCGGGCCAAAGGTCTCGTCGCGATTGATCAGCGTATCGATGCCCACCCGGTCGACGACCGTCGGCTGGTAGTAGAGGTCGGTCGGTCGGTCCGGATCGCGTGAGCCGCCGAGGATCACGTCGGCGCCCTTCGCGACCGCATCCTCGAGATGGTCGTCCATTTTCCGAGCCGTCGGCTCGTTGTTCATGGGACCGACGAGCGTGTCCTCGTCGAACGGGTCTCCGAGCGTCCAGCCTTTCGCTTCGTTCAGCACCGCGGCGAGGAAGTCGTCGTGAACGCTCCTGTCGACGAGCACACGCTCCGTCGCGCAGCACACCTGGCCGGCGCAGAAGAAGCCGCCGAAGACGGCCCCTTTCGCCGCTGCATCGATGTCGGCGTCCGCGCAGACGATCACCGGGCCGTTGCCGCTCGCCTCGATCAGGGTGCGCTTGAGACCGGCGGCGCGCACGATCTTCTCCGCGGTCGTGTGGGAGCCCACGAAGCCGACGCAGTCGATGTTCTCGTCCTGGATCAGCCGCTCGCCGACTCTTCCGTCCCCGTAGACGACGTTGACGACACCCTCCGGGAGTCCCGCGTCGGCCATGATCTGCATGAAGTTGGCCATCGCGATCGGAGTCCACTCGGACGGCTTCATGACGATCGTGTTGCCCGCGGCGATGCCAGGCGCGATCAGCTCGACCGGGATGAGCGTCGGGAAGTTCCACGGGGTGATGCCCGCATAGACGCCGTTGGGCTTGCGGAAAGTGATGATGCGTTTGTTGATGTCCTGGGACGGGATGACCGCGGATTCCATGCGCTTCACGTCCTCGGCTGCGATGCGGAAGTTCTCGGCCGTCTCTTCGATGTCGGGAATCGCCTCGGCGACGTACGGCTTGCCCTGCTCGAGGGAGAGCTCGCGGGCGAACTCCTCCTTGCGCTCGTCGATCAGGTCGGCGATCGCGTGGCAGACATCGGCGCGCTCCCATGCGGAGAGGGCAGCCCACTTCGGCTGGGCCTCCCGCGCGGAACGAGCCGCGCGGCGAATGTCATCTTCGCTCGCGTTCGGGGCATCGGCGAGCTTCTCCCCAGTGACCGGAGAGACGATTGCGCGGGCATCCTCGCCCGTCGCCTCCGCCCACTCGCCGGCGATGAAGTTCTCCAGTGTCCTGACCGCTGTGGTCATTGCTCACACTCCCGCTGTCGTATTGACTCGATCCCAGGCCTCGTCGAGCACCTGGCGCAGCACCCCGATCATCTCCTCGAACTCCGCCGGTCCCGCGACCAGAGGCGGCGAGAACTGCGCGCACGTCTCGCCCCGGTCGTCGAAGCGCATGTAGACGCCGAGCTCCCGCGCCCGGGGCGTCAGGAAGCCCTTGATCATCTCGTCCCGCTCGGCCGGGGCGAACGTTTCCTTCGTCTCTTTGTCCTTGACGAGCTCGAGCGAGTAGAAGTAGCCGTCGCCGCGCACTTCCCCCAGCATGGGGTGCCCGTCGACCAGCTGCTGGCAGCGCGCGCGGAACTCGCCCATGTTGCGCTGGACATGCCCGATCAGGTCTTCGCGCTCGAAGATCTCGAGGTTGGCGAGCGCGATGGCACACGAGAGCGGATGCCCTCCGAAGGTAATTCCGTGCGAGAACGCTGTCTTCGGCTCGGCGAAGAACGGCTCGGTCACCCGTTCGCTCGCAACAACCGCGCCGAGCGGCGCGTACGCGGACGTGATCCCCTTCGCAAGCGTCATCAGGTCTGGCTCGATCCCGTACCGCGTCGAGCCGAACCAGTCGCCGACCCGACCAAAGCCGCAAATGACCTCGTCCGCGACCAGCAGAACGCCGTGCTCGTCGCAGATCTCGCGGACGCGGTCGAAGTAGCCCTCTGGCGGCGTGATCGACCCGGCGGAGTTCTGCACCGGCTCGAGAATCACGGCAGCAACAGTCTCTGGACCCTCGTTCTGGATGATCGAGTCGATCTCATCCGCGCAACGCAGCGTGCAGCGGGGTTCTTCCGAGCAGTACGGGCAGCGATAGCGATAGGGAAGCGGCGCGCGCAGGCAGCCTGGGAGGAGCGGCTCGAACTGGGAGCGGAGAGCTGGGCTCCCGTTGATGGAAAGGGCTCCAAGCGTCGTCCCGTGATAGGCGCTCCGGCGAGTGACGAACTTGTACCGAGTCGGTTCGTCGCGCAGGCGGTGATACTGGCGCGCGAGCTTCAGCGCCGTTTCGATTGCCTCCGAGCCGCCCCCGACAAGAAAGATACGGCCGACGTCGATTGGCACGAGCTCCGCGAGCTTCTCAGCCAGCTCGATCGCCGGCGGCGTCGCGAAACCGACCCAGTTCGTGAAGAACGGAAGCTGCTCGAGCTGCTTCGTGGCCGCCTCGGAGATCTCCGGCCAGGGGCCGTAGCCGATGTTGACGCAGTAGAGGGCGGCGAGCGCGTCGAGGTACCGGTTTCCGTCGGCGTCCCAGATGTAGCAGCCTTCACCGCGCACCATCACGATCCGGTTGTCGGCGGCGCGGGTGAAGTGACGCCAGAGGTGATCGGACGCCGTCGTCGTCATGCGGAGCTCCTTCCGTTACGGGCGGAGAGCGCCTGCTTCGCCTTGACGGCAAGCCAGAGCTCCATCCGCTGTTCGGGGTCGTCGGGATGGCGTCCGGTCTGCTCCTTTAGGCGGTCCATCCGGTAGCGCAACGTGTGTCGGTGGACGCCGAGCTCATCTGCGGCGTCGCTCCAGCGACAGCCTGAGCCCAGCAGCGCGGTCAGGGATTCGACGAGCCAGGCGTTGTCCGCCGCGGGCCCGAGCACTCGATCGACGAACGCGTCAAGTGCCGCGTCAGGGAGGCTGAGCAGGAGCTCGAGCGAGCCGAGGTCGCGGTAAGAGGCAACATCGCCGTTGGCGGCGTCGAGAGCCGCGCGGGCCTCGACGAGACTGCGCCCGAGAGCGCTTCCTTGAGCAGGGCGGCCGACCGCGACGCGCGCCAATGGCTCGGCCTCGATCACACGGCGCGCCAGGGTGAGCAGCTCCTGCTCCCCGGGGGCCCCAACGAGAAAGGCGGCTCGATCTCTGCGAGCGGTCGAGAGATAGGAGACGTTCTGGCGGTCGAGCTCCTCGGCGACCTCTTCGCGAAGGCGCTCGCTCGAGAGGCCGTTGCGCGGAACTGCGAGCAATGCGGCGTAGTCCCGTTCTGCCTCCAAACCGAAGGCGGCCATGCGCCTGGCGGCCTCGCGGTCGTCGAGGCGCTCGTCTTCGAGGTCTTCCAGGAGGTCGCCCGCCAGTCGCAGCTCGGCGGAGCTGACGGCACGGCGGCGAGAAAGCTCGAAGGCGAGGGCCGATTGACCGTGATGGAGCACAAGCAGGTCGTACTCGCTGAACTCGCCGTGGTCGCGAGCGGCCCTGAGGGTCGCCAGCTCGCCGCCGGCGACGACGGGCAGCTCCAGGGCATGGTCGAATGAGAGCCGCCGGCGCGCGTGGCGCTCGCTGACCACCCGGCCGCCGTCGTCGACCAGGGCGAGGCTGCAATCGAGGTGGTTGCAGACGACGGCCAACAGCGCCTGGAGGCCGCGCCCCTGGAGGACGGCGTCGGCCAGTCGCTCGTGCACCTCGAGCGCGCGTGTGAGCTGCTCGAGCTGCTCGCTTGCAAGGTGCGTGACTGCCGCTTTCGTGATGGCGACGAACGGCACCTCGTAGGGGACCGTGAGGATGGGAAATGCAAGCTCGTCCGCTTCCTCTACGAGCGGCGCCGGCACCTCGGCGAACCCGAAGCCGATTCCGATACCGAGGCCCGCGAGCCCGTGCCTGGCGAGCCGGCGCACGTACGCGCGCTGCGTCGTAGCCAGCTCTCCGACACCAAGTCCGGTCGTGAGGAGGAACTCGCCGCCCTCGAGGAACGGGGTCGGATCGGCGAGCTCGGAGACGTGGAGCCAGCTGACCTCGTTGGCGAGGCCGTCTGATCCGGCCGCGACGGCCAGGTCGACTTCGGGCAGATCGGCGATGTCCTGAACGGTCAGCAAGGCGGGCCTTAGCCGGTGCGGCCAAGACGCTACGCCGTTCGGCGGCCCGGATCAACGTCGAACTCACCTCGGTTTTGGACGCGGAGTCCAAGCAAGGTAAAGGGGCCGGTAAGACCGGCCCCTCGTCCTGGCGCCCCTAGGGCTTAGCGGCCCTCGAGGACCTTGCCCGCCTTGGCGACGCCGCGCGAGATGATGTACGCAGCGGCCAGGAACACCGTGGCGGTGACGAACTGTGGCCAGTCGACCGTGTCGGAGGCCAGGGTGATGATGAAGATGATGACCCAGACGAGCACGAAGACGATGAGCTCGCCGTTCAGGTTCGGCAGGGCCGGCATCCCGTAGTAGGGCTGGCCGTAGGACTGGGTCGGCGGCGGGGGAGTCTGCTGAGTCGACATGGTGAAGCCGTACTACCGCGCGGAGGCGTCAATTCCTCCGCGTAGGATGGCTTCTCGCGTTGCACTTGTTCCACTATCACCTCGTGACGAGCAAGGTCCGGCTCCTCGAGGGTCGCTATCTCGGCAAGCTCGGCTTCGAGCTGATCGGCCGCTACGGCTGGCGCGGAGAGAGCTCGCAGTGGTTCGAGCCCGGCATCTCCTGGGATCAGCTGGACGACATGGGCTTCAGGCTGAGGCTCGTCGAGCTGGGCCGCGGCGCCGTCAACATCGTCCTCCAGCCTGGCCACTGGGACGTTCCTCGTCTCGACCACCTCGGCGTGGCCCTCGACGAGGACGAGTACGAGGCGGTGATCGACCGCGCCAGCGAACTGGGCCTCAAGGTCCAGGATCATCCGGGCAAGCGCACGTTCGTCACGACGGAGGCCGGCTACAGGCTCGAGGTGCACCCGCCCCGAGACTGGATCGACGACGCGCTCTCGCAGGCGCACGAGTTTCGGCTCTCCGAGCTCCACCTGCGCGCAAGCGACCCAGAGGAGAAAGCAGTCGCCCTCGCAGAGATTCTCCAACTCGAGCGCTCGAACACGGAGGTTTCCGTGGGAGAAACCCTCGTTCGTTTCCTCCCGGCGGGGCCGGAAGGGCGGCCGGAGCTCGTCGCCGAGGTTCTGGCGTGAATTCCTATGAAGCCGCCGGTGTGTCGTTGGGCAAAGCCCAAGACCTCGTCGAGCGCCTGCGCGCCGCGGTCGCCTCGACAGGCGGCGAGATCGGCGGCTTTGCAGGTCTCTATCCGCTGGACGAAGAGCGTCTGCTCGCCGCCACGACGGACGGCGTGGGGACGAAGCTCATGCTCTCGCGGCGGGCAGGGAGGCTCTTCGACGCCGGCCGCGACCTTGCAGCCCATTGCATCGACGACGTCATCACGACCGGCGCCAAGCCGCTCTTCTTCCTCGACTACGTCGCGGCGGGCGAGCTCGACCTCGAGGAAGTCGCCCAACTGGTGGAAGGGGCCGCGTCGGTCTGCCGCGAGGCGGGTTGCGCGCTCCTGGGCGGCGAGACCGCGGAGCTGCCGGGGATCTACAGAGACGCCGAGCTCGACTTCGCGGGCACCTGCGTCGGGATCGTGTCTCGCAAGGAGCTGATCGACGGGTCGCGCTGCAAGCCGGGAGACGCCGTCCTCGGACTCCCCTCCTCCGGACTGCACACGAACGGCTTCACCCTCGTTCGTGGACTCGTGGGCGACGCCGATTTCGATGCCGACCTTCTCCTCGCGCCGCACAAGCTCTACGTGGACGAGGTACGCGAGCTCCGCCGTCGCGCGGACGTGAAAGCGCTCGCGCACGTCACAGGGGGCGGGATCCTCGGGAACCTCCCGCGCGTTCTCCCTGAGGGTGTCAGTGTCGAGATCGACTGGGAGTCCTGGGAACGCCCAACTGTCTATGCGTGGCTCACCGAACGGGGCGTCTCGGAGGAAGAGCAGCGGCGGGTCTTCAACCTCGGAATCGGGATGTGCGCAGTCGTCTCCGTCGAGGAAGCCGGAGCGGGCAACGCGATCGGGAGGCTCGTTTGATCGGCGTCCTGGTCTCGGGAACCGGCACGAACCTCCAGGCCCTGATCGACGATGGACTGCCAGTCACAGCCGTCGCGTCCAACAAAGGTGGCGTCCGGGCGCTCACGCGCGCAGAACAGGCGGGCATCCCGACCGGAGTCTTCGAGCTCGAGCAGTTCGAGAGCCGGGAGGCGCGCGACCGGGCGATGGCTACCTGGCTAGAAGAACAAGAAGTGGAACTTGTTGTCTGCGCAGGCTACATGCACCTGCTGACGACGGCCTTCCTCGAGCGCTTCCGTGCAATCAACGTCCATCCGTCTCTGCTGCCCGCCTTTCCAGGAATGGACGCTGTTGAACAGGCGCTCGCAGCGGGTATGGATGAAACCGGCGTCACGATCCACTTCCTCGACGAAGGGGTCGACAGCGGGCCCGTCATCCTGCAGGAGTCGGTTCCGGTGGAGCCCCACGACACCGCGGAGACGGTCTACGAGCGCATCCGCGCGGTCGAGCACCGGCTGCTTCCTCAGGCGGTCCGCCTCTATCTGGCAGGCGCTCTAACCTCCTGAACTCATGGCAGTGAGGCGGGCGCTCATCTCGGTCTACGACAAGGCCGGGCTTGACGAGTTCGCCGCCGGTCTCGTGGAGCTCGGCGTGGAGCTCGTGGCGAGCGGCGGGACAGCTGCGTACATCTCGGAGCAGGGCCTCGCCGTCACGCCGGTCGACGAGCTCACGGACGTGCCCGAGCTACTCGGCGGCCGCGTCAAGACCCTCCACCCACGCATCCACGCCGCCATCCTGGCGCGCCGCGACTCCGCCGAGGACATGGCGACTCTCTCCAACGAGGGAATCGAGCCGTTCGATCTCGTCTGCGTCAACCTCTACCCGTTCGCGCAGGTCGCAGCGCGCAAGGACGTGCGCGAGGAGGAAGCCGTTGAGATGATCGACATCGGCGGGCCCGCGATGCTTCGGGCGGCGGCCAAGAACTTCGTACACGTCGCCCCGGTGTGCTTGATCGAGCGGTACGGGCCGATCCTCGAAGAGCTCCGGCTGGACGGCGAGCTCTCCGCCGACACGCATCGCGAGCTTGCGGCCGAAGCCTTTGGGCACACGGCTGCATACGAAGCCTCGATTGCGTCCTGGTTCGCCGACCGCGAGACCTTCCCGCCCCGCCTCATTCTGTCGCTCGAGAAGGAACGCAACCTCGTATACGGAGAGAACCCGCACCAGCGAGCGGCCTATTACTCGGAGGCCGCAGCCCGCCGCCACCTTCTCTCGCGCGCGGAGCAGCTCTCGGGCAAGGAGCTCTCCTTCAACAATCTCGGCGACCTCGACGCCGCGCGCGCGATCCTGCGGGAGTTCGAGCTCCCCGCGTGTGCGATCGTCAAGCATGCGAACCCATGTGGAGTCGGAGTCGGCTCGGAGCTCGACGAGGCGTATGGCAAGGCGTACGAGTCCGACCCGGTCTCCGCGTACGGCGGCGTGATCGCCGTCAATCGCCGCGTCGATCCGGGCCTCGCGCAGCGGCTGTCAGAGCAGTTCGTCGAGGTGCTGATCGCTCCGGAGTACACGGCGGACGCGGTGGCGATCCTGCAGCAGAAGGAGGGCACGCGGATCCTCGAGGACCGCGAGCGCCGTCGCGTCCCATTGGGTGAGCGCGACTACAGGCGCGTGCTCGGAGGTTTTCTCGTGCAGGACTCCGACTCGGAGGTCGACGACCGTGACACGATGGAAGTCGTAGCCGGGCAGGCTCCCGATGAGGGCGGCTGGGGCGATCTCATCTTCGCCTGGCGTGTCTGCAAGCACGTTCTCTCGAACGCGATCGTGATCGCCAAGGGCCTGCAGACGATTGGAATCGGCGCGGGTCAAATGAGCCGGGTCGACGCGGTGCGCATCGCGCTCGAGAAGGCTCGCGAGCGCGGACATTCGCTCGAAGGGGCGGCCCTAGCCTCGGATGCCTTCTTCCCTTTCCCCGACGGCCCCGAGCTCGCTCTCGAAGCCGGCGTGCGCACGATCGTCCAGCCCGGAGGCTCGAAACGCGACGAGGACGTGATCGCCGCGGTAGAGAAGGCGGGCGCCACGATGGTCTTTACGAAACGTCGCCACTTCAGACACTGAGACACCCCGTATCGTTAGGAGGGAATGCGGCGCGACTATCCCACCGTGCTCGACCTCGTCGGCGGCACACCGCTCGTCCAGCTCCAGCGGCTGAGCCGTCCGGACGGACCGCTCCTGCTCGCCAAGCTCGAGTTCATGAATCCCGGCGGCAGCGTCAAGGACCGGATCGGCCTGCGGATGATCGAGCGGGCCGAGCGGGAGGGGAAACTGAAGCCAGGGGGAACGATCGTCGAGCCGACGAGCGGGAATACGGGCGTGGGGCTCGCCACCGCGGCGGCGCTCAAGGGCTACCGCTGCATCTTCGTCATGCCCGACAAGATCGCGCAGGAAAAGATCTCGCTGCTTCGTGCCTTCGGAGCAGAGGTCGTCATCTGCCCGACGGCCGTGCCGCCGGACTCGCCGGAGAGCTACTACTCCGTCTCGGCACGCCTCGCGGAGGAGATCCCGGGCGCATACAAGCCTGACCAGTACTCGAACCCGGCCAACCCCGAGGCGCACTATGAGACGACGGGGCCCGAGATCTGGGAGCAGACCGACGGGGAGATCGACGCGCTCGTTCTCTCGGTGGGAACGGGCGGGACGATCACAGGCGCAGCTCGTTTCCTCAAGGAGCGCAAGCCCGGCCTGCTGGTCGTGGGCGCAGACCCCGAGGGGTCCATCTACTCGTCGGAGAGCGCGCACCCCTACCTGGTGGAGGGCATCGGCGAGGACTTCTGGCCGGAGACGTTCGACCCGTCGGTCGTGGACGAATATGTCACGGTCTCCGACCGCGACTCCTTCCTGACAGCCCGGCGGCTCGCGCGGGAAGAAGGACTCCTCGTCGGCGGCTCCGGCGGCACGGCCGTATGGGCCATGCTGAAGGTGGCCGAGCGCTACGGGCCGGAAGCCACTGTCGTGACGCTCATTCCCGACGGCGGTCGCGGCTACCTCTCGAAGTTTTACGACGACAACTGGCTCCGGGAGTACGGGATCGTCGAGAGGCGCTCGCCGGCGCCGACCATCGAGGAAGTACTCGCCTTCAAGCGGAAAGCAGCGGATGCCCAGGCGCCCCAGCTCATCGCCGTCGAGTCGCACAGGAAGGTCGGCGAGGCGGTCGATCTCATGCACCGGTTCGGGATCTCCCAGATCCCCGTGGTCCGCCACGACCCCGCCGAGTCGCTGGCGGACCTGATCGGGTCGATCCAGGAACGGGGCCTGCTCGAGCGCGTACTCCGCAACCCGGACACCCTCAACGAGGAGGTGGCCGCGGCGATGGATCCGCCCCTCCGAGCGGTCGAAGCCGGCGATTCACTCGACACGGTCTTCACGGACCTCGACGCCGGGAACTCCGCCGTGGTCGTCGCCGCCGCAGGCAAGCCCGTGGGCGTGCTCACTCGGGCCGACCTGCTCGAATACCTCGCGCACAACGCTTCCGCCAACGGCGCTGGCTAGCATCAGACGCATGGACTTCGAGACCCGCGCCATCCACGAAGGCCAGCAGCCGGACCCGGCCACGGGTGCGATGACCACGCCGATCTACCAGACGTCGACGTACGTCCAGGAGGAGGTCGGCAAGAACAAGGGCTACGACTACTCGCGCTCCGGGAACCCGACCCGGACTGCGCTGGAGACCTGCCTAGCTTCACTTGAAAACGCCGATCATGGCTTCGCCTTCTCGTCAGGGCTCGGGGCGGTCACCACGCTGATGCATCTCGTCTCGCCGGGCGAGCGCGTCGTCGCGGTGAACGACGTGTACGGCGGCGTCTACCGAATGTTCTCGCAGGTCTACGAGCCCAAGGGCTACCGCTTCGGGTTCCTCTCCGCAGAGGAGATCGGCTCAAGCCTGGCGCAGCACCTCGACGAAGGAGCCCGGATCGTCTGGCTCGAGTCGCCCACGAATCCGCTTCTGAACGTGATCGACATCGCGGCGGCGGCGGAGGAAGCACACGCGTCCGGCGCGGTGGTCGTCGTGGACAGCACGTTCGCCACGCCGTACCTCCAGAATCCGTTGGATCTGGGCGCCGACGTCGTCGTCCACTCGACGACGAAGTACCTGAGCGGCCACTCCGACGTGATCGGTGGTTTCGCCGCCACGAACGATCCGACGATCGCCGAGCGACTGCGCTTCCTGCAAAAGTCGCTTGGTGCCGTGCCCGGGCCGTTCGACAGCTGGCTCGTCCTCCGCGGGCTCAAGACCCTCGCGGTGCGGATGGAGCGCCATTGCGCGAACGCACGGCAGGTGGCTGCCTGGCTCGAGGGGCACGAGGCGGTCGAGCGCGTGCTCTATCCCGGTCTCGAGACTCATCCGGGACACGAGATCGCCGCCCGCCAGATGAGCGACTTCGGCGGAATGATCTCGTTCCTCGCCGCGTCCGAGGAGGATGCGATCAGGCTGGTCGCCGAGACGAAGGTCTGGAAGCTCGCCGAGAGCCTCGGCGGCGTCGAGAGCCTGATCGAGCAGCCCGCCCGCATGACGCACGCCTCCACGGCCGACGCCCCATTCGCAGTCCCGGGCAACCTCGTTCGGCTGTCGGTCGGGATCGAGTCAGTCGACGACCTGGTCGCCGACCTCGAGCAAGCCCTGGCCTCCGTCCGAGCCAAGGTCTCCTAGCGCCTTCAGGTAGGCCGCCTCGTAGTCGGCCACCATGCGTTCCTTCGAGAAGCGCTCCTCGACGTAGCGCCGGCACTCCATCGGGTCGATCTCATCGGCGCGGTCGAGGACGTCCGCCATCTCCTTGTGGTCGTCGACGATGATTCCGGTGCGGCCGTCCTCGATCACCTCGGGCACCGCCCCGTGCCGAGTCGCGATCACCGGTGTGCCGCAGGCCATCGATTCGATCATGACGAGCCCGAAGGGCTCGGCCCACTCGATCGGGAAGAGAGTCGCGCGCGCGTTCTGCAGCAGCTCGACCTTGTCGTCGTGCGAGACCTCGCCCAGGAACTCGATATCGCCCCCGAGGTGCGGCTTGACCATCGCGTCGAAGTACTCCTCTTCCCGCAGCTCCTGCATCTTGCCGGCCAGCTTCAGCGGGACCCCGACCTCCTCCGCAACCTCGATCGCCCGGTGAGCACCCTTGTCCGGGCTCATGCGGCCGAGGAAGAGGAGGTAGTCGCCGCGGTGCGGATGAACCGGGTAGAGCGACAGATCGAGCGCGTTTGGGCAGTTCGCGATCCAGTTCAGGTGCGGAAGCGGCGAGCGCTGGTTCATGGAGAGCGAGATGAGGCCGACCCGCGGCGCGACGCGGTCGATCTGCTCGTAGAGCTCCCCTGCACGACGGTTGAGCGGCCCGTGGACGGTGTGGACGAGCGGCGTCGCGATTCCTGCACCCATTGCTGCCGCGAGCGGGCCCGAGTGATCGTTGACGATGTCGAACTCCCCAGCCTGCTCGAAGCACGCGAGTGCGTGGTGTAGGTCGTACAGAGTCGTCCCGATGAACTCGGACGGAGCCTCCGCGAAAACGGAGGCGAGTTTCGCCTTCGTCCGGGAATCGCCCGACGCGAAGAGGGTGACGTCGTGGCCACTTTCGACAAGCCCGTCGGCGAGGAGTGCGACGATCCATTCGATTCCGCCGTAGCGCGTCGGCGGAACCGGGAACCACACCGGACTCAGAATGGCGATCCTCACCGGGCTCAGGCCTCCTCTACCCGCACCTGACCGCCCTCCAGATGTACGTTCCAGCTCTTGTCGAATGCGCGCACGCCCGAGAGTCTGAGGGAGCCGGCCCAGGAGGGCAATTCTGGCGGGGCGATGCTGGCGAGGACATGACGGCGGTGGTCGGGCTGGATGCCGAGAAGGAGCTGGAGGAGCAACACGGGCGTCCCCGCCGCCCAAGCCTGGGGGCGGGCCGCGGTCGGGTAGGCGATCGGGAAGGGAGTGGCCGTGCGCGAGAAGCCCGCGAACACCTCGGGGAGCTGCGAGCGGAAATGCCCGGCCGCGTTCAGTGTGCGCCGAACGATGCGATGGGCCTCCGGCCAGCGTGCCGACTTCGCTAAGGCCCAGGCGATCAGGGAGTTGTCGTGCGGCCAGACCGTGCCGTTGTGGTACGAGAGCGGGTTGAACCCTGCGTCGGCCGCCGACATCGTCCGCACTCCCCACCCGGACCAGAGATCCTCGCCCATGAGCTGGTCGACGATCGCGTCGACACGTTCGGGCGGAACGATTCCGCTCCAGAGCAGATGGCCGATGTTCGAGGTCAGCGAATCCACCCGGTTCTTGTCGGCGTCGAGTGCGAGCGCATAGAAGCCGCCCCGCTCCTCGCACCAGAAGGCTTCGTCGAAGCGAGCCCGTAGCTCGGCGGCGTCGTTGTCGAGCCGCTCGGCAAGCTCCCGTTCGCGCCACACCTCGCGTGCGAGCTCGGCCGCGCGGCGTTTCGCGTCGTACACGTAGCCCTGCACCTCGCAGGGCGCGATCGGGGGCACCGCCATCCGGCCGTCGTGGAACAGCTGCGAGTTGCCGGAGTCCTTCCACGACTGGTTGACGAGGCCCCGCTCGGAGCGGCGCCGGTATTCGACGAAGCCGTCGCCGTCGAGGTCGCCGTACTCGTCGATCCAGTTGAGGGCGCGTAGCGCCGGCTCCTTGAGCTCACGCACGAGGGCCGCGTCGTCCGTCCAACGCCAGACCTCCGACAGGAGGACCAGATAGAGCGGCGTCGCGTCAACTGTTCCGTAGTAGCGCGGGAACCAGGCCTGGGCACCTTTCCCGTGGCGCACCTCGTGGACGATCTTGCCCGGCTCGGCGTCGATCTCCGGGTCGTCTTCCTGCGCCTGCAGCTCGGCAAGCACACGGAGGGCGTTGTGCGCGAGCTCCGGACCGAACAGCAGCGTTTGGAGGCACGTGATGAGCGTGTCTCGACCGAAGACCGTCATGAACCAGGGCATCCCGGCCGCCGGCAGTTGGCCCGGCAAGCGTGGGTCTTCGTCCATCCGGAGCGATGCGAGGTCGGAGACGGATTGATTGAAGGAATCCGACAGCTGATCCCAGGACGCGCGTAGCTGCGGAACGCGGAGGTGCCAGGCCGAAAGGGACTCGCGAACACGCGTCAGCTCGTCTCCGAAGCTCCGCTCGGCGCGTGACGGCGTAGTCGCTTGCCCGTCGGCCGCGACTACGACGTCGATCCGGAGACGCCATTCTTCGCGCGGCTCCAGGGCAATCCGATAGCGGACCGTGCCGCCCTCCACCTCTCCCGGCTGCGACAGCAGGACCTGCGTGAGGCAGATGGAATCGTCGGCGAGGATGAACTGGTTCGTGTCGGCCTCGAACGCCGGCATGACGAGCTCCGGGAGCTCGGGCGCATGCTCCGGATCGCCCAGCGCGAAGTCGTGCGCCTTGACGGCGAAGATGTCGGCGAAGTCGCTTCCTACCTCGAGCGCAAGGTCGAACTCGACCCTGCGCGGCGCATGGTTGTGCACCACGATGCTCTCCTGCATGCCGTCTCCGACAAAGCGGTCTCGCCCGATCGAGATCTCGTCGGGCGCGAGTCCCGCGACAATCGGGTTGCGCAGGTAGAAGGCGGCGGAGAAGTACTCCACCCGATCCGAGGACAGGGGAAGGGGGCGGGCCCCGTTGATCGTCAGCACCCAGCGCGAGAGGAAGCGCGTGTCGCTCGCGAAGAGGCCCATCACGGGGTCGACGATGTCGCCGCGATCATCAGAGATGCAGAAGGTCGAGCCTTCGAGAATCGTCAGAGCCACGTGGCGTTAACGGCGGACGATTTGATCCTGGCTCGCCTGCTGGAGCGGCTTGACGACGATCTCGTCCACGTTCATGTGCGGCGGACGCGTCACGGCCCAGAGAATGCAATCAGCGACGTCGGCGGGCGTCAGGTAGTCGACGCCGCGGTAGACCGCATCCTTCTTCTCCTGGTCGCCCTCGAACCGGACGTCCGAGAACTCGGTGTCCCCGACCATTCCCGGGTCGATCGTGGACACGCGGATGCGCCCGACGAGCTCCTTCCGCAGCACGTACGTGAGCGCGCGCACCGCGGACTTCGAGCCAACGTACATGCCGCCCTGGCTGTAGGCCTCGCGCCCCGCCCAGGAGCCAAGGTTGACGACGTGCCCTCGACCGTCCTCCATGTGCGGCAGGCAGAGCCGGGTCATGCGGACGAGGCCGAGCACGTTCGTCTCCAGCATGACCCGCTCGTCCTCTTCATCGGCGTCGAGGATCGTGGTACGGCCGAGAGCCAGGCCTGCGTTGTTCACGAGAATGTCCACTCGGCCCAGCCGGCTCGATGCCTCCGAGACGAATTGCTTGCAGCTCTCGGCATCGGTGACGTCGAGCGGTGCGAAGAAATGATCGTCTCCGGGCAACTCTGCCACCAGCTGCTCGATCCGCTCGGTGCGGCGGGCACCGACCGCAAGGCGAGCCCCTGACTCGGCGAAGGCGCGAGCAGTCGCCGCGCCGATGCCGCTCGAAGCGCCCGTGACGACCGCGGTCTGGCCCGAGAGCTCCGGCACGGCCGGGAGCTTATCTTTGGCTTCCGGAAGAGCGTCTAATCCGCCGCCGAGCAACTGGGCCCCGCGCTCGACGATCTCCTCCTCGCGCCGGCTCTATGTGGCGGGCTGATCGCAGAACTGCACGGAGGCGAGCTTCGCGAGACGCCCGACAGCGTCTTCTTCACCGTTCCGCTCGCGAGCTAGCCGGCGAGGAGGCCGTTCACGACGGCCCGGAATCGCCTTGGCCTCATACGAGGGGCGACGTCCTGAGCGTCTTCGCGCTGCACGTTGTAGCGCGAGGGCCAGAACGCCCAGGTGAAGACCTCGGCGAAGCGCTCGCAGCCATGTTGGTCGTGCGAGAGGCCTGACACCTCGTAGCACCAGTCCTGGCCGCCGAGCAACTTACGAACCGCTGCCCGATCGTCGTCCTGGAAGAGGACGTAGTCGACCTGGTGTGCGTACTCGTGCTGGATGAGACCCCACGCATACCTCTCGCCGAACGTCGTGTCGAGAATGACGTCCTCATCGAGGACGATGACGCCCGGCTTGGCGCCTGCGCAGCCGCACCTCGTGATTCGGATCGTGATCTGCTGGGAAACTCGGCTGAAGTCGAACCAGCTCGCGTCGAGTGCCGACTTGACGGTCGCCTGCGCCTCAGGGCTCCCGCCCTGGATGACGTAGTTCCCGCCCGCCGCCTGTGCCGTGCCTGCGAGGGCCAGTGAGGCCAGAAGCGCGATGAGCGTCGAACGAAGCGCGCGAGTCGTGTTCAAACTGTCCCTCCCGGGCGGCTCCCAGATGTCCCCCGTTTCCCGCGATCAAGGCCGATCCGTCCTCCGTTTGGCGACCGGACTCGCCTGACCGCGCACCCTGCGCCGCCTGGGCAGCCAACAGACCCGCGAGCGCGACCAGCATGAACAGGAGGGCGACCGCCTCACGCATCGTCTTCTCCCGCCCAGGGATCGTCGTCGCGCACTCCGGCGAGAGGAGCCGGTGGCCCGAGGTGAAAGCCCTGGCCGTAGCGAACCTTGAGCACTCGTAACCGGTCGAGCTCGCTCTGCGTCTCGATGCCTTCCGCGCCGATGGTTGCGTCGATTCCTGCCGCGAAGTCGACGAGCGACGACGCGAGTGCATCCCGCATCGGATCGGCGGCGATATCGCGTGTGAGGCTCAGATCGAGCTTCACGATGTCGGGCGCGAGACTGAGGATGTGGTTCAGGCTCGCGAAGCCGGCGCCGACATCGTCGATCGCGATCCACGCGCCGAGCGCGCGCAGGCCCGAGAGCGCGCGGTTGAGCGCAGGGTAGTCCGCGACTCGTTCGTGCTCCGTCACCTCGATGATGAGTCGGTGTGCGTGCGGCGCGAGAAGGTGGAAGAAGTCGGGCGAGATCGCCGTCGCGGGAGAGACGTTGAGCGCGAGCCGAACCGCTTCGGGAACCTCGGGGAGCCGACCGAGCGCGCTCTCGAGCGCAGCAAGCTCGAGCTTGGAGCCAAGCCCGACCTCGGCTGCGTCCGCGAACCAGTCTGAGGGGGGTCGATAAGGCTCAACGGGGAACCGGGCCAATGCTTCGTACGCGAACACGCCGCCCCGCTCGAGGTCGTAAACGGGCTGGAACACCATGTTCACGCCCTGGTCGAGCGCGTCCTCGACGCGGCTCGCGATCACGCGCTTGCGCTCCGCCCGCCGCGCCTCCTGCTCGATCTGGTC
>Ga0307296_10000563_pt1 | contig 17704 bp, 20 predicted proteins | sample ER_DNA_153_FD_194467 | JGI IMG/M metagenome (GOLD analysis project Ga0307296, IMG submission 194467) | Bulk soil microbial communities from the East River watershed near Crested Butte, Colorado, United States - ER_DNA_153 | ecosystem: Environmental > Terrestrial > Soil > Floodplain | place... | reverse complement strand
ACGAGTTCGATGTGGAGGTTCAGTCGGGTGCCTCGCGGCGAGCCATGCGTGGGAGTGCGGCGGCGAAGATGCGGTCCTGCAACCGGTCGGGCAGCAGGCCGACGGTCCAGATTGGCTTGGCGCCCCCTCAGATGATGCGCCGGGGATTGGGACGGTCCGCCTCGGCGGCGGCCATCGCGGCGGACTGGCAGGAGCTGCAGATCGCGCGCCGGGAGAGGTTCCGGGAAGTGCTGGCCAAGTCCCACGAGCCGCCTTGCGCCAAGAACTTAGCTTGGAGACCGCCATCGACACGGGCTGGGCGATCGCCAGCCCGGAGACGCATGAGCTGTTCGTGCAACGCTGCAGGTGGACCTACGACCAGTACCAAACCTGGATCGCGTCGACGTTGATCGCAGCGCTGGTGTCCCCGGAATGGGTCAAAGAGGTCTAGTGCATTGACTCCCGCACTATCACACGACACAGAGGTGACGTGGATGGTCGCCTTCTGGCTGAGCCATGACAAACAACCCCTGAGAGGTCAGAGACACTCACTCCACAGCTCGACCTCAACACCAGCGAGGAGGCAGGGGTGAGCGGCAGCGACGTGCGGGGCGAGAACCGAGACATCACGGTCCCCGACAAACCATCGATCGGGACCGCCGCCGCGTTAGTGCGTCATACCCGCCATCGCCACCAGCGAGCCGGCGACGGCCTGTCGGCGCAGGTCCTCGAGGCGGTCCTGCTGGCCTGCGGCGCGGTTGATCAGGACGTCTAGTTCATGAACGTCCAACCGGCCGTCGCGTTCGCCGACCAAACGCAGCGTGACCCAGCCGAGCCGTTTGGCCTCGACGGCGGTCGAAAGCGCCTCGAGCTCGATGACGTCGCTGAGCGGGGAGCGCCGAATCAGGGTGCCGTTGGGCTTGAACCGGGCGAGCGTTTCGGCCACCCCGACGAGCACCTCTGCCGCACGAGGGCGGCGGATGTTCAGGCGGCGGAGGATCTCCAGGAGCCGCTGCCGATCCTCATTGACCTCGTCGGCGAGGGCTACGAGCTGGCGTCGAGCCTCAGGGCTGAGCTGGCTGCGTGACGACCGCTTGAACAGATCCAGCCCGCCACGCGACGCGGCCGCATGGTGGCGCAGGTAAATCGCGAGCATCCGCGCAGAGGACGGCGGCGACGTCGGGGCCATAGTGTGGCAATGCCCGCCCGGGCGCCCCGTCAAACCAGGACGACCCGGCCGGCGCCGCGACCGCGAAACCGCCGCCGCGCGGCGCGCGACGTTCCCGCCGAGAACGGCCCGCCGCCTGGAGTTCGCTGCCCAGCCTTCGCCGTCACCTTCGTCGAAGCAGACTGGCCCTTGCTCGGCGGCTCATGCACCACTCGAGGCGTTCAGGCCCTTTGGCCCAAGAAGCTGTATTCCAGCCTTCAGGCAGAAGGCACGCTCACCACACACGCCATCGGCGAGATTCACCAACAGCTCGCACTCGCCCTGCCTGTCGCCTGAACTGGCACCGCCCAAGACGCCCGGCGTGACGCAAGACAGGAGCCGCGCGCGTCGCGGCTACCTCGAGCTGATCCCATGCCGTGCGGACGACTGAGGAGTGTGTGTGGCTGGTGATCCCTCGGCCACTTCCGTGTCGCCTGGGCCGAGGGCCTTGATAGTCGACGTTTACCCACGACAGTTGGGTTCGGTCGGTCCGCGGGCAGGTCAGTTCGCAATCGCCTGGTCAAGCCAGGCAAACCATTCGTCAAGGCCGTCCCCGGTGCGGGCGCTCATCCTCAGCAGCGTTGTGCGCGGGTTGACGACGCGGATGTTGTGTTCGAGCAGGGCGATGTCCAGCTCGAGGTGGGGGAGCAGGTCGGTCTTATTGATCAGCACGGCGTCGACCGAGCGGAACATCACGGGGTACTTCAGCGGCTTGTCCTCGCCCTCGGTGACCGAGCAGACCATCACTCGCCGGTGCGCGCCGACGTCGAACTCCGCCGGACACACGAGGTTTCCCACGTTCTCGACAAGGACGACGTCCAGGTCGTTGAGGTCGAGGTCCCGCAACGCCCGCGCGACCATCGGGGCGTCGAGATGGCACTCGCCGCCGAATCCGTCACCGGTGTTGAGCAGGGAGATCTGGTGCGCGAGACCGCGCAGCCGGTCAGCGTCGATGCTCGTCTCGATGTCGCCTTCGATGACGCCGGCGCGCACACCCCGCTCACGCAGGTGGGTGAGCGTCGCCGCCAGCACGGTCGTCTTGCCGGCGCCTGGCGAGGACATGACGTTGAGGCAGATGACGCCGGCATCGGCGAACGCCTCGCGGTTCGCGGCGGCGGCGCGGTCGTTCTCGGTGAAGATCCGCTCCAGGACGGTCACCCGTTCCGGTCCCGTCGCATAGGCGGTGTGGTCGCGGAAGCCGTGGTGGGACTCATCGTGGGTATGCGTGGTGCCGTCGGCGTGCCGGTGGTACCGTCCCATGGCCCCGCCTCAGCTTCCAACCGCGGACGAGGGCTCGGCGAGGTCCAGCGACGCCACGACCAGCTCCTCGCCGTGGACGACCTCGACGTCGGCGCCGTCGCAGCCGGCGCACGCGATGAGGAACCGGTCGGCCAACACGGTGGTCGCACCGCAGCTCCGGCAGATCAGCTCCGCGCGGACCGGCTCGACGTCGAGCATCGATCCGGCGAGCGGGGTCGTGTCCGTGACCACGCCCCAGCAGTACGTCAGTGTCTCGGGAACGACCTGGCGAAGCGCACCGACCCGCAGGTGGATGGTCACGACGGGACGGCCGTCACGCGCGCGGTCGGTGATGCCGTAGATGCTCTGGCACAGCGACAACTCGTGCACGACCGCCTCCCCTCCAGTCACGTCATCGTCGCACGTCCGGCATGCTGGCGTGTCATGAAGTTCCTGGTGCTGTGGAACATCGAGCTGTCCCTCGTCTCGGCCGAGACCGCCCGCGCGGTCGGGCGGATGCCCGAGTACGGCACCCGGCTCGAGGAGCAGGGGAAGCTGCTCGTGCGGTACCACCTCGTCGGCGCCCACGGTGGCGCGTGGATCTACGACGTGGACTCCAACGAGGAGCTGGAGCGGCTGCTGGCTCGCGCCCCGGTCTACAACGTCGCCCACTACACGGTTCACGCCCTTGCCGACATGGAGGCGCGCCCGACCTCCTGACAGGGGACAACGAGGTCGGTCCAGAACTGTCCGATTGACGGGTTGACGGACTCCCGGACCCGGGTCCAGCGTGGGTAGACCCTCAGGAGGTCGTCGATGACGTTGACCAGCCCCTCGGACCTCGGCGCGACGCGCCATCTTTTGGTCAGCCAGCGCCTGCGGGAGCGACGGCGGACCCTCGGTCTGACCCAGAAGCAGGTGATCAGCCGGCTCGCCCGGCTCGGTGTCCTTAGCACCAACAAGGCGCTCAGCAGCCTCGAGCACGGTTCCGGTCTCGATGTCGCCAAGCTCCCGGAGCTGGCGGCCGCGCTCGACTGCTCGGTGACCTGGTTGCTGGGCCTCAACGACGACCCGCACTCCTGGGAGCCCGTCGGCCGACGAGCCGGGTTCCGGACCCGGACCGCTGACGTCGACGTGGTCGCTTTGGCCGGGTCATCAACTGTGGTGGGCAGCTCGTCCGCGCGCCCCCAGCCACGCATCCTCGGCCCGCTGTTCGGGTCGGAGTAGCTGTGCCAGGCGGCCGGCCTGTCGGGGCCGGCGACCTGAGCCGTCGGACCGTCCTGGGCAGCGCTCTCGTCAGTGGGGCTGCACTGCTGGCCGCGTGCGCCTCCGGAACCGCCGGCGGTACGCCAGCGCCGTCAGCCGGCGAAGGGACGGGCGATGGAGGTACCCTCGCCGCAGCCCCTGCGGGCCCGATCCTCCTGACCGACCAACGCGGCAGCGTCGTCACCCTGCCGCGGCCAGCGCGCCGGATCGTCACCATCCCGCAGCCGGCGGCGTCCATCCTCATCGCCGTCGACCAGAGCGCGGACCACCTCGTCGGGATGCAGAACGCGTCGTGGGTCGCGGTCCGCGACGGGATTCTTGGGACGATCTTCCCGGCTGCGCTTGACGTCCGCCACGACGTCGCCGACGACACCTTCACGCCCAACGTCGAGGCCGTCCTGGCCCTCCAGCCGGATCTCGTCGTCCAGTGGGGCGACCAGGGGAGCGGCATCATCGCACCGCTGGAGAACGCCGGCCTGACCGTCGTCGGGCTGAAGTATGGGACGCAGGACGACGTGACTACCTGGATCTCGTTGTTCTCCAGGGCCCTTGGCCGTGGGGAGCGGGGCGAAATGCTCAACATCGCGACCGATACCGCATACCAACAAGTCATCGCGGTCGGGAAGGCAAGACCTGCACCGAAGCCGACGATCCTCTACATCAACCGGTTCGTGGGCGGCCTGAAGGTCGCCGGGACCGGCACCTACAACGATGCCTACATCGCCATGGTGGGCGGCCAGAACCCCGCGAGCGGACCCGGTGGCACATCCGGCAAGGGCATGGTGGGCGTCGACCCGGAGCAGGTGCTGGCCTGGGATCCGGACATCGTGCTGCTCGGGAACTTCGACGCGGCGCTGCCCAGGGACCTCTATGGCTCCGCCGTGTGGCGCGGGCTTACGGCCGTCAAGGACAAGCGGGTCTACAAGGTTCCACTGGGGGGCTACCGGTGGGACCCGCCGAGCCACGAGTCACCGCTGATGTGGCGCTGGCTGAGCATGGTCGCGTTCCCGGGCCAGCCAACGTACGACCTTCGCGGCGACATCGTCTCTTCGTACGGGCGCCTCTACGGCTACCAGCCGTCGGCCGCCCAGCTCGACAGCATCCTGCGCACCGCGACCAATGACGGGTCGGCCGACTACCAGCAGTTCCATGCTTGACCGCCGCTCGTCGGCCGGGACGCGACGTGGCCTCCGGTCGATGCGTGTGGCCGTCCCGATCGCCGCCGCGGCGCTCGTCGTCGTCGGTGTCGTGTCGATGGCGCTCGGCCGCTACCCGGTGCCGGTCGGGCACGTCGTCGAGGTCCTCGTCGGAGCGGTCACCGGACAGGCCTACCCCGGAGCGCCGACCGAGCAGGACGTCGTGATGCTCGTCCGTCTGCCGCGAGTGCTGCTGGGCGCCCTGATCGGCGGCGGACTCGCGGTCAGTGGCGTCGCGCTCCAGGCGGCGTTTCGCAACCCCTTGGTCAGCCCCCAGGTGATCGGGGTGTCGTCGGGCGCCTCGTTCGGCGGTGCCCTGGCGTTGGTCCTCGGGCTCGGGACCGGCTATCTCGTCGGGTCGGCGTTCGTCTTCGGGATGGCCGCCCTGGGGGTTGTCTTCCTCGTGACCGCCGGCCGCGGGGGCGCATCGATGCTGATGATCGTCCTCGGCGGAGTCGTCACCGGGTCGTTCTTCAGCGCCCTCGTGTCACTGCTGACGTTCCTCGCCGACCCGTACTCGACGCTGCCGACCATCGTCTTCTGGCTGCTCGGCAGCCTGGCCACCGCGACCTTCGGGAAGGTCCTCGTCGCAGCGGTCCCGGTGCTCCTGGGCACCGCCGTTCTGGTGGCGCTGAGGTGGCGGATCAACGTGCTCTCGCTCGGCGACGAGGACGCGGCGGCCGTCGGGATCCGCCCGCGGCCAGTGCGATGGACGCTGCTGTCCGCCGTCGCGCTGATTGTCGCCGGCGCGGTCGCCGTCAGCGGGGTCATCGGCTGGGTCGGGCTGGTCATCCCGCACCTGGTCCGGATGTGGGTCGGCCCCGACCATCGGGTCCTGCTGCCCGTCTCCTTCCTCGTCGGGGCCGCCTTCCTCGTGACCGTTGACACGCTGGCCCGCACGGTCTCCGCCACCGAGATCCCACTCGGCGTCCTCACCGCCCTCGTCGGTGCGCCAGCCTTCTTCGTCCTGCTCCGCCAGAACCGCGATCGGATCTGGGACCGTGCTTGAGCTCCGTGACATCGGCTTCGGGTATGCGCCGGGAGACTGGGTGTTCCGTGGCGTCAGCTTCGAGCTGGAGCCGGGAACGGTGACGTCGGTCCTCGGGCCCAACGGGAGTGGAAAGACGACCCTGGTGCGCTGCGCCGCGGGACTGCTGACGCCGCAGGAGGGTTCAGTGCTTCGGGCGACGGCAACCGGGTTCGTCCCGCAGGCGCGGGGCATGGCGTTCGCCTACCCCGTCCGCGACATGGTCGTCATGGGCCGGGCGGCCCACGTGAGAGTCTTCGCCATGCCGGGTCGTGGCGACCGCGCTGCCGCGGACGCCGCGATGGACCGGGTGGGCATTACCGAGCTGGCCGACCGGGCCTTCCCGACGCTGAGCGGGGGTGAGCAGCAACTGGTCCTGGTCGCGCGGGCGGTGGCCTCCGGGCATCCCGTGATGGTGCTGGACGAGCCGGCCACCGGCCTCGACCTCCGCAACCAGGTCCTCGTGCTCGCGCTCGTGCGGTCGCTCGCGGATGACGGCCTGACCGTACTGCTCACCACGCACCACCCCGACCACGCCCGCTTCCTCTCCGACGCGGTGGTCCTCATGCGCGGGCCCGCGGACGTCCAGCACGGACGCGCCGACGCGCTGCTTACCGAACCCGAGCTGTCCGCGCTCTACGGAGTGCCCGTCCACGAGGTCGACGTCCCGGGAGCCAGCCCCGGCCGTCGAGCCCTGGTGACCGGCTACGGGGCGGGACCCGGTCGGCGACCCCTCAGCTCAGGGCCAGTACGGGACCGGAGTGCTCGAGGCCACCGTTGACAAGGTCGAGGTGCACGTCGGTGTAGTGCTTGAGCGCCACCAGCTGCCGGGTGTCCAGGCGGTCGCACACCCACTCCCAGTGCATCGAGACCCAGTCGCCGACGGCGAGGTCCGGCACCATCCCGATGCCGTCGACGGCCCGAACAACGTTCTCCTGCTGGGGTTCCGCGAGCACGAGGTGCCGTCCTGTCCAGGTCAGCGCGCGAGACTCGACGACCACCTGGTCGCCCTGGAGGGCCGCGACCCGCCCCCAGCGGATGCGGCACCGGTCCAGGACCCTCAGCGCGTGGTCCGCCCCCGGGCGGTCCTCGCCGAGCAGACCGGTCCAGGGGTAGATGCAGAAGACGTGGAACGAGTGGTGCGGCAGTCCGCCGGCGTGGACCCCCTCGGCCAGGCTCGAGAACCGCGGCCCGGTACGGAACCGGAAGCGCTCCTCCATCGAGGCACCCATGTTCGTCACGCCCACGCCGTCCAACAGCCGGTTCCCGACCCAGTACGCCTCGACCACACGGCGGTCCAACGGGTCACCGATCCCGGTTGCACCGGCGATGAGCTCGAGGTAGGGCCACGCGCCGGCGAACGCCTGGGCCATCTGCCGGAACCCCGGGTCGACGACCCCGGCGAGGCCGTAGCCGAGGAAGCCCGCGCTGTCGCCTGGCCCGCAGTACCCGTGGCTGTTGGGCGGAAAGGCGTAGCGGACGAAGAGGGTCGGCCCGCCGGCCTGATCAGCCATCGCCCACCATCTCGTCGACGCCGGGACCACCGAGGACGGCCATCGCGTCGTGGGCCTCCTCGGCAGTCATCCGCTCCAGCGCGAAGCCGCTGTGGATGAGGATCCACTCACCCGGCTGGGGCGCGACATCGAGGAGGGCGACGTTGATGGGCCGCACGACGCCGGCCACCTCGACGTCCATGAGGTCGGGCTCGTCGGTCGGCCCGACCACCTGGCCAGCCAGCCCGAGACACATCAGCGGCTCACATCCGCCGCATCTCGACGTAGCGCTTGATATCGGGGAACGCCGCCACGACCGCCGCAGCAATGAGGGCCAGCCCCAGGAACGACATCACCTTGCCCATCGTCATCTCCTCCGTCTCAGTCCAGTCTGGCCGCGGGGACCGCGGACCGGAAGTTGTCGGGGCGCCGTCGAGCCGCCTCGGTGACCAGGTCGTCGACGATCCGGGCGGCCACCTCGACCTGCGCGACGACCACCTCCGACAGGCCCATCCCGTCCTCCGTCGACTCGGGCTGGCACCCGACCACGGTCACCGGCGGCAGCGTCCCGCCGAGGGCCGGGACGAGCGCGAGTACGGACTCCGGCGCCAGGTCGTGTGGGTCGAAAGCGCTCACGGTGCCGGCATCGACCGGCGGCTGCTGGACCGCTATGACGTAGACGGTGCCCGGCTGCCCGCCTGGCCGCTGCATCGCGTCGACGAGGACCACCTCGTCATATCCCTCGAGCATGTCGTAGGCCAGGTGGACGCCACCGATCCCGTAGTCGTGCAGGCGAACCCATTCAGGCCATTCGAGGCCAGCCCGCTCCGCCAGCCGCGTGACGACCGCCGTGGCGAACCCGTCGTCGCTCTTGAAGATGTTGCCGACGCCCGCGACCAACATCCGGCCGGAACCGTCGCCGGTCATCGCCCGGCGCCGATCGGCTCGACCTCGTCGGGTGCGAAGTAGAGGAACCGACCCTGGACCGCGGCCAAGTCCTGTCCCGGATCGTCGTCGAGAAGCACCGCGAGATGGTCGCGCCCGTCGACGTCGTGCACCACCTTGGCCACGGTCGCCGTTCGCCCGGCGACGAAGAGGTCCTGGGCGTCCGTCCGGCGCGAACCCGGTCGCAGCAGCACGCGGCTCCCCTCGGACACCGGCACACCGCGGACATCGACCGAGCTCGGCGGTTGGTCGGGGGGTTGGACCCGCGCGGAGCGCGACAGGTGGCGGATGGCGCCGTGCAGGCGGTCCATCAGCTCCGGCGGGAGGTGGTCGGCCCGGTCGAGCAGCTCGGCCACCCGCGGGTCGGTGCCGCGGACGGCGCGCTTCTCCGCGTCGGTGAGGGTCATGGCCCGGAGGTTGAGCATCTCGTCCATCTCGGTGCCGTCGAAGAACTGGGTCGTGCTCTCGGGGGCCACCTGCGGTCGGTCCGGCAGGATGATCGGCGAGCAGAGAACCGCGTCGGCTTGACCGTCGGCGTCGGCGAGCACCGGCCACACGCCGTCGTTCTCGCACCCGGCGACGTACCCCGTCGCCCACTCTGGAGGATCGGTGAGTGACAGGAACCGGCCGCCGTGAAGGACGGCGACCAGGTGCGCGGCGACCAGCGAGTGGCGCAGGGCCTCGTCCCGCCGCGGCGACGTCTCGGGGCTCCAGCGCGTGACGTTGGCGACGTCGACCCGCAGCCGCGTCACGCCGTAGGGGCCGGGCAGTGCCTGAGCGGTCGTCGTCACGGCCGCGGTCAGGGGGAGCCGCTCTCGCCGCAGCCGGCCGCCGGGGACGCCTTGGTGGTCTACGCCGCCGACGATCTCCCGGGTCTCGAGCACCGGTTGGAGGCTGGCCGAAGCGACGTCGACCTCGAGGTCCACCTCGTGCGACACGGCCTCGTCGAACGGAAGGTATGCGGTGTCGCCGGCATCGAGCCGACTCACCTCCTCCTCGCCGAAAGCATTGTCTCGGAACACCGTTCGCCGTTGCACCTGCAGGAACCGGAGGCGCAATGACATGAAGCCGGGCCGCCCGTCGATCAGCAGTTCCGTCCGCAGCCGAGACCGCTCGGACGGGTCGACCCGGACGAGGGCCGGCGGGGCCAGGACGCCGAACTGCCAGCGCACAAGGTTCTTGGTGTTGTCGGCGCGGTACGGGTAAAGGACGTAGCCCTCGTAGAGCACGGTGTCGGCGATGGGTCGCACGTCCTCGAAGGTCGTCACCCGTCCGCCTCCTTGAGCAGGCGGGTGACCGCCTCGTCCCAAGACACCATGGCGTTCTCGGTGCGGTACCGGTAGAGGGCGTCGAAGGCGCCCTGGCCGAGGCGCAGCCACGCCGTGCCGGGAAAGTGCTGGTTCATCGCCGCGCGCCAGACCTCGACGGGCAGCCCGGCGGTGACCTCCTTGTCCCACGGGATGGGAAGCACGGTCAGACCGCCGGCCGAACCGCTGAACCATGTCCCGCTGAACAGCAGCAGCAGCGGCGCGACCCCCTCGACCAGGGAGTAGAGGTACTTGTTGGCCGCCACGTCGAAGTCGTAGCTGCACGGCAGGGCCAGCGAGGTCTCGACCGACCCGGTGAAGCTCGGGACGAGGTGGGAGACGAACGCCAGCTGGAGCGGTTTCAGGGTCTGCCCCCACCGACCGCGAGACCCGAAGAGGTCGACGAGAGCCGCCGCCTCCTCGTCGTCGTAGCGGCGCCGGTGCGGCTCGATCCGCACCTGGGTCCGCAGCGCGATCGCGTGTACCGGCGTCCCCGACGACTCGGTGATCCGGAGGCGCAGCAGCACCGTCGGCGCCGCGGCCGTCCGGTCCACCTCCGCCCCGAGGTACTCGAAGTCCAGACCGCCGACCTCAACCACGGGGCACCGCGTCACCGGTCCGGTCGACCGGCCGGCCCTCGCGGTCCAGGTCGGCGAAGAAGTCCTCGACCCGTCTCCACACATCGGCGCCGCCGTGGAACCCGACCCAGGACTGGCGCACGATCCCGACCAGCTCGTAGCAGCGGTCGACCGGCACGAGGTAGCAGGCATACCCGCCCGGGCTGCGTCGGAGCAGGATGGCGCGGACATCAGGTTCCGCTTGAGCGAGAACCGGGTTCGCATCGAGGACCTCGGCCCAGCTGGCCAGGTCGAGCAGCGATTCGGTCGCGCCGCCGGGCCCCGGGTAGTAGGCGCCGACCTGCTCGGCGCCGGTCTGACGGAGGAAGAAGGCCAGCTCGACGGGGATCTGGAGGGCTGCCCACTGGCCCTCGCTGATGGCCACGTCGACCACCCGAAGAACGTCCTGCGGCACCGCGAGGAACCGTCCTGAGCCTGCTCTTGCGTTCGTGAAGAGCAGGAAGCAGGCGCGGCAGGTGCAGAGGAGTCGGTGCGCCTCGACGTCGGCGACGTGCCCGTGCTGGTCGACGATCTCGGTGCTGCACATCTCGCACCGCTCCACCGAATCCACCTCCGGTGCGGGTGGCTCAGGGACGGGCCGGCTCAGCCGGCGCAGGTCGATCAGGGGGTCGGTGCGGGGCGTCACGCCGGGACACTCCCCGGAACGGCAACCGTCCAACCCGAACCCTCCGGCAGCATCGGCAAAGGCGACAGGTGCCCGGTGTGGGTGTCGAGACCGCGACCGGCCAGTCGCACGTCGAAGCGGGCCTGGCAGGACGGGCAGGCCAGCACGTCGCCGTCGAGGGGGCCGCGCACCAGCGACCCGGAGCAGCGGGGGCAAACGTCCCGGTACGCGTAGCCCGCGCCGCCGAGGTTGACGACCAGGACCCGGTCGCCGTTCAGCCGCTCGCTGACGGTCGTCCCGCGCGGGGGAAGGGAGTCGAGGCGGGCCCACCCGCCGTCGTCGACCGCCGCGCCGGCCATGGCGCCAGTCGGCGCGCGCTCCAGGCCAGGACGCAGCTCGATCTGTAACAAGGGTGACGACGTGTCGGCGACGACGCCCACGACGTCGACCGCCGTGACCTCCGGCGCGGCCTCGAGGATGGCTCCCTCGACCGCTGTCGTGACCGTCACTGCCGACGACGGACAGCCGTGGCAGCTGCCCTGCAGGGTCAGATGCGCGACCCCGTCCGCGTCGACGCCGAGGTACTCGATCCCACCGGCATGTGAGCCGAGGTAAGGCCGGACCCGGTCGAGGGCGGCCTGGATACGGGTGTCGACGTCGTCCGGATGGAGGTCGTGCAGGACGAGCAGGCTGCCCACGGCGTCATCGTCGGCCAACGCGCGCAGCAGACCCGGGTCGCGCTCCTCGGCGACCTCGAGAATGCGGCCGAGCCCCGTCGCATACAGGCCCATGAGTGAGCGGACCAGCCGCTCGGCCCGCTCGAGCGCAGCGTCGTCACCGGCCCCGGCGAACTCGTCGAGGACCTCCTCCACCTCCCGCGACCGGTCCTGGAGCTGGCGTCGGTTCATTGCGCCGGCCCGTCAGTAGGGCCGGACCGCCATGCCCGGCGAGTGCTGCTGCCGGACCACGCCGTCTCGGCCGGTGAACATGTGGACACCGCAGGGCAGGCACGGGTCGAAGCTGCGCACCGCCCGCATGATGTCGATGCCCTTGAAGTCGTCCGGTGAGTTCTCCTCGAAGATCGGTGTGTGCTGCACCGCGTCCTCGTAGGGGCCAGGGGTGCCGTACGTGTCACGCACGCTGCCGTTCCACGGGGTCGGCGGGTACGGGTGGTAGTTCGCGATCTTGCCCTCGCGGATGACCATGTGGTGGGAGAGCACCCCGCGCACCGCCTCGGTGAAGCCGACGCTGATGGCTTCGTCCGGGACCTCGAACGGCGTCCACGTGTCGGTGTTCCCGGCGCGCACCTCGGCGAGGGCCTTCTCCACGAAGTGCAGGGCCATCGCGGCCATGTATGCCTGGAAGTAGGTCCGCGCGCGGTTCCGCTCCAGCGCGTTGCTCCACTGCGGGATCTTCCACTCGAAGGCGGCCTCCGGCTTGAGCATCGTCCGGGGCAGGGTGATCTTCACGCTGTGGCCGGTCGCCTGGACGAAGTCGGTGTTGACCAGACCGGAGAGCGCGGTCGACCACAGTCGGGCGATCGGCCCGCCTCCGGTGTCGAGGGCCAGGTGGTTGGTGCCGTCGAACCAGCGTGGTGCCATGGTCCAGCTGTAGGCGCCCTGCCAGTCGCGCTTGGCCGGCTTGGGGAGCGTGTGCTGGTTCCACGGGTGACGGATGTCGACGGGGTTGCCCAGCGGATCGCGCTCGACGAAGACCTCCTTGCCGGACCCGGCCCAGTCATCGTAGAACGAATGACCGAGGAGGATCCGCAGGCCCAGGTTGATGTCGACCAGGTTGTTCGTCACGAGCTTGCCGTCGACGACCACGCCGGGGGTCACGTACATCGCCTTCCCCCACTCGTTCATGCGGCGGTAGGTGAAGTCGCAGACGGCGGGGTCGTTGAGGCTGCCCCAGCAGCCGAGCAGGATGCGCCGCTCGCCCACGTGCTCGTACCCGGGCAGCGCCTCGTAGAAGAAGTCGAAGAGGTCGTCGTGCAAGGGCACGACCTTCTTCATGAACTCGACATACCTCATCAGCCGGGTGAGGTAGTCGGTGAACAGCTGGATCGTCGCGACGGTGCCGACGCCGCCGGGGTAGAGCGTCGACGGGTGGACGTGCCGTCCCTCCATGAGGCAGAACATCTCCCGGGTCATCCGGCTCATCTGCAGCGCTTCGCGGTAGAAGTCGCCCTCGAGCGGGTTCAGCGACCGCATGATGTCGCCGATGGTCCGGTAGCCGTGCTCGGCCGCGTGCGGCGACTCGGTGTGGTTGGCCTTCTCGAGCACGCCGGGGTTGGTCTCCTTGACCATCCGTTCGCAGTAGTCCACCCCGACCAGGTTCTCCTGGAAGATGTTGTGGTCGAACATGTATTCCGCAGCCTCGCCGAGGTTGATGATCCACTCGCCGAGAGCCGGCGGCGCCACCCCGTAGGCCATGTTCTGCGCATACACCGAGCAGGTCGCATGGTTGTCGCCGCAGATGCCGCAGATCCGGCTGGTGATGAAGTGGGCGTCGCGTGGGTCCTTGCCCTTCATGAAGATGCTGTAGCCGCGGAAGATCGACGACGTGCTGTGGCACTCGCGAACCTCTTTGTTCTTGAAGTCGATCGATGCGTAGATCCCGAGGCTGCCCACAATGCGGGTGATCGGGTCCCACGACATCTCGACGACGTCGGCGTCGACGGCCTTGCTGCTCGTTCGTGGTTCGGTCATGGTCATGACGTCACCGCCTCCTACCAGTTCTTGGTGTAGCCGGTAGTGAGCTGCGGGCCCTTCTGGCGCCACGACGGCTCCTTGTCCACGGTCCGCTCGGTGACCGCTCGGAGGCGGCGGATGACCGTGCCGTAGGTGCGGCTCATGTTCGAGGAGAGCTTGCTTCCCGGTGGCTCGTCCATGAACGGCATGAACTTGTCGGGGAAGCCGGGCATCGTGCAGCCGATGCAGATCCCGCCGACGTTGGGGCAGCCGCCGACCCCGTTGATCCAGCCCCGTTTCGGGACGTTGCACTTGACGACAGGGCCCCAGCAGCCCAGCTTGACGATGCACTTGGGGGAGCCGTACTCCGTGGCGAAGTCGCCCTGCTCGTAGTAGCCCGCGCGGTCGCAGCCCTCGTGGACCGTCGCGCCGAACAGCCAGGTGGGACGGAGCTGGTCGTCGAGCGGGATCATCGGCGCCTGGCCGGCGACCTGGTAGAGCAGGTAGACGAGAGTCTCGCTGAGGTTGTCGCCGTGGGTGGGACAGCCGGGGACGCACACGATGGGCAGCCCTGCCTTGGACTTCCACGACCATCCCAGGTAGTCGGGGACGCCCATTGCGCCCGTGGGGTTGCCGGCCATCGCGTGGATGCCGCCGTAGGTCGCGCAGGTGCCGACCGCGACGATCGCGGTGGCCTTGCGCGACAGGCGATCCAGCCACTCGGACGTCTTGATCGGCTGGCCGGTGACCGGGTCGGTACCGAAGCCGGCCCAGTAGCCCTCCGCTTTGATCGACTCGTTGGGGATGGAGCCCTCGACGACGAGGACGAACGGCTCCAGCTCGCCGCGGTCGGCCTTGTGCCACCACTCGATGAACGAGTCGGCGCCCTGCTCGGGGCCGCACTCGAAGTCGATCAGCGGCCAGTGCACCTGGATCTTCGGGAGACCGGGCAGGGCGCCCATGACGATCTCCTCGATGCTGGGCTGGGTCGCCCCCGTGAGAGCGACGGAGTCGCCGTCGCAGCCGAGGCCGCCGTTCATCCAGAGGATGTGCAAGGGAGCCGCCTCCACCTCTTGCGTTACGGCCGTGCTCGTCTCTGTTGTCGTCACTGACCGACCGCCCTTCCCTCGCCGCTGACAGAAGGTGCGTGTGCGTCCCGCTTCCCAGATCCGACGCTGCTCCGGCGTCGAGGCGCCCACCGCCTATTGGATTTTCGAGCATATGGCGGCGCCGGGACCGGGCCGGACACTCCACCTGGGCGAAAACCGAGGGAGTCCGGGATTCCCGGACTCGGCGACGGTTCGCGTGATCCAGGCGTTTCAGGACCGCATACCGATCCTGTTGTCTCCCTGGCTGAGCACCGGCCGACGGTGCGCTCACTGATCGACTTCGCGAGGCATCCGCTCAGCAGCGAGGGTCTGTGTCGGAGGGGCAGCTCATCTGATCGATCTATTGCAACCAATGAGCAGACGCGTCATGGGCTCGACGTCAGCGTCAACGCGAACCAGTCGACATCCAGCTTCGACGCTGGTCCTGCGGGAGAGCGTGGGATGGTCTGCGGACAGCGCCAGGCATTCCCTCGATCAACGCCTTGGTCAATCGGTCGTCCTCAACCCCGAAAGCTCCTTTGACCTGTTATTCGGACCCCCCAGAAACCCGAAGATGCGACCCCGCAATTGGATTAGGACCAACCCCCGTGAGTGATGCCTCGCCGCGCTACGCCTCTACCGCCGACCCCACCCTTCGTCGACCTGGCCTAACCCGGCGACATCGTCAAATTCGGCCGTAATGAGCGTCGCCCGCCGAACCCCGCCGTTCGTGAGTGCGCACGACCTCTGAGAGCGTGGCGTCGATCCCCGCGGTATGAGTCATCCACTCTCCGCGGATTTGCGGCCGCGGATTTGCGGCATGGGGCAGGCGGCGCGGCGGGAACGAATCTCGCCGGCCTCGTGGATCCACCTGCAGCTAGTGGGCGTGCCTCAGCGCGGACCGAACAGCCAGGGGTCCTTGAGGTCGAAGAACCGAGGCTCGCCGATCGAGTGGGCGTTCAGCTGCTCCATCACCCGCATGGACTCCGGTGGCGGTTCCTTGCGCTCGCCTTCTCTGGCGGCCTCCTCCGACGTGAAGTAGATCGCCATGGTCCAGGCGTCTCCGTCGTGTGCCGCGTTCAGTGTCCCGAGGATCTCGGGACGGAACGACCGCCAGTCCGTCGGGTCACTCGCCATCAGCTCGCGGGCCCGGTCCGGGTCGGAGGAGCGGCCCTGCATCACCTGCACGAAGCCGGCACTGTCGGGGTCGCCGGAGGCGTCCACCTCGACCGAGGTGCTGTCGTGGAAGACCGGCTCCTCGGTGAACAGCGGTGCCGTGGCCTCCCACCACGCGGACTGTTCGGGCCGGTTGCTGTTCTGCCGGGCGGCCTCCTCGGACTCGAACCGCGCGAGCGCCACCAGGGTGCCGTCGTCCGTCACGCCCGCCGTGGTTCCCAACCAGCCGATGGAGCCGGATGCCAGCTCCGCCGTCCATCTCTCGAGCTGAGCGCGAACCTGTCCCGCGTCGGAAACACGACCCTGGATCACCTGAACGAACATGTCGCCTCCACTCGCGCCCTCCATCGTCGTCGTCGATGAGTCGGGGCCCCTTCGACGGTACTCGTCCTCCGCCTAGGTCGAGGTGTAATGACGTCACACTGGTCGCTCCGGAGGACCAACTCATTCACGACCCGCAGGGGGCACCGGACGCACTGGGCTAGTGCGCTGAGCGGTGTTCGCCTGCAACGGACCTCGAGACGAGCGTCCCCCGGCTCACTCCTAGGGGCTCACTGAGCTAGGTATCCGCCGTCCACGGCGAGCACTTCGCCGGTGTCGGTATCGCCGCATGGAGCAGTCGCGTTAGCGCGGTCGGTAGGCCACAGCTCCGCCACAGCCGCGACGGCGACAACAAACACAGCCATCGCCAGCTCGGCCAACTGCACCGCCGTCGCCGCGTGTGGCGGGGCCACCGGCCGCTGCTCGGTCACGTGTCGGCGAGCCGCCGGACCGTGATACCTAATGCACGGACGGTTCCGGCGTCCCGCTGCTCGACGACTACGCCGGCTCAGCCACAGAAGCACCCACCTGGCGCAGAACGCCGAAGACGTCGGCCGTTCCCCACCACTCACTGGCCAATCCGTCGGTGAACTTAAGGATCTGAACGGACTGCATCGTGACTGGTACGCCAGTTCCCGGAATGCCGACGAAGTCGCCGCGGTGTGTTCCGTGCCATGTCACTCGAGCGGCGATCTTGTCCCCTTCGACGACGGTGTCCTCGACCACGCCAGTCAGGTCCGCGAAGGCCTCGTGCATCATGGTCACCCAATACTTGATGCCGGCTCGGCCTGCAACCTGCCCCGGCACGGCGTTGTGGTCAATGATGTCTTCGTCGATCCGTCGATCGAGCGCATCGTGGTCCGCCGCCGCGATCGCCTGATAGGACCCTCGAAGACTCCGTTCCCTCATCCTCACATGGTCGCCGCGTTGCCCAGAGCTCGCCAGAGCTATGGTCGCTCAACCGTGGGTGATGCCCAATGACCCCCCGCGTGAGCCGTGGGGCGTGTCAGGACGTCTGTGTAAGTGATGTGGCCCGACTCTGAGTCCGAGGGACTCGGAAGGGATTCACACGATGACTGACACGAACGTTGTGCGCCACCGACCGGATGTGCCGGATGGTGATCCGCCGTTGGTCGATGAGCAGCTGGCGGATGAGCTGTTGGCTCGGGCGCAGGCCCAGGGCGTGGAGCTGCTCGGCCCGGATGGGCTGCTTTCGCAGGTGACCAAGTCTGTTCTGGAGCGGGCGCTGGGTGAGGAGCTGACCGAACATCTGGGCTATGACAAGCACGACCCGGTCGGCCGCGGCTCGGGCAACTCGCGCAACGGCAGCACACCGAAGCGGCTCTTGACCGAGGTCGGCCCGATCGACCTGGCCGTGCCACGAGACCGGGCCGGCAGCTTCGAACCCCAGATCGTCCGCAAGGGTCAGACCCGTCTGGACGGGTTCAACGACCGCATCGTCGCCCTGTACGCGCGAGGGATGACCACTCGAGACATTCGCGGGCACCTGCGCGAGATGTACGCG
>Ga0307296_10000561_pt1 | contig 17795 bp, 16 predicted proteins | sample ER_DNA_153_FD_194467 | JGI IMG/M metagenome (GOLD analysis project Ga0307296, IMG submission 194467) | Bulk soil microbial communities from the East River watershed near Crested Butte, Colorado, United States - ER_DNA_153 | ecosystem: Environmental > Terrestrial > Soil > Floodplain | place... | reverse complement strand
GCGAATGGCAGGAGCGAGAGTCGGCTCAGCGGATACTGCAGGTGACTGCGGTGCTCGCGGGTGCCGCGATCCTGCTGCTGCTGCAAACCTCCTTCGGCAGCTGGCGCCTCGCCCTGTTGAGCTTCCTGACTCTGCCGATGGCTTTGGTTGGCGGCGTTATCGGAGCCTTCCTCGGCGGTGGAATCGTGTCGCTCGGGTCGTTGATCGGATTCTTTACCGTCTTCGGCATCGCCGCTCGGAACGGGATCTTGTTGATCAATCACTTCCAGCACTTGGAACGCGAGGAGGGGATGACCTTCGGACGTGACCTAGTGGTGCGGGGGGCTCGAGAACGCCTGTCGCCGATCTTGATGACCTCACTGGCCACGGGCCTGGCACTCATTCCGCTGGTGATCTTCGGTGAACGTCCGGGCCAAGAGATCGAACATCCGCTGGCAATTGTGATCGTTGGTGGCCTGGTTACCTCCACGCTGCTCAACTTGTTCGTGACCCCGTCGCTGTATCTACGCTTTGGTAAGTCACGCAAAGAGCGGGAGCCGGAAGCACCGGCTACGGAACCCGAGCCCCAGAAGGCCTAATTTGATTGCTCCGCTCGCTCCGTTGGTGCTGGTGTCGAACGACACCAACGCGGCAATCTGCCGGAATCGGTTGACGGGGTTCACTGGGCGGGCAAGGATGATCCCCGGAGTGGGCTGATCCGGCCAGCTCATATGCTCGGCTCCGGTCACCAGGCTTGAGCCCATCTCGGGGGAGACACTCTTGCGCCAGAAACCGCTGCTCGCTGCTGTCGGTGCCACCTGCTCGGCACTGCTGCTCGCCATGCCGTTGTCGGCCTCAGCCACGCCGAAAGCGCCGACCGCGAGCCTCGTCTCGGACGACCTGGCGGCACCGTTCAACATCGCCTTCAATGGCCGAGGCGTCTATGTCGCCGACGGCGGCCTGAACCAGGTCGTCCGGGTCCGGCGCGACGGCACTCTAAAGCCCATCGTCTCTGAAGCGCCCGGCACATCTGGGTTGGCATTCTCCAAGTACGGCCGGTATCTGGCTTACACCACCACAGAGAGCGGCCCTCCTGCGGAGGGCGGTGAGCCGCCGCCGATTACTGCCAGCAGCCTCAACATCAACGGGCCTCACGGGTCCCATGTGAAGGCGGACACGCTGGCTTACGAGCAGGCGAACAACCCCGACCAGCACGTGCATTACGGTGTCCGCCACCCGTCGCCATGTGTGAAGGAAGAACTGGAGAAAGTCCACCTTCCAGCCAGCTACAAAGGCCTTGTGGATTCCCACGCGTACTCGGTCGCCCGGTACAAGAAGAAGTGGGTGGTCGCCGACGCGGGCGGCAACGACCTGTTGTGGGTGACGAATCGTGGCAAGATCCGTACTTTGGCCGTGCTGCCGAGCCAGCCGGCCAAAATCACTCAGGAGTTCGCGGCCGCGAATAAGTTGCGGGACTGCGTGGTCGGTGTGACGTACAAGTTCGAGGCGGTGCCGACCGACGTCGAGGTCGGCCGCGACGGCTACCTGTACGTCACCACGCTGCCAGGCGGCCCGGAAGATGCGAGTCTCGGCGCCCGCGGCAAGGTCTACCGAGTAAACCCGCACAACGGGCACATCAAACTCATAGCCTCTGGATTCCTCGGCGCCACCAACCTGGCGATCGGCAAGCACCACAAGATCTTCGTGTCGGAGTTCTTTGGCGGCCAGATCTCAGTGATCAAGCACGGCAAGGCCCACAAGTACCTCAGCCTGCCCGGCGTAGTCGCGGTGGAGATTGACCACAGCGGCGCCCTCTGGGCAGCCACGCTCGGCAACGAGGATCCGCCCGCTCCCGGCACGCTGGTCAAGATCGTCAAGGTACGTGCCAAGCCATAGACCCTCGCCGTCTGCGAGCTGAGACTCGCCCGACATGCACCGCACAGCAGGGGCCAGCGATTGTCGCTGCGCCCCTGCTGCTGACTTTGGAACCGGCAACGACCTGAGCGGCCTCTGGCCCTAGACTCCGCGGCATGGAGTATCGACAACTTGGCCGAAGCGGCCTCCGCGTATCAACCATCACCCTCGGCACCATGGGTTTTGGCGGGACTGGCTGGGCGACACCTGTGGGTCAAATCGACGTCGAGGGCGCGCGGAAGCAGATAGACCTGGCGCGCGACGCCGGGGTCAACCTGTTCGATACGGCTGACGTGTACTCCAGCGGCCTATCCGAAGAGATTCTGGGCAAGGCGCTCGGCTCCGATCGGGATGATGTGCTCATCGCAACTAAGGCACGGCTGCCAATGGGCGACGGGCCCAACGATGCGGGGGCATCGCGGCATCACATCATTCGGAGCGCCGAGGCGAGCCTGCGGCGGCTCGGCACCGACTACATCGATCTGTACCAAGTGCACGAATGGGATGGGCATACTCCGCTCGAGGAGACGCTGCAGGCGCTTGATGACCTCGTACGGTGGGGCAAGGTGCGCTACGTTGGCTGCTCGAACTATGCCGCCTGGCATCTGATGAAGGCGTTGTGGATCGCCGATCGGAAGGGCCTGACACCGTTTGTCAGCAACCAGCTCTACTACTCGCTGCAGACCCGTGACATCGAGAACGAGATTGTGCCGGCGGCGGTTGATCAGGGCATCGGGATTCTGGTGTGGAGCCCGATCGCGGGTGGGCTGCTATCTGGGAAGTATCGCCGCGGCGTTGAGCCGCCGGCTGGCAGTCGCCATCTGACTGAATGGAACGAGCCTCCCGTATACGACGAGGACAAGCTTTACGACACCATCGAGGAGCTCGTGACAATCAGTGAGGAACTTGACGCCTCCCCAGCTCAGGTAGCGCTCGCCTACACCATGGCCAAGCCCGCTGTGACGTCTGTGATCGTGGGCGCCCGGACCGAGGAGCAGTTGGCCGACAACCTGGCTGCGGCGGACCTGAAACTCTCAGCGAGCGACATCGAGCGGCTGGACAAGGTCAGCGCCCAACCACTGCAGTATCCGTTCTGGCACCACTTGAACGCGAGTGATCGCCTCAGTCCAGCCGATCTGACGTTGTTGTCCCGCCACATCGAGGGCTGAGTTGCTCCGCCCAGTACCAAAGTGATCCCAAGCTGGGTTCGGCAGTCGAGGGCCAGCTGCGCTGTTAAGTCGCGTGCGGCCGCACTGAGCCGTCCGGGCGGAGCCGGGCGACGAGCTCGCCGCGGCTGCGTACGCCCACCTTGGCGAATATCGACTTCAGGTGATCTTGCACCGTGTTTGCGGAGATGAAGAGACGTGCGGCGATGTCGGCTGTCGAGTGTCCCGCGATCACTTCGCGGCAGATTTCGCGTTCCCGCGCTGTCAGGCCGTACGCCGCCAGCAGCAGGCCCAGCAAATGATCACCGGTTGCCGGTTCGATGGTGACCGCAATTTGATCTTCATCTGCACCGATCAATCGACTAGCCTCAAGAACTGCCCATTGCCCGTGTACGTCGCGGAGTCGGGCGGTGAAGCCGCCCGAGGTTGACTCACGAGCGCCGAGGGCCATGACCTGCATCATGATCAGGAATCGGCCAGATGCGATCTGATCAAGCCGGTCTCGCCATTCCTGACCGGCCTGAGTTATCGCGCGCAGCTCGCCGCGCGGACCGATGACAACGATGGCCGGATGGCCAAAGGGCCTCGAACCGCGTGCCTCGGAGCGCACCGCTAGCCGAGTGGCGCCAGCAATGACTGGCGCCACCGCCGCCAGGAAGTCGGTCTCCCGTTCCGTGAAGTCGCGTCCTGCCCGGACCAGGCCCGCGGCGCCCCAGCACGCACCGTCGGCCAGGAACATCACGCGAAGCTCTTCTGCCAGCCCCAACGGCCGCCAGACGTTGTTGAACCTCGCACTTCGATTCCGGTCACGGTCTGGCAGATCGGACAGCCGCGCTATCAGTTGCCTACGCTGCGCCAAAGTCGCGAAGGTATGCGGCTCCTTACCTGAGTACTCGGCTTCGGCGAGCCGCGGCTCATACTCGCTGGGAATCTTTGCTTCGCCGCCCGTCATGGTACTGATCACCAGCGTTTCCGGATCGATGGTCGCCCAGCAGGTGAGGTCGGTGCCGATCTTGTCTTCGATCATGCGGATGGCTTCGGTGTGCAGCTCGCTGACGCCGAGCCCAGAGGCGGCGAGCGCTGCGATGTCTCGGCAGGCGCGGTAGGCCCGCTCTTCCCACACACTCGAATTGTTTCACCTCTTCGCACAGTGAGGCATTCCCAGAATTCTGGGATCGACTGGGGAGAGATGGAACTAGGGTCGCAGCTATGGCGACTCGTCAGACCTCTGCGGTCATCGAGCGGGTCTGGTCACAATTGCCTGAAGGTGCCCGTGAGGTCCTGGAGAGCGAGCTGTCGCCAACCGATCTGCAAAGCCTGCTGCTTAGCCTCGCGCAGACTCGGGCGCGCCGGACCCGTCCAGCGGACGCGCTACGTCGTTGGAAGTCGGACCGGTTCGTTCGGCCCGCCTCAATCGATCCGGGTTGGCTGTCCGAGGTCGAAAATCGGTTGTGGCAGCAACTGCGGACCACCCCGTTCGTTGGTTTAGCACTGTCTCCGGTTACCCCCTTGGGCACCTGCACTTCAGTGGGCGCCGTGGACCAGAACCGGATTGTCAGCACGACGCGCTCGAGTGAGGTGGTTAGCGATCCGTGCAACGTGCTGGCACTCGAGGCAGCACTCCGTCGGCGGTCGGGTGTTGATCAGGTGCATTTGGCTAGCTGCCATCGGGTGCTACGGGCTCAGCGGTTCGCCGATTCCAATGCCTTCGCCCATTTCGTGATCTTTGCGTTGGTGTCGAGCGCTCGAGATTCTGGTACGGCCCGGACGGAAGCACAATTGTTGATCATGCATCTGAGCTTCTGGCAGCAGGTCCTGGATGACCTGCTCGGCGCTAGCTGGGGTCGCTTCGCCTACACCCTGATCGACAATCAGTCGATCGGCGAGCGGCTGGTCGATGCGATCCAATCGGAGTTGCCTGAGGCGCCGTTGACTGAGTACCCGGAGCGTACCCAAGGAATTGGCTATTACCACAACGCGGCCTTCAAGATCATGGCGAAGACTGAAACGAACGAACTCGAAATCGGCGATGGTGGGTTCGTCAGATGGACTGCCGAGCTGATTCCAGACGCGAAGGAGCGCTGTCTGATCTCCTGCGTGGCCCCAGAACGGATCGCCGGTTTGATGCGGGAAGCCTAACGTCTGGCTCCTCGAGAAAGCATTCCCAGAATTCTGGGATCGACCCGATCCGTGGTGAAACCTAACGTCGCTCGTATGACGCATAGTCGCCACAATTTGGTTGTGGCCGGCTTCGATGCTGCCGGCTTGGGGCCAGTCTCATGACGGTTGTGGTGTGGATCTTCGCGCTGGTGACGGCGGTGGTGCATCTCCTTGCTTTCGCCTGGGAAACGCTCGTGTTCCAGCGGCCCGGGGTGCATGAGGGCGTCTTCGCTATTCCAACAGCCGACGTTCCGGCGGTCCGTCTGTGGGCGTTCAACGTCGGCTTCTACAACTTGTTCATTGGGTGCGGTCTTGTCGGCGGCGTCATCGTCTGGATGAACGGCAATGAGGCTGTCGGCCGGGCACTGGTCATCTATCTCTGCCTTTTCGCGTTCCTGGCCGGGATCGCGCTGTTCGCCTCCGATCGGCTGGCAATGAGTCGGCCGCGAGGGACGGGTCTTGGTGGGTCGCTAGCTCAAGGCGTGCCACCACTCATCGCTCTGATTGCCGCGCTCTGGTAACCGACCGTGAATGTCCCACGCTGCGTGGGATTCTCACGTTGCTTATCGATGCATTTAGCCCATGAGCCGTAGCCGGCGGGCACAATGTGGCCATGGCCCACACCAGTGATCGGATACGCGCCATCCTTGTTGCGCTGACGGCGGTAACCCAGGCCGTCTCGGCTCCGCTGACCAGGTGGGCGCTCGGACCGGCCTCCAACACAGGCGCGATCTCCGATGCCAACGCGAGTCCTGTTACCCCGGCCGACTATGCATTCGTGGTCTGGGGACTGATCTATGCGGCCTGCATTGCGCTCGCGATCTATCAGCTGTTGCCGAGCCAGCAGGTGCGCACAGTGCACCGGCTGACGGGTTGGTGGTTATTTGGCGCATTCACCGCGAGCACGCTCTGGGTGCCGATCTTCGGAACCCGTACGCTCTGGCTCGCCCAGGTACTGATTTTGATCTTGGTCGGCTACCTCGTCGCCGCAGCCCGAGGGTTCCTGCGGGTCGGGCCGGCAGCCAGCACGGCGGAGGAAGTCTTCCTTCGCTTGCCGGTGATGATCTATCTCGGGTGGGCGACCTTGGCGGCGGCGGCTGGATTTGCTACGACCTTCCGCTCCTGGGGTATGCCCGCCTCGGCACGCTGGGTGAATGAGATTGGCGTAGTGCTCGTGGTTAGCGCTCTGATCATGTCGCTCTTCGTAGTGGGCAGGCTGGTTGCTGTTCTCGGCTTTCTGCTGACCGCCTGTTGGGCGCTGCTCGCGGTGGCGCTGGCTACGCAGTCCAATTCGGTACGCAATGCCGCGGTGCTCGACATTGTGATCATGGTGGCGGTCGTGATCGGCCGCACAGTGCGCAGCCCGGAACGTCGGACTGTGCTCTTTGGGTGAACCCGATCACCGGCGGGTACTTCAAATTTCCGACCAATGCGGACTTTTGGAGTCCAGATCAGGGCACAAGCAGTCGAATTTCCGACCAATGCGGACTTTCGGACTGAGCGATCACCCGTTGACGTGGTAGCGGAGATAGACCACGCCGTTGCCGAATCGGCGCTCATCCAGCAGCTCAAGCTGTAGCCGGACATTGTCCGGCAGCGCTGCCGTGCCGCCTCCCACCACGATGGGGGAGAGGAACAGGTGACATTCATCGACCAACCCGTTGCTCAGTGCCTGAGCGGCAAGTGTGGGACCGCTCACGGCGATGTCCCGAGTCGCGGTGGCTTTCAGCTGCTGAATCGCCTGCACGTCGAAAGCATGCTCCAGCCTGGTCCTGGCGGTGGCCACTCTATCCAGGGTCCTGGAGTAAATGATCTTGTCTGCTGCCTGCCACGTCTTGGCGAACTCTTGCTCCGCTGAGGGCTCGCCATTACCGGTCGGCGCTGTCTCCCAGTAGCGCATGACCTCATACATCCGACGCCCGTAGAGGTAGATTCCAATATCTCGTTCCAAGCCATTGACGAATCTGTGCACCTCTTCGTCCGGCATACTCCAGTCGAAATTGCCGTCAGAATCGGCTACATAGCCATCGAGTGAACTGATCGCCGCGTAGATCAACTTCGCCATCGTAAGCCTTTCTTATGGTTGCTTCTTTGCAAAAACGTGAGCTATTCGCCCGGCGTGCACGGACCAAAGACCCTTTCCGAGCCTCGCACTTGATCGATAACGTTTGTGAACACTCGGGGACCCTTTCATCCGTCAAGCGTGGCCATGGCGGTTGCCGGTCGGCGTCCAGAACCGCGAAGGAAGAACCGTGTCCAGCCTCACCGATGCTTCCAACTCATGCCTGTTGTCACCGGAGGCGCTCAGCGTAGTGGTTCGCTCTCCAGCTGGTCGCGGAGGAGGCGCGGCTGTACCAGCAGTCGAACGTCGATCCTGCCCAACCGACCCGCCCCTACCGCGTCGTACGCCGTATCGAGGAGGCGGACGACGTTATTTCCCTCGTTCTGGAACCGGTCGATGGTGGTCCGCTGCCGGCCATCGCACCGGGCCAGTACGTCTCGGTGTTTGTTGACCTGTCGGATGGAGCTCGGCAACCACGCCAGTACACAGTGTCCTCAACCGCGACCTGTCCGACATCCCGCTCCTAAAGACATCCAGGTCTCCACCTGCGGGCCGCAGCCGTTCATGCGACTGATCACGTCCACGCTGCTCGACCGCGGAGTGCGAGCGGCGCGAATCCGCTATGAAGGCTTCCGGCCCGACCTGTGGGCTGCTCAGACGGCGCCCGGTGCGGAGAGCTAACGGCGACGTGCCGTCGAGAAATCAGCGCATTGTTTTTGATCACCGCAGGTGGCGGCGAGCAGCCTTTATGACAGGTGACGCCTAAGCCTCCTCGATCGGGGCAGATTCGGCCACGCGCTTCACCGATTCAATCCCACTCTGCGCGGCAGCCTTGGAGGAGTAGCCTTCGCCACCCGTCGCAATGACCTGCCCGTTAGTCGCCCGGAGCCTCCACCGGTACTCGCCATTAGAGCTCCTGTACAGCTCGAACTTCGCTGCCATGATCTTGCTCCTCTCGTTGAGGTGGAATTTCCACGTGCTCTTCGGACGGTACTGATCAGCTGAGTTCGCTTCCCCCATCATCCGGACGCCCTGCCCCGGCAACCTCGGTCGCCTATGGGTTGACCCTATGCCTCAGCGGACGTTGTCGGCGAGCGACGGTTCATGATCATCTTGATCTGGGCCCCGCAACGAACGGGCGCTTAGATCGCTGATCGTTTCATCGAGCGGCGAGGGCAGCCGTAGTACTGGAACTGATCAAGCGCTTGCCGAACAGCGACAGCAGGCCACCGATCAGCTTTCCCTTGATGCCGTAGCCCTTCCGCACTGCCGTGACCTCGACCCGGCTGCCGGTGCCATCGGGCATGATCGTGTAGTTCCAGCCACTGCCACGTGCCCAGACGTTGGAGTTCAGGGTGACCGCGGAGACGGTGCGGGCCGCAGTATCCCAGGTGTAACGCTCCCGTTCCCAGGCGATCTTGTTGCCCTCGGTGACTTCTGCCCAGCCCTCTCCCCGGTCATGCACGGTCAGATTGTTGACGTCAACATTGGGCCAGCTTTCGGCCCGCTCAGGGCCGAAATCGGTCAATCGCTGCAGAGCTTCTGGAGGCGGGAAGGGTGAGGTGACGGACACGTGCAGGACAGGCAACAGTCCTCCTCAGATTCGGCCCGCGAGGAAAAGCGGGCGCAACCGACACCATATCCGGCCGATTTCATGTCGTTTCTGACCACTTGCCGGAGGAAACGGAACCTTAGGCCGGGGCGAAGTCGATGATCTGGTACTCGGTGGCCGGAGTCTCTCGCACTGCGCGGCAGGTCAGTTGAGCATCAGTACGGCGTACGGAAAGTACCTGCACCCGCACCTTTCGTTGCAAAGGTTCGATCACAAGATCAACGAAGGTCTCCGACCCGTGCCCATGGTGCGGTCCGATGTGCTCGGCGGTGCGCACCGTGACGTCTGCCGGGCCGAGCGGGCCATAGCGCTGATATGCGGCGATAACGGCCGCCTGGACAGGTGGCAGAAACCGCGCCATGCCGCGCAGCCGGTCAGCGATCACCGTGCCGCCAAGATAGGCCTCGAGCGTAGCCAGCGCACTTTCAGGATCAAGATTTCCGTAGTAGAACCCATCTGGCAGTACCGCGAGATTCGGCGCAAAGCGGTCGCCGCCAACGTGGCTGCACTCCCAGACCAACTCCGGCCATCGAGACGACAGAGCGTAGGCAACCGGGCGGCCACGGAGCGCGCAACAGACGTCATGTACGCCGTGAGTACACACCAAGATTATGGGGTTGGAGACCATGGGCTCGGGGTGTGACATCACTGGTGCCGAGGTGTTGATCAAGGCGTCGGCGGCATCCAGCAGATCTTTGTCTTGTTGCCATGGCCCGGTCACGGTTGGGGAGTCAAGCCCAGCAAGGATCCACCGGCGAGGTGCCAGCCGATCGATTCGCCCGGGCCGGCGTACCAGCAAGATTCGGGTCGCGGGGCCGGCCCTACGTGTCAACCTGGAAAGCACATCGGGGTCGATTCCGGCGCCTGCGACGGCATCGATGCGCCAGGGACCGGGATGTTCCAGCAACAACCAGCGCTGAGCGGGTGGCGCAGTACCCGCCAAGGGATCGGCTCGCTCGCGCGCTGCGTCCGCGCAGCGGAACGCCGGCTCTGGGCGATTCACTCCACAATGACGACGCCGGCGAGCAGTAGGCGGCGCGCAAGATCAAGACTGAGGTCACCGGCCCTTGCGACGCCTGCCGTCAGCAGAGTCTTGAGCGGCGCGACATCGCTTTCGGTCACCGTCAGGTCCCCGGCGCGACTGCGCAGGACTATGTCGGCTCCGGTGTGATCAAGCGAGGCAATCACATGCCTGCGGAGCACGATCTGAGTGTCCGCAGTGATCACGTCGGCATCCCGAAGCTGCTTGAGGGGCCCGACCGGCTCCGCCCGCTGGTTGGAGCGAGCATTCCGAAGCAGCGCCTCAGACATCTGATCAATGTCGGCATGCTTGACGGCGTCCGCTAGTGCAGCGGTGACCAATTCGACGTCTTGTCGCAGCTCAGTCGGGTCAGCGACGTCTATACCAAGCGCCAGGCTGCCGCGTACAGCTGGATTGTTGGCGAGAGCCTGCAACGCCTGGTGCATCAGTTGCTCGGCCAGCGCATAACGAGTCCAGACATGCACGCCGAGCGTGAGATGGGTGCTGACGCCGCCCAGCGCGGTCGCGGCGTGGAGATATCCCCGTGGGAGATAGAGGCAGTCGCCCGGCCTGAGCAACGCCTCGATCAAGGGTGGCTCTTGGGCTCGTTTCTCAACGTGAGCCTTTCGATCGGCCCACGGCTGATCACGCAGCGGCGACTCGAAGATCGGTCGATGAATCCGCCACCGCTTCTCGCCTTCGATTTGCAAGACAAAGACGTCGTGCACGTCGTAGTGAGCGCTGAAGCCCTGGTTCTGGGGCGGAGTGACGTACGCGTTTGCCTGTACGGGATGGCCGACTTCGGCCGCGAGTCGCTGACAGAACTCAAGAATTGGCGGCCAGACGCGATGCAAGGCTTGCAGCACCAGCGTTGATCCGTCAGCAAATAGCCGGACAAGCTTGTCATCGCTGACCTGATCTGCAATTCCCGCTCCAACGCCGCCAGGCGCGGTAAAGGTTCGATCGGCGAGGGTTGCGCCATTCTTGGCGACGCGGAGGAACGGGGTCCGTAAACCGCGCTTGGACACCAGCTCATCGATTGCCTGCGCATTGAGCAACTCGGTAAAGCCGCTTGCAGGAAGATCGTCAGCTGGGGACAGCAACGGTTGCTGCCCCCAGTACTGACTAGCGAACTGATCGCGGTCAACTGCGATCAGTCGAGGGAGAACAGAGTCCTCGGCGAATCCAATGGGCACTGGCTCTCCGGCTAACCCTGGCTTGTCACACGGATCGGTTCTGCCTATGCGTTAACGCGCCCCACTGTCCGCGCCTCCGTCGGCTCCACTGTCGGCCCCGCCGTCAGCGCCTCCATCTGCGCCTCCGTCGGCTCCACCGTCGGCACCTCCGTCGGCTCCGCCATCGGCACCTCCGTCGGCTCCTCCGTCAGCTCCACCGTCACCGCCCGTACCGCGGACACCCAAACCTCCGGTGTCGGCGCTACCATCGGCGCCGCCATCGCGAACACCTGAGATCCCGTCGGCACCGCCGTCAGCGGGGCCCTCGAGACCGCCCCCGTCGGGACCCTGTGTCGACTCGCCCTGGGTTGATTCACTCATGTGGGATCCTCCCTACGTCCTTGTTTGCCCCGATATCGGGCTCGGAAAGTTGGCGCCTGAGATGACGCTGCGGACCTACTGTCCCATCTCGGCGTGATACCCGATCAGCCGGGTCGCAAGCGGATATCGCAGACGCTGTTTTGTGTGTGCCTGCGACTAAGGTGCAAGGCGTGGCTGCCTCGTTGAACTCGCTTCTCAGTCATGAAGCGATCATTCAGATGGTGGGCCACGAGGCCTTCGCGAGGGCCATGGTCTCGGTCAGATCCGGCAATGTGTTCGACGTTGAATTCAACGCCGAGTCGCTCACCATCACTGGACGTGTTAAGGGGACCGTGCGGGATGACTACGCGGTCAAAGTGTTCTTGGCAAGCTCACGATCCGGTGCAGTCAGCGTCTACCGCAGCCAATGCACCTGCCCGGTGGCCATGGACTGCAAGCATGCCGCCGCAGTACTCGTCGTGGCTCGCCATTTAATCGCCGGCAAAGCGGTGGAGCGTCCGGAGTGGGAGAGAACTTTCGAGAAGCTGCTAGCCGCTTCGCCGGCGCCGCCGGTTGTCGATGTTGCGCCATTGGCGCTGGAGTTTGGCGTTGAGCGCATTCCAGCGTTTCGCGGCTACTTGGGCCGTCAAGATCTTCGGATCCGCCCGGCCCGGCGCAGTCGTAGCGGCGGCTGGGTGCGCTCCGGAATCTCCTGGGATGATCTTGATTTCGTTGCCCGCTCGTACGTCCCATCCCAGCGCGAGCTGTTGCTGCAGTTCCGCGCGGCGGCCGGTGCGAGCGCGCGTTATGCGTTGCCGCGCAGCGCCTGGCTCTCCCTGGCCACGGTCAGCAGCGCCTTCTGGGGCTTGCTCGACCAAGCCGCCGCAATTGGGCTCACCATCCTCGCCGCGAAGCCGCTTCTGGGCCCGGTGCGCACCGAACATCAGGCAACAGTGATGCTGGATGCTCGCCGCGACCCAGACGTTGGATTACTGGTCGGCCCGCGCGTGCTGCTCGATGATCGCGAACTCGAACTGTCATCACTTGGCGTTCTTGGCGATCCGGCACATGGGATCTTCCACGTTGGCAGCGAGGTCGGAGGCGTCCAGGAGCTGGTCGTGGCTCGGCTTGATCAACTGCTGAGTCGCGAGATGCGCCAGCTTCTGGTCGATCCACACTCGCTCATGATCCCGGCTGAGGACGAAGATCGCTTCTTGACCGACTTCGTGCCACAGCTGCGTACCAAGATCAACATCACCTCCGCCGATCGATCGGTGCGGCTTCCGGACTACGTCGAGCCGGTACTGGGTCTCACCGTGAACTTTCGGCCTGAACATCGGGTACGCCTCGATTGGAGTGTGGACTACGACGCCCCATCCGGTGCCAAGACGTATCAGATCGATGACCCGCCTGAGCGGCAGAGCATCCGTGACCTTGTCGAGGAACGGCGCAAGCTGTCCGCGCTTCCCTTGCCGTACGCCGAAATTCCGCAGCTGGCAAACCCCAGCAAGGAACCGCTGCCGCTGCCGGCCGCCCACGTGCTGTTGGACGGCATGGCAGCGCTCAGATTCGTCGAACAGGTGCTTCCGCAGCTCGAACCTGCGGGAGTGCGGGTGAAGCTAGAGGGCGAGGTACGCGATTACCGCAAGACCAGTTCTCAGCCAAATGTTGAAATAGGGGTAGTCCAGCGGCCGGACTCGGCCGACTGGTTCGACCTGCGGGTCAAGGTTTCCATCGACGGCGAACTGGTTCCCTTTGAGGAGCTGTTCGTGGCACTTACCGAAGGGCAGGACTTCCTGATCTTGGACACCGGGGTCTATTTCTCCTTGGATCGACCAGAGTTCAACCAGTTGCGTGAGCTGATCGAGGAGTCCAAGGCTCTGCAAGATCATCATCGCCCGGAACTGATCATCAACCGGTTCCAGGCAAGTCTGTGGGAGGACCTGACCAATCTTGGCGTGACCATCGACCAGTCGGCTCGCTGGGAGCAGACGGTCCGCGGTCTCACTGACCTGTCCTCGATCGAGGAAGTCGAGGTTCCGCCGACGCTGCAGGCCACGCTCCGGCCCTATCAGATCGACGGCTTCCGCTGGCTGTGCTTTTTGTGGGCCCATCAACTGGGGGGCATCTTGGCCGACGACATGGGTCTCGGCAAGACGCTGCAAGCGCTCGCGCTGGTTTGTCATGCGCGCCTGGCCTGTCCCGAGCAGGCGCCGTTCCTCGTCGTCGCGCCCACCAGCGTGGTATCGAACTGGTCCACCGAGGCGGCCAAATTTGCACCCCACCTCCGCGTTGTGTGCCTCACCGAATCTGAATCCAAGCGCGGCGCCCGATACACCGAAGCGGTGGCTGCCGCCGACCTTGTGATCACGTCCTACGCGCTGCTCCGGATCGACAACCCCAGGCTCGCCGAGCTGGACTGGTCAGGAGTGATTTTGGATGAGGCGCAGTTTGTGAAAAACCACCGGGCCAAGACCTATCAATGTGCCCGGCGCCTCACGGCACCGTTCAAGCTGGCGATCACCGGAACGCCGCTGGAAAACAGCTTGATGGACCTCTGGGCGTTGTTGTCTATTACCGCCCCTGGGTTGTTTCCGGATCCGGATCGGTTCTCTGAGTACTACCGTCGGCCGATTGAGCGCAGCAAGGATGTGATTCGACTGCACCAGCTGCGGCGTCGAATCCGCCCCCTGATGCTGCGTCGCACCAAGGAAAGCGTTGCGGAAGAGCTGCCGCCCAAGCAAGAGCAGACTGTCGAAGTCGAGCTCGACCCACGCCACCGCAGGATCTATCAGACTCACCTGCAGCGAGAACGTCAGAAGGTGCTGGGCCTGATCGAGGATCTCGATCGAAATCGCTTTACAGTGCTGCGCTCGATAACGCTGCTACGCAGGCTCAGCCTCGACCCGGCATTAGTCGACGAGTCTCACAACAACGTGCCGGCGACAAAGACTGAACTGCTGCTCGAGGACCTCAGTGAGCTCGTCGGCGAAGGCCATCAAGCGCTGGTATTCAGCCAATTCACCAGCTTCCTGAGCAGAATCCGTACCCGCCTGGCTGATGCGGAGATCCCGTACGCGTACCTGGACGGCCGTACCAGGAATCGCGACCGGGTGATTCAGCAGTTTCGAGACAAGGTGGCATCCGTGTTCCTCATCAGCCTGAAGGCCGGTGGCTTTGGCCTCAATTTGGCGGAGGCCGATTACTGCTTCGTTCTCGATCCATGGTGGAACCCGGCTATCGAGGCGCAGGCGGTGGATCGTACTCATCGGATCGGCCAAACAAAGACCGTTCTGGTCTACCGGCTGGTTGCCAAGGGCACCATTGAGCAGAAGGTGATGGATCTCAAAGCGCGCAAGAAGGAGCTCTTTGAATCGGTCGTCGGAGGCGAGGCGTTGGCTGCTGCCGAACTCACCGCAGACGAAATTCGGGGACTTCTCGGCGCCTAGCAAAGTGTTGTAGCGTTATCCGCGCCAGACAGCACGGAAGTTACTTGGGGGCCTGCTTCGAGATTCAAACACCCAGCCGAATGTCCGCTTTTTGACATGTCCAGAAGGTGACAATACGGGGTGGGGGGCTCGACACGATTTGGTCTCTTTCGCTAATTTCTTGCTGTGTCAGGAGTTGGTTAGCCAACAAATGACGGGCATCGCCCTTCGACAGCGTTCATTCTGAACGTTCCTCTTGGGGGAGGGAACGTCGGGGTGTGGTCGGGTGAGTGGTCTTCACGCTGCCGGTGAAGTGCGCAAAACGCGCTTCGCAGTCAGCGAGTTGAGTACTCACTGTTGAGCCCACGGCCGCTCACGCTCGGGGAATGTGCTCGTGCCTCTCGCCTCTGGTGGGAGGCACGAGTGTTTTCGAGCCAAGCTCGCTCTTGTGCTCTCCGCCATTTTCGAGTCGTGAGCCGTTCTGTGGGCCGTGCTCTGTGGACGACTCCAGCCGTGGCAACGGAACGCCCGCAGTAACGGGCCCGGCCACCCTGCCGACGCTTGAGGTCGGACACAATGTCGCGATGGCACTTTCACCGCCGCTGCCTGCGGATCTTGAGACTCCGTGTCTGATGGTCGACCGCAACGTTTTGGAACGAAATCTCGTCGCTATGGCCGACCTTGCACGTGACCACGGCCTGGCGCTGCGCCCGCACGCCAAGACCCACAAGTGTGTGGAGATCGCCCGCCGCCAGGTGGCACTCGGCGCGGTCGGTTTGACGGTGGCGACCGTGGGTGAGGCGGAGCTCTTCGCGGACATGGGTTTCACCGACCTGTTCATCGCCTACCCGGTGTGGGCTGCCGGAGCGCGTGGCCTCAGATTGCGCGCTCTTGCCGAGCGAGTCACCCTCCGGGTCGGTGCCGACTCGGTCGAAGGAGTAGAGCTTGTGGCCCGCGCGCTCACCGGGACCGCGGCGGAGGTCGTGGTGGAAGTCGACAGCGGCCACCATCGCACCGGTGTCGCACCAGGAAGCGTCGGGCAGGTCGCGTCGGCCGTGCAGCGCTATGGGCTGAACGTGGCCGGTGTGTTCACTTTTCCCGGGCACAGCTACGCGCCCGGCCGGCGGGAGCAGGCGGCAGTCGATGAGGCGCGCGCTCTGCTGGAGGCGGACGCCGCACTGCATCAAGCGGGAGTGAGCGCGGGCCTGCGCAGCGGCGGATCGACGCCGACCGCTGCGCTGGTGCAGCAGGGGGCCCTGAACGAGATGCGGCCTGGTGTGTACGTCTTCAACGACGCCCAACAGGTCGAGCTCGGGGCAGCCGACTGGGACGCCGTCGCCCTGACCGCGGCGGCCACCGTCCTCAGCCGCCACGGCCGCGACGTCGTCCTCGACGCCGGAAGCAAGGTGCTGGGAGCCGATCGGCCTGTGTGGGCTACCGGGAGTGGCCGGTTGCCTGACTTTCCAGAAGCACGGATCGGCGCGCTCGCCGAACACCATGCGACCGTCACCTTCGCCGGGGACGCGCCGCTACCCGAGCTCGGTTCGATGGTTCGGGTCGCTCCGAACCATGTCTGCGCTGCGGTAAACCTCGCCGACCAACTCATGATCATCTCTGGCGGAGTGGTGGTAGACCAGTGGCAGGTCGCGGCCCGCGGGAGGAACGCCTAAGTCATGTGTCAGGACGCCTGAACACCGGCGCTATGGTCCGGGTGCGGGCCCCCTCGTACGCGGCGAGGATCAGGCAAAGTACGTCAATGCCCTCCTTCTCGGTGTGCACTGGACGCGTGCCAGAACGCAAGCACTCAGCGAATTGTCCGATTTCGTACGCGTAGGTGTCGACGTCGGAGAAGTCATAGGTCTGGCTGCCCGATCCGCGCCGGGTGACCGTCAGCGACCGCCCGTCACTGGATAGTGAGCCAAGTTCCCCGACGACCGAGAACCTCTCGGTGCTCGGCGGGGGGTCGTACGCCCAGCTTGTAACCAAGTGGCCGACGACTCCGTTGTCGAAGCGGACCAGAACTTGAGCCGAGTCCTCGCCTTCCATGAAGCGCAGCCGGTGCTGTGACAGCAGCGCGGTGGCCTCGACAGGTGAGCCTCCTGCGAAGTGCAGCATCAGGTAGGTCGGGTGGTAGCCGCTGTCCATCAGTTCCCCGCCTCCGCTAGTGGCCGTACTTGCGCGCCAGCCCATGTTCTGCGGGTCGAAATCGTTGTAAAAGCTATCGGTGGTATGAACCACATAGACGATGCCGAGAGCGCCCTCATCTAGTAGCTGCCTTGCCTTGGTCACAGCGGGCAAGTAGAGCTGGTTGTGGGCGCACATCAAGGTCACACCGGCTGTACTGACCGCCTGCTGCACCTCGTCTGCCTGCAACACGGTCAGACAGAGCGGCTTCTCGCACAAGACGTGCTTACCTGCCTGAGCCGCGGCCACGATGGCCTCGGCGTGAAGGTGATGCGGCAGGCAGATGTCGACGGCGTCGATATCGGCGTCCAAGATCATCTGCCGAAAGTCGGTGTAGGCGGCCGCATCCAGTTCTGCCGCACGCCTGCGGGCGGTGTCCTCCACTACGTCGGCCACGGCGGTTACCTTGATCGCATCGGCGTAGACGCGGTAACCCCGAATATGTGCGTCCAGGATGCCGCCGCCGCCCAGCACGCCAACCTTGACCGTGCTCACGCTGTACTCATCCCATACCGCACGGTTGCGCCGGTAGCAGCCACGGTGTTAGCCGCCGACACCAGGCGGGTCAGCTCGACAGCCCTGGTCAGATTGTCATCGGCTCGTGTGCCGTCTTCGATATGGCTCACCCACTGGCTAAATGCGTCAGCATCGTTCCCAGGCACCGAAAGCGACTTCCAGGTGTCCTCCCCAGCGCTAAGGGTCTTGAGCTGGTTTCTCGTGCTGTCGTACGCCAG
>Ga0307296_10000556_pt1 | contig 17854 bp, 17 predicted proteins | sample ER_DNA_153_FD_194467 | JGI IMG/M metagenome (GOLD analysis project Ga0307296, IMG submission 194467) | Bulk soil microbial communities from the East River watershed near Crested Butte, Colorado, United States - ER_DNA_153 | ecosystem: Environmental > Terrestrial > Soil > Floodplain | place... | reverse complement strand
GGCTCGAACATTATTCTTGCCTGACTAGATCGACCGAGATCTCCACCGCCGGAATCGTTCCTCTGTTCTCAAGCCAGTGTGTGGTGTTCCTATCCTCGGGCCAGCCCACTCCCGGCCCATAGTCCGTCGCGACTCCATTTCGATGGTCAGTGATCGTTCCTTGCAGTATGTAGACGATGCCTGGTCTGTCCTTATGGTCGTGAATCGGGCCGAAGACGCCTCCAGGCTCGATGGTCACCATCCGCATTCGAAGTTGGCGCCCTGCCATGCCCTCGATCTCAGGGCCAAGGTCAACCGTTGCAAGTAACTCCGCCGTAACACCTTTCGTCTCAGGTGCCGCCTGTTCGTTGCTCATCGTGCTCTCCTCTCTGTACTTCCACGGCCTAACGTTCGACCTTCAACCCAGGACGAGCTGATCTCCGACACCCGCGTGTTGACTCCGTGCTTCTTCGTCCACCGCCGCCCATGTCGGCTTGCCGGCGTCGGCTCGCTACGGCTCTCGGAGAAGACGATCCGATCGAAGTCGTCATGGCTCCGCGCAAGCGGAGCCGGACTTCGATCGGGAGTGGAGGCGGCGGGAATCGAACCCGCGAACGATTCCGATCGACTGGTCGGGATCGAGCGGCCGCTGGGTTGCTGAGCGTACAACCTGTACGCAGCCGCGCGTCGGGACCTTCGGCAGGAACGCACGGCGCGAGCGCTGGGGCCCGGTCTGCCAGATCCAATGGGGGACGGTGAACGGCGTCGTGGACGTGCGGGACATACGAGAACCCCGAGCGTGTGTTCAGGGTTCAGAGCACAGGGCTCCAAACAGGGGAGAGCGTGCTGTGGGAGGCTAGGTTCGCCACACGGGTTGCATGGCTGTGCCGAGGCAGACGCCCCGGCACAGCCTCAAAGCTTCCCGCAATCGGAACAGGAGACGGCGATGGCACTAGGAGACGAAATCGACGAGGTCTTCCGGCGTGAGGTGAAGTCCCTGCCGGCTTACGCGAAGGCGCAGGCTGCGGGTGGTTCCGGGGTCGCTCCGCCGGTGGAGGAGATGAATCATCTGCTGATGGGGCTGAGCGTTGCGGTGCAGCGTTCGCTTCACCTGCTCGCCGACCGCATTGAGGACATGGAGAAGGCGTAACACTCGGCCAAACGACAGCCCGTTTGGAGGAGGTCTCGGCATGAATATAGGGCGGCGATGCGCCGCCCACAGTAGTTCAGGGTCGACAGCGGCTCGCAAATCCGACAGCGCAACAGGATCGCGGCTACGGTGTAACCAAGCGCGTTGGCTCTAGCTGTTGAAGCCGCCGAGGCTCTGCAAGTCCCTCTTCGACTGTGATACCTGGCCTGACCGCCGCAGTGCGCTCATTCGAGTGCTCTGCCCTGTAAGACCCACAGAAGGAGCACCATATGCATGCCACCATTCGTCGTTACGAAGGCGTCGACACGAGCCGCATCAACGACGTCGTCAGCAGGGTCGACGAGACGTTCGTTCCGCAGATCCGCGAGCTGCCCGGATTCGCCGGCTACTTCCTCATGGAGGCCGACAACGGCGTCCTGAGCTCAATCAGCCTCTTCGAGACGTCCGAGCAGGCTGACGAGTCCAACAAGCTCGTCAAGAATTGGATCAGCGAGGAGAACTTCAGCAAGGCGATTCCGAATGCGCCGAAGATCACGAGCGGCAAGGTCCTTGCTCAGAGCAAGCTCGTCCCCGCACTCGTCTAGCTCGACTCGTACTACCGCGTCACCGAGAGGGCCCGGCACCGCCGGGCCCTCTCATGCGTGTGCGCCCAGTTTGAATGTCAGCCGCGCCGCGATCCTCTTCGGGCGGCCGCTTGACCGGGAGGCGACTCCGACCCGCGGCAACGCGACGTGCAGTTGATCCACAGGGTCGACGAGCTCACGAACCGCGTAGCTAAATCGCTTGACGAGTTCGTGAACAAGACGAAGGTAGCCGAGGCGCGCGAGAGGCTCGAGGACACCGAGGACGCCCGGCTCGTCGGCCTGGCCGAAGCGGCCTTCGCGGCCAACTGGGCTCTGCTTGACGGCGTCTCGACCTAGCTCACGCGCTCAACCTGAACGGTGGGTACTCGTCGGTTACGAGGATGAACGCGTACGCGACAACGCGGTTCCCCCAGCGGAGCACCCCGAGCACGAAGTCGAAGAGCCCGCGCGGGTAGCGGCCGGTAAAGAGGATCGCGAACCACGCGATGATCACCGCCACGACGGCCGCGAGCCAGAGGAAGACCAGCAAGATGAAGTGCGGGATCGCGAGCAGCCACTTCACCAGTGGTAGCCAACGGTTGAGATCGCGCTCCGCATCCGGATAGAGCAGCTCGAGCTGTACCGACTGCCGCTCGTCGGTCGAGGGATAGCGGTCGTCCATCAGCGCCAGGTAGACGCACACCCGGTTCTCGAACCGGAGCAGCTCCAGGTTCCAGTCGAACCACCAGCGTGGGTACTTCTGGCGAAACAGGATCATCAACAGCGGCGCGAGGAAGAGCAGGCCGCCGGCACCGCCGCCGAACGCCCAGGACTGCTGGTTGCCGTAGTGCGCGCCCTCGCCACCGAGAGCAGCGACAACGATCAGGATCGGGATCGCCACGATCAGCCTGAACCCGGTCGTCAGCCGGTTCAGCTCACGCTCCGGGTAGTCGACCGAGAATGTCACGGGATAGGCCGTGCTGCCTGCCTCCATCGCGGGCCTCCTGTTCGACGGGTTCCGGGCATGACGCGCCCGGCCACGTCCAGCTTAGAGCCGGCCGCCTCGCGTCACTCCGTCGAGTGCCGACACTCGCAGACGAAGTCGCAGAGGCAGTAGCGAAGGAACTGCCGCCGCTGAACCTGACTGACGCGCTCGAGCTCACGATGTTGATCGCGCGCAAGAATCCACGCCGGCATCCACGCGTCGCCGCGCGCTGGTTGCTGCGCTATCTCGAGGACTGCCCCGAGACGACGATCGACGAGGCGGCGATGGTCGCGGCCTGCCTCGCCGCTCTCTCGGGAGACCGCCACCGTGACGCGGAGCTGACGCTTCGGGCCATGGCCGAAAGAGCGACTAGCCGGCGACGAGCTCGAGGCGTAGCCTGAGTCCCGGGCCGGGTCGTGGGAAGCGTCCTAGGCGCTATTGTCGGCCCGGGACGATTGGCGACAGGCCAAGGGGGGCTGTGACAAAGGGCGCGAACGAGCACAGGGGTGCGCCGGCGCGTGTCGTCTTCGCCGACGATGACGCCATCCTGCGCGAGTTGCTGCGGGGGCTCCTCGGCTTCCTTCCTCACGTTACGGTTGTCGGAGAGGCAGTGGACGGCATCGAGGCTGTGCAGCTCGTTGCGCAGCACTACCCCGACACTGTGCTGCTGGACATCGGAATGCCGCGCCTCGACGGCTTCGGAGCAGCCGAGGTGATCCGAAGCTTTCGTCCGCAGACCCGGCTGATGCTTCACACGGCCGAACCGGACGATGAGAAGCGGCGACGCGCCAAAGCACTCGGACTGCCGCTACTGGACAAGCTGCAACTGAACGCCACGACTGACCTCGTCGAGCAGTACGCGGTCTCCGATGAGCACCCGCTCGCGACCGACATCGAGCCGCTCGTGCTGGTCGCCCTAGCGAATCGGGCCGACGCGGGCGTGCTCGTCGTCAAGGCAGACGAATCCATCCCGTTCTATAACCCCGCCGTTGCCGCGGTGCTCGACCTACCCTTCCCGCCCGAGCGAGTTACCGTTGCCGACCTCCGCGCCCGCGGCGTACTCGGGCTCCGCGCCGATGGGTCGCCGTACCCGCTCGAGGAGCAGCCACTCGCGCAGGCCCTCACCGGCCGCACCCCTGTCACGGACGTGGTCTATCTCCACGCCGAGGATGGCTCGCTACGGCCGTTTACGATGACCTCGCTGCCCTTCTTCAATCCCGGCGGCGAACTGATCGGGGTCGCGAATTACGTCACCGACCCGCACCACCCTTCGCTGCGAATTACCTCGTGAACCCTGGCGGGACGGGGCTTCGCAGGTGCTGTCACTCGGTTCCCTCCCTGCCGGCGCTAGAGACGGTCGAAATATCTGGCCGACTTTGTCCGGCGTTGGTTTGCGACGGCGAGGTTTCCCTACATGCGGGGACTAGATTCAGATCGGACACCCCACCCCACCCCCGAAAAGGGGGAAGGGCGAAGGTGTATGCGAGGACTGAGTTCGAGTCGGCATACCCCACGTTCGCAGAGGATTGGTGACGTGCCCATGACGGCAGCTCGGCTATCTCACGTAGGCCATTTTCCGCCTTCTCGCTGAAGGCTGGCCGTTTCCTCCACGCCCGCTCGGCCGAGGCCGAAGCTGCGGTGGATATCGCTAGGGAGCAAGTGCGTCCGATCTGGCTTGAACGCACTGAGGGAGTGGCAGACCCCCGCTGATCGTGGCAGGCGTGGGCGAGCAGCCGCTACGGCGGCGCCTCTTGACGTTCTCGCTGAGCGCTGTAGGCTCGCCGCTTGCCCTCGGTTGGCCCTCCGCGCGGCGTCCTCTTGCGCACACTTCCGCCCGTTATCGTGCATCCGTCAGGAACCGCGCCCAGCAGCGGGTTTGGGCGGTGCCGATCCGTGGCAGATAGCTTGCAGGCGGGATGACAGCCGTAGAAATCGACAACTTCCTGGCGACCCCCGAGCTGCACGAGCTGATCGAGCAAGCGGAGCAGAATGGGTCGCTGCGGTACGCGGAGCTCCTCGAGGTGCTCGAGCCGCTGCATCTCGACCCGCTCGAGACCGACGCCGTCTTCCGGGAGCTCGAGCAGCGCGGGATCGAGGTGCTCGAGCCGGAGGCCGAGGCGCAGCGCGAAGCGCAGCCGCCGCCCCCGCCGCCGCAGCCCGTCGTCCAGGAGACGACCACCGACGCGCTCCAGCTCTTCCTGCGCGACGCCGGCCGGCATCCGCTGCTGACGGCCGCGCAAGAGGTCGAGCTCGCCAAGCGCATCGAGCGCGGCGACATGCCGGCCAAGACGCGGATGATCCAGTCCAACCTGCGTCTGGTCGTCTCGATCGCCAAGAACTACCGCAACCAGGGCCTCCCGTTCCTCGACCTGATCCAGGAAGGCACGCTGGGCCTGATTCGCGCCGTCGAGAAGTTCGACTGGCGCCGCGGCTACAAGTTCTCGACCTACGCGACCTGGTGGATCCGCCAGGCCGTCGCCCGCGCCCTCGCGGACAAGGCCCGGACGATCCGGATGCCCGTCCACATCGTCGAGCGGATGCAGAAGCTGAACCGTGCCGAGCGGACGCTCTGGACGCAGCTCGGCCGCGAGCCCACGCTCGAGGAGGTCGCCGAGGAGGCGAACCTCCCGATCGCCCAGGCGCACGAGGTGAAGGCGGCCGCACGCGCGTCGACGAGTCTCGACCAGCCGGTCGGCGAGACCGAGGACGCCGTCTTCGGCGATTTCGTGGCCGGCGACGGGCCGCTCCCCGACGAGGAGGTCGAGGTCTCGCTCCGCTGCCAGGCTCTAGGCGAGGCGCTCGCCGCCCTTGGAGACCGTGAGCGGCACGTCGTGATCCTCCGCTACGGCCTGGACGACGCCGAGCCGAAGACGCTCGAGGAGATCGGCCGGCGGCTCGGTCTCACACGCGAGCGCGTGCGTCAGATCGAGACCGAGGCTCTCAAGCGCCTCGCGCGGCTGCGCGAGATGGAAGCGGTCGCCCGGAGCTGACTCCGAGCGCCGAGCCGTCGAACAGCGGCAACGCGGCGTCCTCCCCCACTCTCGCCTTCGCCAGCTCGTAGGCCTCGTCGATGCGCGCCGGCCGGGACAGCCTGTGCCCATCCGACGCCACCGCGGCGATGTCGCCGGCCTCGACGAGTGACCACGCGATCTCCTGCGCCTCGATTCCGTGCCGCCCGAGCAGGCTGCTGGCGTTGACCTGCAGCGGCCAGCGGCGCGCGAGCTCGGACGCGAGAGCCGGACGCTCCCGGATCGACTCGGTGCGCTCGGGGTGCGCGACAAGCGGGATGAGCCCGGCGTCCTCGATGTGCTGGGCAAGCTCGATCAGATCGGAGGCCGGGCCGCTGAAAGGCACCTCGACGAGCACGAGGTCGGTGCCCTCCAGGACGTAGCGCGCCGGGTCGTCCCGCAGCAGCGCCGGCGCCGGGGTGAGCTCGAAACCGAGCCGGAGCTCCAGCCGAGCGCGTGCACGCAGGCGCTCGAACGCGCGCCGCACCTCCGCCTCCCGCTCCTCGGTCAGCGGCAGCACCGGCCACACGTGCGGTGTCGCAAAGAGGATCGCCGTCCCGGAATCCTCGGCCAGCTCGCACAGCTCGAGCCCGTCTTCGATCGTGGCGGCACCGTCGTCACCCGAAGGCACGACATGCGAGTGAAAGTCGACGAAACGAGGATCGATGCTTCTGAGGCTACCCGCGGCGTGCTTACTCGCCGCGCAGGTAGAGCTGCAGCGCCGGTGCGACGGTGCGGAGCTCGCGCAGGGCCCGCGACTCGAGCTGGCGGACGCGCTCGCGCGTGATGCCGAGGTCGGAGCCGACCTCCTCGAGCGTCTGCGGGGGCTGGCCGTCGAGGCCGAAACGGCGTGACAGCACATGGCGCATGCGCGGGGTGAGCCGCAGGAGCGCCTCGGCGAGCTCGGCGGAGCGAAGGTGCTCGGCCGTCGCCGTGTCGGGGCGGTCGGACTTCGTGTCCTCGATCAGGTCGCCGTAGAGGCTCTCGCCGTCGCCGACGGGGGTCTCGAGGCTGACGGGATCCTCCACCAGCTCGAGCAGCGTCCGGACGCGCTCCGGCGGGAAGCCGCTCTCCTTCGCGATCTCGAGCAGCACGGGCTCGCGGTTCAGCTTCTGCGCGAGGATCCGGCGGGAGCGCATCACGCGCCGAACCTGCTCCGCGACGTGGACGGGCAGTCGGATCGTCCGTCCCTGGTCGGCCAGGGCCCGCGTGATCGCCTGACGAATCCACCAGGTGGCGTACGTCGAAAGCTTGAAGCCGAGCTTGTAGTCGAACTTCTCGACCGCGCGAATCAGGCCCAGGTTGCCCTCCTGGATGAGGTCCAGGAGCGGAACGCCGGCCTTGGTGTAGTTGCGCGTGATCGACATCACGAGCCGGAGGTTCGACTCGATCAGCTTGCGCTTGGCCGCCTCGTCGCCCTCGTCCTTCAGCCGGGCGAGCTCGCGCTCCTGCTGGGGTGTCAGCAGGGGCCCGTCGCCGATCTGGCGGACGTAGAGCTTGAGTGGGTCTGCTGTCTGGGGCTCCGTAGGCTCCGTCTCGACGGTGTCGACCTCGTCGACTTCCGCCGGGGCCGGCACTACCTCGAGCCTGGGCTCGGGTGCGTCGGTCTCCGGTAGCGCTGCTGGGAGCGGCCGCTGCTCCATCACGCTGGGTCTATCGGCCTGCCCTCTCCCTCACTTGAGGGACGGGTCTACCCGCACGAGGGATCAGGGCTGCAGGTGTCGAACCGAGAGGACAGGGAATGCCTAACTCTCAGCCGATGCCGTCGTCACTATCACAGGCGACCGGAATGGTCGCCATTTCGAGGCAAGGGGTTTACTGAGATGTGCGGAATTGCCGGATACAGTCTGAGCGCGCCCAGCGAGGTCGAACGGACGCTCGCGGCGCAGGCGCTGCTCGCTGGGATCGCCGAGCGCGGCGCGGACGCCGTCGGCTATGCATACCGCCGGGCCACGAGCCCGGTAACGATCCACAAGCAGCGCTCCGGCGCCAGCGCTCTCCTCGAGGAGGTCGTCCTCCCCGCGAGCACGACCGAGGCCCTGATCCACGTGCGCGACTACACCAAGGGCCACCCGCGGATCGAGGCCAACAACCACCCGATCCGCCACGGCGCCGTCGTCGGCGTCCACAACGGGATCATCCTCAACGACGACGAGTTGATGGAGCAGCACGGCTTCGAGCGCGCCGAGCCCGAGATGACCGTCGATTCCGAGGCGATCTTCGCGCTGGCCGAGGCCCATCAGGGTGGCGCCGGCGCTTTCGAGCAGCTGCGGGGCTCGATGGCGACCGCCTGGCTGGACGAGCGCCGGGAGGGCACGCTCTTCCTCGCCCGCGGCGTCGGCCGACCGCTCTGGATCGGCACGGGCCGCGACGAGCTGCTGTTCGCCTCGACGAAGGCCGCGCTCGAGGTCGCCGAGCGCTTCCTCGGTCTCAAGCTCCGCAAGCGTGAGCTGTCCGAGGGGACGGTTGCAGTCGTGAGCGAAGGCGAGGTCGTCGAGAAGGCGCGCTTCAGGCCGGACCGGGACTTCGAGGAGAGCTCGCTGCCCGCAGTGCGGGCCCCGCAGGAGGGCGCATTCTGCCTCCAGCGGCTCGCCGCGCTCGCCTCGCTCGGCTAGGCGTCGATCCGCCCGTCCGCGCCGACGTCGGTGCCGGCGGCGACCAGTCGCTCCCTGATCAGGAACTGGAAGGTCGACCAGGCGCCCTTGCGCCCCTCGAACATGCGGTAGATCTGCCACTCGGTCAGCATCGACTCGTCCTCGCGCCGCGCCTCGGACCAGTCCGCGAACTTGGGCAGGCGGCCGAGCCTCCGCCCCAGCTCCATCCCTTGCTCCAGCGCGCGCTCGAGCTTCTCCTCCCCCACCGGCACGTCGAAGCCGGCCTCGCGCAGCGCGTTGGCCAGCGAGCCGAAGGTGTGCCAGTAGAGCGACTTCGAAGGCATGCGGCCGCGGTGCTCCTCGATGTCGCGCGCGGTGGGGATCCGGCCGAGCTCCTCCCCCAGTCCCTTCAGCAGCTCCAACAGCTCCTCACGGGTGGCGAAGCGCCGCGGGACGAGGCCGGCCTTCCGCTTCGCCTCGTTCCAGCTGCCGAAGTGCTCGATCACCGTCTGCGGGTGGACGCTCGTCTCCGAGTCGCCGGCGAACTCCCGCATCGTCGGCGAGCGCCCGAGCCGTTTCGCGCATGCGGTTAGCTCGGCGAGGATCTGCTCGTCCGAGTAGCGCTTGCGGATGCCGGCCTGGAACGCCTCAAGGGCCTTCCGGTCGATGCCCGCGAGCGCACGGTACTGGGGCCGGCGAGCCATCGTTCTCCAAATAGAATAGAGCAACTGCGCCGCGGTGCAACTTCGGGACTAGCGAGATCAGAGAATTGCTAGCCGGGTCAAGCGGGCGCAGCTAGGACGCTACGAGCACGCGCGGCCGCCGGTCCTCGTCGTCGAGGCCCTCGATCGGCAGGATCCGCTCGAGCGCGGCCACACAGCGCGGGCAGAACTGGGTCCCGGCGGCGCGGCGGAGCTCGTCGAGCGCCTCCGAGGCCGGGCGGGCGGCGCGGTAGATCCGTGTCGTCAGCATCGAGTCGAGCGCGTCGGCGACGTGGATGATGCGGGCGCCGAGCGGGATCTCCTCGCCCTTCAGGCCGTCCGGGTAGCCGGTGCCGTCGAAGCGCTCGTGGTGGTGGCGGATCGCCGGCACCGCGTCGTTGAGGAAGCCCAGGCGGTCGATGATGCGCGCGCCTTCGTCCGCGTGGCGCTGCATCAGCTCCCACTCGTCCGCGGTCAGGCTCGCCGGCTTCAGCAGGATCGCGTCCGGGATGGCCAGCTTGCCGATGTCGTGGAAGAGCGCGGCGTGGCCGAGCAGGTCGAGCTCGGCCTGCGACAGCCCCAGCTCGCGACCGATCGCGAGGGCGAGCTGCTGCACGCGACGGGAGTGACCCGCGGTGTAGGCATCCCGCGCGTCCACCGTGGCCGAGAGGCTCTCCATCGCGGCCGTCGAGCGTTCCTTCAGCAGGCGGTTCGCGTGCTCGAGCGAGACGTTTTGCGTCTGGATCGTCTCGGCCGCGGCGCGGAGCTTCTGGGCGCTGCGCTGGGTGTGCCGGAGGTAGGCCTCCTGCGTCTTGCGCATCAGCAGCAGCGGCACCGCAAAGACCGCGAGGGCCCACAGGCCGGCGGTCTCGTTGCCGACCCAGATCACGCCGCCGATGAAGCCGTAGACGAGGTAATGGGTCGCCAGCCAGGCGAAGCGCTCCTTGAAGACGGCCCACCAGCGCTCGTGGCCCTCGATCGCCACCACGAGGCTGAGGAGGCTCATGTTGACCGCGAAGTAGGTCGCACCGGCGGCGATGCCCGCGATGACGTAGACGATCTTGCCCACGTCGCCGCTGAAGCCTGCCGTGAAGACCGCGGCCGCCGCGAGCGACGAGAGAGTGAGCGTGCCGATGTTGAAGACCACGTAGTGGAACGGCGAGCGCCTGGCGCTCCACTCGACCACCGCGATCGTGACCGCGATCGCCAAGGCTGCTCGCGGGCCGAACAGTGCGGCGCCGGCGATCGAGCCGACGGCACTGACCGAGATCGAGCCGTCGTCCACCTCGAGCGCGAGGGCCTGTCCCGCGCCGACGAGCGCAACGAGGGCCACGAGCCCGATCCAGTCGGCACTGTTGCCGAAGATCGCGCCGAAGAGGCCCGCCCCCACTCCGACCGCGCTGACGACGCCGACGAAGACGGCGAGGCGCCTCGAAAGGGAGAGGAAGCGCGGCCCGTGCATCGCGTGGGGCCGCGGGTGGCGCCGCTCGAGGGCTGGAGTCGTCTCGGCGGGCGGAGGCAGCGGCACGACGTGGTCGCCGTCCTCAGGCACCGCGACGAGCCTGCCCTGGCGCTTCTCGGGCATGAGCAACGGCTCGGAGCTTGCGTCGAGGACACGGTTGCGTCCCTGGAGCTTGGCGCGGTAGACCGCGAGGTCGGCCTGGTGGATCAGCTCGTTCGCGTCCGAACCGTCGCGCGGGAAGGCCGCAACGCCGATGGACACCGTCGCCTTGATCGGGTCGCTCGAGGTCTCGACGTCGTAGGCGCGGGCGGCAACCGCGCGCCGGATCCGCTCGGCGATCTCGAACGCCTGGTCTGGAGGCGTCTCGGGAAGCAGGATGGCGAACTCCTCGCCGCCGAAGCGGGCGGGCACGTCGTAGTGGCGCAACTGGGAGCGGAAGACCTCGGCGATGCCCTGCAGGACGGCGTCGCCGGCGAGGTGGCCGTACGTGTTGTTGATATCGCGCAGCAGGTCGAGGTCGGCCATCACCAGTGAGAGAGGGCGCTCGAAGCGCTCGGCGCGCAGCAGCTCCTCGTTCAGGGCCGCCGCGAAATGGCGTGCGTTGAAGAGGCCGGTCTTCGGGTCGACGCGCGCCTCCTCCTGGAGCTGCGGAACGCTCAGGGAGCGGTGGATGAGCAGGAGCGGTGCGACCGAGAACGGGATCAGCCACGGGTTGCGCACCCAGAAGGCGGCCATCGCGACGCCGAGCATCGCGAGCACGACGTCGGTCGAGAGGCTCGGGAACGAGAAGAGGCCGGACTCGCGCAGAGAGTGGCCACGCGCGAGGTGCAGCATCGGCGCCATCAGGAAGTGGTTCACACCGACCATCGCAGCGGCGGCGGCGAGGCCGGCGATCGCATAGTTGACGTCGTTCCCGGAGCCCGCGTCGAGAATCGCGTGGAAGCTCGCGTAGGCCGCCAGCATCGACAGCGTCCAGTTGCAGATGTTGAAGATCTGGATGTACCAGGCGCTGCGGTTCTTCAGCCACTCCGGGATGTGCTGGATGATCGCGATCAGCGCGACGAGCGCCGGCGGCAGCAGCATCGCGGCCGGGATCAGGAACACGATCGTCGTGTGGTAGGACTGGTTCCGCGGCGTGCGGACGACGAACAGCTGCGCGACGGCGGCGATCGCGCCGAGGATGACGAAGGTCGCCCAGCCCCGCGTGTCCGTGCTCAGCCCGGAGAGCAGCGGCAGGACGATGGCGGTGGTAATCGCCGCGACGACGAAGAAGTAGACTGCGGCCTTCGCGGCCAGCTTCGGCGCACCGTGCCCGACGGCCTCGACGTCGTGCGCAATCGGGCTCGGAACCGCGCTCACGCGATCCTCCCGATCCGCTTCAGGCCGAGCACGAAGCTCCTCATCGCCTGCTCTCTGTCTCCTATCTCCGCGCGCTCCACGCGGTGCCGCATGAACAGGAAGCCGTTTCCTTGGTGAACAGACCGATCACCACACCGGAAGCTACGCGGGTCGAGAGGGGGTCACATCCCCCTTTTTCGGTACACCCCTCGATATCCCCCAAACGAGTGAGAGGCCGGGAGTTTCGTCCCGGCCTCTCCGATCTGCTTGTGCCCCGTCCGTCGCCTAGGGTGCCGGCAGCTCGCTGACCGCCGGGACGATCTCCGCGGGGAGATTGCTCAGCTCAGGCGCGGTCTCCGGATCGGCCATGATCTCCGCCGCCTGTTCGGGCGTGAGCTCGTAGCCGGTCGGATCGCCGCTCGTGTCGCCCTCGGCCGCGTCCTCGTAGGACGTGTCGGCCCAGGAGACATCGGCCCAGGAGACGTCGGCCCAGGAGACGTCCGCCCAGGAGACCGACTCCCACGACACGTCGGCCCAGGAAACGACGTTCCAGGCCGCGTCCGTCCAGGAGACCGAGTCCCAGGAGACCGAGTCCCAGGAGACGTTCGCCTTCGCGACGTCGAGCCAGCTGACCGCGTTGAAGGAGCGGTTGCCTGTCAGGTCGGCCCCTACCCAGTTGTCGAGCGCCTTGTTCGGGTTCGGCGGGCGGGTGATGTACGACGCCCTGCTCATCTGGAGCTCGCCCACGCCGACCGAGCCCTCGGCCGCGCCGTCCACGTCCTTCGTGGACGCCATCAGCGCGCCCTTGACCTGGTCGGGGGTGAATTCCGGGTGCTTGGCCAGGATCTGCGCCGCGGCGCCCGAGATCACCGGAGCCGCGAACGAGGTGCCCGAGAGCTGGATGTACCCGTGCGCCGCCAGCTTGTCGGCACGCTCGACCGCAAGCGTCGAGCCTGTCGGCACAGGGCCGACCATGTAGCGGCCCGGAGCGGCCAGGTCCGGCTTCATGAAGCCGTCCAGCGTCCGGCCGTACGCCGACCACGGTGCGTTGACGTCGTCCTTCGCGTTCTTCGTGCCGCCGATGTCGACCGCGCCGACGGTGATCACGAACGGATCGTTGCCCGGCGCGTAAGGCACGCCGCTGGGCCTGTCGCCGAGGCCGTAGTTGCCAGCCGCCGCGACCACAACCACACCGTTGAACCAGAGCTTCTCCACGGCCTGGTCGAGCGGATCCTGGAAGAAGTGGCTCTTGTTCGCCGAATGCAGCGAGAAGTTCGCGATCCGGATGTTGTAGGTGTTCTTGTTCGCAAGGATCCACTGCGCTGCCGCGATCACGTCGCTTGTCCGGGCGACCCCGTGGTCGTCCATGACGTCGAGCGAGACCAGCGGTGCCTGAGGCGTTGCGCCGGTGTAGCCGTCCGCTCCGCCCGCAGCGATGCCCGCCACGAAGGTGCCGTGGCCACGGCCGTCACCGGCCGAGTCGTCCGGCAGCGTCGAGAACTTGACGCTTGCGAGGAGGCGGTTGCCGAAGTCCTTGCTGCGACCGGGCTCGATGCCCGAGTCGACGATCGCGATGGTCGGAACGCTGCCCGAACGCGGTGCGTCGGGGCCGCTCCAGGCCTTCGAGACGCCGGACTCGTACGGCCAGAGCTGATTCGAGCTGTAGCCGCTGACGTGAACCTGGACATCCGGGGTCACGATCAGGTTCGGCTGCTTGAGCAGCCTCGGCAGGGCGCTTGCCCTCACCGTCGCTGCCACGCCGTCGATCAGGCTCAGGCGCCGGTTGAGGCCGCCTCGGTCGTCGTCCGCGAACTGATTGATGTGGGTGAAGGCCGAGAGCGCCGGCGAGAGCCGGCCGTTCGTGCTCTGGATGATCACCCGCACGTACTGGCTCGGATGCCGCTTCGCCCCCCGCAGGAGGCCAGGCGAGATCCACGTCTTCTTGAGCGACGCATGGCCGCTCCGGATTGCATGCTTCTTTCCTGCGCTCGACGCGAGGGGGACGCTGATGGCGAGCATCGCCGCAAGCGCGGTGATTGCACCTCGTCCGCCCTTGCCCCAGAGCGCGCTCGATCGAGACTCGCCACCACGGTTGCCCGTGCCCCACAGCGCGCTCGACCGCATGTCTCCACGATTGCCGCCGTTCATCCGCACCTTCCGTGTCTCCTTTCCGCGCCCTCGCGCGGGCCGCATTTCTCACATCTCCGCAGCGCAAGCCGGGGAGCCAGCGCTGCGAAATCCGGGCGGAACCTAGGCTCGGCCAGGGCCCCACTACATCCCCCGGCAGGGTGAGGCCGCGCAAAGTTCCCTCTAACGGGTGATGCCCGCGTTCGGCGCGGTAGCGTGGCCCCGTGCGCGTCCCACTGGCCCTCGAGATCGGCCTCGCCCGCACGGCTGCCGGGCTCTCACGCCTGGTCGGAGCGGGCGGAGGCACGACCGTTCCCGGAAAGCTCCTTTCCAAGCTGGATCCGGGTGCGGTCGACCGCCTCGCCGCGCGCCTTCCGCAGGGCTCGGCGGTGATCTCCGCGACGAACGGCAAGACCACGACCGCTGCGATGGTTGCGCGGATCCTGGAGCCTTCGGTGCGCCTTGCGCACAACCGTGCCGGCGCCAACCTCGTCTCGGGGGTCGCCTCGGCGCTGGTCGCCGCCCGAGACGCCGAGCTCGGGCTCTTCGAGGTCGACGAGGCCGCGCTGCCGGAGGTGTCGCGGCGCGTTCGGCCCCGGGCGGTCTCGCTCGGGAACCTCTTCCGTGACCAGCTCGACCGCTACGGCGAGCTCGAGCTGCTGGCCGAGCGCTGGCGCGGGATGGAGCGGGAGCTCGCGGAGGACGCGACGCTCGTCGTGAACGGCGACGACCCGCAGCTCGGAAACCTCGCGCTGGGCCGCAATCCCGCTGTGCGCAGCGTGTTTGGCCTCGACGACCCCCGGCACGCCTCGGCCGAGCTGCAGCACGCAGCCGACTCCAAGTGGTGCGTTCGCTGCGGGACTCCTTACGAATATGCCGCCGCGTACATCGGGCACCTCGGCGACTACCGTTGCCCCTCCTGCGGCCACGCCCGGCCCCCACTCGACGTCGTCGGGCGCCAGATCGAGCTGAATGGGCTCGAGAGCGTCTCCTTCGATCTCGTCGCCCCGGAAGGGACACGCCGGATCGAGTTGCAGGTGCCCGGGCTGTACAACGTCTACAACGCGCTGGCGGCCGCCTCGCTCGCGCGGGCGCTGGGCGCCTCCCCTGACGCGATTCAGGCCGGCTTGCAGGGCTTTTCTGCCGCTTTCGGCCGATTCGAGCGCATCCCGATCGGCGAGCGCTCGCTGCTCGTGCTCCTGATCAAGAACCCGGCGGGCGCGAACGAGGTCGTCCGGACGCTCGTCGCCGGCGGTGCGCCCAAGGTCCTGCTCGTCGCGCTCAATGACGAGCTCGCCGACGGCCGGGACGTTTCCTGGATCTGGGACGTCGACTTCGAGCCGCTGCTGGCCGGTCTCGATCGGCTCGTCGCGACCGGCGAGCGCGCCGCCGAGCTCGCGCTGCGCTTCAAGTACGCGGGTCTCGCCGACGACGCGATCGAGGTCGTGCCGTCGCTCGAGCAGGCGCTGGACCGCGGCCTCGAGCTGACACCGGCAGGGGGCGAGCTCGCTGCGCTCCCGACCTACACGGCGATGCTCGCGCTCCGCGACCTCGTGGCGCGGCGCGGCTTTGTCCGGCCCTACTGGGAGGAAGCGGCGTGAGGATCGTCCTCGGCCACCTGTTCCCGGAGTACCTGAACATCTACGCCGACCGCGGGAACATCGCCGTTCTGGCCAGAAGAGCGGCCTGGCGGGGCCACGAGCTCGAGGTGCGCGCGCTCGGGCCCGGCGACGTGATCCGCCCGGGTGAGCACGACCTCTTCTACGTCGGCGGCGGCCAGGACCGCGAGCAGGAGCTGATCGCCCCGGCCCTCGCGCTCATGGGCGGCGCGCTGCAGGAGGCGGTCGCAGGCGGCGCGGCGGCTCTGGCCGTGTGCGGCGGCTACCAGCTCTTCGGGCGCTTCTACCGCGACCAGCGCGGCGACGAGCTGCCCGGCGTCGGCCTTTTGCCCCTGCACACCGTCGCAGGCGAGCGCCGCATGATCGGCGACGTGCTGCTCGAATGCGAGCTGGAGCCCGGCGAACGACGAACGCTCGCAGGCTTCGAGAACCACGCCGGCCGTACCGTGCTCGAGGACGGCGCCGAGCCGCTCGGGCGCGTCCTGGCCGGCTTCGGCAACGACGGCGAGAGCGGCTACGAGGGCTGTCGCGCGGGCCGCGTGCTCGGCACGTACCTCCATGGGCCGCTCCTTCCCCGCAACCCGTGGCTCGCCGACTGGCTCCTGGCGCAGGCGCTGGCGCACCGCACCGGCGAGGTGCCGGAGCTGGAGCCGCTCGCCGACGAGCTGGAGGCCGAAGCGCACGCGGTCTCCGCGGAGCGGGCGCGTACCCGCGGCGGCCGGTTCTAGGGCACCCAGAGAGCCCCGAGGTAGACCGCTGGGTCTCCCGGCGTCCAGCGCTGCAGGAAGCGCTGAATCGGCGGATGCAGGACGATCTCGTCGAGCTCGTCCGAGGTGAACAGCCGGTGCCCTCGGACAGCCGCGTCGGCGGAGGTGACGGCCTCGAGCGAGCGTCCCGTCAGGTCGCCCGCGAAGATGATGTGCACCACGTGCTTGGCGGCGAAGCTGCGGACGGGCGCGATCGAGTCCGCGATCGCGACCGGCCCCTCGACCGGCATCTCGTCCTTCAGGCCGACCTCCTCGGCCAGCTCGCGGTGCAGCGCGTCCACGAGGCTCTCGCCCGAGTCGACGCCACCGCCGGGGAGCAGCCAGTACTCGCGCCCTGCTTTCTCATGTCGGCAGAGCAGGATGCTCGCCTGCCAGCGCAGCAGCGCGGAGACGCGGATCCGGGGCTCTCCCATTACGCGCGTGAGGAGCCGAAGCCGCGGACGCCGCGCTCGCTCTCTGGGAGCTCGTCGACCTCGACGGGGTCGAGCTCGGGCACCGGCAGCACCACGAGCTGAGCGATGCGCATGCCGGGCTCGACCACGAATGGCGCTCGCGCGTCCGTGTTCAGGAGAACGACACGGATCTCGCCGCGGTAGCCCGAGTCGACCAGCCCCGGCGAGTTCACCACGGTCAGCCCATGCTTTGCTGCCAGGCCCGACCGTGGCTGGACAAAGCCGGCATGGCCAGCCGGGATCGCCACCGCGAGCCCGGTTCCGACGAGCGCCCTCTCCCCCGGCCCGAGCTCATGGCGCTCGCAGGCGGCGAGATCGAGCCCGGCGTCGCCGGAGTACGCGCGCTCCGGGAGCACGGCGTCGTCGCGCAGCCGCGTGATCGGGAGCTCGATCACGCGCTTGAGCGAGCCTCGGCCTCGGCGATCAGGAACGGGGCGAAGCGGCGCACCTCCCGCCTGGGCAGCCGTGCGCGGACGAACACGCCCTCGGGGCGGTCGGCCCGTTCGTCGACCGGCGTCCCGAGCGCGTAGAGCTCGGCGAGCCGGGCGCCTTCGTCGTACGGGATCAGGAGGCGCACCTCCTCGAACCGCTCGCCGAAGCGCTCGGCGACGCGTGCCCGCAGCTCGTCGAGGCCCTCGCCCGTCGCAGCCGAGACCTGGAGCGCCTCCGGGAAGCGGTTCGCGAGCCGCCTTCGCCGTAGCGAGTCGACGGCGTCGATCTTGTTCAGGACGAGCTCGACCGGAAGCTCGGAAGCCCCGATCTCGGCAAGCACGCTGTCGACCGCGGCCAGCATCGTGTCGAGCTCGTCGTCGCTGACGGAGGCGTCGCCCACGTGCAGCACGAGGTCGGCGACGAGCGTCTCCTCGAGCGTCGCGGCGAAGCCCTCGACCAGCTGGTGCGGAAGCCGGCGGATGAAGCCGACGGTGTCGGTCACGAGATAACGCCTGCCGTCGACTTCGAACCCGCGCGTCGTGGGATCCAATGTCTCGAAGAGCCGGTCGTTCACGGAGACCCCTGCCTCGGTGAGCGCGTTCAGGAGCGTCGACTTGCCGACGTTCGTGTAGCCGGCAAGCGCGATCGTCGGCGTCTCCGAGCGGCGCCTGGCCTTG
>Ga0307296_10000551_pt1 | contig 17951 bp, 15 predicted proteins | sample ER_DNA_153_FD_194467 | JGI IMG/M metagenome (GOLD analysis project Ga0307296, IMG submission 194467) | Bulk soil microbial communities from the East River watershed near Crested Butte, Colorado, United States - ER_DNA_153 | ecosystem: Environmental > Terrestrial > Soil > Floodplain | place... | reverse complement strand
GGTCGGCGGCCGAATCGGCCATAGGTGCCGATGCCGATGATCGGCGGGCCTCCGCCCCAGGGGAGTTCCTTATCGGCCGACAGCGGAGTATGGCCCGAATTCATCGCGGTATGGCTTCGACGCTTCTTCTTCCGTTTCCGCACTCGGCCACTTTCGATGACGACGTCGTTCTCGTATCCCGATCCCTCGACCTCGATAGATGCGAACCGGGGTAGTAGTCGCACCCCGTCACCTCCAGGGGGTTCAGCGGCTGGCGGATCGGCGCCGCGAGATCCAGTCCTCTACACGTTCCCACCCGGCTGCCAGCGCGTCCAGGTTGTGGGGCCGCGGCAGCAGGCGCCAGCCCCCACATGCAGCCTTTGACCTGGGGATCCCAACCGGCCACGTCTACTCATCGACCCGGCCAGAAGGCCACGTACATCACCTGATGAGCAGACGTCCTCAATTCGGCAATTGAGTGCGTCTGCTCTTGGTTCCTTGTCTGGTTGGTCAATAACCAGCTCCTCGTCGGCCTGCGGCCGCGCGCGTTTCACGACGCCGGCTACTCCGCGTGACCCGCAGCACGAAGGACGCCGAGCTACTCGCTGATTGCACTGCGCTTCCCGGTTGCATTGCGGTTGGCTTGGCCGATGGGGTCCAGCAGACCGCGACGTTGAGCCTCGCTATGCTGCGATTGACAGATCCGGAGTCTCGCAATGTTGATACTCGCTGAGGGTACGATCCACCGCCCGGTCGTGGATGATCAGCTGGCGGCGGTACGCGCCTGGTTCGGGCCAATGGTCGACAGCGGCTTTCTGCAGAGTGGCCACGTTGACCTTGCAGGGGAACGTCTGTGGTTGCTGGTCTCCGGCGCCAGTCTCGCGGATGCGAGCCAACGGCTGAACGACCTTCCGGTAGTTCAAGACGGCGCGGTCACGTTCACCATGGTTGCCGTAAACGCGGTCCGCTTCCGGTGAATGCGGGCGCGACGCGAAAGCTTTGTGTCGGCCCCGCTAGGAGGACGCTGAATATTTACGTCCGGTCGAGCCCAGTCAGGGCGGCTGGGCTGACTCGGGCGCGTTCACCGTGTACGGCCGACCGAAGGCTGGCCCACCAGGCGGCACAGCCGGGTCACGTGCCGCACTGTGACGCCCCTGGCGCACCACTCGACCGCTCGCGGACCGACAAGCAGTCATCGATCGTCATTGTCCGCAGCGCCACACCGGCCCGCCTTTCAGTGTCCAGTACCGAAGCGTCGCGCTCACCCAGCGCGGTGAGCACCGCGACCGCCAACCCCTCCAGCCGCCGTTCCCGGTCAGCACATTGCTTCCGCCGCGCCAGCTGTGCATCCAACGCCGACCGACGTGCCGACTGCCTCTGATTGCTGACTCACCGACCACCCTCCGACTCATTCGATCTCCTGTCGCCCGACCGAAGGCGATCCAGCCGCCTCGGCGATCACCTGCCGAGCCCGATCCGCACCACGTACCTCCCGTCCGATTTCAAGATTCGATGTGCCACACAGACCCGTGAATACCCGACCACCGGGCAGGCTGCGGCAGTGTCGGGTGCGGACTCGACGCTGTCGCAGAGACCGATGTTTAGGCGGCTGGGTCGATGATCACCGTGTGGCCGAGGTGCTCGAGCTGGCCGATCAGCCGTCGGGTGTGGGCTTCGTCATTGCGTCGGCTGTGCCAGTCGGCGCCTAGGTCGTGGTAGGGCTCGTCGCGTTTGAGCATCCAGTAGGCCGCGACCAGGATGGAGTGCGCGACCGCGACCTGAGCGCGGCCCATCCCACGCCGTTTCGTCAGCCGGGCGTGCTGGACGGCGAGATAGTTCTTGCCGTGCATCCGGCCGACCGAACCGGCCGCCTCGACCAGCATCGCGGTCAACCATTTGTTGCCGTGCCGCTTCCCTCGGGGATAGCCCAAACCGTCGCACACGGCGCGATTCGGCCCGAAATAGTTCCGTGCTTTAGGCGGGGTGGGTGCGGCTGACGCAAAAGAGGCACGACTGACTGCCTAGCGGCAAGCTGCGTGGCAGAGCTTCCAGCCTCAACACCCTGCTCTTCGCTGCGGCGTTCCACCACACCCACCTGCCAGGAGAGTACCCGCCACATACCCCGCCGGACTCCTCACCCATAGACAAGCAGGGAGTGAATCCAGCGACCCGCGAGCCGTTGACATAGGGGCCCACTGACGGGAGGTACCCGGGGTCGGCGTGACCGCCGAGGCGGGTGAAATTGCCTTTTCGAGGTGTGACCATGAGCCTCCACAAGCTCACCGCCGGGTCCGGTTATGACTACTTGACCCGGCAGGTCGCTGCCCTGGATGCAACCGAGAAAGGTCACACCGGGCTGGCGTCGTACTACACCGAACGCGGAGAGATTCCAGGGTCGTGGATCGGCTCCGGGATGGACGGGATCGACGGCCTGGCCGCTGGGGACCTGGTGACGGCGGAGCAGATGCGGGCTTTGTTTGGTGCCGGCATGCATCCTCTCGCCGCCGAGCGGCTGGAGCAGCTTGACGCGGCCGATCTGACCGACGCAAACGTGCATGTTGCGACCCGGCTGGGCGCGCCGTTCAAGATCGTCGACAACGATCTAATCCCGTTCCGGGTCGAGGTGGCCAAGCGCATCGCGGCGCTCAACAGCGCCATCGGGTGGCCGGCCGATGCCTCGATCGCGGCGGCTGACCGGGCCCGGGTGCGGACTCAGGTGGCCCGGGAGTTCTTCGTCGCTGAGCATGACCGGGAGCCGGTCAACGCCCGAGAGCTGGCGGGGCAGATCGCCAAGGACTCACGGCCGCGGACTCAGACGGTCGCAGGCTATGACCTGACGTTCTCGCCGGTGAAGTCGGTGTCGACCTTATGGGCGGTCGCCGACCCGCCGGCGGCTGCGACGATCGAACGGGCCCATCAGGCCGCGGTTAAGGACGCCTTGACGTTCATCGAGAAGCATGCCCTGTTCACCCGGACCGGACCGCAAGGCATCCGGCAGGTCAACGTCCGAGGCCTGGTCGCCACCGCGTTCACCCACCGGGACAGTCGGGCCGGCGACCCTGATCTGCACACCCATGTCGCGGTCGCGAACAAGGTGCAGACCCTCGATGGGCGGTGGCTGTCGATCGAGGGGCGGCTGCTGTTCAAGGCCAACGTGGCTGCATCGGAGACCTACAACACCGCGCTCGAGCAGCACCTCCGCGACACTTTAGGTGTGCGGTTCGCCGAGCGGCTGGGCACCGATCCGGCGAAGCGGCCGATCCGGGAAATCGTCGGTGTTGACCCTCGACTGAATCAACGCTGGTCGACCCGCCGTGCCTACATCGAGGTCCGCCGCGGCGAGCTGGCCATCCAGTTCCAGCATAATCATGGCCGGCCGCCGAGCCCAGTCGAAGCATTGCATCTGGCGCAGCAGGCGACGTTGGAGACCCGCGACGCTAAGCACGAACCTCGATCCCTGGCTGAGCAACGCGCGACATGGCTCGGCGAAGCAGCAGCAGTGTTAGGCAGCGCGGAAGCCGTCGCGTTGATGGTGCGGACGGCACTGGCGCCGCACCCCGAGACCGCCCCGATGGCCGACGCACACTGGGTCGCACAGACCGCTGGTCACATCCTGAGTGTTATTGAGGCGAGCCGCTCGACTTGGCAGATGTGGCATGTCAGGGCCGAAGCACAGCGGCAGGTCCGCACGACCGACGTGAAGGCAGAACGCGCAGGTGTCTTGGTGGACCTGCTCGTCGACGAGGTGCATCGTCGCTCTGTTGCACTGGCCGCGCCGCGCGACGACATCGAGGAACCGGAGGTATTGAGGCGGGTCGACGGGTCGTCGGTCTACACTGTCGCCGGCTCAGACCTCTACACCTCGCAGCGGATCCTAGACGCCGAACAGCGCATCCTCACCACCGCCGGCCGACGCGACGGGTCAGCCGTCGATCAGGTGGCAGTGGATCTAGCGTTGCTGGAGATGGCGGCGAACGGCAGCGCCCTCGATGCCGGGCAGGCGTCCCTGGTCCGGCAGATGTGCAGGTCGGGGGCTCGTTTGCAGCTTGCGATCGCCCCGGCCGGCGCCGGCAAGACCACTGCGATGCGGGCCCTCGCGCTGGCCTGGACCCAAGACGGCGGCCACATGATCGGCCTGGCCCCGTCGGCCGCGGCGGCGGCCGTCCTCGGCGAGCAGACCGGCATGCGCGCCGATACGCTCGCCAAGCTCACCTGGTCACTTGATCATGGCGAGCTGCCGGACTGGGCTGCCGCGGTTGGTCCATCGACCTTGTTGATCATCGACGAAGCCGGTATGGCCAACACCCTCTCCCTCGACACCGCCGTCCAGTTCGCCATCAATCGCTATGCCAGTGTGCGCCTGATCGGTGATGATCAACAACTCGCCGCGATCGGCGCCGCCGGCGTCCTCCGTGACATCAAACACACCTACGGCGCCGTTCACCTGACCGAACTGCACCGCTTCACCGATCCCGCCGAAGCCGCAGCCACGCTCGCCCTCCGCGAAGGCAAACCTGAGGCATTCAACTTCTACCTTGATCACAGCCGCGTTCAGGTCGGCGACATCGCCACCACCACCCACGATGCCTTCGCGGCCTGGGCTTCCGACCGGGCCGCAGGATTCGATGCGATCATGCTCGCCCCCACCCGAAAGCTCGTCGCCGAACTCAACCGACAAGCCCGTGATCATCTCCTCGGCGGTCACCCGGCCGGCCGCCAAGTGCGCCTAGCTGATGGGAACCAGGCCAGTGTCGGCGATGTGATCATCACCCGCAGCAACGACCGCCGACTCCACCTCGCGCCAACCGACTGGGTCAAAAACGGCGACCGCTGGACTATCACTCGAGTAGGTCGCCGCGGCGACCTCGCGTTGCGACACAACCGAAGTCATCGCACCGTCCGGCTGCCGGCCGACTACGTCCGCACCTCAACCGGTCTCGGCTATGCCACCACTATTCACGCCGCCCAAGGCGTCACCGCCGACACCATGCACGGCCTGGTCACGGGGCAAGAGTCCCGGCAGCAGCTGTATACGATGCTCACCCGCGGACGTGCCGCGAACCACTTGTACCTGCAGGTGGTCGGCGACGGCGACCCGCACACCCTCATCCGACCCGACACCGCCGCACCCCGCACCCCGACCGAGACCCTGCAGCAGATCCTCACTCGTGACGAGTCCCCCATCTCAGCCAGCACACTGCTGCGAGAACTCAGCGACCCGGCTGCCCGGCTGTTCGGGGCCGTTCAGCGCTACACCGACGGGCTCAAGGTGGCAGCCGAGCAGCTCGTCGGACCCCAGATCGTTCACACGCTCGACGGCCAAGCCGACCAGGTCATTCCTGAACTCACCAGCGAGCCGACCTGGCCGACCCTCAGAGCACACCTGCTCGCGTTGGCGGCTGAAACCGGTGAGCACCCACTCCTCCACCTCCATGAAGCCGCACTGGGGCGGGATCTCAGCACGGCTGAAGACATGGCCGCTGTACTCGACTGGCGCCTCCCAGAGCCCGCATGCATTGACCTAGGACCACTACCGTGGCTTCCCGGCATACCGTCAACGCTTCATGATCATCACGTTTGGGGCGAGTACCTGGCGAAGCGGTCACAGCTCGTTACCGGCCTCGCCGATCAGGTCCGAGACTGCGCCAGCCACAGCCAAGATCAGCCCGTATGGGCACCGCCGGGCGGCCATCTGACCGCCGCCATCCTTGGTGAAGTCGCCGTCTGGCGAGCCGCCGTCGGCGTCGAGCCCCAAGACCGCCGACCAACCGGAGCAGGACAGCTACAAGCGGCGTCCGCCCTTTGGCAACAAAAGCTCGACCGAGAGGTTGCCTTAGGCAGCCGCGGCCTTGGCGCAGATGCGGGGAAACGCCAGGTTGGTGGACCGTCTCGAGATCGCGAGCACGAAGATCGACGTCGCATGCCTCCAACGCGCGCTGTTCGTCGGACTGTCCCGCCCGCCCCCCGCTTGTGAGCGCCTCTGCCAGCTCAAGAGATGGGTGATCAACGCTGGCGCCCGGACTTCGAGCAAATCGCGCCGCCATAAGGGGCTCGATGTGCGTAGAGGACCGCCTGCAGCTCAGCGAGGCCTTAGGGCTACGACAACAGCCACCGGACCGGGTCTGTCGTTATCCACAGACTGCCGCAGCACAGGCGCAGCGTCGGATTGTTGCGGGATTGTCGTCACTGGGCGCACGCGAGCACCGCTGGACTATTACGGCCCGAGACTGAACGGCAAAGGCAAACGGAGGACAAGCATGAACGATCCAGCCGCGAAGGTTCGAGTTCTCTACTCGGTTCCGGAGACGATGGCTCTCCTCAACTTGAGTAGGACGCAGATCTATGAGCTCATCCGCACATCGCGCCTGGTGACGGTCACCCAAGGCCGTCGCCGGCTGGTGCCGGCCGACTCGATTACAGACTACGTGCAGCTATTGCTTGCGGAATGCAAGGCCGGCGGGAATGGCCGCGCGGCGTAGCAACGGCGAAGGCGGCCTCAGCTGGAACGAAACGCGTCAGCGCTGGATCGGCCGAGCCTCTCTTGGTTACAACGCCGACGGCAAGCGACGAATCGGCACCGTCAGCGCGAGAACCAAGACAGAAGCCAAGAACAAGCTGCGAGCGCTTCTGCGCGTTCACGAGGACGGTTTACCAACGCAGCGCGCGTACACAGTCGGCGACGCCGTTGAGGCCTGGCTAGTGCACGGGCTCGTGGGGCGCGATCCGAATACGGTGGCAAACCGGACCAGCTTGGCCCGGACTCATGTCATCCCAGGATTGGGCAAGCGCCGGCTTGCGGAGCTGACAACTGAGGAAGTCGACCGCTGGCTCGCAGACAAATCCGCGACGCTAAGCACCGACACGCTGCGGCGTCTTCTCTCTATCCTGCGGCAATCGATCCGTCGAGCGCAGGCGCGCGACCTTGTGAAGCGCAATGTTGCGCTGTTGTGCGACTTACCGAAGGGACAACCTGGCCGCCCGTCCAAGTCCTTGACACTTGAGCAGGCCGAAAGACTGCTAAAAGCAGCGGGCGACAACCCCACCATGAATGCCTATGTGGTCGTTTCCCTGCTCACCGGTGCCCGAACCGAGGAACTCCGGGCGTTGACCTGGTCGCGGGTCAGACTTGACGGCAACCCGCCGACCATTGACCTCTGGAGATCTGTCCGAGCAAACGGCGACACGAAGACAACCAAGTCACGCCGCACACTCGAGTTGCCGGTCCGCTGTATCGAAGCACTGACAAAACATCGCGATCTGGTCGAGAAGCAGGGTGCCGAAAGCGGACGCCAGCTCGAAGAGTTCGATCTCGTGTTCTCGACAACCACCGGGACCCCGCTTGACCCCGCAAACGTACGTAGAGCCTTCCGGCGCGTCGTCGCCGCGGCTGGGATGGACCCGATGTCTTGGACGCCCAGAGAGCTGCGGCACAGCTTCGTCTCGCTGCTGTCCAGCTCAGGGATGCCGATCGAAGACATCGCCCACCTCGTCGGCCACGCCAACACCCGGGTCACCGAACTCGTGTACCGCAAGGAGCTACGTCCGGTGCTGACGCGCGGAGCCGTCGCGATGGATGTGTTTCTTCCCTGACGATTAGGGTGCGCACACATTGGTAAGCAGATTGGTAGGCAAAAGCCAGGCCGACAACCAGAAGGCCTCGAGCACAACGACGAAGGGCGGCCTGACCAGGGGCTTAATAGTGGAGCTTAGGGGACTCGAACCCCTGACCTCTTCCATGCCATGGAAGCGCGCTACCAACTGCGCCAAAGCCCCTTGAGCGGGACCGCTGGCCCCATCACAAGCCTGACCGATCCTACATTCGAGGCCCCGGACGGGCCAATCAGGCGGAGTTCGCCATCAGTAGAGGAAGATCGGTAGCCAGCCCGGGTTGTGAGCGTGGAGGAGTATGGCCCAGAGCACGCAATCAAAGATCAGGTGCACGCTGACCACGTAGGGCAGCGAGCGGGTGCGGTTGAAGATGTAGCCCTGGATCAAGGCAAACGGCGTTGTCAGGAACGGTCCCCAGCTCTGATAGCCCAGCTCCCACAGGAACGACACGAAGATGATTGCTTGCAAGATGTTCGCTTGCCACATTCGGAAGTGATGCCGTAATAGCGCGAACGCTGTGCAGATGAAGAACAGTTCGTCCCACAGGCCGACAGCATTGACGGCGATGAAGAGCCTGATGATCTCAGTCGGCTCTCGCACCGCGGGCCAGTTGAGGTACGTACCGGAGCGGATGAAGTAGAACGGCATGATTATCCAGGCCAGCCCCACCACACTTGCCAGGTACCACCTCTCGCCGGTCGTCCATCGCCGCCCGGTGTTGATCGGGAACCGCACGACGTGACGCTTGAAGACGAACCGGTCGACGACGTATGGAACCACCACGGCGATCAGCAGCACGCTGCCCATCAAGATGATGTTGCTGTAGCTGATGTCGGCCGCCAGCGAGATCGTTCCGATCACACCCACGCTGAAGCCGATCAGCAGCAGGCTCTTGCCAAGATCACGATCGAGGACGAATCCCAAAATGACACTGGCGGCCAGGACCGGGTACCCGGACTGCTCGTGCTGCAGCCCGAAGAGTAGAAAGCCGGACAACGACACACCGAAGGCCGGTAGCAAGGCCCACGAGAATCGTGGCGGCGCTTCGACCTTGGTGTCCGCAGCTGCCGTCGTCACCCGACCAGCATGCCATCCGCGCCATCCCAGTCACGATCAAGCGGCGTTGGCTGGGACGCTCCAGTCACGCAATATCAAGATCGGCATCGGCAGTCAGGTTGTAGCCCTCGATCCGCCAGTACGCCCCTGAGCGGTGCCGGTCGATGCTCACCCAGGCGCAGTTGGACAGGCCGCCGAGCACGCGCCAGTGCTCGAACGGCAGTCCGACAAATCGGCATGTACCAACCCGGCCGGAGAGTCCGTGCGTGGCGACGACCACGGTGGAGTGATCTTCGGCGGCCTCGGCGATCTCCGTGAGCGCCTCGGTCATCCGCTCAGCGACCTCGCTCGGGCTCTCACCAGTAGGCGACCGGCGTACGTCCTCCCCCGCCCAGAGGCGGTGCGCCAGCTCAGGGTCAGCCGCCCTGACCTCATCGCCGACCAGGCCCTCCCAAGAGCCGACGTGAATCTCGCGCAGTCGCTTGTCGGTGATGATCTCCAGCCCGGTGCGTTCGGCGAGCAGCGCGGCGGTCTGGTAACACCGCGACAGATCGCTGGAATACAAGCTGGTAGGCCGATAGGCAGCAAGGACTTCCGCTGCTCGGACCGCCTGGGCGTACCCCACCCCATCGATGGGGACGTCTGCTTGACCCTGGAAGCGGTCGACTATGTTCCACTCGGTGCGACCGTGGCGCCAGAGGATGATCCGCGCGGCCGTCATCGCCGCTCGTCTACGCGAAGCTCAATCTCTGGGCAGTCGCGCCACAATCTCTCCAGCGCGTAGAAGCGACGTTCGTCGGTATGTTGCACATGCACCACGAGGTCGAGGTAGTCCAGCAGCACCCAACGTTGCTCACGATGCCCCTCGCGGCGCACCGGCTTCGCATCGTGGGTGCGGAGGGACTCCTCGATGCCGTCGACAACCGCGCCCACCTGGCGCTCGTTGGAGGCGGTGATCACGAGGAACACGTCGGTGATAGCCAGCTGTTCGGAGACGTCGTAGGCGACCAGATCGGTGCCGAGCTTGTCAACGGCCGCAGTGGCAGCAGCGCGGGTCAGTTCCAGCGCGCGCGTGGTAGCAGTCAAGATCTCTCAATCTGTCAGGCGATGCTGCTCAATGCCGTCTGAGCAACGCGCAACCAAGGTTAGCCGTTCGAGCTCGCGCGCCCCCGCAGTCGTGTCGTCTCGTCGTGGTTGAACTCTGCGGCCCGAGTGAACAGTTCATCCGCGAAGGCGATCTGCGCGTCGGTCAGTGTGCTCATATAGTCCGCCCAGCGTTGCCCGACCGCGCCGTAGACCGGGCCCACCTTGGCGAGCACCGCCTCGAGCTCGACCGTCACGATGACGCGCCGGCGATCGTGAGGATCCTTTGATCGGACGACGATTCCAGCCCGTTCCAACCGGTCGATGGCCGCTGTGATGGCTCCCCCAGCGGTTAGCCCGGATCGCTCCGCCAGTTCGCCAGGGGTCGCCGGGCCGAAGAGCATCAACAGACTGGACAACTGAAGATCGGTGCTATTCAAGCCCGCCCTCTTGGCCACCGCGTCCTGAAACAGCACCGCCCGTGCCATGAAAACCCGCATTGTGTAGCCGACGTGCTCGATAGATGCCGTGCGCTGGGCTGTTGACGTGGCTTCAACCATGAGATATTCTCTCTAATATCGAGAGACTCCACAAGAGAGACTCTCTGAATCACAGTCACGAGCATAGTCAAGGAGTTCTCATGCCACGCGCACTTGTCATCGGTGGCGGGGTTGCCGGCCCGGCCACCGCCATGTTCTTGGCCGCCGACGGGTGGGAGGTCGAAATCTTCGAAGCCGCCACCAAACCCGACGACTACGCAGGCGCCTTTCTCAACGTTGCGACCAACGGCCTCGCCGTGCTCGAGGCACTCAGACTCCGCGATCGGCTGCTCTCCGACTCACACCCCGCTCCGCACATGATCATGTGGAGCAGCAGCGGCAAGCGGCTGGGATCGGTGCCAAACGGTCCGGCCGGCGACCCGGCCCGCGGCAGCGCTGTGGTACGCCGGGGATGGCTACATAAAGTGCTCCGCGAGGGCGTCGAGGATCGTGGAATTCCGATCAACTTCGGCGCACGCCTGACCGACATCACGGCTGAGCCCGGCGCGGTGCACGCGACCTTCGCCGACGGTCGAAAGGCATCAGGCGACATCCTGATTGGATGCGACGGGATCGGCTCGGCAACGCGGACCTACATCGATCCGAACGCACCGACCCCCCGATACAGCGGTCTAGTAGGCCTCGGCGGCTTCGCTCGGGTCCCCGGGCTGACGCCCACGCCGGCAACCCAGCACTTCCTCTTCGGCCGGCGGTCTTTCTTCGGCTATCTCGTACGAGCCGACGGCACAATCTACTGGTTCGCCAACATCACCGCACCGGAACCGGCTCGCGGTTCGCTCCGAGACGTCTCAGCCGCCGAGTGGCTCGACAGGCTGCGCGAACTCCATCAGGGCGACCCGTATCCCGTGCCGCAGATCATCAACGGTCATGTCGGCGAGCTGGGGGCCTACCCGATCTACGACCTCAGCGGGGTTCCCCGCTGGAGCCGGGGGCGGGTCGTCGCGGTTGGAGATGCGGTGCACGCCACCAGCCCGAGCGCGGGCCAGGGAGCCTCGCTCGCACTCGAGGACGCACAGACGCTCGCGCTTTGCCTGCGCGAAGAGGCCGATCATCAAGCAGCATTTGCCCGCTACCAGGCCGTACGGCAGCCTCGGGCCGACAAGGTCGTCAACTATGCGCGGAAGATCAACAGTCAGAAACGGGTGAGCAAGAGCCGGGTGGCTGTGGCCATCCGTGATGCGATGCTCCCGCTGTTCCTGAAACGCGCCGCCAATGACCGATCCAACGACTGGCTCTACAACTACCGAGTGACCGAGGAGAGCTTGGTCCCATAGGCGGCAAGAAAGACCTCAACGCCCGCATCCGCCAGCGCATTGAGGTCGCGACGGCTCCGTCCGCGCCCGACACCGCGGAACATCGCCGTATCGAGCGGCTCGCCGATCACCAGGAACGCGAACTGGGTCGCGGCCACCTGCAGATCGTCGATCACGAGTTCTCCGCGGTCGGCCAGCCGGGCAAACGCGGCCGCTAAGGCGCCAATCGTGCGGCGTGGTCCGCTGTCGTGGTACTTGCGTGCCAGGTCGGGAAATCGGCCCGCCTCGCGCAGCACCAGCTGACGACGGCGTAGCAGCTCGGGCTTGACCACCGCATTGACGTAGCTCCGCGCCAGGGTTTGGAGCGCCGCTCGCACATCGGTAGCCTCTGCAGCTGCAGCAATCTCGGCCTGGAAGTCACTGCCGATGTGTCCCACACTGCCGAGCGCGACCTCGCGAAAGAGGGTCTGCTTGTCGCTGAAATGCTTGTAGACGGTCTGTTTCGAGACCGAGGCCGCGGAGGCGACGTCTTCCATCGAGGTGCCGGCGTACTCACGTGTCAAGAACAGCTCCGTGGCCACCTCCAGGATCGCTTCGCGCTTCCGCGCACTTCGATCAGACAGCCGTGAATCCACAAAGAAGATTCTAGGGAGCTGGCCGATGATAATTCTGGTACTGGACGGTCTAGTTCTGTGGACATCCGTACCACATCGAAAGGACTCCGATCATGTCTCAGACTCTTGAGGCTCAGGTGACCACCCCGCGACGCGTTCGCCAGGCTCTGCTCGCCGGCGCAATCGCTGGACCGCTCTACATCATCATCGGCACGCTTGAGGCATTGCTCCGTGACGGCTTCGACATCCGTATCCACTCCCTCAGCCTGCTGGCTAACGGCACGGGCGGCTGGATCCACTCGACGATGATGGTTGTCAGCGGCCTGCTCGCCGTTATCGGCGCGCTCGGGATAAGTACCGTCCAGCAGCGCACCGGACGACGTTCGTACGGCATGATCATCGGGCTGGCGATCTACGGGCTCGGCATTGCTGCAGCCGGCTTGCTCCGCGCCGACCCTGCCGAGGGCTTTCCGATCGGTACGCCGTCGGGCCCTCCGGTCGTGGTTACCGCTAGCAGCGTCGGTCACCTGGTGGCAGGTGGCATCGGCTTTCTTGGGCTGATCGTGGCATGTCTTGCCTGTGCCCGCAGGTCAGCGCGAGCCGGCGATCGAGTCTGGGCCGTTTGCTCAGCGGTGATCGGCGTCTACTATCTTGTCGCCTTCGCTGGTATCGCTTCAGGAGCCGGCAATCCCGCGATCAATATCGCCTTCACAGTAGCGGTTGCGCTCGGCTGGGGATGGATTACAGGGTTGTGTGTCCGCGCGCTCGGCGGAAAGGCGTAGACCGAATTCGGCCAGCTCCGCGAACTAGCACTCTCCCAGGGCTGAGACCGGCATGATCAACTTCACTATCTCCGGTCCTCCCCATTTAGAGTTAGCTATGGGCCCCGGCGAAATTGGGCTGGCGGCGCCCGAAGAGAGCCCGTCCCCGGCGGCGTACGTGCCTCGGCTGCTGCCCGCTTGGGCCGCCGCTGAGCCAGGGCCTGCCCACCGAGTGGTCGATGGAAGCCTGCTGCTGTTTGACATCACCGGCTTCACCCCACTCACCGAACGGCTGGCCCGCCGGGGCCGGGAAGGCGCCGAGGAGCTGAGCAACCTCCTCGATACTGTCTTTAGCCAATTGCTGATGGATGCCGAGGATGAGGGCGGCGACCTTCTCAAGTGGGGCGGTGACGCGCTGCTACTGCTCTTCGACGATGCAGACCATAGCCGCCGCGCGGCGAGGGCTGCGCTGCGGATGCACCGAGCTCTTGCGCAGATCGGTCGCGCCAAGACGTCTATCGGCCGAGTCAAGCTGCGTGCTTCCGCTGGTATCGACTCTGGTCCAGTTCACCTGATACTGGCGGGAAATCCGGCCCTGCACCGGCAGCTGGTTCTGCTGGGCCCAACGGCGACAGCGGTCACCATGCTGGAACACTCCGCGGGCATTGGTGAGGTGTTGGTGGGCGATGCCACTGCTGCGGACCTCGGACCGGAACTGGTACGCCCGCACGTGGGTTGGGGTCATCTGCTTGCGGGCGTACCAACGCCCGCCAACCGTCCACCGCGACCGGAACCTGAGCCGATGTTGGAAACGGTTCAGCAGCTGCTACCGCCGCAACTGTGGGCCTACCTCTCCCAGCCGTCTCGGGAGCCGGAGCACCGGACCATAGCCGTGGCGTTCCTTCGCTTCGACGGTACGGACACCGTCCTAGACGAGGATGGTGCAGAGATGCTCACGACAGCCGTCGATGAAGTGCTTCGAAATGTGCAGGAGGCTGCAGTCGCCCACGACATCTCCTTCCTCGATACGGACGTGGATGTGAACGGCGGAAAGATCTTGCTCGTGGGCGGTGCGCCCCGCAGTGCCGGTGACGACACCGATCGGCTGCTGACCGCAGTCTGCGAGACCGTCGATCGGGCTGGCCGGCTGCCATTGCAAGCGGGTATATCGCACGGCCGAGTGTTCACAGGCGACACCGGTTCCCCCAGTCGCCGGACGTATTCGGTGAAGGGCGATGCCGTAAACCTCGCTGCCAGGCTGGCTGCGCATGCAGAGTCTGGCTCCATCCTCATGGCGGCCGACGTGCTGGAGCACACACGGCGGTCGTACGCGGTCAGTGACGCGCCCATGGCGAGCCTGAAGGGCAAAAGTAAGCCGGTGCCGGTCGTCACACTCGGCCAGCCGCTCGAGCCTCGCAGGCAGCAGAACAGTGAGGACTACTTCATCGGCCGGGACGCCGAGATGGCCATTCTCAGAGGTGCTACTGAGCAGCTGATCAACGGATCGGGCGGCCTCATCGAAGTGATCGGTGAGCCAGGAATCGGCAAGACCAGGCTTGTTGACGAGGCAGTCGCCGAGGCCAGCGACGTTACGACCTTGCGCTGCGATTGCGAGCGCACGGGCGCTGGGACGCCCTACACGCCGGTGCGGCGCCTGCTGCACCAGGTGCTCGGCACTAACAGCAGCATGGATCCGGACACAATCGCGAACTGCCTCCAAGATTGCGTGACCACCGCCGCGCCTGAGCTGCGCCCATGGGTTTCCTTGCTTGGTGTCGTGCTCGACGTGACTATCCCCCCCAGCCCGGAAGTGGCCGAGCTGGAGGAGCAGCATCGTGCGGAACGTGTACCTGAGCTTGTCGCAGACCTGCTTGAGCGGATGGTTCCGAGTCCCGTGATGCTCGTGGTCGAAGACTCGTATCTGGCGGATGCGGCGAGCGAAGGTGTGCTGACCGCCATTGCTCGACGGGAACAGCAGCAGCCGTGGCTCCTTCTTGTCACACGCGACGACCGTCCTACCGGCTGGATCCCCGCGGCTACTGGTCGGATTGAGTTGGGACCGCTCGACATGACGTCGTCGATAGAGCTGGCAGAGAGGGCAACCCCGGACCGGCCATTGCCACCTGCGATCGCCGAAGAGCTGGCTGTGCGCTCGGGTGGACATCCGCTGCTGCTGCGTGAGCTGGCCCGTGCCGCCGCCCGGGGGGAGGATCCGGACGAGCTCCCGTCGACCGTCGAAGAGCTTGCCGCGAGTCAGATCGACCAGCTGCCACCGGCGCAGCGTTCACTGTTACGGCGGGCCGCAGTACTCGGCGATGAGTTCCCCGAGGACCTGCTCTTACAGATGTTCCGGGACGTTGCGCCCGAGAAGTCGGGAACCGAACTACTCGCCGGGCTATCAGGCCTCATTGTCTCAACCGGTCACCAGCTCCGCTTCCGTCACCCCATTCTTCGGGAAGTCGCGTACGCCGGCCTGCCCTATAAACGACGCCGCGAACTGCATGCGAAGGCAGCTGAAGTTCTCGAGACCACCACCGCCGCGGCGGACCGCCGCCCCGAGATCCTCGCACTTCACTACTTCGTGGCCCGCAACTACGACAAAGCGATGGACTACGGCTGGCGAGCCGGGGAACGGGCAATGGCACGGTATGCGCCAGCCGCCGCGGCCGACGCCTACCGAAGGGCGGCCCAGGCTGCCCGGCTTTCTTCGGGCATCAGCCCAAGCGAGCGTTCGTTCTACCTGGAAGCACTCGGCGACGCAGAACTCTTGGCTGGCCGGTCGACCGAGGCTGCCGCAGCCTACCTGGAAGCGCTGCGCGGCGTACGCGGGCAACCACTGCGGGAGGGTCATCTAGCACTCAAGCTGACCCGGGTAGAGCAGCGCCGCGGCCATTACAGCAACGCTCTGCGCCGGGCGAGTTTAGGCTTGCGCGCTGTTGGCGACGCGGCAAGTCCGGAAGCGGGCGCCATTCGTGCCCGGTTGCAGACCCGCTACGCGCTCTGCCGGCTCAATCAGGGTCGCTACGCGGATGCCCGCCGATGGGCGGAGCTAGGCCTCGCCGAAGCAGAGCCGGTTAATGAGCTGCTAGCGCAGGCCCTGGCGCACCTTGTGCTGGACGCTGTGGCGGTGTGGTTGGGCGAATCCAAGGGCGAGCTGCACGGTGAGACGGCGCTGCGCATCTATGAGCAACTTGGGGACCTCAGCGGCGAGGCCCATACGTTGAACGCCCTTGCAATCCGGGCATCGGTCGAAGGACGCTGGCCCGACGCGCTGGTTATGTTCGCCCGGGCAGCTGAGTCTTTTCGCCGGCTCGGCGATGCTACGAACGCGGCCAACGCGGACTATAACCGGGCCGATGTCCTGGTACGGCAGGGCCGCTCGGATGAGGCGTTGCCACTGCTCGAGAACACGCTCCGAGTCGCCCGCGCCGTTGGTGACGAGGATCTGGTGGCCCTGGTGCGCAAGGAAATGGGTAGGGCGCGGAGCCGGGCCGGCGACGTATCAGCAGGCCTGATCTTGCTCGAGGAGGCTCGCACTCAACTGATCAGATTGCGAGAACCCCATGAGGTGGTGGATGCGGACATAGCTTCCGCCGAAGCTCACTTGCTGGCAGGCCGGCCCGAGCAGGCTCTCGCCCTGATCGAGGGAGCGCTGACAGAGGCCGCCTCCATCCACGCCGCCCCTTTGCTGCCGTCGGCGTACCGCGTGCAGGCCGCTGCTCTGTTTGCGATTGGTGAGGTGGCACAGGCTCGGACTGCTCTAGCCGAGGGTTTGCGACGGAGCTCCTCTCCCGATGTAGCGCACGAGCGGGGATTTCTGCTTGCAGTCGCTGCTCGCATAGCTGTGCTGCGCCAGGATCCTGGCGCAGCACAGCTGGAGCAGGAGGCTAGCACTGCCCTACGATCGCTGGGCGTCGTGCGGGTGCCGCTGCCAGAGTTTGCTGGCTGAGCTACCCGCTATAGCGGAGGTCGACGTTGTAGAGCAGGGGCAAGTAGAGGTCGCCGTCGCGCCGCTTGCTGTGCTTGTAATCAACGCACACCTTCTGACCCTGGCCAAGTACACCCTTCTTCGGGCAAGGCGGCGCGACCTTGGTCAGCGGGCCTGTGTTATTCAGCGTGTAAATGACTTTGATTTTCGGCTTGCCGTGCCGGCCGTGCCATTTGTGACCGCTCTTGCCACAGAGAACCTTGTCGCACGCCAGGATGGCCTTGGCAGGTTCCTTGTTACTGTAGAGCGGGTCACCATCAGAACCCTTGAGGCTGGCAATGGCGGTAACCACTAACGCCTCGGTGTTACGTCTATCGCGACATCCGCCGAATTTGTCGGCAAGATCGTCGCAGGAGCCGACCGACAAGGTGACGTGACCATCGGCACCGTTGTTCAGATTGAGGAAGCCGCAGGTCGGCACCGTCGAAGTTGGAGCGGCACAGTTTGGATCCCTGAGCTTCAGCGGCTTCCCTGGCGTAGCGTCAGCGCCGACTGCCGTGCGGGCGACCTCGACTGTGATCTGGTCTTGCTTAAGGTGCTCTCCGTAAACCACCGTCACTTCCAGCACGACGCCGTTGGCGAACTGTGAGTAAGTCGCACCCAAGATGAAGGTGCTAGAGGTGTTGGCTTGGATGACGGCCGTCGTGTTGCCCCCAAGCACACCCGGGCCCGACACCTCCGTCAGTTTGATTTTGGTCGCCTTAGAGACATTGGTGGATTCACTATCATCGTCGACCACCTGCACGACAACATCGAATTTCCGGTCCTGAACGGGCGAAAGCAGGCCCGAGCCACGGTCCCTGATCGAGACAATCTGGAGGGCCTTCGCATCGTCTCGGTCCCCTCCTTGGCCATGTGTTCCTGTGGCACCAGCAGGAAGCCACGTACCGAGCATCACTAATGCCGCAGCCAACAGGGCGGCACTCAGCACAGCGAGACAGCGTCGAAGAAATGATTGTTTGGGCGTCATTTGACAGCCTTTCCCCCGGGGAAGAAGAAGGATTCGCGCTGGAGCAGCGCGCTCAGGAGATTACGGCAGTCGGCCCCGC
>Ga0307296_10000550_pt1 | contig 17962 bp, 16 predicted proteins | sample ER_DNA_153_FD_194467 | JGI IMG/M metagenome (GOLD analysis project Ga0307296, IMG submission 194467) | Bulk soil microbial communities from the East River watershed near Crested Butte, Colorado, United States - ER_DNA_153 | ecosystem: Environmental > Terrestrial > Soil > Floodplain | place... | reverse complement strand
GGGCCTGCTGCTGCTGGCTCGTGTACTCGCTGCTCGGCTTGGGAGGGGTTCCGAGGCTGACCGCCACGATGAGAGGGCCGTTGTAACCGGGGCCGAAGCCGGAGGCCATCAAGTCGTACGCCTGCCGCTCGGTGGTCGACTTCGGCGTGGCGCCCACGTCTTCCTGACCGAGGTTGAGGGAGAGGAACGGGATGCTCAGCGGGATCAAGAGCGCGAGCGTGCCGGCGATTGCCCACCAGGGGCGCGTCGTCAGCACCCGGGCCCAGCCGCCCCAGAAGCCGCCTTCGAGATCCTTGGGCCGGGGGCGGAGGAACGCCGGTAGGCGGAGCGCCTCGATGTGCGCGCCGACGAGCGCGAGCACCGCCGGGAGCAGCGTGATCGACGCGAGCACGGCGGTCACGACGGCGACGGCCGAGGAATATCCGAGCGCCGTCACGAGCGGGATCCCGGCGACGAGCAGCGTGAGCAGCGCGATCACGACGGTCGTGCCGGCGAAGACGATCGCGCTGCCGGAGGTGGCGACCGCCATCGCGACCGAGTCGTCCAGCGCCATCCCTTCTTTTCGGTTGAGCCGGTGACGGCTGACGAGGAAGAGGGCGTAGTCGATCCCGACCCCCAGGCCGATCATCGTCGCGAGCGTCGGCGCGATCGTCGGCACGGTCACGGCGTGGCCTAGCAGCACGATCAGCGAGAGCCCGGCGGCCAGTCCGAGCACCGCCGAGACGATCGGCAGCCCCATCGCCACGAGGCTTCCGAACGTGAACGCGAGGATGACCATCGCGGCGATCAGGCCGACCACCTCGCTGCTCTCGGTCGCCGGTTCCGAGAGCTCGCTCCCCACGGAGCCGCCGACGGCGACCTCCATCCCCGCCTGGCGGGCCGGATTGCCGGCGGCCAGGACGCTCTCGGCGATCTCCTGGGTGAGCCCGTCCCCGCTGACGTCCAGCAGCACCGGGATGAAGGCGGTGTGCCCGTCCTTGCTGATCTGCGCAGCGCCCTGCTGGCCGAACGGATCGGTGGCGCTCGCGACGTGGGGAATCTTCTTCACGCGCGCGTAGGACGCCTCGATCGCCTGCTTCGCGCCGGCATCGGTGACCTTTCCGGTGTCCGTGCGGAAGACGAGCGGGTTGCTCCCGTTCTGCTGCGGCGAGAAGCGGGCGGCGAGCAGGTCCGTCGCCGCCTGGCTGTCGGTCCCGGGCAGCCGGAGGTTGTTGCTCGTGTTGCTGCCCAGGGTGCGCGAGGCGATGACGAGGAGGGCTACGAGGAGGAGCCAGGTGACGAGGACAACCCATTTCCTCCGGGCGGCGAACAGGCCAAGCCGGTGAAGACCCCGGGCCACCTCGTTGAGGCTAGTGCCCTTGTGGCGGACCGTCTAGGGCCGTCGACGGCGCAGGCGACAGGTGACTATCGTGGCTTTGCGCAGAACGCAAACTCAGAGGAGGTCTGATGAGCAAACGAACCGAGCTCGTGGCAGAACAGCTGCACAAACTCGCGGCTGACCTCGAGGGCCTGTGGATTGCCGCGACCCATGACCCAAAGAAGGAGGCTCGTCGCGAGCGCGCCTGGACGGTCTTCTCCGGTGCGCTTGCCGCCGTCGCGGCCGTGGCCGCCCGCCGGGCGGTGTCCAAGGTCTGGCCGATCCTGACCGGCGAGGAACCGCCTGTTGCGCGCCCGCGCCCTGCGAGGCCCGCACAGCCCCAGCCTGAGGTCGCCGAGCAGCAGCCGGCCGCGGACGAGGAGAGGGTTCCGACAGCCGTACCCTCAGTCGATGGCTGAGTCGCGCCAGTCTGACCCGCCGGCAGAGACTCAGTCGCCGCGTTTGTAGGCCTCCAGACCGGGGCGTATCGACTTGTCGTCGAGGAATTGTGCGAGGCCCTGTTCGCGACCGCGCTCTTCGTCGAGGAACTGCGACTGCTCGAGCTTGGCGTAGAGGTAGTCCTCGGCGGTGTCCCAGCTCATCGTCTGGGCATGCTTGACACCAAGCTTCGCGGCGCGGAGCACGACCGGGTTCTTCTCGAGCAGCTCGCGCGCCAACGACTCGACTTCGTCTCGTAGCTTCTCGCGCGGGACGCTCCAGTTCACGAGCCCGAGCTCCGCTGCCTTGCGGCCGTCGAAGGTGCGCCCGGTCATGATGTACAGAAGCGCCGCGCGCGTTCCGACCGTCTCCGCGAGGCCGCGGCTGACCAGGCTCCCCGGGGGAATGCCCCAGTTGATCTCGGAGAGGCCGAAGGTCGCCTCGTTTGCCGCGACGGCGAGGTCGCACGCGCAGAGCGGCGTGAACGCGCCGCCGAAGCACCAGCCGTTGACCATCGCGATCGTCGGCTTCGGGTAGGTGCGCAGGAGTCGCCACTGCCAGTAATTCGCGTCGCGACGGACGCGCCGTTGCACGTGGTGAGGTTTCCCGTCGACCTCGCGGAAGTACTCCTTGAGGTCCATTCCGGCCGAGAACGAATCGCCCGCGCCGGTCAAGACGAGGACGCCGCAGTCGTCGTCGGCGTCGAGCTCCAGCAAGACGTCGACCATCTCGGCGTTCAGCGCCGGGTTCATCGCGTTGCGCTTCTCGGGCCGGTCGAGCGTGACCCAGGCGATGCCGTCGTCGAGCTCGACCGTGACGGTTTCGCGGCTCATCGGTAAGGCCTCCTTGGCCGCCTTCAGGAACGGGCGGAGCTTACGGAACCTGCCGCGATAGCACTAGACTTGCGCAGTCTCGGCACCGCCAGAGGCTTTGTCCTGTTGACCGGGAGGGCCCATGCAGAACACGAGCTACCGGAGCCTGGAGGAATTGCTGCAGGCCGTCGGAGACCCCGTCGAGCTGGCGCGCAATTCGCAGATCGGGCCGTACGTCTATCCCGCCGTCGCGAGCGAGTTCTCCAACTGGAGGGACGAGCAGGTCGCTTGGCGGGAGACAACCGCGCTCTTCGATCAGTCGCACCATATGACCGACCTCTCGGTCAAGGGCCCCGACGTCATCAAGCTGTTCGCGGACCTCGGCGTCAATGCCTTCGACAGCTTCGCCGTGGGCAAGGCCAAGCAGTTCGTGGCCTGCAACCACGACGGGTACGTGATCGGGGACGCGATTCTCTTCTTCCTCGACGAGAACAGCGTCCGCCTCGTCGGGCGCCCATCCGCGCACAACTGGGTCCAGTACCACGCCGAGACCGGCGACTACGACGTGCAGCTGGATCGAGACGAGCGGACCGCTGTGAACCCGAGCGGCCGGCGGGAGTTCTACCGCTACCAGGTCCAGGGACCGACGGCGCTCGACGTCGTGACAGCGGTGAACGGCGGCTCCCTCCCCGAGATCAAGTTCTTCAACCTCGGCGAGCTGACTGTCGCGGGACACACGGTGCGCGCGTTCCACCACGGCATGTCGGGCGCGCCCGGGATGGAGCTGTTCGGCCCGTGGGAGGAGGGTGAAGAGGTGAAGGCCGCGATCGTGGAGGCCGGTCAGGAGTTCGGTCTTCGCCAGGTCGGCTCGAGGGTCTACGCGACGAACACGCTCGAGTCGGGCTGGATCCCGTGTCCGCTCCCAGCCGTCTTCACGGGTGACGAGCTGAAGGCCTACAGGGAGTGGCTCCCGGCGAACGGCTACGAGGGCACGGGCTCGCTCGGCGGCAGCTACTACGCCGATTCCATCAGCGACTACTACCTGACGCCACACGCTCTCGGGTACGGACCGTTCGTGAAGTTCGACCACGATTTCGTCGGTCGAGAGGCGCTCGAGACCATGGCCAACGCGCCGCAGCGCCACAAGGTCACCCTCGCCTGGAACGGCGAGGACGTCGCCCGCGCCATGGGGACGATGTTCGAGAAGGGGGACGGCGCGAAGTACATCGATCTCCCGCTCTCTAACTACGCGACCTGGCCGTACGACAAGGTGCTGCGCGACGGCGAGCCGATCGGGCTGTCGACGTTCTCGGGTTACAGCCATAACGAGCGCTCGATGCTTTCGCTGGCGATGGTCGACCCCGGCATCGAGATCGGCACCGAGGTGACTCTGGTCTGGGGCGAGGAAGACGGCGGGTCGTCGAAGCCCGTGGTCGAGCGGCACGCGCAGACGGAGATCCGGGCGATCGTCAGCCCGTGCCCGTACTCCGAGGTGGCCCGGACGACGTACCACGAGGGATGGAGGACCGAGGCCGTCGTCTCGTGACGCCGGGCGTGGGGCGGGCAACCCCGCGATGACCGACTCCCCGACCGAGACGCACCTCTCCATCGCCGTCATCGGCGCCGGCATCGGCGGGCTCGCCGCTGCGCTGTCGCTCCATCGGGCCGGCTTCGACGTGCACGTGTACGAGCAGGCGCGGAGGCTGAGCGAGGTCGGGGCCGGGATCCAGGTCAGCCCGAATGCCTCGCGCGTGCTCGAGCGCCTCGGGCTGGCCGAGGACCTGGCTGCGATGGGCGTGCGGCCGCTCGCCTGGCACCAGCGCCGCTGGGACGACGGCCGGACGCTCCTGCACACGCCGCTCGGCGACGCGGTCGTCGAGGCGTTCGGCTCTCCCCACTACCAGATGCACCGGGCTGATCTGCTCTCTGCGCTCGGGCGGAAGCTGCCGGCAGACCGCGTGCATCCCAACCACCGCCTGGTGGGGCTCGTCGATTACGGGGATCGGGTCGGGGCCGAGTTCGCGGACGGCTCAACGGTCGACGTCGACGTCCTGGTCGGAGCCGACGGCATCCACTCGGCCGTGCGCGAGAGCCTGTTCGGGCCGCAGGAGGCCAACTTCACCGGTTGCGTCGCCTACCGCGGCCTCGTCCCAGCCGATCGTCTCGGCCACCTCGGACTCGAGGTGACCTCGGAGGTGTGGATGGGACCCGAGCGACACTTCGTCCACTACTTCGTGCAGAACGAGCGCCTCGTCAACTTCGTGGCGATCGTCGAGCAGGACACCTGGACGCGCGAGTCCTGGACCGACCACGGCGACGTGGCGGTCGCGCTGGCCGATTACGACGGCTGGCATCCGCAGGTGCGCTCGATCCTGGGATCGGTGGACGAGACGTTCGTCTGGGCGCTGTTCGATCGCGCGCCGCTCGACCGCTGGTCGGCCGGCCGGGTGACACTGCTCGGCGACGCCTGTCACGCGATGTTGCCGTTCATGGCCCAGGGTGCCGCTCAGGCGATCGAGGACGGAGCGACGCTGACTTCCTGCCTCATCCAGGTCGAGCAGCCCGAAGAGGCGTTGCGCCTCTACGAGCAGCTTCGCCTTCCGCGCACCTCACGCATCCAGGCGCAGTCGGCGATCAACAAGATCCGCTTCCACCTCCCGGACGGGCCAGAGCAGCAAGAACGCGACACGCAGATGGCGAGCGGCTCCACGGACTGGTCGGTCAGGGCCGTCGCCTGGATCTACGGGCACGACGCCGCCGAGATCGACGCTACGGCCGCAGCCCGAGCAGCCTCGCCGCGTTCTCCTTGAGGATCAGCGGCCGCACCTCGTCGCGGAACGGCGCGGACTCGAAGTCGGCCAGCCACCGCTCGGGCGTGATGAGCGGGAAGTCCGAGCCGAAGAGCACCTTCTCGCGCAGCTGCGTGTTCGCGTACTGAACGAGCTGCGGCGGGAAGTACTTCGGCGACCAGCCCGAGAGGTCGATCCAGATGTTTTCCTTGTGCAGGCAGATCGAGATCGCTTCGTCCTGCCACGGAAAGGACGGGTGCGCGAGCACGATCGGCAGCTCCGGGAAGTCGGCGGCGACGTCGTCCAGGCAGAGCGGGTTCGAGTACTTGAGTCGGAGGCCCCCGCCGCCGGGCAGGCCCGTTCCCATTCCGCTGTGGCCCGTGTGGAAGAGCGCCGGCAGCCGGGCTTCCGCGATTACCTCGTAGACGGGGTACGCGCTGCGGTCGTTCGGGAAGAACTCCTGCAGGTTCGGATGGAACTTGAACCCCTTGACCTCGTGCTCGTCGATCAGCCTGCGCGTCCGCTCGACCGCGTCTGACCGTCCGGGATCGACACTCGCGAACGGGATCAGGACGTCCGGGTTGGCGCGCGCTGCGTCGGCGATCTCCTCGTTCGGGATCGGGGGTCTGCCGCTGCGGGCCTCCCAGTCGATGGTGAACAGCACCGCCGCCAGGCCGCGGGCGCGGTAGTAGTCGGCGACGTCGTCGACCGTCGGCAGCGGCTCGTCGCTCTTGAAGTACCGCGCGGCGGCGGCACGGAGCTCGGGCGGGAGCGGGTCGTGGCCGGCGCGGGAGCGCTCGGTGTGCACGTGCACGTCGATGGCCTTTACGGCGGCCACGTCGATCACGGCGCCACCGTCCCGAGCTCGTCCTGCAGGGCCGCGCCGGCCGCAAGGAGGTCCCAGTCGGCGCCCGGTGCGCCGATCAGCGAGACGCTGACCGGAAGCCCACTGAGCCTCCCGACTCCGGACGGAAGCGCGACGACCGGGAACCCGGTCCAGTCCCAGTAGTGGGTCAGCGAGATCTCCGCATAATCGGTGAACGCCTCGTCGTAGCCGCCGCCTCGCGCGTGGGCCACGATCGGGACCGTCGGCTCGACGATCGCGTCGATCCGGTGCTCGGCGAGCCAGTCCACCCAGGCGCCGGTGGTCTCTCCCCTGCGGGCCTGCGCGGCGACGTAGTCCTCGCCGGTCGTGGCCCGGCTCTCCGCGTAGTCGAGGAAGCCGACGATCGACGGACGGTAGAGCTCGCGGTGGTCGTCGAAGCGGCGATGGTAGACGAGCATCTCGAGGCAGAGCACGTCGGGGAAGTCCGGCTCGAGCTCGAGCGGCACGGACGGCGGCTCGGGGTCGACCCGCCGGGCGCCGAGCGCCTCGAGCGCCGTTTCCAGGCCCTCGGCCACGTCTGGGTCGAGGTCGCCGATGCGCGGCGACACCGCGATGCGCTCGATCGGCCGGCGCGAGGTCGGCGGGGAAATACCCGCCATCGCGGCCAGCAGCGGCTCGCAGTCGCCGACCGAGCGGGCCATCGGGCCGGCATGGTCGAGCGTCGGGCTGAGCGGGACGATCCCGCGCATCGAGACGAGATTCCGGGTCGGCTTGATCGTCGAGGTGCCGCACATGGCGGAGGGGATGCGAAGCGACCCGGCGGTGTCTGTGCCGGTGGCGGCCGGAACGGTTCCGGAGGCGAGCGCCGCCGCCGAGCCGCCGCTCGACCCGCCGGGAGACAGCTCCAGGCCCCAGGGGTTGCCGACCTGATCGGTGGTGCCGCCTGCGGCGAACTCGTGCGTGTGCACGTGCCCGAGCAGCACCATTCCCTCGCCCTCGAGGCGGGCCCACACGTCGCAGTCGCGCCGGGGCGCCTCGTCCAGCAGGCGGCTGGAGGCCGTCAGGGGTTTTCCGGCGACGGCGTAGAGATCCTTGAGCCCGATCGGGATCCCGCAGAGCTCGGGCGCATCGCCGCGCGCGAGGCGCTCGTCCGCCCGGCCGGCGGCGGCCCGGGCGTCCTCTTCATAAACGCGGATCCAGGCATTGACGGAGCCCGGATCACCCTCGTGGCTGTGCTCGCCGTCGCGCTCCTGGATGCGTTTGAGGCAGGCGTCGACGAGCTCGCGCGAAGAGAGATCACGTTGTCGAAGTGACGCGGCCGCGTCCCTCACCCCGAGGTCGGCCGGATCGGTCACGAGATGATGATCTCACGTTCGCCGACGAACCCTGCGAAAAACGCATGGTTGACGCGGTATGGAGCCGTCGGATTGAATTCCGGCAGACTCACCTAGGGGTCTATGCGCATCCCTCACCCGGACCGCGCTGCGTGAACCTGGCGGCACCAGCCGTCAGCGACGACCGGGGGCAAAAGGAGGACGGCATGAAATCAACGAAAGTGAAGGTGGGTGTCGCCCTTGCGGCGACCAGCATCCTTGCATTGGTGCTGGCGACGTGGGCGATAGGGGGAAGCCAGACGCGTGCCGCGTCCCAAGTGGGTGCCGCGGGCAACGCGAAGGCGGCGAAGTGCGGCATGGGGAACGGGAAGAAGGCGACCGGGAAGCCGATCAAGCTCGGCACGATCAACATGCTCATCCCGGGCGTCGACTTCACGACGATTGCCAAGATCGCGAACGCGTACTTCAAGTGCGTGAACGACAACGGCGGGATCCACGGCCGCCCGATCCAGTACATCCAATACACGGAGCAGCTCAACCCGGCACAGCAGTCGACGCTCGCTCACAAGCTGATCGAGAGCGACAAGGTCGTCGGCATCGTCGGCAACACGAGCTTCACCGAGTGCGGCACGAACTGGAAGTACTACAAGTCCAAGGGCTTCACCGTAATCGGGGCCGGCGTTCAGGCCGAGTGCTTCGGCACCCCGCCCATCGTCGAATCGAACATGGGCCCCCGCTACTCGAACATCGGCGCGGCCCAGGCACTGCTCAAGCGCGGCGCGAAGTCGTTGATCATCGCCTCGCCGAACACGATCGCGGCCTACGCCGACGGCGGCGTGCTCAAGCTCGCCAAGCAGCACCACATCAAGGGCAAGAGCTTCCCGATCAAGCTCCCGGTGACGGACGGCAACTCCGTTGCTCTGCAGCTCGTTCAGGCAGCCGGCAAGGGCGGCGGCGTCATTCTCGACTTCACGCCCGACACGGCCCCCACGATCATGCGTGGCGCGATCGCGCAGGGTCTCGTCAACCAGGTGAAGTGGGGCTCCTCGACGCCGATCGCCAACACGTTCATGGCGAAGCAGTTCCCGCAGTTCGACGGGAAGATCTTCATCAACAACGAGTTCCAGAACCTGACCGCCCCCGGCCCTGACATGACCTCGTACCGGCAGATCAACAAGAAGTACGCGCCGAAGGTCGATCTCCAGGCGTTCGGCCAGATGGGCTACATGGACGCGAAGTTCGCGACCATCGCCCTGCTGAAGGTCAAGGGTGCGATCACGGCGGCCAGCTACAACAAGTCGGTCCGGTCGCTAAAGAACATCAAGACCGACATCCTCTGCAAGCCGTGGTACGTCGGCAATCTCGCGTACCACATCCCGAACAACTACGACATCACCGTCACCTACAAGAAGGGCAAGGTCGTGAAGGTCGATTCGTGCTTCGCGATCGCGCCGGTCGACAAGTCACTCGTCCAGACCCGCAAGTGGGAGAAGCAGTTCCACCTGAACGGCTAACCAGGACCACGACAACCAGACGAAAACACTGATCAGGATGCCCGCGGCTGCCCATGTCTAGCGTCGTCGCCTTCTCGGTGTTCGGCGTGGACTGGGTATTCCTCAAGCCGTACATCGTGCTCGGCCTCGCGCTGGGCGGGGTGTATGCGCTGTCCGGCGTCGGCATCGTCGTGCTGTACAAGGCGACCGGCGTGCTGAACCTCGCGTTCGGCGCTGTCGGTGCCGCGGGCGCCCTGATCACGTACTGGATGATCAACCACACGAGCTGGCCACACTGGCTCGCGTATACGACCTGCGTCGCGTTCGGCGGGGCCGTCAACCTCCTCTACGGAGTGCTGTTCGGCCCCGCCTTCGCGAAGCGGGACCCTCTCGTGAAGATGATGGGAACGCTCGCCCTGGCGCTGATCCTGCTCGGGCTGATGGCGTGGCGAGCCCCGGCGGGAGGGGCGTTCGTGCGCGTGCTGACCCTCCCCTCGACGGATCACAGCTACACGGTCTTCGGAGCGGTGGTGAACCTCACGCAGATCCTCGCGCTCGCGTTCGCCTTCGTCCTCACGGTGGTGACCACCCTTTTCCTCCGCTACACGCGACTCGGCACCGCGTACCGGGCGATCGCCGACGACCGCGAGATCACGTCCACGCTCGGGGTTCCCGTTCGGCGCGTCGAGGCGTCGGCCTGGCTCGGCTCCGGCCTTGTTTGCGGCGCAGCCGGCCTGCTGCTGGCCGACCTGTACACCTCGCTCGACTACTCGGCGCTGACGTTCCTCGTGATCTCCTCGCTGGCAGCCGCGCTGATCGGCCGGCTGCGCTCGTTGTGGGTCACCATGGCAGGCGGCCTCATCGTCGGTCTCGTCCAGGCGATCCTGACCCCGTACAGCTCGGTGACGCAGTACCGAGCAGCCGCCCCGTTCGTGCTCTCGATCGTCGCACTGCTCTGGCTCGGGCGTAAGCGCGTCGTCGTCTTCTCGCCGACGACGCGGTAGTCGGATGGCGACGGCACACGCGGGCGAAAAGCAGGAAGGCGCGCGACGCCGGCTCTCGGTCGAGCGGCCGGACCTCATCCGCGGGCTCGTGATCGCCGCCCTGCTCGCGATCGCCCTGCTCGTGCTGCCGGCCACGCTCGGCAGCGACTGGATCAAGACGCTGACCAGCGTCGCCATCTACTCGGTCGTGGCCGCCGGCCTGGTCGTCCTCTACGGGCGCGTCGGGATGATCTCGCTCGGCCAGATCGCTCTGCTCGCGATCGGCACCTGGACGGCGACCAGGCTCAGCTTCGCGACCGATCTTCCCTTCCCGGTGCTGATCCTCGTCACCGGGGCGATCACCTGCGTGATCGGGGTGCTGATCGGCCTGCCGGCGCTGCGGCTGAGCGGGCTCTACCTCGCGCTGATCACGCTGATGGCCGCCGGTGCGGTGAACGTGGTCTTGACGACGATCAACTTCCCGAACGGCGGCGGCGGCTTCACGGGCAGGACCGATGCTCCAAACCTGTCCGGGTTGAAGCCGGTGGCCAGGCCCGACGTCGCCGGGAGCGACGTTGCCTACTACCGCTACACGGTGGTGGTCTGCGCCCTGATGTTCCTGCTTGCGCTGGTCCACTTCGCGGCGAAGCCGGGGCGCGCCTGGGCCGTGATCAGGCAGAGCGAGCCGGCGGCCCTCGCCGGTGGCGTGAACATCACGCTCTACAAGCTCTGGGCGTTCGCGCTCGCGTCGTTCATGACCGGCGTGGCGGGCTGCCTGCTGGCGGCGGACGTCGGAGCGCCGACCGTCTACGGCTTCCCGAACCAGGACTCCCTGACGATGATCGCGACCGCGCTGATCGGTGGCATCTACACGCTGTGGGGCGCCGTCGTCGCCGGGATCTTCATGCAGCTCGTGCCGTTCATCTTCCAGGCCGAGTGGCACTTCAACCCCAACTTCCTGCTGATCATCTTCGGTGTCGGCTTGCTCCAGGTGCTGTTGACCGCCCCGGGCGGTCTCGCGGATCAGTTGCCGAAGGATCTCGCGAAGCTGGGGCGGTTGATCGCGAGGCCCTTCCGGAAGCGCTCGGCGGAATCGAAGGAGTCCGCGTGATCGAGGTCAAGGACCTCACCGTCCGCTTCGCGGGCGTGACGCCGATCGACGACATGAGTGTCACCTTCCCGAAGGGCGCGTGCGGCCTGATCGGGCCCAACGGCGCGGGCAAGACCACGTTCTTCAACGTCCTCTCCGGGTTCGTCAAGCCGAGCGCCGGCTCGATCAAGGTCTTCGGCGAGGATCTCCTCAAGCTGGTCGACTACCGGCGCGCCCGCTGGGGGCTGCGGCGCACCTTTCAGACTGAGCAGGCGATCGAGGAGCTGTCGGTCTTCGACAACGTCGCCATGATCCACGAGCACTCCGGCGCGAGCCGAGGGGACCGGCACGAGGCGATCCTGAGCGCGCTCGAGTTCGTGGGGCTCGAGACGCCGCCGACGGCCAAGGTCGCCGGGCTGGGCGCCCGCGAGCGGCGGCTGGTCGAGGTGGCGCGGGCCGTGGTCGGCGAGCCCAAGATCGTGCTGCTCGACGAGCCGGCGGCCGGGTTGCCGGAGCACGAGACGGAGCATCTCGCCGAGGTGATCCGGCAGATCCCGGAGCGCTCCGGTGCGCTGGTCGTTCTCGTCGACCACGACATGAGCCTGGTCTCCGCGACCTGCGAGACGACCGCCGTCCTCGACTTCGGTCGTCTGATCGCGTCGGGGCCGACGGCGCAGGTGCTCCGCGACGAGAGCGTGGTCAAGGCGTACCTCGGGACGGAGGAGGACCTGTGACCTCGACCAAGGTTGCCGCGGCCTCGCTGCAGGTGGAAGGCCTGTCGGTACCCCGAGGAGCCCGGACCGTCGTTCGCGATGTCTCTGTTCGGATCCCGCCCGGCGAGGTAACGACGCTGCTCGGCGCCAACGGAGCCGGCAAGTCCTCGCTGGTGCTGGCGGTCGCTGGCCTGCTGCGCCCGAGCGCGGGCCGGGTGGCGCTTGGCGAGCAGGATCTGACGCGCCGCTCTCCGGAGCGGATCCGGGCAGCCGGGGTTGCGGTCGTCCCCGAGGGCAGGCGCCTCTTGCCGGCCCTCACGATCGACGACAACCTCCGAGTCGCGACCTACGCGCTGTCGCGTGGGCAGCGACGAGATGGGCTGGCCCTGGCGCTGGACCTCTTTCCTGAGTTGAAGCGGCGCTGGAACACGCCCGGGCGGTTGCTGTCGGGCGGGGAGCAGCAGATGCTGGTGCTCGCCCAGGCGATCGTCTCTCGTCCATCGATCCTGCTGGTGGACGAGCTCTCGCTTGGGCTCGCTCCGATCGTGGTGAAACGCCTGGTTCCCACCATCGAGTCCATTGCTGCCTCCGGCACCGGCGTGCTCCTGATCGAGCAGTTCGCCCACGTCGCCCTCTCGCTGGCCAACACCGCGTACGTGCTCGAAAACGGCCGGATCCGCTACGAGGGCACGGCCGAGGAGCTGAAGAGCCGCCCCGACGTCCTTCAGACTGCGTATCTGACGGCCGACGAGCGCGGCGAGACGACGACTGACGGCGGCCAGTGAGGACGAAGACGTGTCCTTGACAACTCTCGACGCCGGCCGGGCCATAACCCTCGAGAAGCTCTGCGAGCTCTTCGTGCCGGGCTCGAGCTCCGTTGGGCCGGTCGTCTACATCGACGCGGTCGTGACGGCGATGCCGCCCGGAGTCCAGGCGGCCGCGCTGGGTTCGATCGACGCGCTTGCGGCCGCTGCGGAAGACGGCGCCGGCGCGCTTGCCGAGCACGAGCGGACGCCAGAGTTCGCCTTCGTCCGCGCCCTCGCCGTCGAGGCCTACTACAGCGACTTCGTCGCGCCGGGCAAGGACGGGCCCGGAGCGTGGGCGGAGATCGACTTCAACTCGCCGCTCGCGACACGTCTGGCCAAGGACTGGTCGTACCTGGGGATCGCGTGAGAGACGCCTTCGACGTCGTCGTGGTGGGATCGGGCGCAGGCGGCGGCGTGATCGCAGGCGAGCTCGCCCAGCGCGGCCGCGACGTGCTCCTGCTCGAGGCCGGGCCCCACCTCACGGCCGCGGACTTCGTCCGCTGGGAGGCGAAGGCGACGCACGACCTCTTCTGGCCCTTGCGGCTGGCCCCGCTTCCGAGCGGGGAGATGTTCGCCTTCCTCGCCGGCCGCTGTGTCGGCGGGACGACGACCATCAACACCAAGGTGGCGCTCCGCGCCCACGAGCGCGACGTGGCGAAGTGGCAGGACGCGAGCGGCCTGACGACCGACCGCGGCGAGCCGTTCACCGCCGCCGACCTCGCTCCCTACTACGACCGGGTCGAGCAGGTCCTCGGCGTGCGGGTGAGGACCGACTGGACCAGGAGCGTCCACACTGTCGAGGCCGGGTTCCGCGCCCTCGGCGCCGAGCTCGAGCCCGTCCACTCCTACACGGACGGCAACTGCATGCGCTGCGGCTCGTGCCTTCAGGGCTGTCCGACCAACGCCGGCAAGTCGACGGAGAACACCTACATCCACGATGCCTGGGCGCGCGGCCTGCTCGAGCTGCGGGCGGACGCGAACGTCGAGCGCGTGCTCGTCGAGGACTCGCAGGCGACCGGGATCGAGTACGTCGATGCAGACGGCGCGCGCCACACGGTGCGGGCCGGCGCGGTCGTCGTCGCGTGCGGTGCGCTGAACACACCTCAGCTGCTGCTCCGCTCCGGGTTGCAGGGCGAGGCGATAGGCAAGCACCTCGGCCTCCATCCGGTGCGGCTGGTGTACGGGCTCTTCGAGGAGCCGCAGGACGCGCACATGGTCTATCCGATCACCGCCCACTGCATGGCCCACCAGCACGACGAGGACGGCGGCTTCGTGATCGAAGCGACGACGATCCAGGACCCGATCTCCTTCGCGACCACGCTCTGCGACGAGAACGGTCCGCTCTGGGGCGAGCGGCTCGTCGAGGCTGTGCGCGGCTTCCGGCACTGGGTCGGGCTGCTCGCGATGGCGAACGACGAGAACAACGCGACCGTTGTCGTGGACGAGAACGGCGGGGAGCGGTTCGACATCGACTTCCAGCCGAGGGAGCTCGAACGGATCGACGCCTCGTTCGAGTTCTCGCGCAAGGTGCTCGAGGCCTCGGGCGCCAAGCAGATCTGCTGGACCGGGCTCGCCTCGACGCACGTCCAGGGCAGTTGCCGGATGGGCGACGACCCCGGGGGGTCGGTGGTCGACCGGAACGGGGAGTCGCATGACGTCAAGCGCCTGTTCGTGGGCGACGGCTCGCTCATTCCGCGAACGCTCTCGGTGAACCCGTCACTGACGATTATGGCGCTCGCGACGCGGCTCGCCGACCACCTTGACTCCGACCCGAACCGCTACCTCGGTTCGAAGGCCGCCGGCGTCGGCAAGGCCGCATGAAGGCGGCGCTGCTCGGCGAGTACCACCGGCCGCTGGAGCTCGTCGAACGGCCAGAGCCGGAGCCGAGAGGCCCGCGGGACGTGGTCGTGCGCGTCGGCGGCGCCGGCGTCTGCGCGACCGACCTCCATGCGATCGACGGTCTGATGGAGCCGGCGGGGCTCAGGCCCCCGGTGGTGCTCGGTCACGAGAACGCAGGTTGGGTGCACGCGGCCGGCGATGGTGTCACGGCGGCGGCCGAGGGCGACGCCGTACTGCTCTATCCGCCCTACAGCTGCGGGCTCTGCGTTCCGTGTCGGCGCGGCCTCGACATGCACTGCGAACGGCACCAGTTCACCGGGCTGACCCGCGACGGGGGCTTCGCCGAGTACGTGCTGGTCGACGAGCGCTCGCTGATCCCGCTCCCGGCCGGCGTCGAGCCCGTGGACGTGGCGCCGCACTCCGACGCCGGGATCACCGCCTACCACGCGGTCAAAGGACTCGCCCCGAGGCTCGTCCCGGGCACGACCACGGCCGTGGTCGGCATCGGCGGCGTGGGCCACATCGCGCTCCAGCTCGTGAAGGTGCTGGGCGCGGGAGCGGTCGTCGCGATCGACACCGACGAGCGGCGGAGGCGGCTCGCGCAGGAGCTCGGCGCCGACGAGGTCCTCGGCGAGCAGGCGGACGTCGCCGACGCTGTGCGGGAGCTGACGAACGGGGCCGGCGCGGATGTCGTGCTCGACTTCGTGGGCACCGACGAGACGCACGCTGCCAGCCTGCAGATGCTGGCGCGGCGGGGCATCTACTCCGTCGTCGGGTACGGCGGCACCGTCACGGTCCCGTCGGTGGCGCTGATCGCCGAGGACGTCGCGATCACCGGCAACCTCGTCGGCAACTGGATCGACCTCTGGGAGCTCCTCCAGCTGCACGGACGCGGAGAGATAACGCTGCGGACGGAGACCCACTCGCTCGACGACGTGAACGAGGTGCTCGGCCGGCTTCGCGAAGGGGAGATCACCGGGCGCGCCGTCCTCGTCCCGTGAGAGACACGGTCGCCGATCGCCCGCCGATGCAAGGGCAGATTCTCTGGACGCCTCCTGCGGACGTGCGCGAGCGGACGGAGATCGGCAGCTACCTCGCATGGCTGCGACGCGAGCGCGGCCTCGACTTCGCGGACTACGACGCTCTCTGGCGCTGGTCCGTCGGCGACCTCGAGGGCTTCTGGTCGTCGCTCTGGGAGTACTTCGAGATCCGTGCGCACGCGCCGTACGAGCGGGTGCTCGGCTCCCGGGCCATGCCGGGCGCGGAGTGGTTCCCTGGCGCGCGGCTGAACTACGCCGAGCACATGCTCGGCCGCGACGAGGACACCGACACGGTCGCGGTCGTCGCACACTCGCAGTCGCGTGAGACCGTCGAGCTCACGTTCGGCCAGCTGCGGGAGGAGGTCGCCCGCGCCCGCGCTGGCCTGAAGCGCCTCGGAGTCGGCCCCGGCGACCGGGTCATCGCGTACCTGCCGAACATCCCGGAGACCCTGGTCGCTTTCCTTGCAACCGCGAGCCTCGGTGCGATCTGGGCGACCTGCCCGCCGGAGTTCGGCGTCCGTAGCGTGCTCCACCGGCTCGGCCAGCTCGAGCCGAAGCTGCTGCTGGCCGTCGCGGGGTACTGCTGGGGCGACAAGCTCGTCGACCGTCGCGAGCAGGTGGCCGCCATCCGCGACGAGCTGCCGAGCCTGGAGTCCGTCGTCCACGTCCCCTATGCGGGCGGAGGCGACGACGTGCTCCTCGACGTTGCGTCGTGGGAGGAGCTTCTGGGCGACGAGGAACCGCTCGAGTTCGAGGCGGTGCCGTTCGCCCACCCGCTCTACGTGCTCTTCTCATCCGGCACGACGGCGCTGCCGAAGGCGATCGTCCACGGCCACGGCGGGATCCTCCTCGAGCACCTGAAGAACCACGGGCTGAGCTGGGACCTTCGCCCCGGCGACCGCCTGCAGTGGTTCACGACCACCGCCTGGATGATGTGGAACGCGCTCGTGTCGACGCTGCTCCTGCGCGCGTCGGTCGTGATGATCGACGGCAATCCCGCCTACCCGGACCTGTCGTACCAGTGGCGGCTCGCGCAGACGGCGCGGCCGACGATGCTCGGGGTCAGCCCGGCGTTCGTGATGGCGTGCCGCAAGGAGGGGCTGGAGCCGGGCTCGCGGTTCGACCTCTCCTCGATCCGCACGATCGGCGCCGCTGGCTCGCCCTTGCCGCTGGAAGGGTTCGAGTGGCTCTACCGGCAGTTCGAGCCAGAGGTACAGGTCAACCTCGGCAGCGGCGGCACCGACATCTGCACCGGGATCGTCCAGGGGTATCCGCTGCTGCCGGTCTACGCGGGCGAGATGTCGGGGCGCTGCCTGGGCGTCGATGCCAAGGCGTTCGGCCCTGACGGGGAGCCCGTCGTCGGCGAGCCCGGCGAGCTCGTGATCGCCCAGCCGATGCCGTCGATGCCGGTCGCGCTCTGGAACGATCCGGACGGCTCGCGCGCCCGCGCCGCCTACTTCGACACCTTCCCCGGCGTCTGGCGACACGGCGACTGGATCGTGTTCAGCGAGCGAGGCAGCTCGATGGTCACGGGCCGGTCCGACGCGACGCTCAATCGCGGCGGCGTCCGGCTCGGCACAAGCGAGTTCTACGTCGTCGTGGAGGAGCTCGAGGAGGTCCTCGACAGCCTCGTTGTCCACCTCGACGATCCCGACGAGCTGTTCCTGTTCGTCGCCTTGCGCGAGGGCGTCGAGCTGGACGACGAATTGCGGGCGCGCATCGCCGGGCTGCTTCGCACCGCGCTCTCGCCGCGCCACGTTCCCGACGAGATCGTGGCCGTGCCGGCGGTCCCTCGCACCCTGACCGGCAAGAAGCTGGAGCTGCCGGTCAAGCGCATCCTCGCGGGGGTCGAGTCGGCGGAGGTGGTCAGCGCGGACGCGCTCGTGGATCCGGCCTCGATCGACGCGTTCGTCGCCTACTCGCGCGCGCGCCGCGGCTGATGGCACTCGGGCGGCTCGACCACGTCCTCGTCCTGACCGACGACCTCGAGGTGACGAAGAACTTCTACTGTGAGGCGCTCGGGCTCGAGGTGGGGGAGCGGCCCGCGCTCGAGTTCCCGGGCTACTGGCTTTACCTCGAGGGCGCGCCGTGCCTGCACCTCGCGGAGCGCGCGTCCTACGAAGCGCACGCGGCGACACTCGGGCTGCAGGTCGGCGCGGCTGTCGACCACGTCGCCTTCAGCGGCGCGGGCTACGAGCGCTTCGCCGCCCGGCTGGAGGCGGCCGGGGTGGACGCCGTGACCCACACCGTCCCCGGCCTTCTCCAGCTCTTCGTCACCGACCCGAACGGCGTTCGGGTCGAGGTAAACATCCCGGACTAGCTCAGAACGGGAACGGCTCCGCCTTCTCGCGCGAGGTGAGCCACTGCCACTCGGTCCAGAGCTCGAGGTTGGCGACGCCGCCGAAGTGGCCGCCGTTGCTCGAGCTGCCGACGCCTCCGAAC
>Ga0307296_10000547_pt1 | contig 18018 bp, 21 predicted proteins | sample ER_DNA_153_FD_194467 | JGI IMG/M metagenome (GOLD analysis project Ga0307296, IMG submission 194467) | Bulk soil microbial communities from the East River watershed near Crested Butte, Colorado, United States - ER_DNA_153 | ecosystem: Environmental > Terrestrial > Soil > Floodplain | place... | reverse complement strand
TTCTTCACAATGGAGACCCCTTCCACGGTTCCAGTGACTGGCTGACACCGTCACCGTCGACCGCGGAAGGGCCTCAACGACTACGACACGACGAACGAGGAGTGGGACTTTCACTGGCCACCAGTGGGGACTTTCTCATGGCCATGGACACGCGCCTGGTGTCACCAGCCGTTCCAGATGACGACGGCCTATCGGGACGCGTTGCCGCGGGAACGTGCGTCACACGGGGAACGCGCTTAGCGGGATCCTGACTCCGCATGTTTCCGGCCCCGGGCTCGGGCGGCTTGGCGTGCGACAACCGGTCCAAGTGGTGCTGGCGGCCGGACCTCACGGAGGTGCGCGTAGATAAGCCTCTGGTAGGAACCTCGCGTCGGTGGGACTATCGCCGAAAACGAGTAGACGTCACGTGAGGTTGTTTACTTGTCGCCGGCTGATCCTGCCCACTCAGATCTCGCGATGACCGTTCCGTGAAGCGGCGGCTCACCGCCTCGCTCGCCCTCATGTGCAAAAGCGGCCTAGCGTGTTCTCTCCGACTTCTCGGCCTGTCAATGCCGACGTCGATGGCGACAGCTGCGTACAAGGATTGGGTGACTCCATGTCGTCGATACCCGCCCCACGCCTTAGAGATTATTGCGTTGCCGGTACGAGTCCTGCACTCTTCATTGCGGTCCAAGCCACCTCAGCAGCTTTGGCATGCCCTGCGATGGAAAAGTGATTGGGATCGCTTGCGATGTACTGCGGCCGGTCGACCACATCGCCAAAGGCGCCGTCATCGTAGGTGCAGCGGGCGAAGTGGGAGCAGCCTTCTTTCAGTCGCGCCTCGTAGCCGTGGATGATGTCGTTGAGACGTTTGATTTCGTCGGGTACGAGATGACCGTCTGGAGCGATGATCGCGCAGGGGCCAGTCCCACCGACATTGAGCCGCTGTGCGGGCGTGAGAGCCTTCGCGTAGGTTTCGGGGCTACCGAACTGAGAAACTACGAACAGGCGGGATGTCGGCAAGCCTTGATCCAATTTGGTCAGCGCCGATTGGAATGTCTCTCTTCGAAGCTGTCGAAGTCATTCGTGGTAGCTGGACAAACTATGTCGTTATCCATGATCTGAATCACCACCAGCGGTCGCGATAGCTGTTGATCGACCGCCTGCTGTGCCTGATTCACGAGGTCGTCGACCGTCGCGCCACCCTTCGAAAGGGCGATCTCATGGTCCTTGATCTGTGGATCGACAGCCAAGATCCGTCGATACAGGCTGTTCACGTCAGGATTCGTCCCGGTAGCCCAGGAGTTCTCGCGCACTTCTTCGCCGGGCCGTGACGGATCAGAGCTTTCTCCAGTAGACCCAGAATGGCCAAGGACCACGAGCGCATCCGGATAGCCAGCATATGGTTTGACCGGCGGCAGCCTCGATGCGGCCGGAGTTGAAGTACTGCCTTCGGCCCCGTTCCCAGGAGCCGGGCCTCCCGCCGAACTGCATGCCGCCAACAGAACGAGCGCAATGACCTGTGTGGCGACCAATGCGGGATATTTCGACTTACGCCACCGAACAAGCATCCTTGCTCCTCCGGTCGATCGACGAACCAGCTGACACGCCGCGGTGGCACATCGAAAGCGTCGATTGCGGTCCGAGCTTACTGCCGACGGACCCGACGAACACTGGACATTTCTGTAGCTCGTTTGTGCACTGCGATCTCCGAGCTTGATCATCCGTCCCCGGTAACCGACCGTCTACCGGGCACCTGGGCGACGGGCCAGTAGCGGCACGGGCAGTCGATGTAGAGCGCAGTATCGACCAGCATGCCGTGGGCCGGTTCGAGCAGCAGGATCTGCGGGTCGTTCAGGTCAGGATCCCCACCGGGTCAGATCGTGGCTGAGTTCGAGCCGGAATGCTCGTCGGTGTGTTGAAAGCGGCTCTCCCAGGCTGGAGGTGAGATCTTGCCGTAGCGCTCGTGCGCCGCCTTCTGCGTCACGGCAAGCTGTGAGGCGATCCATATCCAGCTGTTCCCTGGTCCAACGGTGCGATCATCTGCAGGCCTGTTGCGTCTCGCAATACGTCTCGCAATACCGATGATTTCCGCAATCTGATGGGAGGCGACACGGCTCGAGGCTGCGGACTCGGCCAAGATGCTGCGCGTCCCTCGACGCCGATGCGTTCGAGTTCGTCAGCCAATCGGTCATCACTCACGAAGTAGCTCAGAGGTAGGCCGACGACTTTTCCACTGTCGCGGTCGCGAACCCGCCCCAGGAACGCCGAGTCGGCGTGTCGTCGCCGAGGGTACGCTGATCGGCAAGTGAAAGCCCACAGGATCGGAGCAGTTCGGCCAGTCGTTCGCGGGAGGGCGGAGTGCTGTCGACGCCAAACTTCAGCGTTTCTCCCGTCGACTTTGTGGCGGCCCTCCCGTAACGCCAGTAGAGGGCCCGTGACTCAAGGGCTTCGGTGGTGAAGTAGTCAAAAGCGACCACGCTCCCCTGCGCCGTCGAAGCGATTTTCCGCAGGGAGTCTTCGACGGCCTCGCCGGTGAGGTACATGGTCACGCCTTCCCATAGGAACAGTGTTCGCTGGCCAGGGGCAAATCCCGCCGTGGACAGGCAGGCCAACCAGTCGTCCTTCTCGAAGTCCGCCGCAACGAATGTCACCGCGCTGGAATCTATGCCAACCCTCTGCAGCGTCTCGCGCTTGACCATCTGCGTTTGTGGAGAATCAACCTCGAACACCCGCACCCGGGTATCGTTCGGCAGCCGGTAGGGGCGGGTGTCGAAACCAGCACCGAGGATGACAAACTGCGCGACGTCGGGTAGATACCGGTCGACCGCGGCGTCGAAAAACCAGATGCGCGCCGAGGCCTCGTACTGAGGGGGCACGTCGCCCTCGAAGGGATATTGGAAAGCGCGCGGCACGTACCCGGTGACCCGGTGCGCCAGCAGCACCGGACCAGTCGTCAGGCGCAACCCCAGGCGCGGGACACCGGGCAGGGCCCGCATCAGCCGATCCGCTGCCTCGTCCTGTCGTGTCCCGAAGTTGTGCTCGGAGAACCGGGCAGACAGCGGGCCCTGCGCCGTCGCGGACACACCCGAGCGTCCTGCGGCAAACAACTTGCCCACCCACACGAGGTAGCCGACCAGGATCACCGGAGACATCAGCGTGCAGAGAAGGTAGAACCCGACACGTGAGACACGCATATGCCCCCTCAAGCCATCTTCGCGGCCACATGCAACGTTACGCCGCTGGCCCACGGCGCCTGACCGGAGAAACACGGTTCTAGGGCCGGGCCAAAGTGGGTTCGTCAACTGCGGACCCGATCTCCTCGGCCAAACCCGTCAGCACCGACGGGATGGATGGCGTGGGCGCGGCGACCGCTTCCGCTAGCCGATCGCGTCGTGGGCCAGTCTCGGCCCACCGGCGTCACGTGCCTGGTCCCATGCCTGCTCGCTTACCCGGTCGCGTGGCCGTCGGAGTGGGGATGTTCAGAGACGGCGAAAATGTCATCCGTGCAATTCAACCCTGATAAGGGGCATTAGTGCGTGGAGCTTAGGGTGTCCTGGTTCAGGAGATCGTTTTGAACGATGACTCGACGTCTCAAGAGCTCTGATGCTCGAACGACGCTACGGTTGAAGATGCGACCCGTTCCCTAGTAGGAGCGCCCTACCATGATCCTCCCGGAGGTTAGGGACCCTCGCTTCATCACGCTTCGTCGCGGTGGGACCCTCACTGATTCGGATCATCATCTCCTCGCCCTTTGGGCGGCGTCGTGCGCGGAGCACGTCCTTCACCTGTTCGAGTCGGTTCAGCCTGAGGACCCACGACCACGTGAAGCGATCGAGCACGCCCGCGCCTGGGTGCGTGGTGAGGTCAAGATGATGCAGGCTCGCGCAGCGGGCGGCCATGCAATGGGCACGGCCAGAGACCTGCGTGGGGCAGCACGGCATGCCGCGTACGCTGCTGGCCAGGCGGGGGCCGTCGCACACGTCGCCGCGCACGAACTCGGTGCAGCCGCTTATGCGATCAAGGCCGCACGTGCTGCCGCGGCGGAAGACGAGAGCGATACCGCAGGGCGACTCGAGTGCCGATGGCAGCGTGACCAACTCCCGGAGGCGATTCGCGAGCTCGTGCTCGACGACCAGCAGTTGCGCAACGACATCTGCTGGTCGGTGTTTGACTACTGAGCGGGCGTGGGGCTGCGAGCCCGCTCCCCGCACCTGGCCGCGATCCGCGCTCATGAGATTGACCGCAAACCGACCGGCTTGCGGATACTCGGTCGACTACCTGCCGAACGCTAAGCGAAGAGTGGCCCGCACCCCGTGGCGCTCGAAGCGCGAGACTATCTCAGGATCACAGGATGCATGCCAAGACATGCGCAAGCAGCGGCTTTAGCGACCCATGGATCGTGCTAGCCCCCTCCCGATGGCCATTCCCTCTCCCTGGATTCTGCACTAGCTACTAACAACTCTTCGCGATGGCGGTGCGGAATGGGCTCACCCGCCAAGCTCGCGTGCCACCTTTCCTGCAATCTGTCGGGCATCTATGCCAACCTCATGCAAGAACCCGGAGACTGGTATGCGCATTCCAATGAAATGCAGGCGGGATTGCGGGCTTGGAATACCGTGCTCTCCGATCGTTGTGAGGTGTCCGACCATCGGCTCGAGCCCAGGGTGGTAGCCGGTGGCCGCTACGACGACGTCCGGAAACATGCGTGATCCATCGGCCAACACGACTGCCGCTCCGTCGAACGCGGTGACGCCCGGCACGACCTCAATGGCTCCATTGCGTACGGCATCGATGAAACCGACGTCGAAGATGGGCACGGTGCCGGTGCGTTGGAACTGCGAAAATGGCGCGCGTGGCCTTGGCAGACCGCAGGCGCTCAGGTCCGGGATGGTCACTCGTTCCAGCCCAAGAATGAGTGGGTCCAGGAGCCGGGGCGGCAGCCGCCGAAACACGATCCCGAGCAGCTGGATGGGGAAACCCTTCACGTCGCGCCTCAGGATGTTCGGCGGCGTGCGTACCGCGATCCGAACCCGTCTTGCGCCGCCCTGCGCTAGATCGACGGCGATCTCGGTACCGCTGTTCCCCGCGCCAACAACTAGCACGTCCTGGTCGCGATAGGGCTGCGGATTGCGGTAATCCACCGAATGCACCACAGGTCCATCGAAGGTGCCACGCCATCGCGGCAAATGTGGAAGTCGGGTATACCCGGTGGCCACCACGACCACCCGCGCAAAAATCGTGCCAGTTGTCGTACGAATACTCCAGTGGTCGTTGTCGCGGTCAATACGCGTGGCCTCAACCCCGAACCGCGGCTCGAGGCGATGGTGCACCGCGTACCGCTCCAGGTATTGAACGAACTGGTCGCGTGCCACCCAACGGCCGAAGTCACGTGGAATCCGGTAGCCGGGGAGATGCGACAGCGAGCGAATGGTGTGCAGGTGGAGACGGTCATAGCGGCGGCGCCACGGCTCCCCCACACGACCACGCTCGATGATGGCGGCGTCTATGCCGCGCGCCCGAACTGTCGCCGCAGCCGCCAAGCCAGCCGGACCAGCGCCGACAATGACGACATCCTCCACCCTCCAACGCTACCGCCGGCAGCGCTTTACGCGGCTCAGGCGGCGTCGTAGACAACGCACCACGTTTCGGTGGCTTCAGCGTCTCGAAGACGCGTCTCCAACCAGCAGACCGTGATCAATGCCAGCAAGGGTGGTCAGGGCGGGACCGGCTTGCGGACACTCGGTCAGATGCGGAATGGCAACCGGCCCAGTCCGGTCTAATAACCGACGGCGGCGCAGATTTGCTCTGCGACGGTCGCAGGGCCGGGCCAGCCATCTTGATGCGGCTCGCCCTGACCAGTCGACGAGTCCCGCGACTACGCCGTTCGAGGGAGACGCATGCCGAAGAAGCTCACTCCGAGCAGTCAGCCGCCCAAGGCGATCTAGGACGAGGAGTCGCGCTGGGAAGGCAACCGTACGGCCAGCCAGCTCACTAGTTCGCTGCTGTTCCGCGTCTGCAGCCACAGCCGCCCGGGTCCGGTGAAGTCCGTCACCAGCCCTTCCCCACCCAGCAGTGTCGACTTCCAGCCCCCCGATTTACGGACGGCGTAGTGGATTGTGTCGTCGAAGGCCACCACGTGGCCGGTGTCGAGCGTCATCGTCTCGCCCTCATTTAGGGTGTAGTCCCTGATCGCGCCGTAGCTGGCGATCAGGAGGTCGCCATGCCCGCTGCAGCGCAGCAGCAGGAGGCCCTCGCCGCTGAAGAACGACTTGCTGCCGCCCCAGGCCGAGTCAACGTCGACCGTGGGATCGGACGCCACCCAGGACCCGGACTGCACCAGGAGCGTCCCGCCCGTGAGAGGGATGTGCGTCATGTCACCGGGAAGCGGCGCAGCCACCGCCACGAGGCCGCCCGCCTGTGAGGTGAAGTCGTTGACGAAGAAGCTTTCACCGCCCAGTGAGCGCCGCAACCCTTTGAGGAAACCTCCTCGCGTGGACGTGGTCATCGCCACGTCGCCGCGAGTCATCGCCATCGCGCCGGCCTCGACGCGAACACTGCTACCGGGGGGCAACTTGATCTCACCGAAGGCGAATGCGGGGCCCGAACTGATCTCTGTCTGCATGCCGCCAGCCTAGGGACCAATCGCATGGGACGACACCAATCCTCCGGCCCTCCTGACCGCTCTCGCTGTGTCGCTGGGCCTGATCATGAGGCTGCGGATCGTTGTCGAGAGCACCACGCGGTCACAGGTGCTTGCAAGGTTGGGTCCACACTGCTGGCGAGGATCAGCAACGCTGATGTGCGGTCGTGTCCCCTAGCCGACCCCATGCGGCATGTGACTGGTGCACCAGCCCGAGGTAGCCCGAACTTTTGGGGTCGAATCATGATCAGGGTTTGCTTCGCAGGCGCATCGGCTGTGAGTGGCGGCCCGACGCGAAGCCCTAGGAGCGGCGGTCGGGTACGCGCCAGCACCGGCCGGAAGCGATCTTCCCGTTGCGCTGCTCTTAGCTCACGTTGCTGCTGGCTCAGCCTGTGCCTGGCCGGGGGCGGCGGTGCGGGCTGGTGGCAGCAGCCGGCCCGCCCCGCAATGGCAGATTCGCGGCCGTGCGCTGCTCGTTGTCTCGGAGCCGCGGCTCGTAATGGGCGAAGAAGATCTTGGTAACAAGATCACGTCGGGACCGCACTCCGGTCTTGGTGAAGATGTTCCTGAGGTGCCCCTGCACGGTGTGTACGGAGATCACCAGATGGTCAGCAATGTCGAGGGTCGAGTAACCCTGCAACACGAGTCTGGTCAATTGCTGCTCTCCTTCGGTCAGGCCGTAGGCCGACATCAGTAGCGGGGCGATCCGGCTTGGGTGGGCAGGTTCGACGATGACGGCAACCCGCTGAGTGTCGGTCGCCGTGAGCGGTACGCCGTGCAGGACAACCCAGCGGCCCGACCAGGTCAGCACCCGAGCTACCGCGACTTCGGACGGGTCGTCTGTGCTTGTAGCCGAACGCGCTGCACGTGCGGCGACGGCGAGCACAGCGGTAGGCAGCCGCGAGGCCGCCCAGTTTCCGTCAGGCAGGTCGCGAAGCCACTCTCGACACCGGGCGATATGGACTCTGGACGCCAGTCTGGGCCGAGCACGATCATCCCGGGCGCCTCCGGACCTTCGGGATCGGCCGAGTCTCCGATGAGCCGGGCCCGGCGCACGGCATCGGCCATGAGCGGGCTGATCGCGGCTAGAAAGGCCTGCTCATCCGCGTCGAACAAGGGGCGGTCGGGCTCCCGGAACATACCTAGGCCGCCCCAGACTTCGCCGGCGCGGGTACGCAGCGCCGCGACCATTTCCTGATCACCGCCGTCGGCCATGAGGGCATGCCAGCGAGGGCTTGAGCTGGGATCGCCGCCGGTGGCCTCATACAACGTCGAGACCCCGCTCGGGGAGCGCGCCACGTCTGTGAGCTGAATGACGTCATCCTCGGCGTACTCGTGGACCAGCCATTCAGGAGGTAACTCCAGCATTTCCTCATTGAAGTGACTCGTCAGCAGTCGCGATGCGGGGTCAATGGTGTAGCAGCATGGGGCCACAGCCTGGGGTACCGCATCCGCCAGCACAGAACCGGACGCTCGCCAAAACGCCACCATGTCCAATCCCTGCTTGGATAACCGGGCGATCTCGTCTTCCGCGCGCGCGAATCGCCGGTGGCGATCCATGTCCGACAGCTTACGGCCCTCAGGACAGGGCGAAGATGGCAGATTTCTGCTATATCCCCGGTTCCGCGGCGGTCCTACTGTCGGAGGACAACCGCTAGGTAGGGAGTCAGGGATGACCCAGACCAACGAAGTCAAGGGGAACTCGCCACCGCTGACGATCGTCCAGCCAGGCGAGCGTGAGGTGACTGGCGATCTTGGCGGGATCGGTGTTGCTTTCAAGCTGTGGGGACGCGACACGAACGGGATGGTTTCCGTGCTTGAGCACCCAATTGCAGTCGGGGCCTTCGTGGAGCCGCACCTGCACACTCGAGAAGATGAGTACTCGATCGTCACCGACGGAGAAATCGGCTTTCGTTCCGGTAGCCGGGAAGTGGTCCTCGGTCCGGGTGGCTACATCACTAAACCTCGCGGCGAAATGCACGCCGTGTGGAACGCAGGTTCGGTCCCGGCACGAATGATTGAGATCATCAGCCCTGCTGGACTCGAAAACTTCTTCTGGGAATTGTCAGAGCTCGTCGGCGCAGGTGCGCCGCCCGACCTAACACAGCTAGCCGCTCTCGCCGAAACCTACGGGGTGCAGTTCGGTGAACCAGACTGGCTTCCAGACATCATCGACCGCTACAAGCTCAACGCATCCTCGTGAGGTCTGTCGACGGTCGGCGGACATCCGCGCCAGCACGGGAGCCAGGGATGACCCAGACCAACCAAGCCATCGCTCTCCTCTTCTAGGATCGGTCATGCCCGCCGGCGCCGCATCTCCCGAGGAACTCGAAGGAATGCTGGAGGACGCCTGACTGCTCAATGACACATTGGTCCTACCCAGCCTGTTCGAAGTCGACGCCGTCCTGCTGCCCCGAGGGACAAGCCAGGTGCGCGGGTGCCCCGCGATAGCCAATGTGATCATCGACCAGCTTCGGCATGGCGGCAGCTACGTCGCCGCGCCGCAGCTGGTGATGCAATCCGGCCCGCTCGCCTTGATCATCTCCGGCGCTGCGATCTCGGTGGCCAGGCGAAACCTGGACGGTTGGCACTACGTGATCAGTCGGCTCGACCTATGACCTGCTCCCAACCTGACTTGCGCCCGTGTCCCAACGAACGAGTCAACGATTTCGCTGACTTCATCGCTCAGTTCGATCGGTTTTCCTAGCATGCTTCTGGCCTTATGGGCGGCCGTAACTACGAGACAACGGTTGATACTCCTCTTCGAATCGAGCCGTTTGGGACACGAGCAGCGGTCGAAGCGAAATGCCGAGTTCAGCCTCCCGCCGCTTGTCTTCGATTATGATGAGCCCGCGTTGAGCGGTCCTTTTCACAAGCGACCGTCCACCGGGCACTGTCAACGGGTCCAGAAGTCCTCCGGCTGACGGCCTTGGCGGAAGCCGAAGTGCTCGGCCATTGCCATTGCTCCGTAGAAGTTGCTGGCCAAGGCGTCCGTGGTATGCGCATCGCTGGCGAACGTGATCGCACGGCCGCCTTCCTCGCTCCACCACTGCGGGATCCATGGCCGCAGAGGGCCACCGACGTTCAGCTCCAACGCCCGCCACTGCCAGCAAGGTCGCGGATCACCTGCCGGAACACATCCTCAAAGATCCGTGGGTTGAACGGACCTTCCTGCTGAGCCGGCCAATAGCGCACCGCGTAATCGATGTGCGACAACACTTCGTACATGTCCGAGCCGGCGATCATTCGCCGCGCCTCTGCCAGATACTCCCAGATCACCCTTTCCGCCGGCCACGCCGATATAAGGTGATCGGCTCGTAGCGGAGCGCGCCGGATTCCTCCGAGATCGGCAGCGTATGCAGCGACCCGTTCACACGATCCAGTGCGGAGAGGTCGAGGAGCTGCCGCGCCTTGTCTGCGTCGATATGTGGCTGACCGAACTCGACTCCGCTGAGAATGCGCAACTCCGGAAACTGTCGTCGACACCGCTCAACACTCTCGAGATAGCCAGCCACGTCGAGCGGTTCTGGAATCAACAGGCCGTTAGCGCCCACCAGAGAACGAAGATGATCGAGTAGATCCTCCGGGTCGATAACCCAGCCGGTGAGGTCTAGGTGCTCGGTGAAGGCGAGCACCGGCAGACCAATCTTGAGCGCACGACGGCACATTGCCTCCATCCTCCCGGCCGCAGCTGACCGCGGGCCGCCAGTGTCCCGAGACCACTCGCTGTGCACATGTCCGTCGCCAGTAAGAAGCATGCCTCGATCCTCCACCGGCGTATCGGGGGCAGAGCAAGCCGCGGCAGTGGCCCGAGGATCTGTGAAAGGGCTCGACAACTGCGATCGCAGGCGCGGCAAGAGGACGTGAATGCGTCATCGAGGTCGCTACCACATGTGTTGGCTCACCGCGCACGAAAGGGGAGCCGGAGCTTCACCACTGCCCGCCTGTGGACCGGTAACCGCGACGCCGCGAGTTGTGCCGCAAGGGGTAACGCTCAGCTCAGCGGAACGAGCTAGAACTCTTCACGCCCTCGCCGGAGATCTTCGCCGCCAGCGAGGACCAGATGGGCTTCCTGCGCGCCGAGCTGACCGCGGCCCGCCGAGGCGGGCGTCCTCACCGGGGTCGATCGACGTCGACGAGGCGGCCCGGATGCTCACCGTGGTGATGAGCGGCCTGATCTCCCTACAGCTCGCGAACGAGCCAGGCGTCCCCTACAGCGCGGGCCGCTTCAGCAGCCTTACCGCCGCAGCCGTCGACATGTACCTCACGCACCACCGAGCTCGTCTTCGCGCGTCCTGCCGCTGGCTGGCGGCGCGACCGGCCCGGCGGTGGGCGCGCGCTTCGAAGTGGTCAACCAGGTCCCCGGGCACCGGCCGTGGAAGAACCCCCCGTGGTGACGGCGTACGAGCCGCACCGCCGCTACGCCGTCAGCCCGACCGAGCTTTCGCCGGAACGCTGGTCTGGTCGTACGAGGTCGAGCCGGACGACGAGGGCACGCTTCTGACCGAGTCCCACGAGGTCACGCGGCCCGTCGGCCGGATCGGCTGGCTCGTCATCGAGCGGCTCCTCGGCGCGCACGACCGGGGCTCCGACCTCCGCCGCGGCATCGCGAACCCCGGCCGCGCCCAAGGCGACGGCAGAGACCCAGCACCGGGACCGGGTCGGTAGATGACCATGGCGTCATGGTCATCTTCGCGGGCCGACGTCGAGGAGGTGCTCCTCTGGGGGCCTTCGGGCGGCAGGTCCCGAGCTACCCCGCTTAGCCGGTCGAGCGGCGACCAGCGAAGTTGGAAACGAGGCGCGCGATGAGCGTCACGAGGAAGATCTGGCCGCAGATCGCCTCGAGGGTCGCGACCGCCCGGCCGATGTCCGTGGCCGCGGTGACGTCGCCGTATCCCAAGGTCGTGAGGGTGGTGAACGAGAAGTACTGCCGCAGCGGGATGCTGGGCTCGGCGACCTGCACGAACAGTTGCTGGTCCCCGAGGTCGGCCATGGCGCCGTACACCGCGCTGAACATCAGGCCGAGGAGGAGGTACGCGGAGAGGGCGCCGCAGATTGTCTCGAGCGTTACCTCCTGATGGATCAGCACGCGACGGAGCACGGCGATGAGGGTCAGCAGGAAGACGACAACGAACCACAGCTCGCTCAGCCCGCGGGCCGTGCTGTCGGCCACGGATTGGGTGATGACGACGACCGCGAGGAAGGCGGCGAGGAGCATCGCCGCCGCCCAGAGCCGCACCCGCGGACCCACCGCGGACGCATGTAGCGTCAGCCACAGGGCGACGACCGAGGACGATCCCTCGAGGATTCGCGGCGTCGAGCTGCCGCCGAGCGCAAACACCAAGTAGCTCAGGACGAGCAGCCCGAGCACCAGCCCGAAGCGGTCGACCCCCGGCACGAGCGGGATGAGCGCGCGGCGCACCGCTGGCCTCATCGCTCGAACGCGACCGGGAGCGTCGCCTCGTGCACGGCGCGCAGCTCGTCGAGCCGGACGTCGAAGAGGGCGCCGACGTGCAGCGCGTCTCCGCCCGTCGTGCCGATCGCGGTGTACCGAACCCCGGTGGCTTCGCAGAGCTCGCGCATCCACAGCTCGGCGCGGGCCCGCACGGCCACCACCGCCCGCGCGGCCGAGTCGCTGAACAGCGCCTCGAACGGGTCGAGATCGAAGTGCAGCGCGACCCGTGCGCCAGTGCCGTACCGCGGCACGCACTCCACGAGCGCCTGCGGGAGCCCGCCGTCGGACACATCCTGGGCCCCATCGAGCAGCCGTTCGGCGGCCGCGCCGACGAGGACGTCGGCCAGTTGCCGCTCGGCCTCGAGGTCGCCCACCTCCGGGAACCCGCCGAATTGGCCGTGCTCGACAGTCCGCCCATCGGCCGTTTCGAAGCCTCTGACAGTCATGGGGTGATTGTGACGTGCTTTGGGTCGGACGACGTGAATAAAGTTGAAAGCTTGGTGCGGCCGTCAGTTCTGTCCTCGTACCGCAAGCCGTCGGCTCTCTGAGACTGACGGGTGTGCCGCAAGCGGACCCCCGGGTTCTCGGGAATTCTGTGTGGGCCACGACCCTCTGGATCAGGTCAACCGCTCGACGTAGACCGCTGTTTGGCCTGAGGTACTTGCCAATTCACGCGACCTTGACGGGGTCCAGCCGCGCCCGCGTCAGGGAAGTCGCTTGGAAGCTCGACGGAAGACAAGGGACATAGCGTCACATTCGAGCGCGGGAAGGAGGTGATGCAGTGGTTGCGGAGCTGCTCGGATGGTTCGGAGCCGGTCTTTCCTGTGTGATCAGCCTGCCGCAGGTTGTGCGGACGGTTCGCGCCAAGCAGCTCGAGGGCATCTCTTCGGCGACCTACTGGCTCGTTTTGGCCAACGCTGCGGCATGGACCGTCTGGTCGCTGCTGACAGGCGAATACGCCGCGGGACTCCCCGCCCTTGTCAACGGGCCGGTTGCGGTCGTGATCTTGCATCGGCTCGCCGTCACCCGCCACGACACGCCGGATCCCGAAGTGCAGCAGTGCGTCCAACGTAGCGACGTTCCCCCGAACCCAGGAGTTGAGCACCTCGATCCCGGGCTATTCAGTTCGAGGGTGTGGAGATGGCTCTGCGCCAGACATCCGTCGGGTGCAGATCCTTCAGGCAGCCACGTCGAAAGTGCGCCCGTGTCGCCCGGTCAATTTTGACGGTGCACGAGGTGATGGTGACCATGAGATAGCCAACGCTGCACATCCTCTGCGCCATCTGTGAGCTATTCCCGGTTTCCGGACACCGTGATCTTGAGCCAGTTTCGCGGACAGGTCTGTGAGGGATTGAGCTGCCAGAGATGTGATTGCGCTTGAGCCTTAGGTGCCAATGCATGTTAGTAGCGCCGATTGGGCGACATCGCCGCTCGTCGCAGTCAGGATGTTCCCATGGAGGCACGGCTGATCTCGCTGGCAGGCGCGGCGTCGTTGTCGATGACGGAGATGCGTGATGCCGCCGCTCGGGATGGCGGCACGCTGTGGCTGGACTTCGACCATACCGATGAGGACAGCATGGAGCTGCTTGGTGAGCTGATTGATGTCAGGCCGAGCGACATCCAGGAGTGCCACAACCGGTCTCCGGTGCCGAAGATGCGCTTTTACGCCGACCACCACTTCAGCGCGATCAATGGACTCGCCCGCGGCTCCGATGGACGTCTGTATTTCGTGCCGCTGAAACTCTTTCTGACCCCAAAAGTTTTGATCACCGTGCAGGGCCCGACGAGTTCGTCGTTGACATCGGAGATCGCGCGACGCGAGCTCACCGCCGTGCGCCAGCGGGTCGATAGCGGGCAGCTTCGTCCGGCCAGTTCGTTCGAGCTGGTCGCCGCGATTCGGGCCGAAGAGATGCGGACGCACGAGGATCTGATTGCTGAATCTTCGGCCCGTATCGCGCAGCTGGAACGTGACGTGTCACAAAAGGATCCGGTGAAAGCCGAAGCGTTGTTGCAAGACCTGTTCGATCTCCGCCACGACCTGGAAGCGATCCGTACCAGTGCCGCCCAGGCCGCAGAGTCGTTCGCGAACTTGATCGAGACCATGGACCTGCAGGAAGGATTGATGCAGACGGATCTGCGCCGGGTGCGAAACTCGCAGCAGGGATTCCGTCACCTGCAGCACACGGCTGATCTTGAGCGCGAGTACCTGCAGGAAATGATCGACCTGTTCCAAACGCGCGTGTCCACCGAGCTCAATCGCTTCGTACGCAAGGTGACTGCCTGGGGGTCGATTGGCATTGCCTGGACGGTGATCGTCGGTCTGTACGGGATGAACTTCACCCACATGCCGGAGCTCGGCTGGCGATGGGGTTATCCGGCCGTGCTCGTGGTGATGCTCATAGTCGGCGTACTCCTGGTGTTGCTGTTCCGGCGGCGAGGTTGGCTCTGATCAGGCTGGCCTGCCGGGATCACGCGGGGGCGAACACGAGGACACGACAGCCCATGGGTTTGACCGCCCGATTCGCCAGAGGGATGACTTGCAGCACTCGCTCCGACACGCCGTTAGCTGCTCCAGGGTGTTCACCGAAGCGCCGTGGCTGGAGCCGCACGGCTCAGAGGTTAGAGATCGAACTCCGCCGCGCGGGCCGGTCTGCCAGGCGCACCCAGGCCGCACGAGGTAGAAGAACGGTGCTCAACGGCGGCATGCATCGCGAGTTGTCAAGGGCCGATCTGAGCGTGGCTCGGCAGCATCGCGGTGAGGGTTGAAACACCGGGCGGATTCCTAAACCCTGTGTTCGTAGTCCTCGAGCGGGCGCCGACTACGCGCCGAAGACCTGCGCGGCGTACCAGCGGCCATCCGAGCTCTGGACCGCGCCGACCCCGAGCAGGCGATAGCTGCTGTTCAGGATGTTCGCGCGGTGCCCGCTCGATCCCATCCAGCCGGCCATCACGGCTGATCCGCTCGGGTAGCCGTACGCCACGTTCTCGCCCACCGCACGCAGGTTGCACTCGCGCAGGATCGGCCCCAGATCCTGGTGATACATCCGCCGCTCGGCCGCCATCCGCGCCGCCTGCTGCTCGGCGTAGCGGTCGACGCAGGCTTCGGAGCTGAGCGCCTGGAGCTCGCGCGAGGTCCGCTCGGCGTTGGTCCCCGAGACCACGTCAGCCTCATAGCGGTCGCTTGCGGAGCCGCCGCCGCCACCGGCGCTGCCGGGCTGGGTGAAGGTGACAGAGCAACTGCCGTGCCCGTCGCCGTCGACGCCGAGAGTGATCTTGATCTTGGCCTTGCCGGGCGCGCTGGCCGGGTTGAGCGGGTTGCGGACCCGGTACGCCGTGCCGCCCTTGTAGTCGTAGACGCCGGACCAGGTCAGCTTCTGGATCCGGGTGCCGTCACCGGAGTAGCTCCGCACGGTCGAGTCGGTCGGCACGGCGCGCCCGTTGGTGGTCCACCCGGCGTAGTTGATCGAGATCTTGCGTACGCCGCCGGAAGTGTAGGTACCGGCCCAGATGGCCTTGGCCGTCCAGCGGATCCCACCACCGTCCACGCACGAGCCGGTCTGGGTCGTGGCAGCGTCGGCTGCCGCAGCGCCGAACACCGCGGCTGCGCCGATCAGCCCAGTCGCCGTGACGACCGCAAGACCTTTGCGTAGCGAGCTGATGGGAAGCCGTGGGGGCATGGCTCAATATCCTCCGGGATGTGCGAGTGGGGCAGGGCGCTGAGCGCTGTCGCAACGAAGCGGAGGCGACGTTACCGTACCGTTATCTTTTCCCGCACGTCCTCGCTCAGATACTGAACAGACGGTCCGGTCATAGATTGACCCGGTGGACGCGGTTGAGGTCGGGGGCCTTCCGGACCGCGTCCACCGCGCAGGTCGCGGCCCCACGGCCGCAGCAAGGGTTCGTCGGCGACGGACATGCCACCTGGAGCGCCCAAGTTGCTGACCTCGATGGCGCGGACCTTCCCGTCTTCGAGCAGGGTTTCCAACGCCCGGTAGGCCTCTAGTGTCAGCTCGAATTGCGAGGGCAGCGCCTGGTGCAAGATCAGGAGGTCGATTTGGTCGACTCCGAGCTTGCGGGCGCTTTTGTCGAAGCCGTGCAGGGTTTGGTCGTAGCCGTAGTCGCTGATCCAGATCTTGGTCTCTAAGAACACCTCAGAGCGGTCGACCCCAGAATTGTGTACTGCTTCGCCGACCTGCCGCTCGTTGCCGTAGGCGGCGGCGGTGTCGATGTGGCGGTAGCCGGTCTGGAGCGCGGCGGTGACCGCGTCCCGGGTCTCCTCCGGCGGGGTCTGGAACACGCCTAGACCGAGCGCGGGCATGGTCACACCGTTGTTCAAAGTCAGGGTCGTGACGGTGGCGTATCCGCGGAGCGCCAGGTCAGCGATTGATCCACCGTTGCATGTGCGCGGGGTAGCGCTCGCCCTGGACGTCGACCTTGTCGGCGGCCGCAGTGATCTCCTCCAGATCCTCGGCGGTGAGCTCAACGTCGACAGCGTCAGAGTTCTCCTGCAGACGGTGGACCTTGGTGGTGCCGGGGATGGGCACGATCCAAGGGTGTTGGGCCAGCAGCCATGCCAGCGCCACCTGCGCAGTGGTGGCGCCCTTGCGGGCGGCGATCGCAGATAGCAGGTCAACGAGGGCCTGATTGGCAGTGCGGGCCTCCTCGGTGAACCGCGGCAGCGTGTTGCGCAGGTCGGAGTCGCTGAAGGACGTCGTGCTGTCGATCGCGCCGGTGAGGAAGCCCTTGCCGAGCGGACTGAACGGCACGAACCCGATTCCCAGCTCGACCAGCAGCGGCAGAATCTCCGCCTCCGGCTCCCGCCACCACAAGGAGTACTCACTCTGTAACGCCGTGACCGGCTGCACGGCATGGGCGCGCCGAATGGCCTCAACCCCAGCTTCAGACATCCCCAAGTGCGCAACCTTGCCGGCGGTAATGAGCTCCTTCACCGCGCCGGCGACCTCCTCCATCGGCACGTCGGGGTCCACACGGTGCTGGTAGAGCAGGTCGATGCTCTCCACGCCCAGCCGGCGCAGGGAGTCCTCGGCGGTTGCCTTGATGTGCTCCGGCCGGCTGTCCAGCCCGGTGGAGCGACTGCCGTCGAAGGAGAACCCGAACTTGGTGGCGATGACAACCTGCTCACGCACTGGAGCCAAGGCCTTGCCGACAAGCTCTTCGTTGCTGAACGGGCCGTAGACCTGAGCAGTGTCAAAGAAGGTGATGCCGAGATCGACGGCCGCACGGATGAGGGCGATGCCGTCCTGCTCGCTGGTGGCTGGACCGTAGGCGTGGCTGAGTCCCATGCAGCCAAGTCCGATCGCGGACACCTCTAGTCCACTGCTGCCGAGGGTGCGCTTAACCATTGCTCTGCTCCTTACGAGTTGGAGGTCGTGGCTCGGCCTGCAGGTCTGGGAGATGTACGGCGATCCACCTTCTCGACGTTAGAACTCACGCCCATCATCAAACAGGCACTGCGAGTACCCGCCAAGGCGGCTCATCACAGACGGGACCACGTACAGCTGTCATGCCGTCAGCGCCGGGTGGCTCAGTGAGAGGGCCTGCTGACGCATGTACTGGCAGTACCTTTCTCGGGCTGGCGACCGGCTCGTAGTGTCAAGGTGTGGACCGTCAAGCCGTGCACGACTTCCTTGCCAGCCGCCGGGCGCGGATCACTCCAGCGCAGGCCGGGATGCCGACCTACGGCGAGAAGCGGCGGGTGCCGGGGCTGCGGCGTGAGGAGGTCGCCTCGCTGGCCGGGGTGAGTTTCGACTACTACGCCCGGCTGGAGCGCGGGAATCTGTCGGGGGTCTCGGACTCGGTTCTGGAGGCCCTGGCTAGGGCTTTGCAGTTGGATGAGGCGGAGCGGCAGCACCTGTTCGACCTAGCGAAGGCGGCGACTGTCCCAGCTTCCCGGTCGCGTGCGGCCAAGCCTCCGATGACG
>Ga0307296_10000545_pt1 | contig 18033 bp, 21 predicted proteins | sample ER_DNA_153_FD_194467 | JGI IMG/M metagenome (GOLD analysis project Ga0307296, IMG submission 194467) | Bulk soil microbial communities from the East River watershed near Crested Butte, Colorado, United States - ER_DNA_153 | ecosystem: Environmental > Terrestrial > Soil > Floodplain | place... | reverse complement strand
GTTGCCTCGCCTCTCGGCCACTCCACCAGGAAACACTGCTCCCCATTGGGACTGGGCGAGACTCGCTCCGAGCGGACGACGGGATTCGAACCCGCGACCCTCACCTTGGCAAGGTGATGCTCTACCAGCTGAGCCACGTCCGCATCCTGCAACCAAACCGGCTCGGGTGCGATCAGAAACCATAGCCGAGGCTAAGGCCGGAGTCCAAACGTGTCCGCCCCCGACTAAAGCGAAGCGCCGTCGAGCAGACGGCCCGATCACGGCAGCCGGATAACCTGACCAGGTGCAGCTCACCGAATCCGCCCCGCACCTGACCGGGCAGCTCAGGATCTGGCTGGACGGCCATCTTTACGACGATCCACATCAGGCCACCGTCTCCGGCACTGACCACGGTTTGGTCGTTGGCGACGGTGTCTTCGAGACGCTGAAGGTGACCGAACGCGGCGCCTTTGCCGTACGGCGGCACCTGAACCGGCTGAATCGCTCTGCGGCAACGCTGGGCCTCCCAGAACCTGATCATGGACAGATCCGGGAAGCGATCGATGCGGTTCTTGGGGGGTGTGACTTCCCGCGTGGCAAGCTGCGGATCACCTATACCGGCGGGCGCGGACCGCTGGGGTCCGAGGCAGCGTACGGGCCGCCCACCGTGATCATCATGCTGGCGCCGGTTGATGTCTCTCCGCGGCTTACATCCATCGTGACTGCTCCTTGGACACGCAACGAACACGGCGCGCTTGCTGGCGTGAAATCCACCTCGTACGCAGAGAATGTTCGCGGTCTCGGGTACGCGTCGAAGCACGACGCCAGCGAGGCGATCTTCCTCAACACTGCACGTCATGTCTGCGAGGGGACCGGGACCAACATCTTTGTGGTGTTCGGTGACACTGTCGTCACGCCGCCGCTGAGCGCCGGCCCGCTGGCTGGCATTACCCGTGAGTTGATCATGGAGTGGAGCACGGTCGAGCAACGAACCCTGAGCCTTGATGAGGCCAAGAGTGCGGACGAGGTCTTCATTACGTCGTCAATGCGCGACGTCCAGGGCGTGGAGCACTGGGATGATCAGACATTCAGCCCGGCGCATACGGTGACTCGAGCAATTGCCGCAATCTTCACCGAGCGGTCCGAAGCAGATCTCGATCCGTGAGAGCGATTTCCCAGTCGTGAGCAGGCGCTGGTTGAGTGCTAGCCCAGAATCCAGGGAGCGGAGATCGCCATGGGCAGGAGCCCAAGGAGCACCCACGGGCTGTACGGGCGTCGACGATTGATCAGCAGGATGGCCGCGGCCGTGGCCAGGCCCAATACGCCGGTCATGACCCACAGTCCCGTGACACTAAATGAGGGAAGATCCTGATCGCCGCGGATGACCAGGTAGGCGGCAAGGACAGCCGAAAAGGTTCCAAAGACTATGGCAACCAGAGCTGAGATGATCATCCGCTGCACCAGATCCAGGCTGCGCGCCTCGCGCTTGCGCGCCTCACGGTTGCGCGCCGCATAGTCCTGCATGTTGGGCTTCCGATCTGGCTGCGACGAACTCATCCGTTTGCTCCATTCGATGCACTGCCAAATTTAGCCGCCATCGTTGATCCTCAAACGGATGTGAACGCAGCCAGCCAGTCGAACATACGGTTTCGGTCAGCAACCGCCCAGTGGGCTGGCAGGGGTAGGCGGCACCTTTTTCGGCAGTGAAGCGGGATTAGATCGGCACGGCCAGCGACCAACTCGGCCAGCTGGCGGGACTGTCCAGGCCAGACTGCTCGGCGTCGGGATCGGTGATCAACAACAGGCGGTACTCCCGGACGGTTGAACGCCGTTCCCACTGGGCGAAATTCCGCGTTGTGGCCTCCGGATTCGGCCGTCCATATGCAAGCCACCGGTCGCGATGCACTCCAATGTATTTGGGCGGTTGATCTGGACAGTTGACAGAGGGTCAGGCGTCGGAAGTGTCGGCATTGGGAGCCGTCAATTCCACGGTGTAGGAGGTGATGGTGGCCACGGCGCCCTGCTGGAACTCGTAGATGTCGCACGAGGCAACGATGCTGGTCTCTTCGTCCGGTGACCGGTATCGGCCGACGGTGTCGACGGCGACAGCTTGCTTATCCGCGATGGTGACGAAGCGGAGGAACTCAGTGGTGGTACCGGCAAGTTCCGCCACGGTTTGCTCGCAGGTGTCGATGACCCGGTCACGGCCGTGGATGGTTTCGCCACCGACGAGGATCCACCGGACGTCGGGCGCCAGATGGTCGTACGTCTCTTTGAAGCGGTGACCGGAGAAGGCTTCGGCGATCTGGGTTGGCGTAATCATTTCGATCCTTTCATGTAGTACTTGGGGCCTCGATGTGCTCGCCGGCGAAGCTGCGATGTGGTCGAGGTCGGGCTACCAGCTGAGAGTGATGATCATGATGGTTCCTCGCTGGCTGCGCGAGCTGCCGTAGTGGTGGCGTTGTAGAGCAGCCAGTCGCCTTCAGAGATGACATTGACGGTTCCGTCGACGACGCGGAGTGCGGTCTGGTCGTCGATGGGGCCGGCGCTGACGCCAAGTAGACCGCTGTCTCGAGCAGCCGCGGTAGCAGGCCGGCGAAGCCGCTGCGATCCCAACCGATGTCAGCAGCATCCTCACGGCTGCACCACCCGGTGCCGCAAGACGACCACGCCCGGCGGCTCGAAAGACGTCGTTGATGTGGGCTTGCTCCGGGTCGCCCCACGCAAATGGTTGCCAGAAGGTGCCCTGCGTATTGGCGATGCAGCCGTTGAGGGTGGACTGCATGTGAACGATGATCTTTCTCATCGAGGTGTTTCCTTCCTGTGGTGATCTGAACTGGCGAATCAACGAGACGGGGCGGCGTCGCGTCTGCGCTGCAGGGTGTGGCTGAGGAGCAAGACGGCGACGCCGACGAATCCGACTGCAGTACCGGTCTGGGTCGCCAGCAGGCCGAAGACGACAGGGCCTAGCCCGAGTCCGGTGTCGTAGGCGACGTTCCACACTGCACTGACCGCCGCGTACTCGTTGGGCTCGGCGGCCTGAAACATGGCGGTGCTGGTGGCTGCCTGGGCGGTACCGAACCCAGCCCCGAAGACAGCGGCGGCGGCGATAACGGCCACCGGATTCGACGTCCAGGCAAAGGCGCCCATCCCGGCCGCGCTGGCTAGGACAGCGGGAATGATGAGTCGGGCGGAGCCGTGGCGGTCGGCGGCGCGACCGGCCGCCCACCGCGCGACGGTCGCGATCCCGGTGTAGAGCAGCAGCGCAACAGCGACCGTGTCGGCGGTCAGCGTCGTGGCTGCCGTCGGCACGAACGCGCCGATCAGGCTGGAGGCCGCGGCCAAGCTGGTGAACACCAGGGCCGGCCGCCGGAGCTGCGGCGACCGGGCTGTTCGCCAGAACTGTCGGCGAGACGGCGCATCCGGCCGCAGCGCTGGCACGGCGAGTGCTGCCGCCACGGCGACCAGGGCGGTGGCACCGCCGGCGGCGAACACTCCCGAAAAGCCGGATCGGTCGACCAGCACCACGCCCAGTGGAAGCCCGATCACCGCCGGGAGGTTGGAGGTGACCCCGAGCAAGGCCAAGGCTTCACCCCGCCGGTCCGCCGGGACGACCGTGGCGGCCAACCCGCCGACAGCTACGACCAGCAACCCGAAACCGGCGCCGCGGATCGCGCTTGCCATGGTCAGTTGCAGCAGGTCTGTGAGCATCGGCGGCGCGAACGTCGCACCGCCGAGGAGAACCAGGCTGGCGGCAAGGGTCAAACGGTATCCGACCCGGCTGATCACCCAAGGCGCAGCTACTTCGGTAACAACCGCGGCCAGCATCATGCCGCCTGCGGTGAAACCGGCGCCAACTTCGCCCAAACCGTTCGCGACGGCGTAGTTGGGAACGACGGTGACGAGGAGGTAGAAGGTGAGCATTCCAGCGAAGTTGACGGCGCACACGGCAACGAAGGGCCGTAGCCGCAGCGAGGACCGTGGGGCTCGCTCCGCGCCCAAAATCTCAGAAGATGCGATGGCGATGGTCATACCGGGAACGCTAGACAGCGTTGGTGGCACCCCGTAAGGTCCAATTCTGTGCCGATTTCGTGGACCGGTTTGGGTCCGGAACTGCTGCTGGTCATGGACCGAACGGCACCGCGGACGCTGCGGACCCAGCTGGAGGAAGGCTTGCGTGCGGCCATCCGTTCGGGCCGCCTCGAGCCGGGTGAGCGCGTTCCCTCGAGCCGGGAACTGGCTCGAGCGATCGGAGTCTCGCGTGGGTTGGTGACCGAGTGCTACCAGCAGCTGTCCGGCGAGGGGTACCTCTACAGCGAGGCGGGCTCGGCCACGCGGGTTGCTGGGGCGGCGTCGACCCGGCCAACGTCGACCCCGGCGGCGCCTCTGCAGGCCGCGCTGGCTGTGGACTTCGTGGCCGGCCTTCCCGATCTGGCAAGTTTCCCGGGTTCGGACTGGCTGTGGTCCCAACGGGAGGCGTACCGGCAGGCACCGACTGGCCTGGCGGGGTACGGCGACCCGCACGGAGCCGGCACATTGAGAACGGTCGTAGCGGCCTACTGCCGCCGCGTCCGCGCCACTGCCGCGGACGCCTCCCGCGTCGTCATATGTAACGGATTCGCTCAGGGTCTCAGCCTGACCCTGGAGGCGCTCGCCAACCGCGGTGTGCGGCGCGTCGCGTTCGAGGACCCAGGCTACGACCAAACTGTCGAGGACACTGCCCGTCGGGCCGGCGTGCAGGCGACGCCTGTTCCAGTCGACGATCGCGGAATCAATGTCGAGACGCTGGCTTCGTCCAACGCACAGGCCGTCGTGGTCACCCCGGCCCACCAATGGCCAACCGGCGTGGTCCTGACCGCCGACCGACGCCGCGACCTGATCGATTGGGCTCGTGAAACCCAGGCATTCGTGGTGGAGGACGACTACGACGCCGAGTTCCGCTACGACCGGAGTCCGGTCGGTTCTCTGCAGGGCCTGGCACCCGACCTGGTCGTGACCATCGGCACGGTCAGCAAATCGCTGGCGCCGGCCCTGCGGCTCGGCTGGTTGCTGTGCCCAGGAGACCTCGTCGAGCCGATCACTAGCCTCAAGGCCATCGCCGATCGAGGCACACCCACCCTGGACCAGCTGGCACTGGCGCAGCTTATTCAGTCCGGACGCTTCGACCGCCACCTCCGACGGATGCGTACCGTCTACGCCCGCCGCCGTGACACCTTGGTCACTACACTCGCCGCACTGGCCCCGCGGGTCGGGCTGTCGGGCCTTGCCGCCGGATTCCACGCCGTCGCGCACCTGGCGGCGGACGCCGAGGAAGACTCCGTGGTCGAGGCAGCGCGGCAACGTGGTGTCGGCCTGTACGGCATGAGCCGGCATCGGACTTCCGGCTCGACCCGACCAGCGCAGCTGGTGCTGGGTTTCGGCAACCTGACCGATCGGGCCATTCGCGCCGGCCTGCATGATGTCGCCGACCTGCTGTGATCACCAGGTCCACCGTGGCACTGCACGCAACGGGTGCAGTTCCTCGTCGGTGGTGGCGTGCGAGTTCTGCATCGCCACTTGGGAGCCGAACTCGACGTGGGCTCGTACCGCTGAGCGGAAGCGGTCGTCGGTGGGTAGGCCCGCTTCGTCAAGAGCGGCGAGGTAGAGGTCGACGAACCGGCGCCGTTGCTCCTCGGTGATCTCGAGGTGACGGTGCACGGCGATTAGATGGTCAAAGCCAAGCTCTCGAGTGAACCGGTCATCGCCACCGAACGACTCCGCAGTGAAGGCCGTCAAGTGGTCGACATGGTGGGGGCGGCCGTCCCTGAACAGCGGCTTCAGCACGCGGTCTCCCAGAACCTTGCTGTAGAAGATGGTCTCCAGATGGTGGATGGCCTCGACGCCGCCGGCGTGGGCGAGCAGCGTCTCGGCACCGGTAGGTGTCTCATCAGATGTCACGATGTTTCCGATCATCGATTCGTTAGTGTTCCTTCGCTTGCCTGGTCGGCGCCGCCTCAGACCATCGGGGTGAGGACGGCGATGCGGTATCCCTGGGCGCCGGCGACGAGCTGGTAACAGAACCGCTCCTGGGCTCGACCGCCGTAGAACCAGGTGACGTCGGCCCACACGGTGCCGGGCGCCTCACCCATGATGAGGATCTGCGGGTCGGCCGCGTCGACCCCGTCGTACTGGCTCCAGGTGGAGGCGAAGAACTCCTCTGTCTGGCTTACGTCACTGACTGCGATCAGATGGCCGGGGAACACGATCAGCGCGGGGACCGCGTACATGGTCGCGATCACCTTTTCGTCGCGGCGCACCAGCGCGGCCGCATAGCGATCGAAAAACTCCTCGACGGTGTCGCTGGTATCGGTCATGAATCTCACAGTAGGAGTCAAACCAGTCACGCCGTTGTCGTCTTTACGATGAGTTTTGTGGATCGAAGCAGACGGCTGGCCGCGGCCTCCCGAGACGGACATCTGGCGCTCCGCCGCGTCGAGCGCCAGCAGGCGTTGATCGAGCGGCTCCACGCCGCCGGAGGAACCCGGATCCCGCTAGCGGAGCTGGCGCGCGAGCTGGGAGTGTCGGAGCGGACGGCCGCGCGCGACGTCGAGCGGCTCCGACTCAGCGGAGTACCGCTGGAACCCCGTCAAGGCCGCGGTGGTGGAGTCATGCTGCGACCCACCCGCGGTGCGGTCACAGTTGAGCTAGATCTGCCCGAAGCTGCAGCGTTGATGTCCAGCCTGGCGGTGCTTGGGCCCAGTGTGAGCCAGAGCGCCACATCGGCCATGCGCAAACTCGCCTCCGCCTTGCAGCCGAGACGTTCTTCAGCACCGCTGGCAGCGTGATGTTGACCTGAGCCGGCCTGCAGAGTCGGGCCAACGCCTGTAGCAACCTGATGGCGTGTCTGAGTCAGCGGCTGATCCTGTCCAGCAGCACATGACCGGACTGATGGCTCAGCACCTGCCGTACCGTCGTGGCGGCCTCCATCTCCGGCCAGTAGGTGCGAAATGGCGCATCCAGGGTCCACCAGGCCCCGATCCGCGAGCACCAAAGCGCAGATAGCGGTGACCGGCTTCGACACTGAGTACGGCATCGCCAGCGTGTCGCGAGCCCACGCTCGCGGCCGGCCGGCGTCGCAGAATCCGCCCCAGAGGTCAACCACCCAGCGGTCATCATTGCCACACCGCTAGCGCTGCACCCGCGCCGCCGGGCCGCCGATGTTCCTCGAGCACTTGTGAGAACACGTCAACGACCGCGGCGAAAGCAGGGTCCGCGACCTCTCGGTGTTCACACCCATGCTCGCCGGGCTACACGTCAAGGCCAAGCCCACCGGCGGTGCACTGAACCCTTGACTATTGATCGCGGAACAGCGCTTCGACGTCCGGCAACTGTTCGAACCGGGAGAAAGTCCCCTCGTCGGCGATCTCGTTTGCGGCCTCCAAGAACCCACGCCATGCTGCGCGGGCGAGTGTGCCGCCCACGCTGATCCGCCGTACGCCGAGGTTCGCCGCCTCTGTGACTGTTATGAAGGGTGCGTTGATCAAGAGGTTCACCGGTTTGGGTGATACCGCGGAGACGATCGCGGCAACGTACTCGACGTTGTCGATCCGCGGAGCGTAGAGGCAGTCGGCGCCGGCGTCAGCGTACGCGCGGAGCCTTCGGATCGTCTCGTCGATGTCGGGACGTCCGCACACGAATCCCTCCGATCGACCGGTGAGAACGACTCCTGTGCCGCTTTCATCGATCGCTTGTCGCGCGGCCTGAACACGCTCTACGGCTAGATCGAACTCATAGAGCGGTTCTGCGTCGTCGCCCGTGGAGTCTTCGATCGAGAGCCCGGCAATCCCCGTGGCCACAGCAAGCTCAACGTTCGCGCTGACCTGCTGCGGATCGTCCGCGAACCCGCCTTGGAAGTCTGCGTTCACCGGTACGGTCATGGCGTCGGCAACGAGACGGAGATGTTCGAGCGCCTCATCGAGGGCGACCTGATTGTCCGCCCGACCCAACGTCCAGGCGAAACCAGCGCTCGTCGTCGCCAGTGCTGTGAAGCCCATCTGTTCCAAAGCCCGTGCGCTGCCCACGTCCCACGGGTTTGGCATCACAAAGCAACCGGAGGAGTGCAAGCGATGAAACGCAACCACCCGATCGTTATGTGCGTTCATGCCAACCTCTTTGGAGAGTGGGGGAGTGTCCTTGACGTTACTCCCGACCTACCCCACCATCTGCTGGGCTTCGCAACGTTCCCAGCAGATTCCCGGTGAGGTTGGAGCTCGAGCTGAGTCTGAATATCAACGGAACCAGCTGGAACAGGAGAGGGTTATGAGCAAAGTTCTGCTGGAGATGAGCATGTCGCTCGACGGCTACCGATCACCGGGGTGGTCGACGTAGCCAGCCACGAGTTCCTCGGGGTGCGCTCGGCCACCGGGCTGCACCGGATCGGGGCCGAGGGCCACGCGGGCTGCGGGCTCAGCGCCTACCACTACTTCTACGGCGACCCAGTGGACACCGAGGCCTCCACCGCCGTCTGGCAGAAGTGGCTCACCGATCTCTTCCCCGCTCCCGTACCCGCTTCCACCTCTGTCTGATCCCGACCGGGACCGCTAGTCTGTGGGTACGGCGGGTCCGACGCCGAACTCCCAGACCGGGTCTCCACGCGACTCGGCGAGGCGGGAGCAAAGGGGACTTCGCGAGCCTCCAGGACAGCCAGCCGATGTGCACATCTGGAGTACGGTCGCGCGACGTTCCGAGGCGTGGGGTCGGGCGTCGGATCGCGGCCGGAAGGTTTCGATGTGACATCGCAGAAGCAGCTCAAAGCCCGCATCCGGACACGGATGGCCGCCACCGGCGAGCGATACGCCGCCGCCCGGGCCCAGCTGGTCGGGACCGGCGGAGACCATGGTGATTTCCGGTCGGTGGTCGACACCGGGTGGACGCTACGGGGCGGTTCCGATCCGGACGCCGCCGCCCTGGCGAACATCTTGGCCAACTCACGTGTGGTCGGTCCGGAGGGGCCGCTGTCGGAGGAGTTGACCTTCCTCGTCGCGGGCGGGCTCGGCGCCGGCTACATCCTCTGGGAGTTTCAGCACGACGACAGCCGGGTCGTGACCCTGGGATTCACGCACCTCGGGCAGTATCTCGACCGCCGGCTGTCGGCGGCCATCAGCCGGCTCGGAGTCCAGGCGGACTGGTCGCGGACATCGGGCGCCGTGGGAGCAGCGGCGGAGCTGCGGCGGGAGCTCGCGGCCGGACAGCCGGTCGTCGTCTGGCCCGACCGCTACCTGATCGGCTACTGGCAGCTGCCCGCTTTCGATGGCCAAGGCGGCCACCCGGTGATCGCCTACGCCGAACGGGACGGTCGGATCCACCTGGATGACCGGACTCTGGCCCCGCTGACCGTGGCGGGCGAGGACGTCGACCGGGCCCGGGCCCGGGTCGGCAGTTACCGGAACGCCATGCTCGCGGTTCGCACCCGCGACACCGCGATCCCGGAGGAACGGTTGCGTACTGCGGTCCTATCCGGCCTGGAGGACATGGTCGGAACTCTCGGCGGCCGGTCGGACTCCTTCGCCGTTCCGGCCTGGCGGAAGTGGGCGCGGATGTTGGTGGCGTCCGGACCTGCCAAGGCGTGGCCGCGGGTGTTCGCCGACGGAGCCGGCCTGTTCGGAGCGCTGTTGAGCGTGTGGGAAGGTGTCGAGCCCGCCGGCATGACCGGTGGCAACCTGCGCCGCGAGTTCGCGGCCGGGCTGACCGAGGCCGCCGCGCTGCTCGACGAGCCGAGGCTCGGCGACGAGGCGGCGCGCTGGGTCGAGATCGGCGAGCTCTGGCGCAGCCTGGCTGAGGCGGCCGTGCCGACCAGTGTCCCGGCGTGTGTCCAGGCCCGCGAGCTCACCGCGGCCGTGACGGGCGCTGTCGCGGAGGGTGATGCCGGCCGGGCCGACAGCGCCGCCGCGGCGCAGAACCTCTGGGCGTTGCGCGACCGCTACGCCGCCGAGCCGCCGTTCGCTCCCGAGGAGATCACCGCGATCCTGGCCGCCATGAGCGGCATCCTCGGGGAGATCTACGAGGCCGAGAAGGCAGCCGTCGGACGGCTCGAGGAGTTGGTCGTCGCCCGTACCCGGTGAATCAGTCGTCGAGCTCAACCATGGTGGTGAAGCTCGGTCTCAGTTCCGCCGTCGAGTCACCGCCCACCCACACGTCGAACGTCGACGCGGAGGATGCCCTTTCGTGCCTGGAGAATTGGACTTGTCTAAGGTCCCAGTTCGCCGAGCAGGAAAGGGCGTCTCTCGGATGCAACTCTCTCACGCACTGAAGGCAACCTCGGCGGTGCTCGATGAGCCGAATCTGGTGTCGGCGGCCGGCTTGGTTCCGATGCTGGCGTTGGCCGAGGCGGGCGGGGTTGGCGAGGCGGGCGCAGCAGCAGTTGAGCGTGCCGACCGATAAGGGCGCGAACGCCGGTTTGAAGGTGGCCTCGCTGGTCGCCGGCATGGTCGCGGGCGCCGATTCGATCGACGATATGCGGCTGCTGCGGCATGGCGGTATGGGCCGGGTCTTCACCGGCCGCTACGCCGCGTCCACGTTGGGGTCGTTCCTGCGGTCGTTCACCTTCGGCCACGTCCGGCAACTCGACGCCGTGGCTGCACTTCAGCGGCATTGGAGCGCTCATCCTCGGACGTCGGATGGCCGACGTAGGCATCGGTCCCTGGGGCGACGAGCCCACCTTTCACGCGCCTGCTTCGTGATCACCCACCGCCCGACCGACACCATCTATAAGAAGGGTGGCACCTCGTACGTCTTCGTCGACGAGGTCCGACCCCACCTTGTACCTGTCCTCCTCGGCGGCGGCACGCGACTATTTGACGGCGTACGGTCGGACATCAATCTGGTTCCAACCACCGCAGTGACCAGCGGGCTGGTCACGCATCTCACCTACCGCGTGATCGGCGGAGCGGGGCGCACAGCCCCTTAAAGCACTGGTGGGTGCGTCAACCGGCGGCTCAGCCGGAAGGTCACTCAGGTGAGCTGCGCTCGGGGTTCGCACCGTTCCCTGCTCATGATCGGGTTCACCGCCGCCCTGCCCCGCGACAGCCACTTCGGACCCGGCGTCTACACCGGACTCATCGGCCGACTCCTCCTGCTTTCCTACCTCGGCTGGATCACCGCCGTCAGCTTTGCGGTCCTTGCGGGCGCGAGAGAGGTGTTGAGCCCGAGGCACCGTCGAGCACGAGCCCCAACCAAGCACAATCCCAGTCCCACGGCTGAGGCCCGGCTGCGGACGCCGTGCTGTCGCGAGCTGGAAGCGGTGTGCCATCTTGAGAACATGCAGACGGTGTACGACGCTGCGGGCGGTGCTGACGGTTTGCTTCGCTTGGCCAACGCCTGGCATGCCAGGGTAATGGCCGATGGGGTCGTCAGCCACACGTTCAGCCATGGGTTCCATCCCGAGCACAGCCAGCGGCTTGCGGCCTATTGGGCAGAGGCGCTCGGTGGCCCGTCGACCTACACAGACGGCTATGGAGACGAGACCTTAGTCGTGCGAATGCATAGCGGCAACGGTCTTCACGAGGAGATGGACCGGCGAGCGATTGTCTGCTTCGATCATGCATTGGCAGACGTCGCACTCGCCGACGACCGGGTGGGGCGGGTGCTGCACGACTACTTTGCATGGGCGACCAGCACGACGATGTCCCGATACCACCACTCTGCAGATGATGTCCCGGACGGGCTGCGCATTCCGCGATGGTCATGGGACGGACTCGTCGGTGCGTGATTGGTCTGCGCACTCCCCGCTACACGTCTTTTAGGTGTCTGCCTGGCGTGGTTCACGTTGTGTGGCGTCTGCGGAGCCAGCTCAGTGTCGATTGGGCCTGCGCTCGTTGGAAGGCTCGCACGGTGGGAAGGCCCGGGTCGGGCGGCTGCCGGGCCACGTCGGTGAAGTACCCACAAACACCCGCCAGCGCGGCATGGATATCGTCGCGGTTGACAGTCTCCATGTAGTGCCGTAACACCTCCTCCGCGTCGTGGCCGCCATAGAGATCGACGTTTATGCACAGCAGGAGCTGGTCGAACCAGGCGGCTCCGTTGCACGCCCAAGGCCAGTCCACCACCGCGACGGTCCCGTCGGTCCGGATGAGCAGGTTGTCGGCGCGGATGTCAGCGTGGAGGAGGCTATCGCCGGCGAGGCAGGCTAGACCTCGGTCAGCGAGCCGGCACAGGTCATCGAGGTGGTGCCGCGCCCAGGGATCTAGGTCGGCCGGGGGATTGGCGCGGATCCGTTCCCAGCCGCCGAAGACGGTGGCGTAGAAGCTGGTGACCGACGGCAGGTCGGGCACCGGACTCGGAGTGAAAGCTTGGGCCATCTGTTCGAGTGCGGTCATGGCAGCCTCGAGCTCAGCGGCGTTCCATGGCACAGCCGGGGTGTGTCCGTCGACGTCTTCAAACACCAGCCCGACCCACACATCGTCGTCGTAGACACCGCCCAGCGCCGGCACGTAGGAATTGGGTGGGAGTTGACCGACCACATGGGCTTCGGCTCGGTGCATGCTCGGGCTCCGCTCATTCTGGATGGTGCTGACCGCCTTGACAAAAGCGCGACGCCCGTCAGCGGTCACCACCCGCTCGGCAGTACCGGGCGAGAAACCGCCCGATTGGGAAACGGCAGTGACTACCGCCCCGCCACCGATGATGGCTTCGATGCCAGCCCGAACATGCGCCGGAATCTGCGTCCAGGTGATCCGCACACCAGAAGCAACCGCACCCACCTCCTCATGCTGGCAGACCGTGACGTCCGGTTAGGAAAGCTCGTCTTGCAAACGGTTTCCGAATCGGGATGAAGCGGGCGTCTCGTTCGGAGCGCGCCTTGCCCGCTCGGCGAAAGCGTAACTGTGCTGTTACGCTTTCGGTCATGGATGTGTTCGCAGCGGTCGCTGACCCGGCCCGCCGGGAGGTCATGTCCGCCCTGGCCCGCGGCGATCTCAGCGCCGGCGAGGTCGCAGCGCTCTTTCCAATCTCCCGGCCCGCCGTCAGCCGTCACCTCCGGGTGCTCCGGGAGGCCGGCCTGGTCCGCGATGAAATCGTCGGGCGGCGCCGGGTCTACCGCCTCCACTTGGACGAGCTGGCTCCAGTCACGGCGTGGCTGACCACCCTGACCGGCAGTCCCGCTTCCGGGTCCGGTGGTTGGCCAGGTCGGCTCGATGCGCTGGAGACCGAAGTACGCCGTACCCGCCGCGAACGGCGCACCGCATCACCACAATCACAGAAGGAGACCGCATGACCCCCACCCCGACCGGCCAGGTGATTCCCACGGCAATCGGCCGCGATCTTGTGCTGGAGCGCATCTTGCCCGGTTCGATCGACGACGCCTGGGCGAGCATCACTGAGTCGGACCGGCTCGCCCGCTGGTTCGGCACCTGGACCGGCGAACCACGAGTCGGGGCCACTCTGGAACTGAGGCTGGTCGCCGAGGAGGGCGATGCCACGTCCCAGGCGGAGATTCTCGCGTGCGAGCCGCCGACCCACCTAGCCGTGAGCACCCACGACCAAGGCGGTACCTGGCTGCTTGAGGCGACCTTGACCCCGATCGACTCGAACCACACCCGTCTGCGCTTCGTGCACCACCTCGACGAAGAGGCCAAGTCCGAGGAGGTCGGCCCCGGCTGGGAGTACTACCTCGACCGGCTCGTGGCCGCCATGAACGGCAATCCCATGCCGGACTTCGACGACTACTGGCCGAGCCTGTCCTCCGCGTACGCCGATCGGACTGCGGCCCCGGACTCCTCACCCGATCCGGTCGCCTAGAACCAATTCCTGGCCAACCAGGCCCGGCATGTCGGCTAAAAGAATCTTGAAGCCGGATGTCGGAAAGGAGGGCCTGCCGTACGAAGCGTTGACGACACAGCCAACAGCGAAGGAGACAATGAGATGGGCAAGGTCATCACCGGCGGCACGATGTCGCTCGACGGCTACATCGCCGGGCCAGAAGAAAGCGGCTTCGATCTGCTGTTCCAGTGGTACGGCAATGGCGACGTCGAGATCCCGTCGGCCAGTCCTGACGTGCCGCCGCCTCGCATCTCCGCGGCCAGCGCGGAGCTGATCAAGCCGGAGTGGGAGAACACCGGCGCGCTGGTCGTCGGCCGGCACCTCTACGACATGACGAACGCCTGGGGCGGGCGCCACCCGATGAACGTGACTACGGTCGTGCTCACTCACCGGCGCCCCGACGACCGTCCTGAGGACGACGAGAACTTTGTCTTCGTCACCGATGGCATCGAGGCGGCGGTGGCAAGGGCGAAGGAGCTGGCCGGGGACAAGAACATCGTTGTCAACGGCGGGCAGATGGCCCGGCAGTGCCTGGAGGCCGGCCTGCTCGACGAGGTCGGCGTCGAGCTGGTGCCGGTCGTGCTGGGCGGAGGGACGCCGCTGTTCGCCGAGCTCGGCGCCACGCCGGTGCAGCTCGAGGGGCCCGTCGCGGTGGTCGAGGGCACCGGCGTCACGCACCTGCGCTACCGGGTCAAGAAATAGGCCTCCGGCGACCGCCGCCGCGGGCAGGCCCCTTTGGTCAGTTGAGTGGACTGCTGAATTTTTGAGGCATGGCGGAGTGGGTTTGCACCATCTTGGCATCGTGCACGCCGCTCATCACGCTGCTGAGGCGCGACTGGCGGCCTACGCTTCGACACCAAGTGTTGACGTGCGGCGCGCCGACGGCTGGTTCGCTCTGCGGACCGGGGTCGACAGCAACGACATGAACGGGTCGTCAGCGAGAAGCGGGCCGCCAGAGCTTGTCGAGGATCTGGTTGCTTGGTTTCGCGCGGGTGGAGTGCAAGCGTCGTGGCTGACGTCCTGCGCTGACCCTCAGTTGACCCAAACGTGCTTCGGTTGTCCCCGACACATGGTTCTACCTACCAATCAGCTCATCTGGAGGCTGAAACGCGGGGGTTGCCTTGTCGGGGCGGGTGTCGAGTGTCAGGAGCACAGCTCCGAGTGCGCCGGCGAGGAGTGGGCTGCTTGCAACGAGGAGGAGTTGCGTCGCTAGGGGCAGGCCGGCCGCGAACCCGATCAGTGCTGCCCCAAGTGCTGACGCGGTGACTTTGAGGCCGGCACCGATTGTGAAGACCTGCGTACGCACCGCCGAAGCAGCGTATTGGGTGCGGGAGAGGAACAACGCTGAACCGAACGGCCCGATGAAGACTCCGGACAGTCCGAACAGCACGGCGGTGACTTCCAGCGATGGGGTGAGGGCTGCGATGGCGAGCGGTATTCCGATGCCGATCATGGAGATAGCGGTGACCAGAGGCGCGCGATCTGCCGCGATCGGCCGCCAGGTCCACAGTAAAGAGCCGATGAAGGCACCTGCGGCGACGGCGGTGAGCAGCAGCCCGCTGCCGGCCGGCCGGTGCTGGGATGTGGCGAGGACGGCCGCGACGACCGCGAGACCTCCTGGACCGATTTGGCCGAGGCTGCTGGTGAGAGTCAGCGTCCGTAGCGTCGGCTGCTGCACGATTTCACGTACGCCGCTGAGGAGACCTAGTCGTGTCGAGCTCGAGGGATGCATCCGCCGGGGGAGGGGCAGGGAGGCGGCGCCGAGCGCGCCGACGGCTGCGGACGTGGCGAGGACGTACTGCGCGGCCGCAGGACTGACGGCGGCCGCGGTAACGCCGGCGACCGCCGGGCCGACCATGCTTGCGACGTTGTAGAAGAGCGAGTCCAGGCCGAATGCGCGCGGTGTCTTGTCCTTGCCGACGAGTGCCGGCAGCTGACTGGTCAGTCCGCCGGTGAGCGCCGGCCCGAAGCAGCCGCCCACGAGTAAGAGCACGTAGATCAACCAGAGCGGGGCGTGCCCCATCAGCGCAGCGGCGGAGAAGAGGCTGCCCGCGAAGATCAGCATCGCCGCGGCGATCACCCACCGGGGTTGCCGCGCACGATCCACCAAAACGCCGACCAGTGGTGCTGCCACTACGTGTGGGATCAGCAAGGCGGCAACCATCGTCCCGCCGATGGCGGCGCTTCCGGTTCTGTCCAGCGCCAGCAGCACCAAAGACACTCGTGCACCCTCGTCAGCGATCCGCGCTAGCACCGCGGCACTGAGGTAGTGCGGCATCAACCAGCGTCGACAGTATCTGGGGGACTCGTCCCTATCTGCCATCTGAATGGCGCGCATGCTCACTCCGATCCAAAGCTTCTTTCGTCACCCCCTGAAGCGGTGATGTCTTGAGCATTGCATACCTGCCGCATCACCTGTCAAAATGGTGACGTGCACTTTGAATTCATCGCTGACCGGCCCGTGCTCGACCTTTTGTCAACCATCGCCGAGCGAGGCACGCGCGACGACGAGAAACTGCAGTCCGAGCAGAATCTGGCCAGCTGGATCGAGCAATCGGGCATTGTCGACACCGCACCACCGGTCACCAACCAGGCGCTCGAGCGCGCAAAGGCGCTGCGCGAGGCAATGTTCCGCCTGGTCGCCTCACTCATCGAGCACCAGACGCCGAGCGCAACAGATCGCGCCCTCGTCAACGCCGCGGCGGAAGCATCGCCGCCCCTGCTACGGCTCGACGACGACGGACTGCACCGTTACGGGGACGTCGACGCGGTCCTCGCGCTTTTCGCCCGGGACTGTCTCGATTTGTTCGACAGCCCGGACCGAGCGGCCCTGCGCTGGTGCGCAGACCCGAACTGCACCCGCCCCTTCATCGACCGGTCACGCGGGCAACGACGCCGCTGGTGCGGCATGAAGGGCTGCGGCGATCGCGCCAAAGCAGCCGCATACCGCCGCCGACGGCGTACCGCCCTCGACAACGAGACTGCCCAAAACACCACCCGGCAGCCCAATCCCGTGGCGCGCTGACCGGGTCCCGGACGAATGCGGACCCAGGCTGCCACCGGCAAGCCGAGAGCCGCCGGACATCGTCCCCGCGGGCAACCTATCTGCATCGGCCTTGATGCGAATCACAACGACGCTGAGGTTGATCCAAGTTGCTCTGAGTGGGGTCTGAACGTGGGCGATACTGGGTTCAACCGTGACCTCTTCGGTGTGAACTAGGGCCGGCACGCCGGGGCGGCCTATTTTCACGCTCGTCACCGTGCGTCAATGTCCACCGAGACGTGCCCGCCGCCAGACCCGTAGTCACTCAGTTGGTCACTCATGCCCCCGCGACCATCAACCCTCTGATTTGGTCCGGCCGGGCCGCGGGTGGTGCAGCGGTGCCCTGCGGAGCGTCGGCGCTTGCCACTGCTGGCCGCTGCTCGTCGGCGCTGGTAACCGCAACATACCCGCGCCGGGGCTGAGCCTCTCGGCGGTCGCTGACCCGTCCGTTGCTGAGGTAGGGTTCTGCGGTGCGGTGGCCGGAGACCGATCTCATGGCGATGGGTAGTCAAGACGGCTCGTATCACCTGGGTTCGGCCATCTGCCGTCGAGGCCACGTCGAGACTGACTATCTCAGGCCGAGCGCTTCGGGCCCGGTCCGCCGATCCGGAGCGGGTGTGGCACAGAACTGCCCGAAGTGTGGTGCGACCGTACTGACCGCCTGCCTGAACTGCGACCTTCGGATACGTGGTGACTACTTCGTGCCCGGCGTCATAGCAGTCTCTACAGCCTCACGGCCCTCGTTCTGCGACGGCTGTGGAAGTGCGTTCCCGTGGGCCACTCGGGAGGAGCGGATCTTTGGGCTGGAGAACCTGCTCGATGAGGAAGACATCGAGGAAGCCGACCGAGTCGTCATCCAAGATCAGCTCAGACGCCTCACCAACGCCGAGCTGAGCGACAGGGACGAGCGCCAAGCCTGGTCGGTGATCGGTCGCCGGGCTGGAGCGGCTCTCAAGAATCCGTCGGTAGTACGCGTTCTCGAAGGTCTGATAACTGCCGGGCTTCGGAATCAGCTGGGCATCTGACGCTTCTATGCTTTGTCAAGCGGCCGCTTCTATGCTTTGTCAAGCGGCCGCTGGAGCTGCCGGTGTCTGGGCGGTGAGTGTGGTGCTGGTGTTGAGGGCGCGGTAGAGCTGGCGGGCGATGTAGCGCTTGAGGCACCGCTGGATCTCTCGGCTGGATTTGCCCTCGGCTGTGCGACGGGCGACGTAGTTCTT
>Ga0307296_10000544_pt1 | contig 18034 bp, 19 predicted proteins | sample ER_DNA_153_FD_194467 | JGI IMG/M metagenome (GOLD analysis project Ga0307296, IMG submission 194467) | Bulk soil microbial communities from the East River watershed near Crested Butte, Colorado, United States - ER_DNA_153 | ecosystem: Environmental > Terrestrial > Soil > Floodplain | place... | reverse complement strand
CAGTTATCTCGCCTACGTCCCCGCATACGAGCTGGTCGGCTTCGACGGGAAGTGGAACGGAGGCTCGAGCACGTGGTCCGGGCTACCGGCCGCGCACCTGACCGCGCTCATCTGGGACGCGCTCGCTGTCCTCGGCCTCGGCCTTCTCGGCCTCCGCTTCGGCGGCCGCCTGCTCGGAGCGACCCTCGCGTTCGCCTGGGCTTCCTATCCCTTCACGCAGTACGTCTCGAACTCGAACTCCAACGACGCGATCATGCCGGCGCTGCTCATCTGGGGGCTGGTCGTCGTCACGTCCCCGGCGGGCCGTGGCCTGTTCGTGGGGCTTGCCGCCTGGACGAAGTTTGCGGCTCTTCTGCTGCTGCCGCTGTGGGCGTCCTATCCGGATTGGCGCCGGGGCGGGCGCCAAAAGGCTTTCTTTGCCGCTGGCGTGGTGCTCGCAACGGCGCTCTCGTTCTGGATCCTCTTCCTCGAACCGGACCCCCTCCATGCGGCGCGTGTCTTCTGGGACCGGACCTTCGGGTGGCAGCTCTCGCGGCCTTCCCCCTTCTCCATCTGGGACTGGAAGGAGTACCCGGGCTTCCCCGACCTCCATCACGTCCAGACCGCGCTGAAGGTGGCGCTCCTCCTCGGAGCCCTCGCGGTCTACTTCGTCCCGCGGACGAAGAACGTGCTCCAGCTCGCCGCGCTCTCGGGCGCTCTCATGATCGGCTTCGAGCTGGTTCTGACGCATTGGTTCTACCTCTACATCGCGTGGTTTTTCCCCTTCGTCGCCTTCGCCGTCCTGACTCCGGTGGGGTGGCGAGTCGCCGAGGCCGAGGCCGCCGACACCGGGCCCGAGCATGAGCGCGAGGTCCGAGAGCTCGTTCCAGCCGGCTGAGGCCGGGCGCGCCGCGCACGCGGTCGCACTCGGCCTCGTCCTTCTCACGGTCTCGTGGGGGCTGCTGCACGTCGGTTTCTGGGACCGGAACCAGATCATCGACACGCCCGGCTACCAGCACTACGGCGAGCTCATGCTTGACGGCAAGGTTCCGTACCGGGACTTCGACGTCGAGTATCCGCCGGCGGCGCTTCCGACCTTCGTCCTCCCCGCGCTCGCGGACAAGGAGGACTACGCGTCGGCCTTCGAGCTCCTCATGTGGGCGTGCGCGGTGGCGGCGGTGCTCCTGGTGGGAAAGACGCTCTCGGCAATCGGAGCCGGGCCGGCGAGGTTGTTCGCCGCGAGCGCGTTCACCGGTCTGGCCCCGCTCGCTCTCGGGTCAGTCGTCCTCTCCCGGTTCGACTTCTGGCCGGCCGCGCTCGTGGTGGGTGCACTCGCCGCTCTGGTCGCCGGAAGAGACCGGCTCGGCTTCGGCGTCCTCGGGCTTGCGACAGCGGCCAAGATTTATCCCGCGGTTCTTCTCCCGCTGGCGGTCGTCTGGGTTTTCCGACGGAGTGGACGGAGAGCAGCGGTGATCGCTGTGACGGTGTTCTTCGCGGTAGTCGCCGCGGTGGTCCTTCCGTTCGCCGTGCTCGCGCCCGGCGGGCTGGCCCATAGCCTGGCCCAGCAGCTAGGCCGTCCTCTCCAGATCGAGAGCCTCGGCTCCGCGATCCTGCTCGCTGCGCACCAGCTGGGCGCCTACGACCCGACGGTCGTCTCCACGCACGGTTCGCAGAATCTCGACGGCTCGCTGCCCAGCGCCCTCGCCGCTATCCAGACGGCGCTTCAGCTCGTCGCCCTGAGCGTGGTTTGGGTCGTCTTCGCGCGCGGGCCGGTCGACCGTGACCGTTTGCTCACGGCTTCTGCGGCGGCCGTGGTCGCCTTCATCGCGTTCGGGAAGGTGCTCTCGCCGCAATTCCTCATCTGGCTCTTGCCACTCGTGCCGCTCGTCGCCGGTGCAGCAGGCCTCGAGGCTTGCGGAGTGCTCGCTGCGGCGCTCGTGACCACGCAGCTCTGGTTCCCCTACCGCTACTGGCACGTCGTCCACTTACAGCCGGCCGGGTGGCTCGTGCTCGTCCGAGACTTGCTCCTGATAGCCCTGTTCGGGATCCTGCTCGCCGCTACGGCACGGGAACACGCACCGCGTCGCAGCGCGTAGCCCGTCCCTCCCCGTCGCACTCCACGAGCACGCCCTCGATCCGGACGTCCCCCTCCGCGGGGTGAAACCGAACCGGCATTCCCGTCCGCATCCGCTCGATTGCGAGCTCGGCCCGCACGCCGATGACCGAATCGTGCGGTCCCGTCATCCCTGCGTCCGTGATGGCCGCGGTGCCGCCGGGTTGAACTCGTGCGTCGTTCGTCTGGACATGGGTGTGCGTGCCGATCACCGCTGTCACCCGCCCATCGAGGAGGCGCGCAAGTGCCACCTTCTCGCTCGTTGCCTCAGCGTGGAAATCGACCACGACGATCTTCGCCCGGCTACGGGCTTCCTCGACGAGCTCGTCGACCATCAAGAACGGGTGCACCGGCACGTCGAGGAACAGGGAACCCTGCAGGTTGAGGACAGCGACCGGCGTTCCGTCGGAGGCGTCGGCGACTGCCAGGCCGGAGCCGGGACCGCGCAGGTTCGCGGGGCGGATGACCCGGTCGCCGGACTCGAGCACCGGGATCAGGTCCCGCTGCCTCCAGACGTGGTTGCCCAACGTGACAACGTCGGCGCCCGAGGCAAGCAGCTTGGCCGCGAGCTTGGCCGTCAGCCCGACTCCGTCGGCCGCGTTCTCACCGTTCACGATGCAAAAGGCCGCTCCCAGCTCCTCACGGAGGCCGGGCAAATGCGACTCGACGGCACGACGGCCGGGGGAGCCGAACACATCACCGATGAAGAGGATCTTCAGTGGCGCTTCTAGGGTGACGCGAGCCCGCTGGCTGCGCGCACCTCGATGTGGACGTGCTGGCCTTTGTCCTGGGTGTAGCGGGCGAGGGCCGCCTGCTCGACTGAAGAGAGATCGATGATTCGGCCGATCTTGGTTCTCCCCGACGACACTGCCGAGCCCACCGTGAGGGCCGGATCCGCCCTCAGATTCTCCAGCGTGACGACGACTCCCGGGTTTCCGGACGGCTGGATGTCGATCCGTACGCCGTACGCCTTCCCGTCGACGATCTGATCCGAGATGGCCATCACGATTCCATCAACCGGCGAATACACGTCTGTGTTCGCGGGAGCGCCGACGTCGAGGCCGCCCGTCTGGGGACCGACGCCGCCTCCGAGCTGGTAGTAGCTGAGGCTCGACCCGCTCTGGCCGAAGAGGCGGTGGAACATTCGCTTCACGAGGCCGGCGTTCGCCTGGCTTCCTACCGGCTGCAACGGAAGAACGTCCGTCCCGGACGCGTGGTAGCCGATTGCTGTCACCCGGCTCTGGTTGACGGGCATCTGGACGCGCAGCGTGTCCTGCAGAGCGATGACCTGGGCCCGCGGAGGCCCGGCGGGCAGTAGGCGGTCGGATGGAGCCGGCCCGCGGTTGACGTGGGCGGCGACCCCGCCGGTGCCGAACGCAGTGAGGAGCAAAAGGACCAGCGAGACGCAGCCTGCGACAAGCAGCGCCGCAGTTCGCCGCGACCGGCGCACCCTTGCCCGCACCTCTTCGCGCTGTGCGGAACGGTAGGCGAGCCCCTGGGCTTCGGGCCGAGCCATTCGCGGCAACCTAACCGAGGTCTCCTGCCCTTTCAAACTGGAAGCGGGCTCAGGCTCCAGCGCGAGCGCGCCGTCGGTTTCGAATGCCCAGTCCCAGGCCGGGGGTCGCAGCGCGACCACACGGCTCTGCTTTGCAGGCATTTGTCGTTCGTAATCGTAGGGCCGGAGTACCGCCGTCATAATCGGGGCGTGCTCGCCGTCCTCGGGATTCAGCTTGCCAGGGGCGGCGGACGCTGACCGCTGTCCTCCTGAGCGCACGCGGGGTATCCCGCCGCTACGGGCGGATCGTCGCGCTCGCTCCCACGACCCTCGAAATCCACGCCGGAGAGGCCGTTGCGCTCATCGGCCCGAACGGCGCCGGGAAGTCGACACTCCTTTCGATCATGGCCGGCGCGCTGGACCCCAGCGCCGGCGACGTCGTCTCGGCGGGCAACGGGGACGGCCACCGGATCGGCTGGGTCCCTCAGCGGCCTGCCCAATACGCTCGGTTGACGCCGCGTGAGAACCTCGATCTCTTCGCGCGGCTCGAGAGTGTCTCCGACCCGGTCGCGACCACGGACAGCTTCATCCGCATCCTCGAGCTGCCCGACGACGGCCGCCTGACCACCCACCTTTCGGCCGGAAACCAGCAGCGGTTGAACCTCGCGATCGCACTCATCGGGCGACCCGAGGTCCTCCTTCTCGACGAACCGACGGCCTCCCTCGATCCCCGGCAGCGTCGCCGGCTCTGGGAGGTGGCGACGCAGGTGCGCGAGCGCGAGGGCGCGGTCGTCTTCGCCACGCAGAACCTCGAGGAAGTGGAGCATTTCGCCGGCCGCGTCGTCGTTCTGCTCGACGGCGCGCTCGTGTTCGACGGCTCGCTGGAGGAGTTCTCGAACTCGCCTGAAGCCGACGTGTTCGCATGAGAAACATCCGGCTTCTGCTCGTGAAGGACCTGCGTGTGCTCGCTCGCTCGCCCGCCCTCCTGGCCGCGCTCGTGGTCTATCCGCTGGTCTTCGCCGCGCTCGTCGGTCTCGTTGTCCGATACGCGAGCGACCGGCCGCGCGTCGCGTTCGTAGACATCGACCACCTGCCCGAGACGCTGACGGTCGGCGGCCAGCGCTTCAACGTCCCACGAGTGATCGGACAGGTGAAAGGCTCGGTTGACCTCGTCCAGATGCCCGAGGCCGAAGCGAACCACCAGCTTTCGACCGGAGGCGTCGTTGCGGAGATCGTGGTCCCGTCGGGCTTCGCGTCGAAGCTCCGCGGCATGGTCGAGAGTCCGCGGCTCGTCCTTCGGACGACGCAGGGCGGGCTGTCAGGGAGGGTCGAGCAGCAGACGCAGGCTCTCGTCTACGAGCTCAACCGCAGGCTCCAGACCGCGTACATCAAGGCGAATCTCCAGTACGTAAACCTCATCCTCAACGGGGGTAAAGGGACCTTTCTGGGAGACGAGTTCGACGTGCTCGGGCTCTCCGGGGCGGCGCAGGCACTGGACGAGATCCAGCGAACCTCCTCGGACCCGGCCGTCGTGGCCCGGGCCGCGGAGCTCTCCAACTTCGTGAGACAGGCGCGCCTCGCGCTCGGCGCCTCGGACGAGTCGCTCCATGCGACCGCGAATCCGATCGAGCTCCAGATCGACAGGAAGGCGGGACGGACGTGGCTTCTCTCCGCCCAGCTCCAGGCCTACGCGCTCGGCCTCACGCTCGCCTTCATCTGCGTGCTGCTCGCTGCGGCGGCGCTCGCGGCAGAGCGGGACGAGAACGTGATCGGGCGCCTGGCGCGTGGGTCCGTTCGGCTGCGCGAGCTCGTGGCCGTCAAGGTCCTGCTCGCGGCGCTGGTCGCCATCGCGCTCGGCTTCGTCATCGCCCTCGTCTTCGGCGTGCTCGCGGAGGTTTTCGGGGTCGCCGGCGGAGAGCCCTGGGAACGGCTTCCGTTGCTCGTGGTGGGGCTGGCCCTCGCGGGGGCCGCCTTCGGTGCCTTCGGTGCTCTGATCGGAGCGCTCGCCAAGGAAGCGCGTACTGCCGTTCTCGTCGCGTTTCTCGCCGCGCTGCCGCTTGTGCTCCTGGGGCTGGTTCCGGAGGCTGCGGCGCGAGTTGCCTGGTGGGCCGCGCACGCCTTTCCGTTCCGCCATTCGGTCGATTTCTTCCAGGCGGCGCTCTATGACACCGACCCGTGGGGAGCCCTCGGTAGGCAGGCCGCATGGCTTCTCGGCCTCGGATTGGCGTTCGGCGCGGCCGCCCGTCTCAGCGTGCGAAGATTGTTGTCGTGAGCACGTTTCCCGTGACGCGCCTGCGGCGCTTCCGGCGTACCGCCGCTTTGCGAGAGCTCGTGCGCGAAGCGCGCGTCGATCCTCGCGATCTGGTTTACCCGCTCTTCGCGTGTCCCGGTGTGGACGTCGTGCATCCGCTCGAGGGTCTCGACGGCATCGCTCAACGCTCCGTCGATCGCCTCTGCGACGAGGCGGAGGAGGCGCACGGTGCGGGAATCGGAGCCGTCCTTCTCTTCGGGATCCCCGAGGAGAAGGACGAGGCGGCGTCGGGTGCCTACGACGAGGACGGAATCGTCCAGCGGGCTCTGCGTGCGCTTCGCGAGCGTGTTCCCGAGCTGGTCTTGCTCACCGACGTGTGTCTTTGCGAGTACACGTCGCACGGCCACTGCGGAGTCGTCGAAGGAGGCGAGGTGGTCAACGACCTCTCCCTCGAGTTGCTCGCGAGGGCGGCGGTCAGCCACGCCGAGGCGGGAGCCGACGCCGTGTGCCCGAGCGACATGATGGACGGGCGCGTCGGCGCGATCCGCGCCGCGCTCGACGGCGAAGGCTTCGAGCACGTTCCGATCGTGTCCTACGCAGCCAAGTACGCCTCGGCCTTCTACGGTCCCTTCCGCGAGGCGGCCGACTCGACGCCGCAGTTCGGCGACAGACGCGGCTACCAGATGGATCCGGCCAACGCGCGCGAGGCGCTGCGTGAATGCGAGCTCGATCTCGGCGAGGGCGCGGATGCCCTCATGATCAAGCCCGCTCTACCGTCACTCGACGTCATCGCAGCGGCGAGGGCGCGCTTCGACGTTCCGATCTTCGCCTACAACGTGAGCGGCGAGTACGCCATGGTGAAGGCGGCGGCGGCGCGAGGCTGGCTCGACGAACGCCAGGCTGCGCTCGAGAGCCTGACCGCGATCAAGCGTGCCGGGGCCGACGTGATCGTCACCTACTGGGCCAAGGAAGTCACCGAGTGGTTTTAGGAACTTCGCTGTGGCGCCGTGCGCGGGCTCTGATCCCCGGCGGCGTCAATTCTCCCGTGCGCGCCTGGCAAGCCGTGGGCCAGGAGGAGCCGTTCTTCGTCCGCCGAGGCGAAGGGGCGTACCTCGAGGACACCGAGGGAACTCGATACGTCGACTGGGTCATGTCGTGGGGACCGCTCATCTTCGGCCACGGGGATCCAGAGACCGTCGAGGCCGTGCAGGAGGCGGCCTCGGACGGGACGACGTTCGGCGCACCGACCGAGCGTGAGGTGGAACTCGCGGAGGAGGTCGCCGACGCATTCCCCTCCGTCGAGAAGGTCAGGCTCGTCTCATCGGGGACGGAGGCGGCCATGAGCGCGATTCGCCTGGCGCGCGGATTCACCGGCCGCGACCGAATCCTCAAGTTCGCCGGCTGCTATCACGGACACGCCGATGCTCTCCTCGCCGAGGCCGGCTCCGGGGTCGCCACCTTGGGCTTGCCCTCGAGCCCAGGCGTTCCGGCCGCTGCGACCACCGACACCGTGGTCTGTCCATACAACGACGGCGAAGCCGTGGCAGCCGCCGTCGAGCGCCACGGCGACGGCCTGGCTGCCCTGATCGTCGAGCCCATCGCGGGGAACATGGGAGTCGTCCCGCCGGAGCCGGGGTTTCTCGAAAGACTGCGCACCCTGTGCGATGCCACCGGCGCGCTGCTCGTCTTCGATGAGGTGATCACCGGCTTTCGCGTCGCGCGCGGGGGCGCACAGGAGCTCTACGGGATCAGGCCCGACCTCACTGTCGTCGGGAAGATCGCGGGCGGAGGGCTGCCCCTCGCTGCGTTCGGAGGACGAGCCGACGTGATGGACGAGTTGGCGCCGAGCGGCCCGGTGTACCAGGCGGGAACGCTGTCCGGAAATCCTCTCGCGACAGCGGCCGCACTCACGGTGCTGCGGCGGCTCCGCGATCCGGACGTTTACCGGCGGCTTGAGGAGACGGGCGCTGCCCTGGAGGAGGGCCTCCGCCACGAGGACGTGACCGTGCAGAGAGTCGGGGCGATGCTCACCGTCTTCTTCCGGCGCAATCCGGTGAGGAACCTCTCCGACGCCGAGGAAAGCGATCTCGAACGCTATGCGGCGTTCTTCCGTCACTTGCTCGAGCGCGAGGTCTATATCGCTCCATCCCAGTTCGAGGCGATGTTCGTCTCCACCGCCCATGGCCAAGCCGAGATAGACCAGACCGTCGCGGCGGCCCAGGAGTTCCTTGGCGACTAGTACCGAGACGCTCTGGGAGACGATCGCCCAGGAAGCCGAGCGCGAGAGCACGCTATGGGCAGGCGCTCTGCGGCCTGAGCCGGAGCGCGAGGAGGTCCTGGTCTTCTCGCCCCTCACCGAGGAGCGCTTCGCACTCGGAATCGAGTCGATCTACGAGGGCTACCTCCTCCACTACGGACGCGCGCGGATCTTCTCGCCGGCTGATCGCGACTCGGCCATCCTGCTGGGGGATTACCTCTACGCGCACGGCCTGGTCCGGATCACGGCTCTCGGCGAAGTCGAAGCCGTCGAGCAGCTGGCCGAGCTCCTGTCTCTCTGCGCGCACCTGCGGGCCGAGGGTCGCGGAGGAGACGGAGACGCGTGGGCGGCAACTGTCGGCGGCCTCGGGGAGACGCGGCCGGCCGGCGAATCGGTCGAGCGGGCGCTCTCACTTCACACCGATCGCGTCGATTAGGATGCGAGCCCGGTGAACGCGCTGGCCATCCTCCTCGCCGCCGAGAAGACGCCCGCACAGGAAGGGCGCGACGTAATCCTGGTGATGCTGCTAGTCGGGCTGACCTTCCTGGGCGTCGTCCTGCTGGGTCAGCTCGCCCGGTATCTGGGCCACAAGCGCAAGGCCCGCCGCGCACAGCGCCGGGCCTACTAGCGCTGGGCTGGCTTCACGGCTGATACTGGTTCTGGATCTTGACCACGGCGCCGTCCTGGATCGTGAGCCAGTACGACCCGTACGTCCCCTGATAGTTACTGCCTGTGAAGCGCTTGATCTTGAAGGACGCCTCGAAGTGCCGGCGGTTCGCCTGGAAGAAGGTGTTGCAGCAGCGGTTCCAGTTCAGGAGAAGGATCTGGACGTGGGAGGACATGGTGAGCGTTCGCAGCCGCGGGTTGTCGTTGACGATGAAGTAGTCGTTGTCGACCGGCGTCTCGTAGCCATGTGCCGCGGCGGCCTGGTTGGCCTGCTCTCCCTTGAGTAGGTAGGCGAGATCGAAGACCACGGTGGACGTCTGGAAGTCGACGCGCTTGATGTACCCGAAGTGCCGGCCGTCCTCCAGCTCCGCTTTCGGGGTGGCGGGCGCCGGTTCGGTAGTGGTCGGACTAGTCGTCGTCGGCTCCGTCTGGAGGGAGACCGTGCCGACGGGGGCAGAAGGAATGGGGTGGTTGGAAGTGATTGTGTTCCCGCCTCGCAGCGCCATCGCGACGGCGACTACTACGAGCGGAAGAGTGACGGCAGCGGCTGCGACGACGTAGCGGTTCATGAGGCGAATCGTGGCCCTCTCGAACAACGGTCGCCTTGCAGCGACGTAACGAGTTGGTTACCGCGAGCTCCCAGCCAAAGGCCCGCCGGGAACGCCGACGGGCCTCGCAAGCTCCGAATGACGATTACGGGTGGTATTGCTCTTCGATCTTCACGGCCACGCCGTTCCTGAGCGTGACCCAGTAGCCCCACGCGTGAGTAACGTCGGCGGCGCCCAGCTGTTCGCGGTCGGCCGGGACGGCCTCGCAGCAGCGGCTCCAGTCCATCAGCAGGATCTCGGCGTCCGGGGACACATCGAGCGTCCGCAATGTCGGGTCGTCGTTGGCGATGAGAGAGTCGTTCGCAACGGGAACCTCCCAGCCACGGGCGGCCGCATACTTGTTGGCGGCGTCGCCTGATAGAAGGTCGGCGGCGTCGAAAACCAGGGTCCCGGGGGAGCTCTGGAGGTCGACCGATTTGATCAGTCCGAAATGCCGGCCGTCCTGCAACTCTTGCGGTGGCGCGGCCGAGGCCTTGTTCGTACCGCCTTGCAAGGCAAACGCGGCAACGATCGCGGCGACGGAGAGGGCCACTGCGACGGCGAGGGCGATGTAGCGCTTCATGACTCGGTCCTTTCTTCGTGTGACCCCTGTGCTTCTTCGTGCCTCATCCTGGGCGCCTCGTACAACAGAGACCTTGCGGCTGGGTAACGAGTCGGTCACCGGCACGCGGATAGACTCAGCACCGATGCCTGCGAGCGACCTGCGCTCGTGGATCGATCTGCTGCGACGCGAGAACGAGCTGGTCGAGGTCGAGGCGGAGGTCGATCCACATCTCGAGATCACCGAGATCGTCGACCGCACGGTGAAGTCGTGCGGCCCAGCGCTTCTCTTCCGACATGTGAAGGGCTCGGAGCACCCGCTACTCATCAACCAGTTCGGTACCGAGAGACGGATGTGCCTCGCCTTCGGAGAGCCGAGTCTCGACGCCGTCGGTCGGAAGCTCGAGGACGTCCTCGAGATGCAGCCGCCGCAGGGGCTCGTGGAGAAGGTCAAAGGCCTCGGCAAGCTCAAGCGGCTGGCGGACTCGATGCCGAAGACGGTTCGGTCGGGTGCCTGCCAGGAGCTCGTGCTCGAACCGGACCTCGACGCGCTTCCGATCCAGCACTGCTGGCCAGGGGACCCTGCTCCGTTCGTCACTCTCCCGGCCGTGATCACTCGCGACCCGCGCACGGGAACGCGCAACGTCGGCATGTACCGGATGCAGAAGATCGATGCGAAGACGACCTTCATGCACTGGCAGATTCACAAGGATGGCGCCGCCGACTGGCGCGGGATGGGCGACCGGCTCGAGGTGGCCGTCGTGCTCGGCTGCGATCCCGTGACGACGTACTCGGCGAGCGCCCCGCTCCCCAAGCACATCGACGAATTCATGCTCGCGGGCTTCCTCCGAGGCGAGGCCGTCGAGCTAGTCAAATGCAAGACCATCGACCTCGAGGTACCCGCCGACTCGGAGATCGTTCTCGAGGGCTACATCGAGAAGGGCGAGCTGGGCGAGGAGGGGCCGTTCGGAGACCACACGGGCTACTACTCGCCAGCGGAGCCGTTCCCGATCTTCCATCTCACGCAAATGACGATGAGGAGAGACGCCATCTATCCGTCGATCGTGGTCGGCGTCCCGCCGGCCGAGGACGCCTGGCTCGGGAAGGCGACCGAACGGATCTTCCTCCCCGCGATCCGCATGACCGTTCCGGAGATCGTCGACTACGACCTACCGGTCGCAGGCGCGTTCCACAACTGCGTCATCGTCTCGATCAACAAGGGCTTTCCCGGACATGCGAAGAAGGTCATGCACGCGATCTGGGGACTCGGGATGCTCTCGCTGTCGAAGTCGGTGGTCGTCGTGGAGGAGTTCGTCGACGTCCATGACTACGAGCAGGTGTTCTTCCACGTCTGCGCGAACGTCGATCCGGGTCGCGACGTCATGCTCTCGGAAGGCCCGCTCGACCAACTCGACCACTCCGCGGCCATGTACTGCTACGGCGGCAAGCTGGGAATCGACGCCACGCACAAGTGGACGAGCGAGGGGGCCCGGGAATGGCCTGAGCGCATCGAGATGAGCGCCGAAGTTCGTGACTTGGTCGACCGGCGGTGGGCCGAGTACGCCATCGAGCCGGAAGGGGCTCAGAACGGCGGAATTTCCAAGGTTTTGAGGCAAACGCTACGTCGTTGACAGCATGCGCCAAGCGGAGGAAGAATGCCGCTGCTTGTAACAGTGGCTGGATGAGAGGAGCCGGTTGGCCGACGACATAGAGCGGCCCGGAGAGGGAACCGAGCCGGAGGGCGCCGCCGAGCCCCATCTTCCGGGTCCGACAATCTGGCCGTTCGCCTTCGCCGCGGGCATCGCCCTCCTACTCGTCGGCCTCATCATCAACTGGATGCTCGCCGCGATCGGCGCCGTGATCGCGCTGGTCTTCGCCTTTCTCTGGATCAGAGAAGCGACGCGCGAGGTGCGCCATCCGGTGGCAGCGCCTCCGCCTCCGCCGGAGCCGATGACCGAGGAGGACGTGGAAGAAGAGCCGGAGCGATATCCGCGCTCGGTCTTCCTCGAGCTCTCGACGCTTGGGATCGGAGCCGCCATCGGCGGCCTCGTGACGGTGCCCGCGCTCGGCTTCATGATTGCGCCCGCCTTTGTCGGCCAGGAAACCGACGAGGTCGATCTCGGCCCGCTCGCCAACTTTCCCGAGCAGCAGTACGTCGTCGCCCAGTTCAACTCGGCAAAGGACGAACCCCCAGAGGTTGGCCGTCGGGCGGCATTCGTGCGCAACAACGGAGTGAAAAACGAGATGCCGAGCTTCACGATCATCTCGAACCGCTGCGCTCACGTCGGCTGTCCCACCCAGCCGCAGGGCCTACCCGGGAAGGCGAAGCAGATCAAGACGACTTCGGGCCAGGTCACGCTCACCGAGGTCGCAAGCGTTTCCGGCTTCCAGTGCCCATGTCACGGCGGCGCCTACGACGCCGAGGGCAATCGAGTGGCAGGGCCGCCTGTTCGTGCGCTCGACCGCTACGAGTTCCTGATCCGGAACGGAAACCTCGTTCTCGCCAAGCCGTACAGCGTGGGCGAGGTCGTCGGCACTGGTAAGAACGCGAAGATCAAGGCGTACAAGCAGCAGGATCCCGGCCAGCACGTGGACGGTCCAGAGCAGTACTTCTACCCCATCATTCCGTGATGGCACGCACGAAGTCGAAGCGCCGGCAGCAGCTCGAACAAATGGTGATGATGCCTCTCGATTGGCTCGAGGAGCGCTCTGGCCTCGTAGGCGCGACCAAGTACTTCCTCTTCCGCAAGGTCCCGGCCGAGACGAACTGGTTCCACACGCTCGGCTCGGCAACGCTGACTGCCTTTCTCGTGCAGGCGGTGACGGGTGTGATCCTTGCGATGTACTACAAGCCGTCGCCGGAGGAGGCCTACGCCTCGATCCAGCACATCACGAACGACCTCACGCTCGGCTGGCTCGTCCGCGGGATGCACCGCTGGGGTGCGAGCGTCTTCATCATCCTGCTCTTCCTCCACATGGGGCGCGTGTTCCTCTTCGGCGCCTACAAGTATCCCCGGGAGCTCAACTGGCTCATCGGCGCGATCCTGCTTGTAACGGCGCTGTTCGAAGGGCTGACGGGCTACCTGCTGCCCTGGGACCAGACGGCGTATTGGGCGACGGTCGTCGCGATCAACATCAACGCAAACGCGCCGATCCTGGGGCCGTTTATTGGTGACTTCCTGCGCGGCGGCGCCGAGATCGGGAATGAGACCTTAGCCCGCTTCTATTCGCTGCACATGCTTGTCATACCGGGCGGGCTCTTCGCCCTCATCGGTCTCCATCTCTACCTCGTCATCAGGCTTGGCGTCACGGCGCCGCCGTGGAGCCGCGCCGCCGCCGGATACGACTTCGTCGAGAACGGCTCGCGGCCCATGCGCGAGGGGCTGGTCGACCCGAGGCCTCGCGGCCACGGCTCGATGGGCACACCGGTTCGGACGGAGGGTGGCTCCTAGCCTTGGCGACCAAAGACCAGCGCCGCGATTTCGAGCTCTACAAGAAGGACGTAGCCCGCCGCGGGAAGCCCTTCTACCCGTACGCGATGTTCCACGACACGGTCATGAGCTTCGTCGTCGTGTCGGTAATCATCGGGCTCGCCGCTCTCTGGTACTTCACTTCCGGCGAAAAGCCCGGCGACGCGGGCGTTCTCGGCCCGCGCTACGCGGCCGAGGCCGATCCCGGGACGACCCAGTTCATCCCACGTCCTGACTGGTACTTCTACTTCCTCTTCTACCTGCTCCGGATTTTCAAGTGGCCGGAGTCGGTGATCCTCGCGACCGTCGGCATCCCGACGCTCCTCATGATCCTGCTGTTCATGGTTCCGTTCTACGACCGCAGACGCGAGAGGCGCATCTCGCGGCGGCCTGTGGCCGTCGTGGCGGCGCTGCTCGTCATCGCGTCGATGGGGATCCTCACCTACAAGGGCGCAACGGCCAAGGAGTCGCTCGGCAGCGAGAACGTCGCCAAGGTGCCGGAGTGGACGAAGGCGCAGAACCTCTCACAGGTCGGTGTGGAGGGAGCCAAGATCTTCGCCCAGGCCGGCTGCCTCGGCTGTCACACCTATCTCGGAGCCGGTAGCCCGAACCTCGGTGCGCCTGATCTGAGCGCGGAAGGAGCGAAGGGGCGCGGTATCCAGTTCCAGATCGATCACCTGATGTGCCCGAGCTGCGTGAATCCAGGCTCCCCGATGCCGGCATTCAAGAACTTCACGAAAGAGCAGTACCAGCAGCTCGCCACGTTCCTCGAAGAGTCCAAGGGTCCCAAGGGCGGGGGCTAGCCCCCGTACGGGGGCCGGCATGAACGTCTTTCTCGGAATCACGGGCGCCTCGGGCGCCCCATACGCGGCCCGGTTGCTTCGGGCGCTTGTGGAGTCGCGGAGTCAGGTCGGCGTTTCGATCTCCGACTCGGGCTTCCAGGTCATCGCCACCGAGATCTACGGCGACACGACCTTGCCGAAGGAGGAGATCGTGGCGCGGCTCACCGAGGGTCTCGACGGAGTGACTGTCTACGACGTCAAGGACTACACGTCCCCGTACGCGAGCGGTTCGGCGAAGGTCGACGGCTACATCATCTGTCCCTGCTCGATGGCGACGGCTGGGACAATCGCCGCCGGTGCGATGGCGAACCTGATCCACCGTGCGGCGTCCGTTGCGCTCAAGGAGGACCGCAAGCTCATCCTCGTTCCGCGCGAGACGCCGCTCTCGACGATCCACTTGGAGAACCTCCTGCGGCTCCGGCGGGCGGGCGCGGTCGTCCTCTTTGCAGCGCCCGGCTTCTACAACTCGCCGCAGACCATCGACGATTTGATCGAATTCGTAGTGGGGAGGTGTCTCGACCAGGTGGGGATCGAGAACAAGCTGACGCAGCGATGGGGTCAAGAGTGACCACGGGGACGCTCGCGCCCGATGAAGTGCGGACGATGTTCGACCGCATCGCGCCGGTCTACGACGCGATGAATCGCGCCATGACGCTGGGCCTCGATCGCCGTTGGCGGCGCCTGACGGCACGGGCTGTGGTACGTCGCGGGGAGAAGATCCTTGACGCCTGCTGCGGCACCGGAGACCTCGCGCTCGCCGGCCGCGCCGCCGGCGGCGATGTCGTGGGCGTGGATTTCTCCGAGGCCATGCTGGCACGCGCCCGCCGCAAGGCGCCCGAGATGGAGTGGGTGCAGGCAGACGCTGCGGCGCTTCCCTTCCCCGATGAAAGCTTCGACGCCGTCACGGTCGGCTTCGGGATCCGCAACCTCGCAGACCTCGAAGGCGGTCTGCGTGAGCTCGCGCGCGTCCTCAAGCCCGGTGGCAGGCTCGGCTGCCTCGAGATCACACGGCCGCGGGGAATCCTGCGCCCGTTCTTCCGCGTCTGGTTCGACGGGCTCGTTCCGGCGGCTGGAAAGGTCTTGCCCGGTGGCGCTGCTTACTCCTATCTTCCGGCGAGCGTTCGCCGCTTCCCGGGGCCCGAGGATCTTGCGGCGGCGATGCGGCGCGCGGGCTTCGGCCAGGTCGGCTGGCGCCTTCTCGGCGGCGGTATCGTGGCCCTCCACGTGGCAACGAAGGCATGAGCGCTCTCGAGACGATCCGCGAGGCCCCCGGGCTCGAGCGCTACCTGGAGCTTCTCGAGGAACGACTCGAGGAGACGGTCGCCGCCTACCCGGGCCTGCTGGGCGAGATCGGCACCGACACGCTCGCGGCGGGCGGCAAGCGCCTGCGCCCCTTGCTCGTCTTCCTCTCGACTCCCCGCGCTGAGCGTGAGGGCCAGCGGGCAGTCGCCGGCGGGGCTGCGGTCGAGCTCGTCCACATGGCGACGCTCGTCCACGACGACCTCCTCGACGGCGCCGACCTGCGCCGTGGCCGCCCGACGGTCTGGGCCGAGCACGGGGAGACAGAGGCCAAGGCTTCCGGCGACTACCTCTTCGCGCGCGCGTTCGCGCAGCTGGCGGGAACAGGGGACGGGCATGCGGTGACGATCCTCGCCCAGGCCGCTCTCGCACTCGCGCGGGGCGAGGCGCTGCAACGCCGCCAGGCCTTCCAGCCCGATACCTCCGTGGAGGACTACCTCGCCCGCTGCTCGCTGAAGACCGGGAAGCTCTTCGAGGCCGCGTGCCTGCTCGGCGGCAACGGGAGGAATCTCGGGGCCTTCGGGCTCTCGCTCGGGATCGCCTTTCAGATCGCGGACGACATCCTCGATTGCACGGGCGACTTCGACACAACCGGAAAGGCAATCGGAGTCGATCTCCGGGACGGGACGCCCACGCTCCCGTTGATCCTCGCTGCGCGCGCCGATACTGAGATCAGGCGGGCGCTTGCCGGCGATCACGTTCCAGATGCTCTCGAGCGTGTCGCCGCCACCGGTGCCCTCGAAACAGCGCGCGCTCTCGCCGAGGATTACGCCGCACGCGCCCGCGGAGCCCTGGACGGGCAGCCCGACCGGGATTCACTCGAAGCTCTGACCCACGCCGTCGTGGACCGGGACGCGTAGGTGGCGGTCGTCACCCGCACCGGGCTCGAATCGATCTGGGAGAAGGTCGAGGGCAATGAGCGCCTCGACTTCGAGGACGGCCTCACGCTGATGGAATCCGATGACGTTCTGCAGCTCGGCGAACTCGCAGACACGGCACGGCGGAACCGTGGCGGCGGAGACGAGGTCTTCTTTGTCCAGAACCTCTACTTGAACCAGACGAACGTCTGCCGCGTGAAATGCAAGTTCTGCGCTTTCGCCGTCACCCAGAAGCAGGCAGACGCCTATACCTACGGCCCCGACGAGCTGGTGGAGGACGCGATCCGACAGCGCGAGCTCACCGGCTTCACCGAGATCCACATGGTCGGGGGCGAGAGCCCTCACGTCGATTTCGACTACTACCTGGGGATCGTCTCGAAGCTGCACGAGGCGCTGCCGGACGTCCACCTCAAGTGCTTCACCGCGAGTGAGATCCACCACATGACCAAGCTCTCGGGGCTCAGCCACGAAGAGGTGCTACGGCAGCTACGGGAGGCCGGCCTCGGGTCGCTTCCGGGCGGCGGGGCAGAAGTCTTCGCCGACCGGGTCCGCCGGCTCGTCGCCCCCGGCAAGGAGCACCCTGATTTCTGGTTCCACACTCATCGAACCGCTCACGGACTTGGTATCCCCACGCACTGCACGATGCTCTACGGCCACGTCGAGACCTACGAGGAACGCGTCGACCATCTTCTTCGGCTCCGGGATCTGCAGGACCAGACCGGCGGTTTTCTCGCCTTCATCCCGCTGGCGTTCCATCCGGAGAACACGGTCTTCGAGCGTCGCGGCTGGACGTTCACGCCGGGCTCGGACGACCTCAAGATGATCGCGGTGTCGCGCCTCCTGCTCGACAACATCGACCACGTGAAGGCCTACTGGATCATGATGGGCCTCCCCCTCGCCCAGGTCGCCCTCCACTTCGGGGCGGACGACGTTCAGGGCACGGTCGTGCGCGAGGAGATCTTCCACGCCGCTGGCGCGACCACGGAGACCGAGCAGAAGATCGAGGAGCTCGTGCGGGTCGTGCAGGCCGCCGGCCGAGTCCCCGTTCAGCGGGACACGCTCTACAACGAGATCCAGAGGTGGGAGTGATCCGTTTAGGTCGCATCTCGTACGTGAACATGGCTCCCATCTTCTTCGGGCTCGAGGCTGAGGTGGAGGAAGTCCCCGGCGTGCCAACCGAGCTCAATGACCGCCTCCTGGCCGGTGAGATCGATCTCGCGCCGATCTCCTCGATCGAGTACGGTCGCCACGCCGACCGGCTCCGAATCCTCCCTCGGCTCTGCGTCTCCTCGGAGGGCGCCGTCGACTCGATCCAGCTCGTCTCGCGCGCTCCCCTCGAGCACGTGACCTCGGTGGCGGTGACGCCTGAGAGCGCCACCTCGGCGGTGCTCGTCCGGGTGCTCCTTCCCGACGCGGAGCAAGTCCCTCTCGGCGAGGACGCCGACGCAACGCTCCTCATCGGGGATGCCGCCCTCAAGAGCATGTTCGAGGACCCCACGCCCCACTACGACCTCGGGCGGCTCTGGCTCGAGCAGACGGGCCTACCTATGGTCTACGCGGTCTTCGCCTGCCGGGAGCCGGTGCCCGACGGAGTTCTGGAACTCGAGCCGGCCTTCCTCGCGGCCTTGCGTCGGAA
>Ga0307296_10000540_pt1 | contig 18088 bp, 18 predicted proteins | sample ER_DNA_153_FD_194467 | JGI IMG/M metagenome (GOLD analysis project Ga0307296, IMG submission 194467) | Bulk soil microbial communities from the East River watershed near Crested Butte, Colorado, United States - ER_DNA_153 | ecosystem: Environmental > Terrestrial > Soil > Floodplain | place... | reverse complement strand
CGACCAAGGTTTGGGCATGTCGTCCGGGGAGGCAAGCAAAGCCGGTATCGATATAGCCGTTGCCGGGTATGGATTGGTCTGTGGGTGCCTGAACGGAGTGTGTGGGCACCATGCGGCCGCGCAACGCAAGTGTCCCGGCTGGAGTGCGGCTGGTTTCAATGGCGATAGGGGCGCCGGATGCACGGGCGGGTGAACCAACAGGACCGAGCGGGATTTGCGCAGGCAAACCGTCCCCTCCGCGACGCACGGCGATCAAGCCTGTTTCGCCGAAGCTTGCGACGTCCACGAAGACCGACTGGCCTTCCCACGTCCTGGCCCCCGCGAAGCGCTCCGACCGCGTTGCCGGCAGGATCACTGTGCCGTCGGGAACCGCCCTCATCTGGGCCATCGAAGGCCTCGGGATCATAGCTGTGATGCAAGTGCAATGCGCCGCCGCACAACAGCCAGGGGATCACCGTCAGCGCGATGCCCGCGAAGGAACCGATCGGAATCGTCGATAGTATGGGAGTGTCGGATGCCACGGCGGTCTCAAGAAATGTCTCGAGCCCCCGGCGACCAACTCAATGTGACTGCGCGCGATCGGGGCGACTCCGCTGGCATCCGTGCAAAAAGTAATCGCCGCTACATGCGCAGCGGCAGGACCAATTCGCGGAACGCTCACGGCGGGTTCGGCGCTTTCGTGAAGGAAAATATCATCAAGCGGGACAATGCCGTCGGGCAAATCGGGCCCGAAGGCGCAGACATGACGGATCGAAAACAATTCGACCGCGCTTTGCATGGCAATTTCGAGCGCGCCGATCTTTCCGATGCGTGAGCAGCTCACAATGGCCTTGGCGCCGACCTGCCGAAGCGCCGCATCCTCAAGGCTTCAGATCCTTTTGCCACCATGTTTCCGGCAAATAGCCGAAAAGGGAGGTATGTGAGGGATGCTCGATTCGCGTCCAGCGCGCCACCCATTGTACCGGCGGGAAGTAAAGCGGCACGACGTAAAAGCCAGAGAGCAGGACACGATCGAGGGCGCGCGTCGCGGCAACGAAATCGGTACGGCCTGTGGCGGCAAGCATGGCAGCGATCATTGCGTCGACCGCCTTCGACTTGACCCCCATATAATTGCGGCTGCCCTGTTGCTCGGCGGCCGCCGAGCCCCAGTAGAACAATTGCTCGTTGCCGGGCGAAAGTGATTGTTCCCAGCGATACTCCATCATGTCGAAATCAAAGCTGATACGACGGCGCTCGAACTGGGTCGCATCGACCGTCCGCACCCGTGCCTCGATGCCAGCCCGCTTCAGACTGCGCACGAATGCGAGCGCGAGCCGTTCCTGGTCGCGGGTCGTGGTGAGAATTTCAAACGACAAAGGCCTGCCGGTGCCGACATGAGTTAATTGCGTGCCTTTGAGTTCGTAGCCGGCAGCCTTGAACAGCGCGAACGCGCGGCCGAGGTTGTGACGGTCGCGTCCCGAACCGCCCGTGACCGGTGGCGACCAGGTGCCGTCCATGATGTCGGCGCGCACCGCATCAGGAAATGGCTGCAAGAGTTCACGCTCTCGGTCGTTCGCCGGAACGCCATGCGCCGACAGATCACATCCGTCGAAATAGCTACCCGTGCGCTTGTACAGATCGAAGAAATAATTGTGGTTGATCCACTCGAAATCAAAGAGTTGCAGAATGGCTTCGCGCACCCGCACATCGGAAAAAATTGCTCGTCGTGTGTTGAAGACCAGACCATTCATGCCTTTCGGCAATCCGTATGGCATGTCTTCTTTGACGACTTGGCCCGCGCGTAGCGCCGGGAACTCGTAAGCCATTTGCCAACGGCCGGGATCGGTCTCCACGCGCAAATCGTAGAGACCTTTTTTGAACGCTTCGAAATGCGTGTTGCCGTCGCGGTAGTAGTCGAAGCGGATGCTATCGAAATTCCACAGGCCGCGATTGATCGGCAGATCGCGGCCCCAATAATTCTTGTCGCGTCTGAACGTGACTGAATCGCCGGGCTTCACCGCGCTGACGATGTAGGGCCCGCTGCCGAGCAAGGGTTCGAAACTCGTGTCCTCGAAGGTTGCAGGATTATTGGCATGCTTTGCCAACACCGGCATCAACCCGATGATGAGCGGAAGCTCGCGGTCGTCGGCACCGGTGAGATCGAAACGGACAGTCCGGTCGTCAGTTTGTTCCGCCTTCACGACCTTGACGTAATATGTGCGGAAATTCGGTCTGCCCCTGTCGCGCAGCAATTCCCATGAAAAGATAATGTCGGCGGGCGTCACTGGCTTACCATCCGAAAACCGCGCCGCCGGATTGAGGGTGAAGCTGACAAAGTTGCGGGCAGCGTCAGTCACGACACTTTCGGCCAGAAGCCCGTACAGCGTGAACGGTTCGTCATAGCCGCGTGCGAGCAGGCTCTCGATGACGTAGCCGCGCATATGAGCGGCCGATATGCCTTTGACGATGAACGGGTTGAGGCAGTCGAAGGTCCCAAGAACGCCGTTCACAAGTTGGCCACCTTTGGGCGCGGCCGGGTTCGCGTAGGTTGGATGGGTGAAATTGGAGGCCCATTCCGCTTCGCCATGCATGGCGAGGGCATACGATGCGGCTTCAGCGCGCGCGAAGCGCAGGCCGCCGGTCGCTGCCAGCAGTGTGCCAAGCATCACCGCACGCCGAGACGCCCGCAGCTGCGTCAGCGCGGTGGGAACAAAGTTCAGCGCGGAAGACGGTCGAATGCGATTCGGTCCGATTTTGGTTGATTTTATCATAAGCCCAAGGGGTCCGGCGGCGCGGCATTTTCAGTGCATTCGTGGCTTTATTGCAGGCTCGATTTCGGCTATCAGGCACCCCGAGTGTCACGCTCCCGCCGTATTTCACACGGAGAGAGCCGCCTGAAAGCGCCGTTCGGCAGCCATTGGTCGCGAACGCGAAGAACAAGGATAATCGCAATGGATCATCGGATTGCTTCGACCCGGCCGTTGGGCCGGGCGTTGACCGTGGCCGGGACGTTGGCGGCGCTACTCGTGGCCGCCCCGGCGCTCGCCCAGCAGCAGAAGGCCCCGGCAGCGCCCGCGCAGAAGCAGGCCCCTGCCCAGAAACAGGCACCCGCGGCACAGCCGGCTCAACCAGCGCAGCAAGGTCAGCCTGCGCAACCCGGACAGCAGCAGGCGGGCGGTGAGCAACCACAGCTCATGTATTCGCCGTGGATGAAAGTCTGCGGCAAAGGGCCGGACACACAGAACAAACAGGTCTGCGTCATCACGAAGGATGGCCGACTGGAAAACGGCATGCCGGTCGCGATCGTCCAACTGTTCGAGCCCGAAGGCGGACAAAAGGTGCTGCGGGTGACCGTTCCGCTCGGCATGCAGCTGTCTCACGGTACACGCATGCTGATCGATCAGGGCCAACCCGCGCAGTCGCCATACAGCATCTGCTTCCCGGTCGGCTGCATGGCTGACTATCAAGTGACCGACGACCTGATCGGCAAGATGAAAAAGGGACAGAACATCATTGTGCAGGCGATCAATATGCAGGGCACCCCGATCAGCCTGCCGCTGCCTCTGAATGATTTTGCCAAGGCTTACGATGGCCCCCCGACCGATCCGAAGGTGTTCGAGGAGCAGCAACGCAAGTTGCAGGAAGAGCTACAGAAGAAAGCCGACGAGGCCCGCAAGAAGCTCGAGGGCCAGCAGAGCCAAGCACCTGCGACTCCGGCGCTACCGGCCGCTCCTGCGCCCGCGCAGAAAAAATAAGCTTCCGGTTTTTCTGATCGAAATGCGAAGGCGCGGACCCGAGCCGCGCCTTTTGTATTCGGCTAGTGCAACCCGCTGCGGCGCGGACGATAGCCGCCGATTTCGTCCCGTTCGAAAACCTCGGCCACGTCCGGATGACGCAGCGGCGTACCCGAGGTGTCGGGAAGCAAATTCTGTTCAGACACATAAGCGATGTATTCGGTCTCCGAGTTCTCCGCAAAGAGATGGTAGTAGGGCTGGTCCTTGCGCGGACGGATTTCGGCGGGGATCGCCTGCCACCACTCCTCTGTATTGTTGAACTCCGGATCTATATCAAAAATGACGCCACGGAACAGATAGACCCGGTGTTTCACCACCTGACCGATTTTGAACTTGGCGTTACGCATTTTCTCCATAACAACACTTCCTTCACGTCTCTCACAAAGCGTAACGTGTGGCCATCGCCGGATCTTTGGCTGCGACCAGTTTCGCGAGATCGAGAAGCACCTTGGCCTGCTTCCAGGTGGCGTCGTCCTGCATCTTTCCGTCGATCATCACCGCTCCTGCACCATCTGGCATAGCCTCGACGATTTTCCTGGCAAATGCGACTTCAGTTGGATCGGGTGAGAAAACTTTCTTGGCAATCTCTATTTGCGAGGGGTGCAGCGACCAGGCGCCCAGGCAACCCATGAGGAACGCGTTGCGAAACTGCACCTCGCATGCGGCGGCGTCGGAAAAATCCCCGAACGGTCCATAGAACGGCTTGATGCCGGCCGCGGCGCATGCATCGACCATTTTCGCAATGGTGTAGTGCCAGAGATCCTGCTGGAACGTCGCGCGTAGCTTGTCGCCTTCGGCATCAGCAAGCACTTTGTATTCGGGATGGCCGCCCCCGACGCGGGTAGTCTTCATCGCCCGCGAGGCCGCCAGGTCGGCCGGCCCAAGGCTCATTCCGTGCATTCGCGGGGAGGCCGTCGCGATCTCTTCCACATTGTTGACCCCCTGTGCCGTTTCCAGAATGGCGTGAATGAGAATTTGTTTTTTCAGTCCGTGTCGCCCTTCGAGCTGCGCCAGCAATTGATCGAGATAATGGATATCCCATGGCCCATCGACCTTGGGCAGCATGATCACATCGAGCTTGTTGCCGACGGTGCCGACGATCTCGGTGATGTCGTCAAGTGCCCACGGCGAATTGAGCGCGTTTATACGCGTCCATAGCCCCGTCGATCCGAAATCGACCTTATTCGCCATTTCGATAAAACCTTTGCGCGCGGCTTCCTTCGCGTCGACGGGAATGGCGTCTTCCAGATTGCCGAGCACCACGTCGACTTGCCGCACGAGCTCCGGCACTTTAGCCCGCACCTTCTCGTTGTGAGGCGGAACGAAATGGATCATCCGCTCCAGCCGGACTGGCAACTCTCGCACCGGCGCAGGCGCGCCAACGGCAAGCGGGGCAAAGAACTGTCGTGGCGGCTTCATGAGACCTTCCAAAAGATCGCTCTGCCGTTTAGAGCAATGCAAAGGCCGCGCCAAGTGGGGCGGGACGCGGGGAATTGGCCTCGGAGTCCATCAAGGTGCATTCATGCAGCCGTTGTCGGGTCTTCTTGTTATTGACTTTACAACCTTGCTTCCCGGGCCGCTGGCGACTTTGATGCTCGCCGAAGCCGGCGCGGAGGTGATCAAGATCGAGCAGCCCGGCGGCGAGAATGCTAGGCGCTTTCCGCCAATGATTGATGGCGAAAGCGCAGCCTTTGTCATGCTCAACCGCGGGAAAACGAGCATGGCACTCGACCTCAAGAACGAGGCGGACCGCACGAGGCTGACCGAACTCGTCAAGCGCGCCGATATCCTCGTCGAGCAATTCCGCCCGGGCGTCATGACACGGCTCGGCCTTGGTTATGAAGAAATGCGTGCGCTCAACCAGAAGCTCATTTATTGTTCGATATCCGGCTATGGCCAGAGCGGCCCGCGCGTGCACGAGGCCGGTCACGACATCAACTATATCGGCAACACGGGTCTGTTGGATTTGCAGCCCGGGCCACGCGACCATCCCGTGGTCCCGCCGATGCTTGCAGCCGATATCGCCGGGGGAAGTTTTCCGGCGGTCATCAACATTCTTCTTGCCCTGCGCGCCCGTGATCAAAGCGGGCAGGGATGTCATATCGACATCGCGATGACCGATGCGATGTTCACCTTCACCTGGGCGGCGCTCGCGCTCGGGGTCGCAGCCAACCGTTTTCCGGCACCTGGTGAAATGTGGCTCGTGGGTGGCTCGCCGCGTTATCAAATTTATCCGGCCAAGGATAGAAAATTGATCGCCTGTGGAGCGATTGAACAGAAATTCTGGATTGCATTTACCAAGGCCATTGCCCTGCCGACACTTTTTATTGATGACAGCCGGGATCCGAAGGCAACGCGCGACGCTGTCGCGAAACTCATCGCTGCCAGAACGTCCGAGGAATGGCACCCGATATTTGCGGCGGCGGATTGTTGCACCACAGTGGTGACACCGCTCGAAGAGGCCATGCGCGATCCGCATTTTGTCGAACGCGGGCTGTTTGCGCACAAGGTTGCAACTGCGTCAGGGAAGGATTTCCCGGCGCTGCCCGTGCCGATCAGTCCGGAATTTCGCGAGCCGGCTGGCGTCAAAAAAGCACCCAAGCTCGGCTAGAACGCTTTGCCGCGCATCAATCGCGGTTGAGCCGCGGCGGGCGCCACCCCCTCGCGCATCACCGCTCGGCGCAATGGGCCGATGCGGTCGATCAGGTAAAGGCCCAATCCCCGCGCGCTCTGCGCGGGCAGCAGGTCGCTGAGCAGCGTGCGATTAAGCAGATCGACCGCGAATGTCCGGCTGCCGACATCGGCACGCCGCAAGCGATCGTAGCGCGCAAGAACATCGTCACTCCCAACATCCTGATCGTTTCGATTGGCCAAGATTGCCAATTCGCTGATTGTCGCTGCGTCGCGCAGACCCAGATTGAGGCCTTGGGCGCCGATCGGTGGAATGACATGCGCAGCTTCGCCGACGAGCGCAATGCGTTTGTCTGCGAACCGTCGAGCGGTAGCGACGCGAAGCGGAACGCGACCGCGGCCAGGCTCGACTTCGATCTTCCCGAGAATCGAATACGACGCGCGCTCGATTTCGTTGCTCAGCTCGGTATCATCGAGATCTGCAAGTTCGTCGGCCGCCTCAGGGTCGAGCACCCAAACGAGGCTCGATCGATCGCCTGGCAACGGCACGAACGTGAACGGCCCACTCGGGGTATGAAACTCGGTTGATGTGTTATGGTGCGAACGAGAATGCCGGAGGCATACCGTCAGTGCGACCTGGGGGTAATCGCGCTCGTCCATGCCGATGCCGGCGGCTGCGCGGCAGATGGAACTGCGGCCATCCGCTCCGATCACGAGCGCCGCACGGTACGTTGCCGCGTCCTTCACAGCGACCGCAACCGCTTGTCGCTCCGGAGTGATTGCAAGAACCTCGCCGTCGATCACACGCAGGCCGGAAAGATTGCGAGCTCGCTCCTCCAGTGCATCGATCAAATGACGGTTTTCAATGTTGTAGCCGAACGCGTCCAGTCCGATCTCGCTTGCGTCAAATGTAACTTCCGGCGCGCGCCACAACCGGCCTGTGTCATCGACGATCCGCATGACTTTGAGAGGCGCCGCCTGCGCGGCGCATGACTTCCAGACGCCGAGTGTCTCGAGTGCGGTAATGGAACTGGCGAGCAGGGCAATCGTGCGATTATCCGATTTGGCCGGTCGTTTGCCCACCAGAAGCGTAGAAACCCCGCCTTCGGCGAGCGCGATCGCGGCCGTCAGGCCTGCAGGTCCGCAGCCCACCACCACAGCAGCACATCGATCGTCATAGGCTCCTGCCATCAAGGGGCTCCGTTCCGCGTTAACCGCAGTAGCACGCGCCGGCCCGCTCGGAAACCAAGCCAAAGACTTGGAATACCCCTGCGTCGGCTTATGAGCTATGCACGAGGCTCCATGAGCGAGACCGTCGGCCATGACTTAAGACACTTGCCGCCCGCTACGGCGAGCCTTGGACACGTTTTTGCGCGGCCGAAGGTGCTTGCAGGGCTGTGCGTGATTGTGCTTGCCGGCCTGGGCTGGCTCTACCTTGCGGTCCTCCTTGCCGGCACGGCGGGCGGGCTCGGGTTTGTCGAGGCCTTGTGCGGTCCGCTGCAAGACGGTCTCTCGGGCCTCTACGGTGTGGCGGTCATCTTCTCGATGTGGTGCGCCATGACCCTGGCCATGATGCTGCCGAGCGCCGCACCCATGATTCTGACTTATACCGAAATTGCGGATACCGCCGCCGGTAAGAGGGAACGGATCGTTTCGCCGTTTGTTCTCGCTGCCGGCTATGCGTCTGTGTGGTTCGGCTTTTCAGCCTTCGCAGCGCTGGGGCAGGTCGTTTTGACACAAGCAGCAATGCTCGACCGAAGCATGGCTTCCGCGAACCCGCTTTTGTCCGGCGCAATTTTCGTTTTCGCCGGCATCTATCAATTCTCCGCACTCAAGCATGCATGCCTCACGCGGTGCCGGCACCCGTTCCCGTTTTTCTTCGCGAACTGGGCGACGACGCGCGCCGGCGTATTTAGGCTTGGATTCAAACAGGGTCTCTATTGTCTTGGTTGCTGCTGGGCGCTGATGCTTCTGATGTTCGCAGTCGGCCTGATGAATGTGGTCTGGATGGCCGGGCTCGGCATCATGATGACGGTCGAGAAGATGCTCACGGGCCGGTACTTCACTCATGCGGTTGGTGTAGTGCTTATTGCCATCGGTGCCGGTATCTTTCTTGTGGCATTGACCGGTGGTTGGGTGAGTTGAAAATAAAGCGGGAGTCGTGCGTTGACGGAAAGTTGGAGTTTGAAAGGCGAGTTGGCGCTGTCGTGCAGCTGTACGGTGTTTTGTCCTTGCGTACTGTCGCGCGGCGAGCATCCGCCGACCGAAAGCCGTTGCCAGACTTGGGCCGGCATCCGCATCGACGACGGGCATTTCGACACTGTTGATCTTTCAGGAATCAAGGCAGGCATCATGATGGATCTGCCTGGCATCATGTCACGCGGTAACTGGACGGCCGCGCTGTTCGTCGACGAGAATGCTTCCGTACAAGCAGTGAAGGGCTTGACCCGAATTTTCACCGGCCGCGTCGGCGGTACCACGCATTTGCTGTCGATCCTCGTGGGGCAATTTCTTGGAGTCCACCAGGTGCCCATTACCTATAAGACCCAGGGAGAAACGCGCATCATCCGCATCGAAAAATACGTGGACGGCGCCATCACACCGGTCAGGGGCAAGGAAGCCGGCAAGAATGTAACGATCCGGAACAGTGAATACTGGATCGGTTCTGATATCATTGTCGCCCGTGCCGACAGATCGCGTTTTCGCGGCTTCGGCCGCAACTGGAATCTGGCGGGACGATCGGCTGAGATCGTAAAGCTCGACTGGGGCAACGGTTAAGTGGTGGGATTCGAGTACGTTCGCGCTTTTACGATTCATGTCTTCACCGCGACCGGCGCGGCGTTGGCATTGCTTGCGCTTATCCTTGGCACCGGAGGACATTGGGCCGGAATGTTCCTGTGCCTCGGTCTGGCGCTCATCGTGGATGGCCTCGATGGGCCATTAGCCCGCGCTTTCGAGGTGCAAAAGCTGCTGCCGCGCTGGTCAGGCGACACGCTCGATCTGGTCGTCGACTTCACGACATATGTCTTCGTTCCGGCTTATGCGATTGCCGCAAGTGGACTCTTGCCGCAGCCGTTTGCGATTCCGGCGGGAATTGTCGTGGTCGTGAGCGGTGCTCTTTATTTTGCGGACCGCGAGATGAAGACTGCGGACAACTATTTCCGCGGTTTTCCAGCCGTCTGGAATCTTGCGGCTTTCTATCTGTATCTGCTTGAGCCGCCAGGATGGGCGGCAGCCATCGCGATTGCAGTGATGGCTGGCCTGAGTTTTGCGCCTGTGAAGTTTCTCCATCCTTTGCGTGTTGAGCATTGGCGGATGTTGAATATCGCGATTCTGACTTTGTGGGCGATGCTCGCTTTCGCTGCGGTCGTTCAGGACCTGTCGCCAGGGCCCTACGTTACGGTGCCATTGTCACTCATCGCCGTATATTTTTTGACCGTCGGATTATTGCAAACGCCGTCTGATCGTGTTCGATCCGCCGTCTAAAAATCGGAAGTAGCCTGAGGAGAATTCCATGTCTCGACCAGTCCTGCTGATTGCCGGGGGTAGCCGCGGCATTGGAGCTGCAACGGCAAAGCTGGCGGCAGGACACGGTTACGATGTGGCGGTGAACTACAAGAATAATTCAAACGCCGCGGCTTCTGTCGTTGAAGCGGTCAAGAAAGCCGGAGGCAAGGCGGTCGCCATACAAGGCGACATGGCGCTCGAGAATGACATTGAGCGCGTATTCGATACGGCGAATGACACCTTCGGATCGCTCACTCACTTCGTGCATAGTTCCGGAATTATTGGAGAATGCTCACGATTGGACGAAGTCAGCGCCACGACGATTCGGGAGGTGCTCGGCATCGATACCTTCGGGGCACTGCTGTGCCTGCGCGCGTGTGTGCGCCGCATGTCGACGAAACATGGCGGCAAAGGTGGCGCTGTTGTCATGCTCTCGTCGATGGCGGCACCACTCGGCGGTGCCAACGAATGTGTCTGGTATGCGGCGGCAAAGGCCGGCGTCGACTCGATGGTGATCGGTGTTTCCCGCGAAGTTGCCAAGGAAGGCATCCGCGTCAACGCCGTTACGCCGGGCGTGATCGATACCGATATTCAGCCGCCGGGGCGCATTGAACGCGTCATGCCCATGTTACCGATGGGCCGGGCAGGCCAATGAGGTCGCTGAGGCTATCCTGTTCTTGCTATCCGATGCCGCCTCCTACATTAACGGGGCGAACCTGCGCGTTTCCGGCGGGCGCTAACCCGCCTTGCGCTCCGCGTGCGTCCGCCTATTATCGCGGCGCGAATTCCTTCCCGCATAACAAACACAAGTCTATCCAAGGAGTGAAAAATGGTCGCGGCAGTGCGCGTTCATAAACCCGGCGGTCCCGAAGTCCTGACCTACGAAGATGTTCAGATCGCCGCGCCGGGCCAGGGCCAAATCAAGATCAAGCAGCATGCTTGCGGCGTGAATTTCATCGATGCCTATTTCCGCATGGGCACGTATCCGTCGCCTGTCGGCATGCCGTTCATTGCGGGCAACGAAAGCGCCGGCGAGGTCATTGCCGTTGGGCCCGGGGTCACCGATCTCAAGGTAGGTGACCGTGTCGCTTTTGTCGGACCCTTGGGTGGTTATGCCGCCGAACGGGTGGTGCCGGCGGACCGCGCGGTGAAACTCCCGGACAACATTTCCTACGAGCAGGCCGCAGGCATGATGCTCAAGGGTATGACCGTGCAGTATCTGCTAAACCGAACATACAAAGTCGAAAAAGGCACCGTGTGCCTGATCCACGCTGCCGCGGGCGGTGTCGGCCTGATTGCCTGCCAATGGGCAAACCATCTTGGCGCAACCGTCATCGGCACTGTCGGCTCCAAGGACAAGGCCGAACTGGCCAAGAAGAACGGCTGCCATCACACGATCCTGTATAGAGATGAGGATTTCGTCGCCAGGGTGAAGGACATCACCAGCGGCAAACTCTGCGATGTGGTTTACGATGGCATCGGCAAGACCACTTTTCCGGCATCGCTCGATTGTCTGCGTCCGCTCGGCTACTTCGTCAGTTTCGGCAGCGCATCCGGCCAGATCGACGCCTTCAACATCAATATCCTGCAAACGAAAGGTTCACTTTTCGCGACGCGACCGACGCTCAACCACTATGTCGCCAAACGCGACGATCTGATCGCGACCGCTGCCGACTTGTTCAAGGTCGTTGGTTCGGGGGCGGTGAAGATCCCGATCAACCAGAAATATCCGCTCAAGGATGCTGCGAAGGCGCACAAAGATATGGAAGGGCGCGACACCACGGGTTCGTCCATCCTGGTGCCATAGAAAGTTGCTGCATGATGTTGCGCGCGGTGGCGATGACAATCTTCGCCACCGTTGCGCCGACTGCACAGGCTGGCAACATATCCGACACGGACGTGTTGGTGATCGTGCATAAACACTGCACGACTTGCCATGCGGCAAAGCCCACGCATGAAAGCTTTCGCGAGCCACCAAAGAATATAATTCTGGAATCTGTCGCCGACCTCAAGAAACATGCTGCGGTCGTCTATGGACAGACGGTGCAGGGCAGGGCGATGCCACTTGGCAATCAGACCGAGATGGGCGACGCGGAGCGCGCGACGCTGGGCCAATGGCTGAAGGAGCTGCATTGACCGCCAGCGTGAAACCATTCGGTGCTTTTGCCACTTTCGCGATCGGAGCGTTCGCGCTTCTTGCGGGTCAGCTTTCCGGAATCATCGCGCTGAGTGGGTGGTACGTCCTCAAATTAGGCGAGGTGGCGACGCTGGCGCAGGACGGCCGCGCCCTTGTCTTGTTCATTTTTGTGTCGGCAACCATCCAAGTTATCTTGCTCTTTTTGGCGGCCCGCTCGAGAGGAAACGCAGCGGAATATCTCGGCTACAGGCTGCCGCGCCGCGGTGAAGTCGTCATTGGCATTGTCGCTTTGGCTGCCCTGATCATCGTAGGCGATACCGTGAGCTGGCTCGCCGGGCGCAACATTGTCGACCGGTTCCAAAGCGACATCTACCAGGCGGCCATAACTGCCAATTTGCTGCCCATACTGCTGGTCGCCATTACGATTTTCATTCCGATCGGCGAGGAAACGCTATTTCGCGGTTTCCTCTTTCAAGGCTGGCTGAGAGCACCGCAGCATGCATGGCCGGTTATCGTTTTCACAGCCGGATTGTTCGCGATCGTCCACGTTCAATATGACTGGTTCCTTATCGCCCAGGTCTTCGCGTTCGGCGTGCTGTTTGGCTGGATCCGCTGGGCGAGCGGATCGACCATCCTGACTATGGTGATGCACGCATTGGTCAATCTGGAAGGCATGGTCGAAACCATGCTGACGTTTAGCGGCTAACAGCGCCTTAAAGCAGGTCGGCAATGCGGGCTATCGCCGGATGATGACTGATGCCGGCGGGCAGGCGGGGAAGCCCGACGACCTCTACGCCATTGGAAAATCGTTCGATGCTGGCCACGGTATCGGCCAGCGCCACGGCCTCGCGTTCGCTTTCGCTCACGACGATGGCGGCGATCGTCAATTTGCGCTGCGCCAGTACGTCGAGCGCAGTGAGCGTATGGCTGATGGTCCCTAGATAACCGCCGACCACTAGCAACAGCGGAATATCGAGCGCCGTCATCCAGTCGAGCACGGTGCGTCGTCCGTTGAGCGGGACCATGATTCCACCGACGCCTTCTATGAATAATGGTCCCTTTGCGCCCTTGACGGCTGCACGACTGAATTCGACCACTTTGTCGAAGTCGATGCTGCGCCCTTCGCGGGCGGCGGCAAGATCAGGAGCGAGCGGGGCACGAAAGCGCCATGGGGCGATGCGTTCGACCTCTTCTGCGGACGTCTGCCGTCCGAGAGCCGCAAGCAAGACCGCGGGATCGCTGGTTTCGACGACCGAGGAATCGTATCCGCTCACGATCGGCTTCAACGCGGTAACGGGCTGGTTGGACTCACGCATATAGCGAATGAGCGCGGCAGTCACGAAAGTCTTGCCGATATCGGTACCGGTCGAGGTGACGAAATAAGCGGCCACGATTTATGCCAGTATCTCTTCTCGCACAATGTCCGCCAAGCGTTCGATCTGATCGTCCGGATGCTGCGCGGTGAAGGTCAGCCGCAGGCGTGCCGTGCCCGGTTTTACCGTCGGTGGACGAATTGCGACTGCAAGAAATCCTTCTTCTTCCAGCAAACGGGACTTGGCAAGCGCCGTTTCTGCTTCGCCGACCACGATCGGTACGATCGAACTTTGCGCGTCCGGAAGCCCTGCACGTTTCGTAAATGCTTTTGCCTTTCGGAGTGGTTGTGCGGCGTAGGCCGATTCTCGCTCGATCAGGTCGAGCGCGGCAATCGAGGCTCCCACGCAAGCAGGCGGCAAGCCGGTCGAATAAATCAGGGTCCGCGCGCGGTTGCGCATCAATTCGATCACCGGGCCCGATGCACAGAGATAGCCGCCATATGAGCCGATGGCTTTGGAGAGGGTGCCCATCTGCAGTGGGACAGGAATGTGCGAATTTCCGACGAAGCTCGAGCCGCGGCCGCCGCCGACCACACCCAGACCGTGTGCATCGTCCGACATGAGCCACGCGTCATAGTTCTCTGCGAGCGCAAGCAGGTCGGCCAGCGGCGCAAGATCTCCGTCCATGGAGAATACGCCATCCGTTACGATGATTGCGTGATCGTGACTGCCGCGATGGGCCGAAAGAAGCTCACGCGCGTGCTCGACATCGTTGTGCCGGAACGTCATGACGGTGCCACGGGACAATTGCGCTCCGGCATAGATGCAGGCATGCGACAGTTCGTCGAGTAGGACGAGGCCATCACGTCCTATCAGCACAGGGATAATTCCCGTATTGGCGAGATACCCGGACCCGAAAACGCACGCCGCTTCCGTCTGTTTAAATTGCGCGAGGCGGGCTTCCAACTTGGCATAGAGCGGATGATTTCCCGTCACCAGCCGCGACGCGCCGGAGCCGGCTCCGTATTCCTCCATAGCTGCGATCGCTGCCTGCTTGATGGCCGCATGCTGGGTCAGGTTCAGATAGTCGTTACACGAAAATGAAAGCAACTGACGCCCGTTTCGCTCGATCCAGATGCCGCCTTCGCGCACGGTCTCGTTCAGCGCTCTGTATAGATGCCGGCCCTTGAGCTCGTCGAGCTTGTCTTGCGCAAAGGCGTCGAGTGAGTGCATCAAGTGACCTTGTCAGGTTCCGCTCAGATGCTTAGCACGAACGGAACGGGGAAACGTCAAATGGCGCGCCAGACCAACAAAAACAGCCTCATGCCGGGTTGGTATGTCGACGGCTTCGAGCACGTCTGGTTGCCCTATGCCCAGATGAAAACGGCGCCGGCGCCACTGCCGGTCGCGCGCACCCGCGGCTCCCGGATTGTGCTCACCAATGGGCGCGAATTGATTGATGGTGTCGCCAGCTGGTGGACCGCCTGTCACGGCTATAACCATCCGCACATAAGGCATGCCGTGGAAGTGCAACTCGCCTCAATGCCTCATGTGATGCTTGGTGGGCTCGCGCACGAACAAGCCTTCCGGCTTGCAAGCCGTCTCACGAGCTTGTTGCCCGGGGAGCTGAACCGCGTGTTCTTTTCGGACTCCGGCTCCGTTGCGGTCGAGGTCGCGATGAAGATGGCGATCCAGTACTGGATCAATCGCGGGGTCTCCGGGAAGTCGCGGTTCGTCGCGTTCAAGGCCGGGTACCATGGCGATACGACCGGCGCCATGGCGATCAGCGATCCCGACGCGAGTATGCACGCGGTATTCACTGGCCTTCTTCAGAAATATCATGTGGTCGATATTCCCGAAGATGATGCGATGACGGCAGCGCTTGAAAAGTTGCTAGCGGAACGCAGCGAGACAATTGCTGGGATCGTCATAGAGCCGTTGGTCCAGGGGGCTGGCGGCATGAATTTTCACGACGCGAGCGTGCTCAAACGCCTCCGTGCACTTGCCGACCAGCACCATGCGCTGTTGATCTTTGACGAAATCTTCACGGGGTTCGGCCGCACAGGAAGCATGTTTGCGTGTGAACAAGCCGAAATCGCGCCGGACATAATCGCACTTTCAAAGGCCCTGACAGGCGGCACGCTTCCTCTTGCTGCGACAATTGCGACACGCAAGGTCTTCGATGCGTTCTGGTCAGACGATCCGAAGATGGCCTTGATGCATGGGCCCACATATACGGGAAACGCACTCGCATGCGCTGCCGCGAACGCCTCACTCGATCTTTTCGAAACGGAACCGCGGCTGCGGCAGGTCGCCGACATATCGACCGCCTTGCAGCGGGACCTTGCGCACTGCCGTGACATGCCGAATGTGAAAGACGTCCGCGTGAAGGGCGCTATCGGCGTTGTCGAACTCGAACGCATCGGGGATCTCGATGGCCTGCGCGCTCACTTTGTCGAACACGGAGTCTTCATTCGGCCAATCGGAAATATCATCTATCTGACGCCGGCTTTTACGATCGCCTCCGATGAGTTAAAAACTCTGACCGATGCGATCGTCAAAACCGTGCGCCAAATCAATCGCTGAAAGAACTCAGAACCCGACCGCCGTGCCATGGAGGTCGTATTCGTCAGCACGGTCGATTTTCACCGTTGTAAGTTCGCCGACCCTTAGCGGACGACGAACCGCCACGTAAACCGCGCCATCGATTTCGGGCGCGTCGGCCATGGAACGGCCTTTCGCCACGGTCGGACCGACTTCGTCGATGATGACCTTTTGCCGCGAGCCGACCTTGCGTTTCAGTCGGCGGGTCGAAATCATCTGTTGCGCGTTCATGAATCGGTGCCAACGCTGTTCTTTGACGTCGTCAGGTACCGGCGTCCCCATATCATTGGCGGCAGCACCCTTGACCGGTTCATATTTAAAACAGCCGACCCGATCGAGTGAGGCTTCATCGAGCCATTGGAGCAAAATTTCGAAATCTGCACCCGTTTCGCCGGGAAACCCGACGATGAAGGTCGACCGCAAGGTGAGGTCCGGACACGCCTCCCGCCAGCGCGCAATTCGCTCCAGTGTTTTTTCCTGCGCAGCCGGACGCCGCATGCGTTTGAGGACGTCGGGCGAAGCATGCTGGAATGGGATATCGAGATACGGTAGCACTTTTTGTTCGGCCATCAACGGGATGACCTCGTCCACATGCGGATAGGGGTAGACGTACTGCAGCCGCACCCAGACACCCAGTTCACCCAAAGCGCTCGCAAGATCGATGAATTTCGCGCGTACGTCGCGATCGCGCCATTTGCTGGCCGCGTATTTAAGATCAACGCCGTATGCTGACGTATCCTGGGAAATGACCAGCAACTCTTTCACGCCGGCTGCAACGAGCTTTTCGGCCTCGCGCAGCACATCGGCCGCTTGTCGCGAAACGAGGTCTCCGCGCAGACGAGGGATTATGCAGAACGAGCAGCGGTTTTTGCAGCCTTCGGAAATCTTCAGATAGGCGTAGTGGCGCGGGGTGAGCTTGATGCCTTCCGGCGGCACCAGATCAAGAAACGGATCATGTTTCGGCGGCAGCGCCTTGTGGACGGCGGCGACCACCGTCTCGTATTGCTGCGGCCCGGTGATCGCCAGAACGTCCGGGTAGGCGGACGAGATGCTTTCCGGCTCTGCGCCCATGCAGCCGGTGACGATAACCTTGCCGTTTTCCTTCAGCGCATTGCCGATGGCTGCAAGCGATTCCGCCTTGGCACTGTCGAGGAACCCGCACGTGTTGACGATGACCAGGTCGGAGCCCTGGTGCTGGCGCGAAAGCTCGTAGCCCTCCGCGCGCAGGCGCGTGACAATCCGCTCGCTATCCACCAGCGCCTTTGGGCAGCCAAGCGAGACAAAGCTGATCTTTGGAGCGGCGCCATCCGCCTTCACGTCAGGGTCATTCATGGGGAGGGGCTAGCCGCGATTGGAGGCAAGATCAAGCAACGGTTTTGCCAGCAGGTCCTATCGATTCCGCAATGTGTCTGCTTCCGCGTAAAACTTCCCAGGCCTTTTCGGGCTCTGACACGGGAGGTTCCACAGGTCGTCGAATAGATCGTTGGCGAAACCATGTCGCCGGCGTATCCTGCGCAGCGCAAGCGGATGCGAACATGACACTCTCGCGGATATTCCTAGGTCTCTTTTTCCTCGACATTTTGATAGCCGCGGTCCCGGCCACGGCCCTCGAAGGAAAGGCGCCAGTCTGGCGTTACAATGCGCATAGTTCAGAGCTGCCATTCCCGCGCAGCAAGCGGGCCGAATCGGTATGGGCTTCCGGCGCATGCTGGACTGATTGCGGCTCATATTGCACCTGGGGGCTGGCTGGTTGCCTTAGGGAAGATTCCCAAGGCCGATGTCTAAAATTCACTGACAAATGCGATCGCTATTGCCAACGCCAGTGTCGCACGAGAGGCGGCCCACTCCTCTCTGTAGAGTTTCCCTGGGAATAGGCACTTCTGCCGGTATTCGATTTAGTTCGGCCATTGCGCGGCATGCCGATGGGTGAATGATCGATGCCGATGGCAACGGCACCAAGGCGCGTGCCGGACCGGAGGCATGGGTATTGTTTATGGTGGCGGAGAAGAATTCATGAAGTTTCAGACAGTCTGCGCCGTCGCCGTTTTGGCGTTTGCGACCGCCGCTGGCGTTCAGGCAGCGGATTATCCGGAACGCAACATCACGGTCGTCGTGCCCTTTCC
>Ga0307296_10000539_pt1 | contig 18132 bp, 17 predicted proteins | sample ER_DNA_153_FD_194467 | JGI IMG/M metagenome (GOLD analysis project Ga0307296, IMG submission 194467) | Bulk soil microbial communities from the East River watershed near Crested Butte, Colorado, United States - ER_DNA_153 | ecosystem: Environmental > Terrestrial > Soil > Floodplain | place... | reverse complement strand
TTGGCGCGCCGCGACAGCGTGAACGAAGGGAGATTGGGCGGCCGCATGGCCACTGGGCGACTCCTCGGATCGTGATCCCGTTGCCCAGCGCATGGACGTGCGGGACGTGCTTGACCGCTGGTGGCCCGGCGACGCCCAGGAGCTCCGCCGATTCACCCGCACCCTCAACGTACCGACTCCAGCGCGGGTTCCGCCCGAGCGGCCAGCGGCCACGCCTGCGACATCATTTCGGGCCCGAAATCACGCTCGGGGTCAGCACTCCAAGTGACCGACCGGCGCCCAATTCCAGCGCACGCCCTAGCAGTGTGGGACCGCTTGCCCCTTCTGCAGAGCTCCCAGATCTTGCACAGCTTGGTGCAGATTGCTGACCTTCACGACGGACAGACCCCTCGGTATCGCACCGGAGACGTCTTTGCAGTTGTCCGATGGGGCCAGGAAGATCGTCGCGCCCGCCCGGCGGGCCGCAATCATCTTCAGCTGGATGCCGCCGATTGGCGCGACCGTGCCATCCGAGCGGATCTCGCCCGTGCCGGCGATGAAGCGGCCGCTGGTGAGGTTGGCGGGGCCGACCTTGTCGATGATTCCTAACGCGAACATGAGCCCGGCTGACGGCCCGCCGATCTGGTTGGCCAGGCCGAGATCGACCTCGAACGGCGCGAAGCATCCGGGCGATACGGTGATGCCGATCCGCGCACCGGTACCGCTGTCCTGCGGTTTGCTGAGCTGAATGCTGAAGGTCTTGCGGACGCCGGCCCGCGAGACCACCACTGTGACGGTCTGCCCAGGGTGCTTGGTCGCGAGCAGCTTGGCCAACGCGTCCTGGTCTGCGATTGGCTGACCGTCGACGGAGATGATCTCGTCGAACGGTTTGAGTATCCCCTGAGCGCCGGATTTGTCGAGAATGCCGACGACGCCGAGTCCCCGCGGGTACCCCAATTCACAGAATGCCGCGGCGGTCGCGGAGCTCTGCGAGTCGACGAATTGCTGAGCGTCGCGTTGGTTGACCTGCTCCTCGGTCTGGCCCGGTGGGAAGTACGCCGATCGCGGGACGACCACGCGGTCACTCTGGAGCCAGCCAACCAGGGCGTCTACTGCGGTGACCCGGTCCGGCGTGATGCCCACCGTCGTCAAGTTGAGGTGTCCGCTGGTCGGATTCGAGGAACGTCCCTTGATCACGATGATCTGCCGCCCGTGATCGTCCGTGCCGAGCGTATTGAGTGTCGGCCCCGGACCGAGGATCACATAGGGCACTGGCATGAAGAGCGCCACGAAGAACAGCACGAGAAACAACACGCCGGCAACGACCAGGGCCCGGACGCGTCGACTCACCGGAGCACCATATATCGGCGATTTCTGCGCTTCCTGAGCGTCGAGGAGCTCCCGATCGACGTTCGCCATCGGCGCAACGGCGAATGCTGCTTCGCGGCACGATGGTCGGCGCCTGTTCGTCACCACTACCGTGACAGGTATGGGTGGCGGCAACCTTCCTTTCGGCTTCAGCTCGCACGATCGCGAGCCAGAGCGTCCTGAAGACGTGACCGGCAAGATCCCGTTGTTTGCCGAGTTGCAAAAGCTTCTGTCGTGGTCTGGCGGCCCGGTCAACTGGGATCTGGCCCGGCAGATGGCGATCTCCGCGATCGCTGGCGACTACCGTCCGGTGAGCGCGGCAGAAACGGCCGCTGCACGCGACGCGATACGACTCGCCGACCTCTGGTTGGATGCGGTGACCGATCTGCCGAGCGGGGTGCGCTCGGCGGAGGCCTGGAGCCGGGTCGAGTGGATCGAGAAGACGCTGCCGGTCTGGGCTGCGCTGTGCGATCCGGTCGCGGCTCGCGTGGTGAGCGCCATGACCTCGGCCCTTCCGCAGGAGGCAGTGGCCCAGGCCGGCCCCCTCGGCAACGTGATGCACCAGTTCGGTGGCCTGATGTTCGGTGCGCAGGTCGGGCAAGGCATCGCGGGAATGGCTCGCGAGGTCGTGGGCAGTAGCGACATCGGGCTGCCGCTCGGCCCGCCGGGCACGGCCGCACTGCTTCCGCAGAATGTCGCGACCTTCGGCGACGGCCTGGCCCAACCGGCTGACGAGGTGCGCCTCTATCTCGCGTTGCGGGAAGCGGCCTACCAGCGGCTGTTCGGCCACGTGCCGTGGCTGCGACAGCGACTACTCGGCGCGGTGGACAGTTACGCCCGAGGGATCAAGGTCGACCCATCGGCAATCGAGCGGGCAGTCGGCGAGATCGACCCGACGAATCCGGAGAGCATGCAGAACCTGCTGTCCGGTGGCCTGTTCCAGCCGGAAGAGACGCCCGAGCAGCAAGCGGCCCTACGGCGCCTGGAGACGCTCCTCGCACTCGTCGAAGGCTGGGTCGACACCGTCGTCGGCGCCGCCGCCAGCGAGCGGATGCCCGGCGCGCCCGCCTTGCGGGAAGCAATACGGCGCCGCCGGGCTACGGGTGGTCCGGCCGAGCAGACGTTCTCGACGCTGGTCGGCTTGGAACTGCGTCCCCGGCGGCTGCGTGAGGCTGCGGCGCTCTGGTGGGCCGTCACCGAGAAGCATGGAGCCAGCGCCCGGGATGGCATCTGGGGCCATCCGGACCTGCTCCCGAGCGCCGACGATCTCGACGACCCGTTGGGGTTCGCCGACACGGTGGGGGCCGATCCGCTGGCCGAACTCGGCGCCGCGCCCACGGATCCGTCCTTGCCGCCGGCAGCGGACACCCCGCGCAACTCCGGCGAGGACGAGCCCGAGCAGGGAACCCCACCCGGCTAGGGCGGCTACAGCTCCCCGGTGCTGGCCGCAACGAGGTAGTCGACGTCATCACCCAGGTCCTGCCGGAACGGCAGCGCCGCGCCAGCGGACAATCCGTCGAGGTAACCGCGGGCTCGCTCGGCCCGCGGATAGCGCGCCACGAGTGACCAGAAGGCTGCGTCGTGACCGGATATGCGCAAGTGGGCGAGCTCATGGACGAGGACGTAATCGAGCACCCAGCTAGGCACGGAGCGCAGTCGCTCCGATACCCGGATCGAGCCTTCCTCTGGCGTGCATGAGGCCCATCGAGTCCGCATGCTCGCCACCCACCGCACACTGGCCGGAGCCGCCCGACCGTCGAGGAAGCGGTCAGACAGCGCGCGGCATCGCGCCTCGAGCGCGGCGTCACTCCGACGGGCGCCCCGCCTACCGCCGACGGCCTCGGAGGAGGTGAGCCGGCCGACCATCTCCGCCACCCATCGAGCCTCCTGCGCTCGGCTGAACCGGGCCGGGATGAGCACCACAATGCGATCGCCGTCGCGATATGCCGATACGGTTCGTCGTCGGCGGCTGCTGCGACGGACATCGACGGCCGGGTCGCCCGCCGGCCTGGGCACGGCATTCGCATCAGGCACCCACTCACGCTAACGGTGTCCGCGGACACCGCCCGCACGACCTGCCGGGGCTGCCGATAGCCATCTCCACAAGGCCAGGCCGGGTTATACGCACCCTGTCCACAGTCTGGTCCACAGATGTGGACATCGACTTGAGGGTGACGCGCTGCGAGATTTTGCTTACGTTAGGCAAACAAACGGTCCGACCCTGTGGACAACCAGATCGATCAGCCGCTGAATCTGCCACGGTGTCGGCGTGAGGTCGGGCTTCGCACCGTTAGCTGGATACGTGCTGAACCCGGCTACCCGCGTGCTGTGGCGCTCGCCGTCGTGCATCCAGCTGGAACTCGGTCGGCGTGCGGTCATGCTCGAGGGGATCGACGCGAACGCAATCCGCGCGCTCACCGGCCAGGCAGCGGACGGCGGGCCAGCCTCGACGTCCGCCGCGAAACCCTTCGAGTCGGCTGTCGGCCCGCTGGCCGCAGCGGGCTTCCTCATCCGTCCGAAGCCCGAGGTGCCGTCGATCGCAGTACCGCGCCTCGCTGCCGACCTGGCTGCATTGCGGGTCCGGCACGGGCACCAGGCCGAGCAGATCCTCGCTGTTCGCCGGACGTCCTTCGTCGTGCTCCGCGGTACCGGCCGGACGCTGACGGTAGTCGGTGCGCTCCTCGCCGCGGCCGGTGTCGGACATGTCGCCGTGCACGCCGAGGGCGATGCGGTACTGGAGCATGCCGCGCCGGGCGGTCTGTTGCCTGACGACGAGGGATTTCGGTACGCCGCCGCAGCAGCAGGAGCAATTCGCCGAGCCGCTCCGGAATGCGACACGAGACCGGTGGCGGACGGTCGCGGGCCCGATCTAGTCGTGCTGTGCGCCGATCAACCGCTCGACGCCGACATCCGAGACAGCTTGCACGCCCGCGGGGTGCCGCACCTCGCGGTGGCCGGCGGCGCCGACAGCGGCATCGTCGGCCCACTTGTCCGTCCTGGTCGGACCAGCTGCCTGCGGTGTGCGGACCTGCACCGTGGCGACCGGGACGGCGCGTGGCCGGCCTTCGCGGTCCAGTTGGCGCAGCGGCCGCGGCATCCTGCTCCCGACGACGTCATCCTCGCGACCGTCCTCGGCGGGCTCGCGGCGGCGCAAGCGCTGGCCCACCTGGACGGCGAGAATCCGGCCACCCTCGACGGCACGCTCGAGGTGCATCCACCTCATTGGATGGTGCGTCGACGCGGCTGGGCGCCCCATCCGGCCTGTCGCTGCGGCAGCGGAGTGGCTTCGCTGGAACCGCCCGGCACAATGACCACATGAGCACCGTTAAGGTGCCTCAGCGTGCGTGCGAGGTCGCGGCGACGACGCGGAGCGGTCTTGTGGGGTGACAGATGCCAGGCGAACCACGGTATGGGGCGTGTTTCGTGAGCACCGCGCTGTTATCGGGTAGTCGATGCCCGGCCACGAACCCCAAGCGCGGGCTGATCACGTGACCGATATCCCGCAACGACGCGTGGCGCGGACGGCGAGGCTGGCATCGCTACCGCTGGGTGTCGCCGGCCGAGCAACGATGGGACTGGGTAAGCGACTGGCCGGGCACTCGGCCGAGGCGGTCGCGGCCGAACTGCAACAGAAGACGGCCGAGCAGCTGTTCGCTGTGCTCGGCGAGCTCAAGGGCGGCGCGATGAAGTTCGGGCAGGCGCTGTCGGTCTTCGAAGCGGCGGTGCCTGAGGACCACGCCGCGCCCTACCGAGAAGCGTTGACTCGGTTGCAAGAGGCGGCACCGCCCATGAGCGCCGATGTCATGCATCGGGTGCTGGCCGAGCAATTCGGTCGTAACTGGCCAAGTAGATTCCAGGACTTCGACGACGAGCCGGCGGCGGCCGCCAGCATTGGTCAGGTTCATCGGGCGGTGTGGGCGGACGGCCGGCGGGTGGCCGTGAAGATTCAGTATCCGGGGGCGGGGCCGGCGGTGATTGCCGACTTCACGCAGCTGGCTCGGGTCGGCCGGCTGTTCGCGCGGCTATCCCCCGGGATAGACGTCAAGCCGCTGCTCGCCGAACTGCGCGAACGGATCATGGAGGAGCTGGACTACACGCTGGAGGCTGACGCGCAGCGCGGGTTCGCCGCCGCATATGACGACGACGAGGAAATCGCTATCCCGCGCGTCGTCGCGAGCGCGCCGAAGGTGATCGTCAGCGAATGGATCGACGGGACACCGCTGTCGCAGATCATCGCCCACGGCCGTATAGCTGCCCGGAATCGGGCCGGATATCTGCTGGCGTTACTGCACTACTCCGCTCCGGAGCGGGCCAAGATGCTGCACGCCGACCCGCACCCCGGCAACTTCCGCATCCTGTCTGACGGACGGCTCGGCGTCGTCGACTTCGGAGCCGTCGCCCGTTTGCCGGACGGCTCGCCTGAGCCGCTTGGGCTCATGACCCGGCTGGCCCTGGAGGGCCGGACGGGCGAGCTGATGACATCGATGCGTAACTACGGCTTCATCCGGCCGGGAATCGAGGTCGACCCGCAACGGGTGCTGGACTACCTTCGGCCGATCCTGGACCCGCTGGCCGTCGACGAATTCACCTTCACCCGGGAATGGATGCGCGCCCAAGCGGCCCGCATGGGCGATCCGCGCAGCGAGGAAGCGCGGGTGGGTCGGATGTTCAACCTGCCGCCGTCCTACCTGCTCATACACCGAGTGACGCTCGGATCACTTGCCGTGTTGTGCCAGCTCGGCGCGACCGCTCCCTTCCGGGCGCTGGCTGAGCAGTGGCAGCCGGGCTTCGCGGAGCCGGTCGGCTGATCGAGCCCGGCTCGAGCCATGCGCGGCCGGGGTGGGTGATCTTGGCTAGCCGTCACTCCCACCATTCCGCGTCGAGCTTGGCCTCGATGGACCTCACATAACGGCGCGTGCAGGCAGCACAGATCCACTTGATGTATTGCCCGTCCGCGCCCTCCACGAGATCGGCGCACCAGCCGAGCGGTGGGTCTCCGTCGACCTTCCCGTCGGCGACGCGCCCGCACATTGCGCAGACGGCAGCCATCCTCCATGCGTAGCGCGGCCACCGGAGGAAGTCCAGCAACCGCGGAGTCCTGCGCCGGAGGCGACGTTGTCCTCCGGCGCAGGACGGGCCGTTCAGTGCGCGATGTCGCCGGCAATCGACGCCGCCGACTCGGCGGCGCGTTCGTAGCGAGCGTGCGCCATTCGCGCCATCCTCTCGCGGCGGCGCCAACGGCGTGCCGAGGAAGCCTGGCGGACCATTCGCGAGTGTTCGGCGCTCCGTTGCGCCTCACGCATTCGCTCGCGAGCGAATGCTTCGTTCATGCTGATCATGTCAATGCTCCTGAAGTCGTCGTGTGTTGTGCTCGGTGCGGCGGTCATGCCGTCACCGGGCCGAGGTCCTTGCAGACGTCGTTCATGCGGCAATCTCTCGATCGGTCTTGCGCGGACGTCCCCGGGGACGCTTGCGCGCGATGATCTCGCCGCGTTCGAAAATCTGGCCGCCCCAGACGCCCCACGGTTCGCGCCGCTGGATGGCGCCGCGAAGGCAGGCGACCCGGACGGGGCATTCTGCGCAGTACCGCTTGGCTTGTTCGAGTTCGCCGGGCGTCTCGGCAAACCACAGATCCGGATCCTGCACCCGGCAGGGCAGATCGTCCGGACTCAGGCGCGAGATCGGATCGAGCGTCCCGAGCGCAATGTTCTGCTCGCCCGGATCACTCCGTTCGGTCGTGTAGCAAGTCAGCACGTCGGGTCACCTCCTTCGACTGATCGGGTATCGGGTCGACGGTTGACGGTGGAAACGTTGAGGCCGCGGATCCCTTGTTGGGAGCCGCGGCCTCGAGAAGAGCCGGGATGCTGATCGGTGATCAGCGGAGTACCACTTCTCGAGGCGGACTTTCCTGGTTGAGGGCAAACCGGTCCGTACGGCCCTGGATCGGCATTGGCACCACGTACCCAGCCAGCGGCCAGACCTGCGGCGTGACCCCGCCACCAGGGACGGCAGACGGCGACAACGCACGATCAAACCCGGCGTTCTTGGGGCGCGCGGCGGCCACCGTACCGATGCTGGCGATCATCATCTGCGGCCACCTCCCTCTGCGTCCAGGCTTGCGCAACATGCGCAGCGTTCTCCGTCTTTGCCAAGCTAACTGCCTAAGGGGGTGCGAGGCAATCGGATTAATTCCCTAGTTCAGGGGTTCGCGATTGGCAGAATCAGCCTGTATCAATCACTAGGTTGACCGCTTCCGGATCCGCACCAGAGAGCACCGCGAGCAACGGCTCACCGTACCGGTCCAATTTGGACGGCCCAATGCCGGAAACGCGCGCCAATTCAGGCCGATCCGACGGTCGGGAATCCGAAATGGCCACCAGCGTCGCATCCGAGAAGACCACATACGCGGGCACGCTCAACGCCTCGGCCTGTCGCTTGCGCCAGGCGCGCAGACGTCCGAACAACTCCGCGTCGTCCGCCTGCGGCCGAGATTTCCGTTTGGCGGAGGGGGTGTTTGCGAATGCAACCGGGCGAAGACCGTCGAGGAAACGGCTCGGCCGCCGGCTGCGACGTTGCCCCGGGCTGCGCGCCAACGCCCACGACAACCCCAGCCGCTCGCGGGCTCGGGTCATGCCGACGTAGAGCAACCGGCGCTCCTCGGCGACCTGGTCCGCGGTACCGGCGCGCTGAATCGGGACGGTGCCGTCGGTGAGTCCGACAAGGAACACCACCGCCCATTCCAGACCTTTCGCGGCGTGCAGCGACGCGAGGGTGACACCCTGCACCGTCGGAGCGTGTTGCGCGGTCGCGCGCTGATCGAGTTCGGCCACCAATTCAGGAAGGTGCACCTGAGCATCCAGCGCCACCAGGTCGTCGGCCAAGCTCACGAGCGCCGCCAGGGATTCCCACCGTTCCCGGCCCGCGCCGCCGGGTGGTGGATCGTCTGGATGCCAGCCCAGGCTCGCCAGGACACCACGCACGGCCTCGGGCAGCGTCGCCTCGTCGGCCTCCGCTCGCGCCGCACCCCGCAGCAGCAACCGCGCCTCGCGGATTTCGGGCCGGTCGAAGAATCGCTCGCCGCCGCGTAGGACATATGGCACCCGGGCCTCGGCCAACGCCTGCTCATAGACCTCTGACTGGGCATTCACCCGGAACAACACCGCAACCTCGGACGCCGGCGTTCCAGCGTCGATCAATGCGCGGCAGCGCGCTGCGACGTCAGCGGCCTCAGCCGGCTCGTCATCGAACTCGGCAAATGTTGGCGGCGGGCCGTTCGGGCGCTGGCCCACCAATCGCAGCCGCGGTCCGCCACCACTGCCCCCGCCCGTGGCGACGAGCCGGTTGGCCAGTTCCACCACCTGAGGCGTGGACCGGTAGTCCCGGTGCAACCGCACGACGACAGCTTCGGGGAAGCGGCGGGTAAAGGACAGCAGGTGCTCTGGTGTCGCCCCGGCAAACGAGTAGATCGTCTGGTTGGCATCACCGACGACGCATATGTCGTCCCGCCCGCCCAGCCAGGCGTCGAGCAACCGCTGTTGCAGGGGCGAGACGTCCTGATACTCGTCGACGACGAAATGCCGGTACCGAGATCGGATCTCTTCGGCGACGTCCGCGTACTCCTCGATCGCGCCGGCCATGACGAGCAGGAGGTCAGCGAAGTCGAGCTGGCCGACCCGGCGCTTGGCCGCCTCGTACTCGGCGTAGACGGTGGCAACTGTCGCTGCACTCGTCGGCGGCTCACGGCCAGCTGACGTAGCCCGGGCCGGGTAGTCCTCAGGTCCGACGAGAACCGCCTTGGCCCACTCGATCTCCGCGGCGAGATCCCGCAGCTCCGTGCGGTCCGCTCGAAGCCGTACCCGCGACGCGGCCGCGCTAACCAGCCGTAGCGGGTTGTCGACGACCTCGGGCATCGCCCCACCGAGCACGCGGGGCGCAAAGTACGTAAGCTGCCGCAGCGCTGCGGCGTGGAAGGTGCGAGCCTGCACGCCGTCAGCGCCGAGCCCGCGCAACCGGCTGCGAAGTTCCCCCGCGGCCCGCGCCGTGAACGTGACCGCGAGCAGCTGACCCGGCGGGACGGCCCCGGAACGCACGGCGTATGCGATGCGATGCGTGATGGCTCGCGTCTTGCCCGTGCCCGCGCCGGCCAGGATGCACACCGGGCCGCGAACCGCCAGCGCCGCCTCGCGTTGCTCTGGGTCGAGGCCGTCGAGCACGGAAACTGCCGCAGCGGTCATGCCCCGATCCTTGCAAGCGGGTCTGACCGTTGCGGAGACCGCTCCGCCGCTCTTACGTGCCGAGCGCGGCGACCAACTTGCGGGCAACCGATAAGGGACCCGTGTTGGAGTCGGCGATGAGCACGGCCACGGCTTCGCGCCGCTCGGGAACGACCACGAGAAGCGATGAGAATCCTGGCGCTTGCCCGGTATGACCCAGGCTGTCCGGACCGAGCGCCTCGCTGAACTGCATGGTGCCCAGCCCGTAGGCCGTATACGGCGTGTTGGGTTGGGTGGCAAGCGGTTGGGTCATCTGGGCGACGAGGCTCGGTTCGAGTAGTAGACCTCCATATAGCGAGTAGCCCCATCGCGCGACATCAGCAGCGTCAGCGGCGATGCCGCCCGCGGTGACGAGGGCACTCACGGCGGAATGTAGCGGGACGTAGCCGTCGAACGTTGCCGGCACCTCATCGTGTTTCGGCACCGCGACAGGTGGAACGGGACGTTCGGTGTCCTGGACTGCGGTGCGAGTCAGGCCGGCCGGATCGATCAGATCCGCGCGAAGTGCGGCGGCCGCGGACTTGTGCGAGACCGCCTCGATCAACAGCCCGAGCAACAGGAAATTCGTGTCCGCGTACTCGCTCATCCCGCCCGGAGCCCGGCTGCTCTTCGGCGTGTACGAGAGCGTTTCGGTCATTGTCCAGTGCCGATGCGGCTGGGCGAGAAACGGCTTGTCGAACGTGCCTTCGGCTGGATCAGACAGGCCACTTCGCATGCTCAGCGTCTCGCGCACGGTCGCCCCGTTCGCGGCCAGGGGATGCTTGACGTAGGCCGACATCGGATCGTCGAGCTTCACCTGCCCGGTTGCGACCAGATGCATCACCTCAGCGGCAGTGAACGTGTTGGTGATGCCTGCGATCGCCAGGACCGTCTCTGGCCGCAGCCGCATTCCCACGCCATCCTGACCAGCCGCACCGGCCCAGATGCCGCGATCGCTGACAACCGCTGCCGTCAAGCCTGCGGCTGTCGTCGTGTCCGGCAGGGATGCATTGTCCGCGACAATCTTGTCCAGAACGGCCTGTAGGGCCGTCACGGTCGCGGACGGCAGCGGATTGGTCGGCGGGGCCGGGAACATGCCAGCTTGCGACGCCGAACTGGAGGTGGCCGAACCGCTTGGCGGCGTCGTGGCGGCCCGCTTGGTGCACCCAGTCGCGGCGACGGCGAGGAGCACCGCGACCGCGAGCCCACTGCGCCAGCGAGAACCCGAAGCCATCGCGGATCTCCTCGAACGAGGTCGGCCAACAGTACCGGTGCTTTAAGCTCCATATATAGGAGTGACGAATGAGTAATTCGTATACAGCCAAATTGCCACTGATTATGCGACAGTAACAATGGAATTTACGGTATTTGCGACGCGTTGTCGGCTGTTGTGATCAGTTTCGGATATCAGGCAATTGCCGCCGGGCGCCTCCCCGACGTGATGGCGGATCGGCTCGTGGCCGTCCGGACCGATCATCCGTTGCGGGTGGCGGTGGACGGTCCGCGGGCCGCGCTGCCGTTTGCCCTCGCTCGTAGCCTCGTCGAGCCGCTGCGCACGCGCGGACGGGCTGCCGAGGCCATCGACGCGGAGACGTTCTGGCACGACGCATCCCTGCGCTACGAATGGGGTCGCACGGATCTGGAGGCGTATGCACAGCGCTGGCTCGACGCGGACGCGCTGCGGCGGGAGGTTCTCAGCCCGCTCGGACCGGGTGGCACCTCGAGCTTTCTGCCTGCGCTGCGAGACCCGGCCACGAACCGGTCGGTTCGAGCCGCGCCGGTCACGGTGCCGCTCGACGCCATCGTGCTGATCGCCGGCGAGCTGCTGCTTGGCCACGGCTTGCCATTCGACTACACCGTCCATCTAGCGCTGGATTCCGACGCCCGCCAGCGATTGACCCCTCCGGAATGGCAATGGACGCTTCCGGCGCACGATTCCTACGACCGCGAGGTGCAGCCCGCCGAACTCGCTGGCATCATCGTGCGCTGGAACGACCCGCGGCACCCGGCAATTCGAATCGTCGATCAGGCTCCGATCTCGCCCGACAACCAGCAGTCGATGAGGTAGCGCGAGATCGACAGCTTCGGCGAGATGCGCTGCAGGACCACGCCCGGCTCGTCCTCGCCGGCCACGTCCGTGCGCGCCGCCGCGCGGGCAACCTCCTCGCGAGTGAACCAGCCGGCCTCGGCTACCTCGACGGCGTCGACCTGCAATGTCGGATCGCCATCGACGCGAGCGACAAATCCGACCATGAGCGACGACGGGAACGGCCAGGGCTGGCTGGCGACGTAGCGCACATCGGTCACCCCGACGGCCACCTCTTCCCATACCTCGCGAGCCACCGCACCCTCCAGCGATTCGCCCGGCTCGACGAAGCCGGCCAGCGTGGAGAACCGCCCCTCGCCCCAGGCCTGGCCCCGGCCCAACAGGCACCGGTCACCGCCGTCGTGCACGACCATGATCACGGCCGGGTCGGTGCGGGGGAAGTGCTCGCTGGCGTCGTTGGGGCAGACCCGAATCCACCCGGCCTGAGACTCGACGGTGGGAGTGCCGCATATCGGGCAATGCGTATGCCGGCTGTGCCACAACTGCAACGCCACGGCCGAGGTCAGTAGGGCCGCATCCAGGTCGTCGGCAGCTGATGCGACCTCCCGAAGCGTGCCCCAGTCGGCGGAATCATCCGGGGCCGGCAGCGTGATGGAGAAGTACGGCACCTTGTCGACGACACCGAGCAGCCGACGCGGAGCGTCGAGCGTGTTGCTGGAGGCCGGGTCGGTGAGCCGCAATTCGAGGCGATCGTCGGTGCCGCGGATCAGCGGCGACCGCCCGTCCGGAGAGACCACGATCACCCGAGCTCGCGACCAGGCGTCGGCCAGCCATTCCGCGTCACTGCGACGATAGGAGGCCCGGTCGTAGGTGATCCGCGCGAGAGCCGGGCGTTCTTGCATCAAGACGGTCGCCCGTCCGGCACCACCCTTGTCAGCGCTTGCAGGGGCGTCGCGACACTGGCCGCATCGCCGACCACCACCGTCACGAGCCGCGACGGAGCGAAGAATTCGGCGGCCGCCGCGCTGACTTCCGCGGTGGTGACCTTGGCCAGCCGTCGCGGATGCTCGATCATCCAGTCCAGGCCCAACCCGCTGCCGAGCAGACTCGTCAGCGTCGTCGCCAGTCCGGCTTGAGTGGCTGTCGACAGCGCAAGCGTGCCGATCGCGTACTGCCGTACCGAGTCGACCTCGCCGTCGGTCACGGGCAACGCCGAGATCTTGCCGAGTTCATAGGCCGTTTCCAGCAGGGCCGGCGCGGTGACCTCGGTCGCGACATCCGCGTCGAGCACCAACACCGAGCCGAGCACATTGTGTTCGATTCGGCTGTGCGGGCCGTAGGTATACCCCTTGTCCTCACGGATGTTCTCGTTCCACCGCGAGGAGAAGTAGCCACCGAAAACGAGATTCGCCAATTGCAGAGCCGGATATGCGTCGGCATCACGTCGAAGCGCGACACCGCCCAGCCGCAAGGAGGATTGCACCGAGCCCGGCCGATCAACAAGGACGACCGGACCATTCTCGAACAATGGCAGTGCGGGCACCCGCTCAGCTCGGCCCGTTCCGTCCCAGCTCGCGAGTGAAGCCGCCACCACGTCCAGAGCCCGCGCGGGTGAGACATCGCCCACGATCACGAGTACTGCGCCGGCCGGCCGCACCAGCTCAGCATGCAGCCCGACCACCTGATTGCGCGTGACCGTTGACACGTCGGCGACCTGCGGGAGCTCCCGAGCGTAAGGATGCTCGCCGTACATCCGGCGCGCGAGAGACTCGGCGGCGACGACGCCGGCCCGCGACCTCGCGATTGTCAGCCGCTCGACCAGACGCGCCCGCCCACGCGTGACCTCGTCGGCCGGGTAGCGGGCAGTTGTGAGCACGTCGGCCAGAATCGCCAGTAATGGCGCAAGATTCGTTGCAATCGCATTGCCGGACAGGAGCAACCGATCGGCGTCGACACCTGCGCTCAAGTCACCACCCAGTGCCTGTACCGCCGCCGCTAGACCGGCCCGGTCGTAGCGATCTGTCCCGGAAAGGACGGTGTCGGACAGCACGGTGGCGCGGGCCGAATGCTTGGGTTTGGCCGACAGGAAGGGCACCCGGAGCCGCACCTCGACGAGGGGAACACCGCGCTTGCGCACGACGACCACCCGCAGCCCGTTGTCGAGCGTCCGTTCGGAGCTGGTCGGCTTACGCGGTCGGCTCGGGCTCGTCAGCGGCGGAACGGGCTTCGGCCCGGCTGCCCGGCTCTTTGCGGGACTCATCGCGCTCCCCCGGCGATCAGCTCGACGACAGCGCGCCCCTCGGGACGGAGCGCGGCCGCGGCCGCCTGCACGTCCGCCCCGGTCACGGCGGTCAGTCGGTCAGGCAGCTCCGAGATCAGCTCAGCCCGACCGAAGATCAACTCAAATTTGGCGAACTCGAGAGCTCGCGACAGCACGGCGTCCAGGTCCCGGAACAAGACGCTCACTGTCCGGGTGCGAACCCGGTCGAGCTCCCCCGGTTCGAGGCCGTCTGCAGCAACGCGGGCCAGCTCCTCGTCTACGACCGCGAGTATCCGCCCCAACGATTCGGGATTCGGATAATGCGCGGTGATGGTGAACGCCGTTGGGTCTCGCTCGTCGAAGGGATCCCCAAATTCACCGAGGTACGCGGACACGTCGGTGACCAGGCGATCCCGATACACCAACCGTCGCTGCAGCCGGGAGGCGTCACCTTCGGTCAGGATTTCGGAGAGCAGTACGCCAGCAAGATGATCGTCCAGCTGGGCCACCGGATCCGGCACGCGATAGCCGATTGCGACCGCGGGAATGGGTGCGTGCGCGTCCGTGGTTACGGCGCGGCGTTCGGACGCGAGTGGTGGCTCGCCGAAATTCGGCCGCACTGGCCTTCGTCGCTTGGGAATCCCCCCGAAATGCTTTTCGATGAGCGCAACAGTCTCGTCGACGTCCACGTCGCCCGCGACCGCGAGCACGGCATTGGCGGGCGCGTAGTAGCGGTGGAAGAAGTCCGTCGCGTCGTCGACCGTCGCGCTTTCCAGATCGACGAAGCCGCCATAACCGTTGTGCGCGTTGGGAAAAGTGTCGAACAGCACGGGCGGCAGCTCCAGCCAGGGGAACCCCCCGTAGGGCCGGTTGAGAACGTTGACGCGAATTTCCTCCTTCACCACCGCGATCTGATTGGCGAGATTCTCCTCAGTGATCCGAGGGGAAAGCATGCGGTCCGCCTCGAGGAACAGGCCGCGTTCCAGGGCATTGGACGGAAGCGCCTCGAAGTAGTTGGTGTAGTCGAAGTGGGTGCTGCCGTTGAACATTCCACCCGACGACTGCACGTAGCGGAAATGTTCGAGCTTCTCGAGATTCGCCGAGCCCTGGAACATCAGATGCTCGAACAGATGGGCAAAGCCGGTGCGGCCCTCTGGCTCGGAGCGGATGCCGACGTCGTAGAGCACGGCGATGCCCACGACGGGAGCCGATCGGTCCGGCGCTAGGACAACCCGCAAGCCGTTGGACAACGTCACAGGGTGCAGGTCGAATGAGGGGCTGGGTAATGAGGCACCGTCGGATCGGCGGCGGGAGACGGCTGCAGGCACCGATCCACCTTACGGGTGCCGATCCCAGTCGGGCGCGTCAGCTAACTGTGATGCTCTGGATGACGGCCGGCACATCCGCCCACAGGTTCGACACGATGTCCGGGATCGTGACGTACCAGACCGCGTCGAGGCCGTTGCCGCGGTCGATCACCGCGATCCAGAGCCGTTCCTTGGTGACCTTCAGTTTGCTGGTCTTCACGTACGTCGGGTTCAGGGTGATGGTCGTCTGCACGACATGGGCCGGCCGGCCGTCGATTGTGGTATCCGCACTCGAGTCCTGGGTGGACGTCGGATTGGTGCCGTAATCCGTCTTGGCCAGGCTGGCCGAAATGGTCTCCGACAGCTCACGCAGGGTTCCGTTCTGGCCAGGTGGCAGCACGCCGGAGCCCTCACCGAGGAACCAGTTGACGTCGACCTCCTTGGATAGCTCGAGCGTCCAGGTCTCCGAGCTGTCCGTCTTGAGGTCGGGCGAGATGCACGCGTAGCTCAAGCCGGCCTTCGGGTCGATGGCCTGCGGGCAGCCTTGCGCGGTGGCCCCGCTGCTCGGGCCGCTAGGGGTGGAGCCCGATGGACCGGAGGATGGCGACGCTGAAGGGAAGTCGGGCTGGCGCGACGGGCCCGACGCGCCAGCGCGGACGCCGCGGCCGCTAACCTCGGTCGAGCAGGAGGCCACCAGCAGAGCCGCTAGGCAGCCGACCGCGACGACGATCCACCGATGGGTCACCGAGGAGTACCCAATCCGGCGCGGCCGAGACGGGCGTATCCAGCCCAGAGCAGGGCAGCGGCCTCTGCGCCGCGATACAGCATCGACAGGTTCACCTTTTCGTTTGGAGCATGGATCTGGTCATCGGGGAGGCCCACTCCCAGAAATACCAGCGGCACGCCGAGACTTTGCGCAATCGCTGCTTCCGGCCCGCTGCCGCCCTCTCGGGTCGGCAGCACCGAGAGACCGTCAAACGCCGCACTGATGGCCTCGGTGAGTACCCGGTAGGCCGGAGTGTCGATCGGCACCAGGAACGGGGCGACACCCTCGCCTTCCCACTCGACCCGGGACACAATGCCATCCGGCGTCTGCGCGGCGACGAACGACTCGACCGACTGGCGGATCGCGGCCGGGTCTTGGGCGGCCACGAGCCGGAAGGACAGCTTCACTTGGGCATCGCTCGGCACGATCGTCTTGTTGCCGGCACCTTGATACCCGCCACTCAGGCCGTTCACTTCGGCGGTTGGCCGCGCACCTACGCGTTCGAGCGTGCTGTAGCCCGCCTCGCCGACGAGTGCGCGGGATTGCGCAACGGCCAGGAAGTCCTCGAGGTCGAACGGCACCCGCCCGAACAGCTCGCGTTCCTCGTCGCCCAACGGCACAACGTCGTCGTAGAACCCCGGAACGTGCACCCGGTGGTGTTTGTCGTGCAGCCGGCTGACCAGTCGGGCGATCGCCGCGGCCGGGTTCGGCACCGCCCCGCCGAAAACGCCGGAGTGCAGGTCGAGATCCGGGCCATGAAAGAACACCGTGCACGCGATGAGTCCTCGCATGCCGGTGACCGCACTAGGGCAGTCAGGCGCGATCATGCCGGTGTCCGTGATGACGACGACGTCACAGTCGAGCCGATCCCGGTGCTCCGCGAGCAGCTCCGCGAAGTTCGGCGACCCGGACTCCTCTTCACCCTCGACGAGCAGCTTCAGGTTCACGGCTGGGCTCGTGCGCCCAGCCGCGGCCAGATGGGCCCGCACGCCCAGCAGATGGAACAGCAGCTGGCCCTTGTCGTCGGACGCCCCCCGCGCGCGAAGGACGTCGCCCTCGACGGTCGGATCGAATGGGTCGGAGTGCCACAGTTCGATCGGGTCGACGGGCTGCACGTCGTGGTGCCCATAGACCACGACGGTCGGCGCGCCGCGATCATCACTTCGCCACTCGGCGAACACCGCCGGTAGCCCGCGGGTCGGCCAGATCTCGACCGTCGGGAAGCCGGTGCGCTCGACCGCGGCGGCGAACCACCCGGCGTTACGGGAAACGTCAGCGTGGTGCTCCGGTTGTGCACTGATGCTCGGTATCCGCAGCCACTGATCCAGATCCCCAAGCAGGTCGGCCCGGTGCTCAGCGACGAAATCTCGCTCGAACGTCATGCTCGGACGGTATCGCGGTGGGTGTTTGACTGGGACGGCATGGTCAGAGAAGGAGGCAGGAATGGCCGAGCGAGTCGACGTGGCCGTCGTCGGCGGCGGGCTCATGGGCGCGGCCGCGGCGTGGGCGGCGGCGCGGCGAGGCCTGTCGGTCGCGGTGCACGAACAGTTCGAGCCCGGGCATACGCGGGGCAGTTCGCACGGCAGCGCTCGCATCGTGCGGCGCGGCTACAGCGATGCGCTGTACACCCGGCTGAGCGGCGAGGCGTTCGAGCTGTGGCGCGAGGTCGAGCTTAGGGCTGACGTTCCCCTGCTTCGGATGGTCGGCGGAGTGGATCACGGGCCGAACCGCACCGCGCTGGTCGCGAGTCTGCTCGCCGCGGCCGGGATCCGGCACGAGGTACTGGCTGCAGCTGACGCTGAGGCGCGGTGGCCGGGCATGCACTTCACCGGAGCAGTCGTGTATCACCCCCAGGCCGGGACGATGGACGCCGACCGGGCAGTGGCCGCGCTCCTCGACCTGGCCCGGCGCGACGGCGCGACCACCGAGTACGCGAGTCGCGTCGCGGCAGTCGAGGCGGTGCGCGACGAGTACGCTGCGGTGCGGCTCGCTGATGGCCGCGAGTTCGAGGCGCGGTGCGCGGTAGTGGCAGCCGGCGCCTGGGTCGCGCCATTCCTCGGAGGCTCGCTCAGACTCCCGCCACTGACCGTTACCCAGCAGCAGGCGTTCCACTTCCCGCGGCGCGACGAAGGAGCGGCGCCCTGGCCGTCGGC
>Ga0307296_10000537_pt1 | contig 18157 bp, 15 predicted proteins | sample ER_DNA_153_FD_194467 | JGI IMG/M metagenome (GOLD analysis project Ga0307296, IMG submission 194467) | Bulk soil microbial communities from the East River watershed near Crested Butte, Colorado, United States - ER_DNA_153 | ecosystem: Environmental > Terrestrial > Soil > Floodplain | place... | reverse complement strand
ACAAGCCGGACGGTTTCCAGATAGAACTCGGCGGTCAAATCGAGCACCGCGAAATATTCGTCGTAAAACGCTTTTGTCTGGGCCGCCTGCACTGTTTCGCCATTCGCCAGGTTTTCGTACAGCTCATGATGCGCTTTAATGTGACGCTCGATGTTCATACTCATGAAGGCAGCAAGCTGAACGAAGCCCGGGTAGACCTGCCGGCCACCGCCTCCGTACCGATGAGGCACGCGCGCGATCAAATGCCGTTCGAACCAATCGATGGTTTTCGTTTTCGCGAGCACATTGACCTTGGTCGGATTGACGCGAGTATCGATCGGGCCCGCCATCAAGGTCATGGACCGCGGCTGTGCCCGGTTGTCGGCCTGCGCCATGACGCTTGCCGACACTAGCGCTGCGACGCAGGGCTGACACACGGCGACAACATGCGCCCCAGGTCCGATTGTTTCGAGGAAGCGGATCAGGTGAGAGATGTAGTCGTCAAATCCGAAGGGCCCGTGCTCAGGCGCCACGTCACGCGCGTTGTGCCAGTCGGTGATGAAGACATCGTGCTCCGGCAGCATTGTTCGCACCGTCGTGCGCAACAGCGTCGCGAAATGACCCGACAGAGGAGCAACCAGCAGAACGCGGGGCTGCGCGGCCACTGCTTCTTTTTTGAAACGTAACAAGGTGCCGAACGGCGTCGTATCAGCCGCTTCCTCGGTCACCGCCACCTCTTGGCCGTTGATCGTAACCGTATCAATTCCGTAGGCCGGACGCTCGTGCGTGAGGCCCGCGCGGGCGATGAGTTCATAAGCGGCGGTAAGATTGCTTAAAACAGTCGGACTTGCCGCGCCGTTGAGTTTTACCCCCACCGCCCTGGCCGCAATGCCAGCGAACTTGCGCACGGGCCCCATAATGTCGGCGTGCGCCTGATAGGCCTGATAGAGCATCCACTTCCTGGCGGCCCCGGCGGACCGCAGAGCATTTTATGCTGCACTGCGAGATGAATTTCGCGGCAAGCCGGCAAGCGCTGACAAACTGGGGACAATCTCAATTCTGAGCGATTTTGCAGGGCGGGAAACTATTGAAAGAACTTCACTTTCGTCTAAGCTGCGGGTGCCGGGCCTAAACCAACAGGGAGCATCCGTGCTCTATGGCCAAGGCCGCCCTGACGATAGCAAGCAAAAACTATGGCTCCTGGTCCCTACGCGGCTGGCTGCTGTGCAAGCTCGCGGGACTCGACTTCGAGGAGCAAGTCGTCGACAGCGACGATCCTTCTACGCGCGCCGAATTGTTGTTGCTGTCCCCGTCGTTTCTGGTCCCGTGCCTCACGCACAATGGCATCAAGATCTGGGACACTTTGGCGATCGCCGAATATCTGAACGAGATCCTGCCGACAGCCGGATTACTCCCCAAAACGCTTGGTGCCCGTGCCCGGTGCCGTGCAATCAGCGGCGAGATGCATTCTGGCTTTTCGAATTTACGATCCGCGCTGCCGATGAATCTGAAAGCACATCATCCTGGATTTAAGGTCTGGGCCGGTGCGCAGGCCGATATCAACCGCATCGTCAGCATCTGGCGCGAATGCCTTGCGACCGACAAAGGTCCTTTTCTGTTCGGCGCTACGGCTTGCATGGCAGACGCAATGTTTGCACCCGTCGTGACGTGCTTTCTCAGCTACGACGTCAAGCTCGACAGCGACTGCACCGCCTATTGCGCGACCGTCATGGCACTCCCGCAGATGCGCGAATGGGTAGACGCGGCGAAAGCCGAGCCGGACGAAGTCGTCGAACTGGATGTAGAATTTTGATCGGACGGATCGTCATACCTGCCTAGCGCCGGAGCCAATTGGCGATCCGCGTTACGGCTTCATGCATCTCGGTGGCGGAGCCCGCGTAACAGAAGCGCAGGAAATGTCGACCGTTGTTTGGGTCGAAATCGATGCCCGGAGTTGCTGCAACGCCGGCCTCGTTCAGCATACGTTTCGCAAAGTCGAGACTGTCGTCCGAAAATCTTGAGATGTCCGCGTAGAGATAGAACGCGCCATCCACCGGCAGAAATTTGTCGAGCCCGGCTTTCGGCAGTCCGTCGCACAGGATTCGGCGGTTCTCTTCGTAAACGTGCTTGACCCGCTCCATCTCTTCCCGCCCCTCGAAAGCGGCCTCGCCGGCGAATTGTGCGAGTGTCGGCACCGAAATCGCGAGATTGCCCTGTAAGCGATCGATCGTGCGCACGAGATTTTCCGGCACCACCATCCAGCCGATCCGCCAGCCGGTCATGCAGAAATATTTTGAGAACGAATTGATGACAACAGCGCGTTCGGAAATGCCAACGGCTGTCTCCGCGGTAAATGCATAATCGAGCCCGTGATAGATCTCATCGGAAATCACCCGGATGCCTTCGGCCTCGGCGACCGATATGAGTCGCGAGAGCGCATCGGCATCCATCATGGTACCGGTCGGGTTGGCAGGGCTGGCGATCACCACGCCCTTGAGCGGTGCGCGCTGATGCGCGGCGATGAGAGCCTTGGGCGAAAGCGCCCAACGCGTCTGCTCCGAAGTTTCGATCAGCACCGGTTCGCAACCCAGCGCGGAGAGGATATGGCGGTACGGCGGATAACCCGGATTCGCCAGCGCGACGCGGTCCCCTGGCTCAAACAATGAAAGAAAAGCGAGGACGAAGCCGCCGGAAGATCCGGTCGTTACCACCACGCGTCCGGGGTCGAGCGAGAGCCCGTATGCCTCCTGATAGTGGCGCGCGATACGCCCCCGCAATGACGGGATGCCGAGCGTCTCGGTATATCCGATGCGCCCGAGCGCGAGCGCGGCCTGAGCGGCCTTGATGGCGGTTGCCGGCGCTGGCGCCGCGGGCTGACCTACCTCCATATGAATGATATGGGCGCCCTGCGCCTCACGCTGTGCGGCCGCAGCCATGACGTCCATGACAATGAAAGGCGGCACATCGCTGCGTTTCGATGGTTTCAGGAGCTGTTTTGCCTTTTCAAGCATCGCTTTCGGCCCATCGCGCCTCGTTGCCCTGCCCCGCTGTTGCCGTATTCGGCAGATTGTTTGCGAAGGGCCTTTTCATGACCCAGTCGTGATCGTTGGCCGCGTTGACCGCCCTTAAGCGCGTCACTAGGTTCACGCCGAAATCTGGCAGAAAATCGGGATGTCCTTTCACGGCACACCTATCAGGACGCGGCGCATGGCGCCAGCAGCCCGGGCGATCGCATTGCTCGCAGCGATTGCTGTTGGGGCCGCGGGGGGCGGACCCGTCCTCGCACCCGCGCGCGCCCAGGACAGCGTCACGCGTGGGATGCCGCTGATTCGGGATGCCGAAATCGAACAGCTTTTACGCGACTACGCGCAACCCGTTCTGCGCGCCGCCGGATTGGCCAAACAGAACGTGCGGGTCGTGGTGCTTAGTGATCGCGCGTTTAACGCCTTCGTCATGGACGGCCGGCACATCTTCATCAATGCGGGCGCCCTTTTCGATGCCAAAACGCCAAACGAAATCATTGGTATCTTCGCCCACGAAACCGGACACCTTGCTGGAGGTCACCTCCAGCGCTTGAGAGAACAACTGGCCAGCGCACAAACGGCGGGAATTATCGCGTTGCTCGCCGGCGTCGGTGCTGCGGTTGCCGCATCGCGCGGGGGGGCCGCCGGCGACGTCGGAGCGGCGGCGATTATGGCGCCGCAGACGGCCATCATGCGTTCGGTGCTCTCTTACGTACGCACGCAGGAAGACCAGGCCGACCACGCCGGCGTCAAATTCTTGAATGCCACCGGTCAGTCGCCGAAAGGAATGGTCGATCTGTTTAAGCGCCTTAGCAACGAAGTGTTGTTCAATTCGCGTTATATCGATCCCTACTTGCAGACGCATCCGATGCCGGCCGATCGCGTCGCCGCGCTCGAGACAATCGCAAAGGCAAGTCCGTATTGGGACAAAAAGGATTCGCCCGAGTTGCAACTGCGGCACGACATGATGCGCGCGAAGTTGGCCGGATTTCTGGAGCGGCCGGATACTGTTGCCCGCCGCTATCCGGCAAGCGATCACAGCCTTCCTGCACGGTATGCGCGCGCCATTTCGACCTATCGCAACTCGGATCTGCGGCAGGCGATTTCGCAGATCGACGCACTAATCCAAGTCCAGCCCAACAATCCGTATTTTTATGAACTCAAAGGCCAAGCGCTGCTTGAGGGAGCCCGGCCCGCCGAGGCCGTAGCGCCCCTGCGACAGGCTTCGCAGCTTTCGCACGAGAACCCTTTGATCGAGATCATGCTCGCGCAGGCGCTCAACGCCACCAACAATCCAAAGCTCGCAGAAGAAGCGGTTAGCCTTCTTCGCTCGGCGATCGCGCGCGAACCCGAGGCGCCTGAGGCCTATTCGCAGCTTGCGATGGCCTACGGCCGCAAAGGCGATCTCGCCAATGCCGACCTCGCGTCGGCGCAAGCCGCGTTCGCGCGCGGCGATCTCAAGACTGCCCGCCAGCTGGCCACGCGTGCCAAGACCCGTCTGCCAGTCGGTTCGCCGGCGTGGGTGCGGGCCGATGACATCGTGAACGTCAAACCGAATGCAAACGCCAGAGTTCAATAATGAGGAAAGTCTCCATGACATTCAGACCGTGCTTTATCGGCGCCGCCTGTGCGGCCTTGCTGACCATTGCTGTGCCACAGGCCTCGCGTGCCGATGAATTAAGCGCCGGTCAGCGCAGTGAAGTGGAACGTGTCGTGCGCGACTATCTGATCGCACATCCCGAAGTCATTCAGGATGCGATGGCCGAGCTCGACAAGCGTCAGACCGCGGCGGACGCGGAAAAGCACAAAGTGACGATCAAGGAAAACGCGCAAACTATCTTCAGCTCACCGCGCCAGGTCGTGCTCGGAAATCCGGACGGCAATGTCACGTTCGTGGAGTTCTTCGACTACAACTGCGGCTACTGCAAGCGTGCCATGGACGACATGCTCGCATTACTGAAGGACGATCCCAAGCTTAAGGTCGTTCTCAAGGAATTTCCGGTCCTTGGGCCAGGCTCGGTCGAAGCTGCTCAAGTCGCGGTCGCGGTGCGTATGCAGGACAAGACCGGCAAGAAATATCTCGAATTCCACCAGAAACTTCTCGGCGGCCGCGGCCAGGCCGACAAAGCGCGAGCGCTTGCAGTTGCCAAGGACATCGGCCTCGACATGGTCCGCCTGGAGAAGGATCTCGCTAGCGCCGAGGTGAAGGCCAGCCTTCAGGAGAACTTCAAGCTTGCCGAGGCCCTCGGACTAAACGGCACGCCGAGCTATGTGATCGGCGACAATGTCGTGGTCGGCGCCGTCGGCATCGATGCGCTTAAGGAAAAGGTCAATACCTCGCGCTGCGGCAAGCCGACCTGCTGACGGACGACGTCAGTCAGCAGTCTCTGTAGTTATCGGCCGCCGCGGCGCATCTGCGGCGGCCATTTTCGCGTCAGGCGATAACGGAACAAAGTTCCGCCGGGGCGGTTGTCGCGCGCATGTACTCATTTGGCATGGAAGAGGAATACTTCCTTTTCGACGCGAAGACGCGCCATTCGGTGCGCCGCGCCAACAAGAGATTTCTGTTACGTGCCCAAAAACAACTGGGCGACCATGTTATGACAGAAATGTTGCAGTCGCAGATCGAGGTCGCCACACCTCCCTGCGACAGTCCGCAGGAGGCGCGCGGACACCTCGCACACTACCGCCGCACGCTGGGGCAGCTCGCAGCCGAATACGGGCTTGGCCTCGCCGCTATGGGCACCTTCCCCCTCGCTTACTGGCCCGAGCAGGTGGTGACGCGCAAGGCGCGCTACGGTGCGATCATGGATGACCTGCAGATGGTCGGTTACCGCAACATGCTGTGCGGCATGCATGTCCATGTTGCTGTGCCGGATGTCGATACACGCATCAATCTGATCATGCGGCTAACGGCTTACCTACCGCTCCTGCTCGCGCTCACGACATCGTCGCCATTCTGGCAGGGCCATCTCACCGGTCTTGTGGGCTACCGGCTCGCCGCTTATGACGAACTACCGCGCACGGGCCTGCCTGAGTTGTTCCGCACCAATGACGACTATCGCGAGTTTGTAGCGGCGCTCACATGGGCGAAAATCATTCCAGACGAGAGCTACATCTGGTGGGCGATCCGGCCCTCGCTCAACAATCCGACCATCGAATTGCGTGTCGCCGATAGTTGCACGCGCCTGGACGATGCCATCGCTGTCGCTGCCATGTTTCGCTGCCTCGTTCGCGCGCTTGATCGCGATCGGGCACTCAATGCCGGCTTCGACCGCGTCGGCCGCGCTATCACGCAGGAGAACAAGTGGCACGCCCAGCGTTATGGCATCGGGGCGACGTTTGTCGAACCGTTCTCACGCTCGCCGCTCACGCTTGTGCAATGGCTCGATCAGGTGATCGATTTCATCGCCGAAGATGCCGACGCCCTCGGCTGCGTGAACGAAATCAGACATCTCCATGTCATCGCAGCCCAAGGCACCAGCGCGGACCGCCAGATCGCAACCTTCAGAAAGGCCATGGCCGCCGGCCGCAGAAGGTTAACGGCGCTCAGGGAGGTGATCGATTGGGTGGCAGCTGAAACCCAGGCTGGCAACTGCAAAGCTAAAATCTGAGCCTTACCCGGGCTTCCCCTTATCTTCCGGGCCACTTATAAAGCGCGCTGGTTTCACGCGCATCGAGCGAGCGCGGACGGGATTCATGGCAAAAACTACAATCTACGTTCTCAACGGACCCAATTTGAACCTGCTCGGCACGCGCGAGCCGGAAAAATACGGTCGCGCGACGCTTGCCGACGTGGAAAAGCTGTGCGCCGAGACCGCCAAGCGGTTCGGCCTCGATATCGTCTTTCGGCAATCGAACCGGGAAGGCGAACTGATCGACTGGATTCAAGAGGCGCATACGAAAGATGCCGGCGCCATCGTCATCAATCCGGCCGGCTACACTACGACGTCGATCGCCATCATGGATGCACTTCTCGCAGTGAAACTTCCCGCGATCGAGGTGCACATCACCAACATTCATACGCGCGAAAGCTTCCGGCACAATTCCTATATTTCGAAAGTGGCCAAGGCGGTGATCGCCGGATTTGGTGTCGACGGCTACGCACTCGCGATCACAGGGCTCGCCGGACTGCTTGGCGCCAGAGCGCCAGCGGACGCATGATGTCAAAGTCGCCCAAGTCAATCATCGATCGGGACTTGATTCATGAGCTCACCGCGCTCCTGGATGAAACGGGGCTAACCGAGATTGAAATTGAGCAGGACGGCAAACGCGTCCGCGTGGCGCGTGCGGCAGCGATCTCGACCGTTCCGTCGGCCGCGGTGCGCGTGGAAGTCGCGCCGCAACCCGGAGCGGAAGCCGCGGTCAAACCGATCGATCCTTCAAAACACCCCGGCGTGGTGATTTCGCCGATGGTCGGCACCGCCTATGCCGCGCCGGAGCCCGGCGGCAAACCTTTCATCGATATCGGCGGCAAGGTCAAAGCCGGCGATACGCTGCTGATCGTGGAAGCGATGAAAACGATGAACCAGATTCCCGCCCCGCGCGCCGGCACCGTGATTCAAGTTCTGTTCGAGGACGGTCAGCCGGTGGAATTCGGCGAACCGTTGGTGATTATCGAGTGAGGATGTCCGATCTCTCAACGTCATGACAACGCGGTGAGCGGAAAGAATGTTCGACAAGATCCTGATCGCCAACCGCGGCGAGATCGCACTCCGGGTGCTGCGCGCCTGCAAAGAGCTCGGCATACCGACCGTGGCCGTGCATTCCACCGCCGACGCGGATGCCATGCATGTGCGGTTTGCCGACGAGAGCGTGTGCATCGGACCGCCCGCGGCAAAGGACAGCTACCTCAACGTCCCATCCATTCTGTCGGCCTGCGAGATCACCGGCGCCGATGCGGTGCATCCGGGTTATGGCTTTCTTTCGGAGAATGCACGCTTTGCCGAAATACTGGCCGACCACGGCGTGCAGTTCATCGGTCCCAAGGCCGAGCACATTCGACTGATGGGCGACAAGATCGAAGCCAAGCGCACGGCAAAGAAACTCGGGATTCCGGTTGTGCCGGGCTCAGAGGGTGGCGTCGGCTCCGATCAGGAAGCGGCGAAGATCGCCGGTGACCTCGGCTATCCGGTTCTCATCAAGGCGGCGGCCGGCGGTGGTGGCCGCGGCATGAAAGTCGCACGCAATGCGGGTGAACTTTCCGTCGCCCTGTCAACAGCGCGGGCCGAAGCCAAAGCCGCGTTTGGTGATGACGCCGTCTACATCGAAAAATATCTCGAACGGCCGCGCCACATCGAAATTCAGGTCCTCGGCGACGGCAAGGGCGATGCGATTCACATGGGCGAACGCGATTGTTCGCTGCAGCGCCGCCATCAGAAGGTATGGGAAGAAGGCCACTCTCCCGCACTCAATGCGAGTTCGCGCGATGCGATCGGCGAAACGGTAGCGAAAGCGATGCGCGAGATCGGTTATCTGGGCGTCGGCACCCTAGAGTTTCTCTACGAAGACGGAAAGTTCTACTTCATCGAGATGAACACGCGCATTCAGGTCGAACATCCGGTCACCGAGATGATCACCGACATTGACCTGATCTTCGAGCAAATCCGCGTGGCCGCCGGCACCCCGCTTACGATCAAGCAAAGTGACGTGAAGTTCCACGGCCACGCAATCGAATGCCGCATCAATGCCGAGAACCCCGTTTCCTTCCGTCCTTCGCCGGGCAAGATCCTTCACTATCATCCGCCTGGCGGCCTCGGCGTGCGCATCGATTCCGCCGTGTACCAGGGCTACACCATCCCGCCTTACTACGACTCACTGGTCGGCAAACTGATCGTGCATGGCAAGACGCGCACTGAATGCCTGATGCGATTGAAACGCGCACTGGACGAAGTGGTTGTGGATGGCATCGAAACGACGCTACCGCTTTTTCGTGCGCTTGTGCGTGAAACGGACATCATTGACGGTAACTATCACATCCACTGGCTGGAGCAGTTCCTGGCGCGCGGCGGCATGGAGAGTTAGGGCGAGCTTGCCCTTGTAAGAACCGCTGACCGCACCCTAGGATTAGATCTTCCGTTGCCAGGAAGTGGTCATGGCAAACCGCGAAAACGCCTTCATTGAAATCACGACGGACGTGCTGCTCAAGGCCTATGCTTGCGGCATCTTCCCGATGGCTGAAAGCGCGGACGATCCAGCGCTCTATTGGATCGAACCGGACATGCGCGGGATCATTCCGCTCGAAGGATTTCACGTTCCCGCGCGGCTCGCGCGCACCGTGCGCTCCACGCCTTGGACAGTTCACGTCGATCGCGACTTCGACGCCGTGATCGAAGGCTGCGCCGAACCGAAGCAGGACCGGGCCCGCACCTGGATCAATGCCCGTATCCGCCGCATCTATCGCGCATTATTCGAACGCGGCCATTGTCACACGGTCGAGGTCTACGACGGCAACGAGCTCGTCGGAGGCCTCTATGGTGTATCTCTCGGCCGCGCATTCTTCGGCGAGAGCATGTTTCACCGCGCGCGCGATGCTTCAAAGATTGCGCTCGTCCACCTTGTCGCGCGATTACGAGCAGGAGGCTATCGCCTGCTCGACACGCAATACGTAACCGACCATCTGCGAACCTTCGGCGCCGTTGAAGTTCCGAAGCGGCGCTATCACCGAATGCTGGAGGAAGCGCTCACCGGCGAAGCCGATTTCGCCGCCCAACCGATCAATCAGAGCCTGAGCGGCGAGAATGTGCTGAGCACTATTCGCGTCAACGACTAGCGTCCCGGACGCCTCAAAGCCGTTACCGCAAGAATGGAAATGGAAAGAGACTCGGCGGCTGCTGAGGCGGCGGCGTACGTTGTGCAGTCGGAGGCGGCGGTGGCGGCGGCGCAGCACGCTGCGCCGTTGGCGGGGGAGCCGGCGATCGCCGTTGCTGCTGTTGTTGCGTTTGTTGCTGTTGCTGCTGTTGCTGCTGTTGCCGCGCGGCCGGTTTCGCCTCGGGTGCGTCGGCGACAGTTGGCGCCTGCCCGCCTTTGCAGTCGGTAATCCAAACGTCGTAAATCGGATGTTCGACCGCGTGCAGGCCCGGGCTCGCGGCGAACATCCAGCCGGTAAAGATGCGCTTGATCTCACCCTGCAGCGTCACCTCGTCGACCTCCACGAAAGCATCCGTGTTCGGCGTCTCGGTCGGCGGCCGCGAGTAGCACACGCGCGGCGTCACCTGCAGCGCACCGAACTGCACCGTCTCATTGATCGCAACATCGAACGAAATGATGCGGCCGGTGATCTTGTCGAGACCGGCGAACACCGCCGTTGGATTGACAATGCGCTGCGCAGGCGGCTCGACGACCACCGCGTCGCTCGGCTGCGGCGCCGTGTTCGTCGGTTGCGGCGCGTTGCGCGGCGAATCGGGACCCGGCGGCAGAGCCGACGGCGTCTGACCCGGCGCGACGGCGGTGCCTTGCGGCGTTTGACCGGGTGGCGGCGCGGGCGCCAACACTCCGCCGGATGGTGGGGGCAATTCCTGCGACTGGACGGCGCCGCCTCCCGGACGGTTCGATGGCGGCAAGTTCATCGGCGCGGGAAGCGGCTGCGAGGGTGGCGTATCGCCACGCCCGCTCGGGTAATACGGTTGCTGTTGTTGCGGCTGTCGCGATGGCGGCGCCGTAGATACATCGGCCGGCGGGCGCGGTGGCGGGTTGCCGAAGATCGATCCAAGTAAGTCGGTGAATGGATTCCGGTCTCCAGATTGGGCCAGAGCGGGCTCCATGGCGGGCGGTGCCGCCAGAGCGGCCACCGTCAATATCACGACTGAACAGATGCGAGGCGCCATCAAATCCCGGCTGTTTCGCCTGGCCGGCGTGTCCGTCGCCGGTAGCAACGCCCGGTTAACACGGGGAATACGGCGTTGGAAGGGCGATCAGGTGGGCCTATTCACCACAGTCCGCCAATTACCGCCAAAGCCAGCGATTACGGCGTAATCGCCGATTATTTGTTGCCCGGATTCCAGGCCTTGTAATCGCCGGTCGCTTTGGGACGGCGCCCGGCCGCAAGTGTCGAGCCGGGAGGCCGCAGAGCGCCAGGCGTGCCGGTCATGTTGGGCCGGTGCGGCTTCTGCCAGAAATGCGGCTTATAGTTTTCCTCCGTCGGCGGCGTATCGACCGTGTGGTGCAGCCAGCCGTGCCAGGACGGCGGTATGCTCGAGGCTTCGGTGTAACCGTTGTAGATCACCCACCGGCGCTCGAAGCCAAGCGTCTTATCGATTTTGCCGCCGCAGGTGCGGTAATAGCGATTGCCGAACTCGTCGTCGCCGACCGGCTCGCCATACATCCAGGTCCAGAACTGGGTTCCGAACGTCTGCGAATTCCACCAAGTGAACAGCTTGAGCAGGAAATCTTTCATCGCCGCCGCGCTTGAAAACGACTGGAACGCGGGCCTTTTGCCACCTCACCGCCGTAATGTCCAGCGACGGAAGGCCGCCAACTTGCAGGCAAAAAGCCATATTCGCCGCCGTTTTTGTTGATGATATTAAGGCGCCATGGATTCGCTGAGAGCTGCGCTGACCAAGGTCAAGGATCTGCTCGACTGGCTGCCTGACCCGCTGGTTGCGGTGATGATCCTCGGGATCGCCGTGCTTGTTGCGCTCGCCTTGCATCGCTGGGCACGCAAGCTCGCGCGTCGGGCCCTGGCCGGACGCTACCCTTATCTCTATTCGACATTCAATCAGACGAGCGGACTGAGCCGGCTTGCGCTTTTGATTTTGGCGATGATCGTGGCCATTCCGGTTGCGCCGCTGAAACCTGAATTCGCGGAAATGCTGGCGCGGCTGATGGCGGTCGCAGTGATCGGCTTGATCGGCTGGGGCGCCATCATTGCGTCGCACATTGCCGCCTCGCTCTACCTGCGGCGATTTAGTCTCGACAGCGACGACAATCTGCTCGCACGCAAACACAACACGCAGGTGCAAGTGCTGTCTCGCACCCTCGACGTTGTGTTGGTGCTGCTTACGCTCGGCGCCGCGCTGATGACCTTCCCTGCGGTGCGCCAATACGGCCTGAGCCTTTTCGCCTCAGCCGGCATTGCCGGCATCATTGCCGGCCTCGCCGCACGGCCCGTGCTGAGCAATCTGATGGCGGGCGTGCAGCTGGCGATGACGCAGCCGATCCGGCTCTACGACGGCGTCACCGTCGAGAACGAGTACGGCACGGTGGAGGAAATCACCTCCACCTATGTGGTCGTGAAGCTATGGGATCTGCGGCGTCTGATCGTGCCGTTGACCTACTTCATCGAAAAGCCGTTCCAGAACTGGACGCGCGACACTTCGGCCCTAATCGGCAATGTGATGCTTTACGTGGACTACGCCGCCCCGGTGGACGTCATTCGTGCGAAATTCTCGGAGATCCTTAAGCAATCGGACAAGTGGGACGGAAGGATTGCCGCCCTGCAGGTCACCGATTTCAAGGAAGGCACCATGGAGTTGCGCTGCCTGATGAGCGCCCGCACCGCTTCTCAGACCTTCGACTTGCGCTGCGAGGTGCGCGAAAAGCTGATCGCATTTTTGCAGAAAGAACACCCGGAAGCGCTGCCACACTCGCGCCAGATCAGCCTCAAGGAAGCGCGCGGCGGCACCGAAGATGCGGCGCTCGCCGGCGAGCCCCTCAAGCGCATTCGTCCCGCTTAGCCGAACACCGCGGATTGGATGGTTGCGTTGACGGGCGACCAACGGCTATCCTGCCCAGGAATTCACCAGCCTTGGCCGCGAGTCGCCTAGAGATTTGGCTCCCCATTGCTGGAATTCAAATGACAGTGCCGGGATAAAAGGCGGGCTCCTTGCGGGTCCGCCTTTTTACTTGGCTCTTGTTCGCGGCTGGCATCGCCACCGTTGAGCGTCCGATCCCGCCCGTGGCTTGAATTCACAGACGTGCGTTATCCGCGCAATCATCCAACCGGGCGACACCTGCGCCGTAAGGCCCTGACACAGTTTCGAGAATCAGCGACTCCACGCGTGCAAAGGACGGATTTTTCCCCGGCCTTTCCCCGCCTCCGTCCGCGTGGGGTCGCAGAGGGCGTCAGCACGGAAGTCCCATTTTTGCGTCACTTTTCTGTCATGGCCGGAGGCATAAAAACCTACCCCCCGGCCAAAAGAAAAATGCTTTTCGGCGACCCAGTATGGGCCAATACTAGTTGTGTTCTTGCTAGTCCGCCGTTCTTCGTTGTCCCCACAGTTCACCGTTGGACACAAGATTTAGTGTTTGATTCAGATTTACCGACTATGTGTAGTTGACGCGTACGGCGAGTCCTCTTAGCTTTGGATTGTTCGGTGGCGTTGAGTTTCAGGTTCCCTCCGGACCCTCAGAACGGCTTTTCAGTCGATGAGCTCAACCCGCGCCAGAACAATGGCGTTTGGGAAAGGGACTTTCTGTGCCCGGGGCAACAGCCCCGGAACGAACCGGTGCCGGATCAGAGCACGGGCCTAAATGAGATGGTGGGTCGAACGAGTACGAGCAACGACGGCGGATCGGGACAGGTCCGCCAGAAGCAAAAGGGCGGTTTTCAACCGTCCTGCAATTTGGGGCTAGAGACACATGCGAATTGAGCGTCGCTATACCAAGGATGGACAGTCGGCCTACGCAGGCATCGAGTTCCGGCTTACCACCAGCGAGATCCGCAACCCGGACGGCTCGGTGGTTTTCAAGCTCGACAATGTCGAGGTGCCGGAGTTCTGGTCGCAGGTCGCGTCCGACGTTCTGGCGCAGAAATATTTCCGCAAGGCCGGCGTCCCTGCCCGTCTGACGAAGGTCGAAGAGAATTCCGTCCCCTCGTTCTTGTGGCGCTCGATCGCGGACGCGGACGCACTCGCGACGCTTCCCGAGAAGGATCGTTACGTCGGCGAGCAGTCCTCGAAGCAGGTCTTCGATCGTCTCGCCGGCACCTGGACCTATTGGGGCTGGAAAGGCGGCCACTTCGATTCCGAACAGGATGCGCAAGCCTTCTTCGACGAGCTGCGCTACATGCTGGCGACGCAAATGTGCGCGCCGAATTCCCCGCAGTGGTTCAACACCGGACTGCACTGGGCCTACGGCATCGACGGACCGAGCCAGGGGCACTATTACGTCGACCCCTTCACCGGCAAGCTGACCAAGTCGAAAACAGCATACGAGCATCCGCAGCCGCATGCCTGCTTCATCCAGTCGATCAGCGACGATCTCGTCAACGAAGGCGGCATCATGGACCTGTGGGTGCGCGAAGCGCGCCTGTTCAAATACGGCTCCGGCACCGGCACCAATTTCTCGGCGCTGCGTGGCGAAGGCGAAAAGCTTTCCGGCGGCGGCCGCTCATCGGGGCTGATGTCGTTTCTCAAGATCGGGGACCGCGCGGCGGGCGCGATCAAGTCGGGCGGCACCACGCGCCGCGCCGCCAAGATGGTGATCGTGGACGTCGATCATCCCGATATCGAGACCTATATCGACTGGAAGGTGATGGAAGAGCAGAAGGTGGCGGCGCTCGTCACCGGCTCCAAGATCAACCAGAAGCACCTCAAGGCGATTCTGAAGGCCTGCGTGAACTGCGAGGGCTCGGGTGACGACTGCTTCTCGCCCGAGAAAAACCCGGCGCTCAAGCGCGAGATCAAGCTCGCGCGCAGGTCGATGGTTCCCGACAACTACATCAAGCGCGTGATCCAGTTCGCCAAGCAAGGCTACAAGGAAATCCATTTCCCGATCTACGACACCGATTGGGACAGCGAGGCCTACCTCACCGTCGCAGGCCAGAACTCGAACAATTCGGTGCGCGTCACCGACGGCTTCCTCAAGGCGGTCGAAGCGGACGGCAAATGGGACCTCACCTATCGTAAGAACGGCAAGGTCGCAAAGACGCTCGACGCCCGCGCTTTGTGGGAGAAGATCGCCCACGCCGCTTGGGCCTCGGCCGATCCCGGTCTGCAATACCACACGACCGTCAATGATTGGCACACCTGCCCCGCCTCGGGCCAAATCCGCGCCAGCAATCCGTGCTCGGAATACATGTTCCTCGACGACACCGCCTGCAATCTGGCGTCGTTGAACCTGCTCACCTTCCGCGACAAGAAGACCGGCAACTTCCAGGTCGAGAGCTATGAGCACGCGGTGCGGCTGTGGACCGTGGTGCTGGAAGTCTCGGTGCTGATGGCTCAATTCCCCTCCAAGCAGATTGCCGAGCGGTCCTACGAATTCCGCACGCTCGGCCTCGGTTACGCGAACATCGGCGGCCTGCTGATGACCGGCGGCATCCCGTATGACTCGGATTCCGGACGTGCGATCGGCGGCGCGCTGACCGCCATCATGACCGGCGTCAGCTATGCGACATCGGCCGAAATGGCCGAGAAGCTCGGTCCATTCCCGGGATACAAGAAAAACCGCGAGCATATGGTGCGCGTGATCCGCAACCATCGCCGCGCGGCTTACGGCGAACGCACCGGCTACGAGAAAGTCGCAACGCCGCCCGTGCCGCTCGACCACGCCGCTTGCCCCGATCCGGCGTTGATCGCGCATGCGAAGACCGCGTGGGACCGCGCGTTGTCGCTCGGCGAAAAACACGGCTACAGGAATGCACAGTCAACCGTGATCGCCCCCACCGGCACCATCGGCCTTGTGATGGATTGCGACACGACTGGCATCGAGCCCGACTTCGCGCTTGTGAAGTTCAAAAAGCTCGCCGGCGGCGGCTACTTCAAGATCATCAACCGCGCCGTGCCCGAGGCCCTGCGTACGTTGGGTTACGGCGAAGCCGATATCGCCGAGATCGAGGCCTATGCCGTCGGTCACGGCACGCTGGCGCAGGCGCCGGCCATCAACCACACCACGCTGAAGGCCAAGGGCTTCACCGACGAGGCGATCGCCAAGGTCGAAAAGGCCCTACCGACGGCTTTCGATATCAAATTCGTCTTCAACAAGTGGACGTTGGGCGAAGACTTCTGCCGCGACAAACTTGGCATTTCGGCCGAAGACCTCGCCTCGCCGACCTTCGATCTGCTCGCGGCCCTGGGCTTCGGCAAGCGCGAAATCGAGGCCGCGAATATCCACGTCTGCGGCGCCATGACGGTGGAAGGCGCGCCGCACCTGAAGGCCGAGCATTATCCGGTGTTTGACTGCGCGAACCCCTGCGGCCGTACCGGCAAACGTTACCTCTCGGTTGACAGCCACATCCGTATGATGGCGGCGGCGCAGCCGTTCATCTCCGGCGCCATCTCTAAGACCATCAACATGCCGAACGATGCGACCGTCGAGGATTGCAAGGAGGCCTATCTGCTCTCCTGGAAGCTGGCGTTGAAAGCCAACGCGCTCTATCGCGACGGCTCGAAGCTCAGCCAGCCGCTCAACGCGCAGCTTATCGCTGACGAGGATGACGAGGACGATGTCGTCGAGTCCTTCCTTGAGCGTCCGGCCGCGGCGCGCGCCGCCGGGCTCGCCGAGAAAATAGTCGAGAAGATCGTCGAGCGGGTCACCGTGCTGCGCGAGCGCGAGCGGATGCCTGATCGCCGGAAAGGCTACACGCAAAAAGCCGTAGTCGGTGGCCACAAGGTCTATCTGCGCACCGGTGAATATGACGATGGACGGCTGGGCGAGATCTTCATCGACATGCACAAGGAAGGCGCGGCCCTTCGCTCAATCATCAACAATTTCGCCATCGCGGTATCGCTCGGCCTGCAATACGGCGTGCCGCTGGAGGAATATGTCGACGCCTTCACCTTCACCCGCTTCGAACCGCAGGGTCCGGTGCAAGGCAACGATTCTATCAAATATGCGACTTCGATCCTCGACTACGTATTCCGCGAGCTGGCGGTCTCCTACCTCGAGCGCTTCGACCTCGCGCATGTCGATCCGAGCGAAGCCGGCGGTTTCGATGCGCTCGGCAAGGGCGTGGAGGAAGGCAAGCCTGCGCCCGCGACCAACTACGTGTCGAAGGGCCTGACCCGTTCGCGCACCGATCGTTTGTCGGTCGTAAGGGGAACGACAGCTTCCCCCGGCGGCAACATCACTGCGCTTGCCTCCGTTGGAGGCCCGCGCGCCGAGGTTGCCGGCACCACGGCTCTCAAGGCCGAGCCGGAAGCGAAGCTTTCACCGGCCGAACAGCTCGAGCACCGCGTCGATATGCAAGATGTCCGAGCGCATGCAAAGGCGTCGGCTTCCGAGAAGCGCGCCGAAGCCCGCGCCAAGGGCTACGAAGGCGAAGCCTGTGGCGAGTGCGGTAACTTCACACTGGTGCGCAACGGCACCTGCATGAAGTGCGATACGTGCGGGTCCACGACGGGGTGTTCGTGAGCAAAAGCACCAAAGACATGGAACGCGCGCAAGCCGCGTTCCACAAAAAGGAAATCCAGGCACGCGAAGGCGCGACCGCCATGGCCGAGTACAAGGCCGCCGGTAACGCCGAGCGCGCCAAGACCGAGCGTCTGCGGGCATTACGGCTCGCCAAGGAAACAGCCGAGCGCGAAGCCGCGGCGAAGGCTCCATCGCCGGCCGCGAAGCCAAAGGGTGCAGCAAAAAAGAAACGGTGAACGCGCCGCCCCCATCCACTGATCAAGCGTCTTGCGTTCTTTGCGCGAAATTTGTTTCGCCCCACAAGTACCCAACGGTTCTTCGTGGGTGTTTTACGCCACGGCATAAGCCTCGGCGTAGCTTTTTGCCTGGGGCTATCTCTGCGGTGAGATTCTCGGCTAGGTGCCCTTATTGCCTTTCAGACGAAACTGCACGTACCCATATTTGAAGCTGCGGGTCGCGTCGCCGAGAGCTTCGATCTTGAACTCTCCCGCGGTCTGAAAAGCCTTCACGCTTCGTCCGTGAATGATCATCGTCTGCGGACCGTCCGGCGAGCGCCAGTAGATCTTGGCTTCAGCATTTGAGTCTAGAATCGTGAACATCACCGTGTGCCACTCGCCGTCGTCGACGATCGTCTTCGGCGGCGATCCGCCACGTTGTGTCCCCGTTCCAAGGGTCTCGAACGACTCGATCTGACCGAAATCGATGACCTGAGCGGTCGCTGTTTGCGCGTCAGAAAACAGGCCCGCGCACAAAAGCACCGACACCGCCGTAACGTGCATGAACGACCGAAGCTTCATGGCCCGTCGATCTCACCTGAGCCCGCTGCCCGGATAATTCTAAACCTGAGATATTCGTTCCGATAG
>Ga0307296_10000536_pt1 | contig 18159 bp, 16 predicted proteins | sample ER_DNA_153_FD_194467 | JGI IMG/M metagenome (GOLD analysis project Ga0307296, IMG submission 194467) | Bulk soil microbial communities from the East River watershed near Crested Butte, Colorado, United States - ER_DNA_153 | ecosystem: Environmental > Terrestrial > Soil > Floodplain | place... | reverse complement strand
AGATACCATGTGTTGCACAGTACATGGTCGCGACGCATAGTCAAGCCTCGAGATCTGGAGTTCGGCATCACGAACCGGCTGCCCTGAAGGGTGCGTAAACGCGCGTGGGGTGCCAGAAGTCGGGCCTCATGCTGCGTACTCGTACTCGTGGATCAGTCCACTGAGGACGTTGCGGCGGCCCAGGTTCGGCGCACTCCTTGCTCCGGCGCGCTCCGACGGTAGCGGCGTCGCGTGGGCCAAGCTGCGGTGCGGGCGGCACTGATTGTCATGCTCGACCTAGCGTCGCACGACGTGAGCAAGATGCTGGCAGCTGACGACGAACAGCACATACACGCGCTGGAGAAGACCGTGTCGACGGTAGAGAAGTCGCAGGCCACGATCCCGGCGGCCTGCTGGCGCAGGAACGACCGCCAAGGCGACCGGGCCTGTGTGGAGTACTGGGCGAGGTTCCTGGACCAGCAGGGCACGGCGATGACGCTGGCTGGGTGTGCCATGGCCCGGTTCGACGCCGACGGCCTGATCACCGAAGCCCGCGATTACTGGCATCTGCAGGAGGGCCACCAGTCGCTGCCGGACAGGACGGTCACATACTCACGCCGCGGGCACTCTCACCATGCAAGCCGAGCGCTGGTTGAAGCTGTGGGCGGACACCCCAGCAGCGCGACGCAAGACAAGGGCCCGTCGCGCTGCTGGATAAGTTCGACCGAATCAGCACAACGTGGTGTGATAGCGGCAGGCAACGACCCTGGGAGTCTCGACGGGCCGTCCCACGTCGATGGACCTGGCCAGACGGATGAACTGGGCGTGCGACCACGCAAGCGGGGTTGCCGAAAAGGTGTTCTCCCCCGGCCGGAACCGCGGGTCGTCGTCGGCGGGCGGCTGATGGTCCCAGACCTGCTCGGCGATCAGGTGCGTGGTGTCGTCGCCAGCGCGGGCCATGGTGTCCAGGTACCCCTGCGCGGCCAGCCCGGCGGCCAGCCGGTACTCGCCGCGTTCACCGGTGAGCAGCGGCCAGCCGCGACCCAGGGTCAGCCCCGAGCCGGGCGGGACCGGCTCCCACTGGCTGCCATCGCGCTTCTCGCCGTAGCCGTCGAAGCTCGCCCGGTGCCAGAACGGGCCGTTGGCGGTTTGGTAGCGCAACTCGCGGTCGACGACCGGCAGGGAGGACAGCACGTTTGGGTCCAGGGCCGACTTCACCCCGAGGCGGACGACTTCCAGGAAGCTCGGGTCCACGACCCGCCGTTGGTCGACCAGCGGGCCACCGTCGGAGATCTGGATCTGCGCCCCGGAGTTCGCGTCGCCGTTGGCGGTGATGCGCAAGTAGTAGGGATCGGCCGAGAGCGGGCCGTTGGTGGTCACCGTCCAGCGCTCGATGCTGCGCTGCCATGCATCGGCGGTGGCCAGGTAGCGCGCCGCGATGGCCGCGTCCCCGTTGCGCTTGGCGATGTCGGCGGCACACACCAACCCGGCGATCTCGGCGGCGATGGTGGCCGGCGAGTAGCCGCCGATGTTCTCCCAGCGCTCCTGGGGAGTGGCCGGGCCGTTGGCCAGGATGAAGTCCGCCGACCGGCGCACGTGGTCCCAGTCACTATGGCCGGTCCTGCCCAGCTGCCTGGCCAGCACGATCGGGAACGCCACCTCGTCCAGCTGCAACCCGCCGAACACCGGCTCGCCGTCCAGCCGTGAGTTTTGCGGGAAGGAGCCGTCGGGCCGCTGCTGCACCGTCCACAGGTAGTCGAGCGCCCGGTTGGCGGCGGCGGTGTCACCGGCGGCCAGCAGGGCGGTCGCGATCTGGTACAGGTCACGCGACCAGACCGCGACGTAGACGGGCAGGAACTGCAGCGAGTTCGCCCACGCCCAGGGCCGCCCCGGGGCGGCAACGAAGCCGCCGCGGAAGGTCTTGTCCTCGCTGGCTGCCAGCACCATCACCGAGACCTGGTAAGTCGTACGCCAGCCAGCGGCGCTGTCGGGGACCGGTCGCAACGACGACAGGTAGCGGTGCCAGCCCGCCGAGTAGGCTGCCCGGGCAGAGGCGAAGCCACGGGTGAGCGCCGCGGCGGCGGTCGCGGTCGCCGCGGCCGGCCTGGTCGCAAAGCCAAGTGCCAGGGTCAGGTGCTGCGCCCCAGGGAGACCGGTGAGGCGGGTGCGGCCCATCTGAACGACGTTGCCGCGCTCCCTGGCGGTATACGACCAGTCCATGCGGAAGTTGTCCTGCAGGTCGCTCCACCCGTCGCTGCGGGACAGATAGCCGCTGGACCGTTTGGCAAAGCCCGAGGAGGCCAGCACCGCCCCGCTCAGCACCCCGTCGGAGGCGACCAGCCCGCCACCGGCGCTCCAGCCCAGGTCGTCGTTGGCGTTCAGCCCCAGACCGACGTCGTGGAGCACATACACCGAGTAGGGCCGGCCGGTGAGCGACTGGAAGCGGACGTCGACCAGCACGGCCGAGCGGGCCGGGTCGGTCACATAGGTCTTGGTGATCCGGTACTTACCGGAGCGGGCCGTGTTCACCTGCCGGTAGACCAGGCTGCGCCCATCCACCAGGGCCGCCGTATGCGTGGTGCTCATGTCCTCGCGATCGGCGAAGCTCTCGCCGTCGGACACTGCCAGCTGGGTGTCCCGGGTTGCCGGCGTGTCAATCCGCGGGAAGAACACCTCACTCAGCGCGCCGTCGTTCAGCGTGTACCAGACCTTGCTGGCGGTGGTCCGGGCCGTGCCGAAGCCATCCTTGTCGCCTGGTGACCAGGTTGCCGCCTGCCCGGGCGCCCCAGGTGCCGGGGAGCCGGTGGCGGCGGATACGGGCGGGGCGGTGATGCCTGCCAAGGCCACCAGGAGCACGCCGGTGACCAGCCAAGCGGTAGCTCGGCGGCCGAGTCCAGCCTGGGAACTGAGGAGGAGTCCTTGCATGCCCCACGCTCCTTCCTTGTGGGAGCCTTGCCGGCATGGCCCTCGCTCGAATGCGAGACGAAGCGGCTTGCGGACACTGAAGCACGCACAAGGGGCTACCGTCCAAACGTAACAAGCACACTCCCTGTAGGAACACCGATGCGCCTCAGGGCCTCGACATTGTGCGGGCTTGGTACTGGCGGTCCGCCGAGCCAGGTGGGAAGGCCTGGTGGCGCGGACGGTACCGACCCGCGCCTCAACCGAACTGGCAGGCAGCCGCCCGGATCCGAGTTTCTGCACCCTACGCGGCCGCCAGCTCCTCGGGCTCGAACACGGTGACCACGTCGACGCCGTGACCGTCTGGGATCCCTCGGGTCGTCGTCCAGGACCGCGATCCGCCGGCCGGCGTCGGCCAGGGCCCGACGGATCCGCCGCCGGGCGTCCGGCTCCACCCGCGCCGGGGCAGCTTCGCCGTCGGGTCCGCTCGCGTCATCGACGTCAGGAGACCTGGAGGCCGCCGTTGATGTCGTAGGTCGCGGCGGTGATGTAGCCGGCGTCCTCGCCGAGCAGGAAGGCCATCAGGGCGGCCACCTCGGCCACCGTGCCTACCCGCCCGACCATGCTGCCGGCGCCGAGCTCGGCCTTGCGCTCCTGGGTCAGGGTCCCGCCCATGATGTCGGTGTCGATCGGCCCCGGCGCCACGCAGTTCACCGTGATCCCGTGCGGACTGAGCTCGCGGGCCAGCGCCCGGCTGAAGCCGATGAGCGCCGCCTTGGAGGCGCTGTAGGGCACCTTGGAATAGGTGCCGCCGCCGCGCTGGGCCGAGACCGACGAGACGCTGACGATGCGTCCGACCCCGGCGGCCAGCATTGCGGGCACGACCCGCCTGGTCACGAGGAACGCGCCCCGCATGTTGATGTCGAAGACGCGGTCCCACTCGGCGATGGTCAGGTCCAGGAAGTCGACCGGGGAGCTCACCCCGGCCACGTTGGCCAGGCCGATGATCGGCGGCAGGCTGGCCTCGACCTGGGCGATGGCCGCCTCCACCGAGTCCGGGTCGGCGACGTCGGCGGCGACGCCGAGCGACGCCACCGACCGGTTGCCGCCGATCTCGGCCGCCGTCCGCTTCGCGGCCTCGCCGTCGAGGTCGAGGATGGCGATCGACCAGCCGTCGCGGGCCAGCCGGTCGGCGGTGGCGCGCCCGATGCCACGCGCCGACGCGGCCCCGGTGATGACCGCGGTGCGCTCGGCGGGGAACGGATCGTCGGCGTCCATGGCCTGCTACCTTCCGGTCGAGGTCAGGCGATCGTCATTCTCCCGAGGATCGGTCGCACCGGCCAGCGGCGGGCCGAGGTCGATTCCGTTCAACACGGTGTCGTGGCTTGCTTCTAGCCTGGTCCGGACATCGGAGGGCCGCGATGAGGATCGGAATCGGGCTGCCCGCCGCGGTCCCCGGCGCCGACATGACCACGCTGGGGCGATGGGCCGCCGAGAGCGAGCGCGCCGGGTTCGCCGCCGTCGGCGTCATCGACCGTCTCGTCTACGCCAACCTGGACCCGCTGATCGCGCTGGCCGTCGCCGCCGGCCGGACCGAACGCGTCGACCTGGTCACCACCGTGCTCAGCATCGGCTGGCGGAACAACCCGATCCTGGTCGCCAAGCAGATGGCCTCACTCGACCTGGTTTCCGGTGGGCGCCTGTTGGCGGGTCTCGGGCTGGGTGGCTGGCCGGAGGACTACCCTCGCCAGCCGGGTTCCGCAGGCCGGGAACGCCGCGGGCTGGGAGTCGTCGTTGGCCGCGATGCGTCAAGGTATGGGACGCGAAGCTCCCTGGGCGGCGCTGTTGCGTTGCGCCGACCAGGGCAGGCTGAAGCGGCGACCTCGGTCCTGGATCAGATCGCCAGGGCCAGTTCGTCGAATGCGACCGCCACTCGCCGGTTCGCTGGTTCCTCGACGGCCAGTTCGTAGTGTCCGCGCCGAAGGTTCTGCACGAAGGCGTGTCCGGCGACGATCACTCTGGCACTGCGGTCCTGCTTCAGCCCGCGCATCGGCCGCAGCCGCGCTTCAGCCTCCCGTGGTCGCACTCGACCCGGTTGTTGGCGTACTGCTCGGTTCGATGCCGCGGTGCCGGCAGCAGCTCCTCCAGCACGATCGGGTAGGTTGCTGCTCGGTCCGTGACCACCTCAACGGGTAAGACCTTGGTCGTGCCGATGGCCCGCTCAAAGCACCGATGGGCTCCCTTGGCGTCGCGCCGTGGGGCGACGAACACGTCGATGACCTGCCCGAACTGGTCGATCGCGCGGTAGACATCGCGTCACTGCCCGGCGACCCTCACATAGGTCTCGTCCACAGCCCGGCGATCTCCCACGGCGCGGCGACACGGTCGGCCAGCCTCGGCCAGCAGCGGCGTGAACCGAAGCACCCATCGATACACCGTGACGTGGTCGACCTCGACGCCACGCTCGGTCAGCAGTTCCTCGAGGTCGCGGTATGACAGCCCGAAGCGCAGGTACCAGCGGACCGCCAAGACGATCACCTCGGGCGGAAAGCGAAAGCCGGCGAAGGCAGACCGATGCAACAGTGCCCGCACAGGTCGGCCCGCAGGGCTCTCCAGGCCCGTCCGGGACCTCGATCTCGGCGCTCATCGGCCAGGAGCGGCGTGTGCCGACGCCGCAAGGTGGGGAATCACCTATGCCCGATTCGGGTTTTCCGGTTGTCCCTCAGATGGAGGTCGCAGCGTGGCCGAACCGTCCGCAGTAACGCCGGCCAACGTCCCGTGTCCCGCCGGCAGGCACTGGCGTACGGCAGCAGCCTGGCCGCGGCGTTGCCGCCGCATCCGCCGCGGCCGCTCCGGCCCAGGCACAGGAGGCGACCGCGCCTGTGCAGCACCTGTCGGTTAGCCCGGCGCAGGCCAAGCGCATCGGGCCCGCCGCCGAGCGGCGCGCCCGGCAGATCGGCGTGTCGATGTTCATTGCGGTGGTCGACGACTGCGGCGTGATCAAGATGTCGTCGCGGATGGACGGCAACAGCCAGGCCAGCGTCACCGTGGTTCCGCCCAAGGCTGTGACCGCCAACGCGTTCCGGACCCCCACCGCCACGCTGGCCCAGGAGGGCCGGCGATCCGACCCAGCTCGCCTCGATCATGGGAGCCGGCTTCAGCCTGGCTGAAGCCAGTGGGGACGCTTCCAAGAACCGTCAACCCTCAGGAGGCAGCAATGACGGAACCGACCCTTTACGACCGGCTCGGCGGCGTATTCGCCATCGCAGCGGTGGTTGACCACTTCAGCGACGCTATCGTGCAAAACCCCATCGTCGGCCAGAAGTCGGAGAACCCCGACCTCCGCGAGTGGCACACCAACAATCTGGGCAGACTTCCGGGCCTCAAATTCATGCGCACCTTGTGGGTCTGCGACATAACCGGTGGCCCTCAGCAATACGTCGCCACGGTACCGGGCAGCACTCCTCTCGGCTTGGAGGAAGCGCACCGCGAGCTGAAGATCTCGCCCGCCGAGTTCGACGAGGTCGCGGCTGAGCTCGCGCGAACGCTTGACGTCTTCAAGGTGCCCGAGCGGGAGAAGGGGGAGGTTCTGGGCGCATTCGCCGCACACAAAGACGAGGTGACCCGGGGATCCACCCAGTAGCCGCGCAGGCGGAACACACGACCTCTCCCAAACAGCTGCTGCCTTGTCCTCCCTATCCCCCGCGCTAGCGAGGTGTCCTGGCACCGGTGAGGTTGGCCTACCTGGCTCCTCGTCCTGCTCGCCCATGGCGACGCCGCCAAGGATCTGCAGATCCTCGTCCTGCGCCACCAACTCGCGGTGCTGCGCCGCCAGACGCCGCAGCCCAAGCTGGAGCCCACCGAGCCCTGCTCGCTGTCAGCCCGCACCGGCCCCGCCCCGGCACGTAGACTCAACTCATGGACGTCCTGGTGGTCGGTGGGCACGGGAAGATCGCCTTGCGCCTGTTGCGGCTGCTGGCCGCGGAGGGTCACCTCGCCCGTGGCCTGATCCGCAACCCTCGGCAGGCCGCCGATCTGGAGGCGCTTGGCGCGGTGGCGGTGCTGGGCGACCTGGAGGCTGACGCGGGCCTTGCCGGGGATGTCCAGGGCGCCGACGTGGTCGTCTTCGCCGCCGGTGCGGGCCCGGGCAGCGGTCCGGAACGCAAGCGTTCCGTCGACCTGGGTGGGGCCGTGAAGCTCGTCGATGCTGCCCTGGCGGTCGGCGTGCGTCGGTACGTGATGGTCAGCTCGATCGGGGCGGATCGGCCGCACGTCGCGTCCGGCGCTATGAGGCCGTACCTCGAGGCGAAGGCCGAGGCCGACCGCCATCTAATGGCGAGCGGCCTGGACTACACGATCGTCCGCCCCGGGTCACTCACCGACGATCCGGGTACCGGGCGCGTTCGTGTATCCAGGGAACTGGGCGGTCGCGGGGAGGTCCCGCGCGACGATGTCGCCGCGGTCATCGCGCAGGTGCTGGATGCCCCGAACACGGTCGGTGTGACGTTCGAGTTGTTCAGCGGCGACCTCTTGGTGGCCGAGGCCGTCGGGTCGCTCTGACCGCTGAGGCCTGGTCCGGGAGCAGCAGCCCTGGTGAGCGGACACCTATCACTGAGCAGATAACTGAACCCCTGACGGTCCTTGGCGAGTCTCCGACAGTACCTGCGTTTCCGCCGGGCGATCTCGGCTCTCCAACCCCATCGGTCCGTTCGCACCGTTGACGGAGCTGAGAAGGTGTTCGACCAGTCGGAATCGGTCACGGCCGCCGCGTAAGATCCATTGTCAGGAGCCCGGGTCGCCCCGCGTCTGCACCATCAGCGGGACGCCCGCACCTCGTGCGCGGCGCCAAGGAGGTAGCAGCCATGGCCACGACCAAAGACCGTCTGGACGAGCTGACCACCCACGAGCGGGAGCTGGAGGACCACGACGTTGTGGCGGTTGAGGACCGTGGGGTGGTGGACGCCAAGGTGCCGCCCGCGGCTGTGGGCAACCGGCCGGCGGCCGCAGTCCTCCCCACGTCGCTTCGGGGACGGCTGCTCGAAGCACTCAGCGGGCGTTGGGCGGCGATCGGCGCGGTCGCCTGGGTCGTGCTCCTCGGGATCGGGATCGCGGTCGAACCTCCGCCCACCAATCCGAACGCCGTCGACCCGTGGTTCCTCAACCTGCTCGGCACCGTCTTGCTGGCCGCGGTGGTGGCCGCGTTCGCCGGCTTCTGGCTGCGACGGCGCTGGAGCATGGCGGCCTCGCTGCTGGCATCCGGCCTGCTGGTGGTCTCGACCGTGGCGTGCCCGGTGTCCGGCCACCACAGCCAGGTCGGGGCCTGGTGGTTCGTCCAGCTCGGCTGCGGGCTCGGGCTGGTGATGACCAGCGCCCTTGGTCTGCGGCGGGGCTGAACCGCGCCAGGCGCAGCGATCGACCGCCGCTACGGCGACTTGTCAAGGCTGTCCGGGCGGTGCTCGGCCGCAGGTTCGAGACCGCGAAGTGTGCTTGCCTGTGGCGTCCCTGCAGCCCGGCAGACCTGGGGCGGTCCTTGCAGCGCTACCCATGAGGTGCCAGAAGTCGGCATGTCATATTGCGCACTCGTACTCGTGATCAGCCCACCGAGGCCGTCGCGGCGACGCAGCCGGCCGTGGTTCGGCGCGTTCCTGGCTTCGGGGTGCTCCGTGCTACCGGCGCCTGGCGGTTCGCTGGGATCGGGCTCGGACCGGTTCTTGGCCTTCGTGCTGCTGGCGTGCGCCCTGGTCTGCTTCAAGCGGCTCTGACCAGCCCCCAGGGAACCGATGTCGTACCTGGTCCCGGTCACCCAGACCGCTTGATTTTCGAGCCGGACACGGCCATCGGCGGTGGTGTATGGCGCCCACGCCTGGGTGACCTTGGCCCACACGCGCTCTTGGACCTCGGGTGGTCGGCCGTCGACCAGCGAGCTGATCGGTGGGGCGACCTCGCGCAGCCATCGGGTCGCCAGCTCGGGCGAGTCGGTCTGGTAGATCGCGGTCACGGTGCCAGTTTCCACATCAGTGAAGCCGGCCGCCTCGACCAGCCTGGCCAGCTGACCGGCGTCGGCAAGCGCGAAGGGACCCGGGATTCCGGCGGGAGGCGGCGGCAGCCCCAGCTCGGCCCTGATGACCGGCACGGGCGCGGCGAACTGGACGGTGTCGGGTGGACCCCACACGGCCGCGGCCAGCCGCCCATGCGGCTTGAGGAAGGCACGCAGCCGCGCCAGCACCCCGGCGACGTCGGGCAGGAACTGCAGACCTTGGCGGCTCAGCACCGCGTCGAAGCTGGCCTCCTCGAACACCAGCTCCTCAGCGTCACACTCCAGGAACTCGACGTTGTCGAGCCCCTCGGCGGCTGCCCGCTCGCGACCGAACACCAGCATCTCCCCTGAGATATCGGTGCAGACCACACGCCCGCCGGGGGCGACCGCGCGGGCGGCGGTCAGTCCCGGCTCCCCGTAGCCGGCGGCCACGTCCAGCACCACATCCCCCGGGCCGATCCCGGCCAGCTGGACCAGGGTCCGGCTCACCGCCCCCCCGCCGTCCTCAGCCTCCAGCACCCCGACCCAGGCCGACCAGCCGGGCGCGGCAGCCCGCCATTCAGTCCGGATGTTCGCCTTGTATTGGGCCGGGTCGAACCTGGTGGTCCCCGTCATCGCCTCTTCCCCTCCTGCGTGGCGCGTGCCGGGACGACCCTACGGCGCTGGGATGCGCCGGACATCGCCTGGAGCAACCAAGTTGGCGAGCCGCGCGCCTGTGGTGGGTTCTAACCATCTGGTCAGAGGAGGCCTTGCTTGAGGGCCGAGGAGGTGGCCGCGGCCCGGGAGGACACGCCCAGCTTGGCCAGGATGTTCTGCACGTGCCGGGCGACGGTGTGCTCGCTGAGGTGCAGGTCGCCAGCGATGTCTCGGTTGTGCTTGCCGGCCGCGACCAACCGCAGCACCTGTACCTCGCGGTCGGTCAGCAGCTGCCGTGGCGCGCGCTGCTGCTGGAGCAGGGCGGCGGCCTGGCGTGCGTCCGCGGCGGCGCCGAGGCGGTCGAACCCAGCCCTGGCGGCGTCGATCTCGATCCGCCCGCCCTCCTCGTCGCCGAGCACCCGCTGCGCCGTGCCGACCAACAGCCGTACCTTGGCTTCCTCATACGGCAGCCGGAGCTCCCGCCAGCCGTTCAGCCCGCGGCGGAGCTGCTCCAGCGCGGCTGCTGGACTCCCCGCGGCGAGTTGCAGCGCGCCCTGGGCCATGGACGCGGTCGCACCTACCACCGCGCTGGGGAGGCCATCCGCGATCGTCACCAGCTCGCGGGCGGCGTCGCGCGCCTGGTCGAGCGCGCCGGCCGCGATCGCGACCTCGACCTGGGCGGCCAGCAGACGCGCCCGCCCGAAGCGATCCACCGTGGGCGAGGCCAGCGCCGACCGCAGCGCGGCCGCTGCCACCTCCACCCGGCCCTGGGCCAGCCGCAGCAGCGCCATCCCGGGCTGGGGATCCCAGCCCAGCTGCTGGGCCCGCACGAACGCCTGCTCCGCCCCCGCCAGATCACCGCGGCGCCGCAAGACCTCCCCGACGCCGTAGGATGCCTCGGCTGCTCCCTGGGGCTTGTGGGGCAGCAGCTGCTGGTGCGCGTGGCGCAGCTCGGCTTCGGCTTCGGCCCAGGCGCCGCGCAGGGCGAGCACCTCGCCGCGGTAGATGCGACACAGGCCCTGGCTGTAGGGGGTGGTCGCGGGCAGCGCCTCGCACCACACCCTGGCCGCCTCGGTCCACTCACTGGCGCGCTGCAGGTCCGCCAGGTCCTTACAGGCCAGGATCACCGAGCAATAGACCCAGCCGGTGTACAGGGGAGCCAGCTCGCCGGCCAGGACACAGGTCATGGCCTCATCCAGCAACCCCAGGCCCTCGTGGATCCTGCCTTGGGCGATGAGCGCGCGACCCTGGATCTGCATCGCCACCGCCGCCAGGTCAGCGTCGCCGTGGTCTCGGGCCACCTGGATGGCTTGCCCGGCACCGTCCACAGCCTCCTCGAGCGGCCCCTGGTGCAGATGCAGCTCGGCTTCGGCCATCCACAGCCAACCGGACTCAACGCAGTCAGGATCCCGCTCGACGTGGCGGAAGCCGCGACGCAGCCAACCCACCGCGACCGCGCCCTCACCACGGTAGAAATGGTCGTGGAACAGCCGCGCCGCCGTCCGAGCCGCCCCCCGGTCGTCTCCCGCGTCCCGGAACCCGGCGTACGACCGGCGGCGGGCGGCGATCGACTCGTCGGTCCTGCACAGCCACCAGGCCGCCTCGGCCAGCGCCTCCAGCTCAACCGCCCCAAGGCTGACCGGGTCACGGCCGCTGAGGTCCTCATAGACGTGCAGCCAGGACCCGGTTCGCACAGTCTCTCGTACCCGCTCCCTGCCCGCATGGTGCTCCACGCCGACCTCCCCTGATGATCCTAGCCCCTGGAATCACACGAGGGCGCTGTACCCTCCCTCGCCGCAAGCACCTCTAATCAACTCAAGGGAGCGACACGCCGTCTTAGCTTGTGATTTAACCCGGTGGGTGTTCTGGGTTTGCTGCTGGCGGTGCCGGCGGTCGGGTGGTGTTGATCGGGACCAGTCAGGCCGCCTTCGCGGCCTTGTGCGGCGTCTTGCTGGCCTTCTTGGCGGATTTCTTGATCGCCGGGTGGCGGGGCGCGGGCCCGGAGCGGCTGCCCTTGGGCCGGCCTGGGGAGCAGCCGGCGGGTTTTGGTGTGGCAGCCGGCGAGCCGAGCCCGGCGAGAAGCCGCGGAAACCCTCGGCGCACTCGCAGCGGCGACAGCCGACCGGCAGGGCGGGGCCGCTCCCACGGCAGCCGCTGGTCGGCGGCGATCTCGCGGGCCAGGCGTAGCTGGGCGTAGCCGGCCAGTACCAGCCAGGTCCACCGGTCGGCTTGGGCGGGATGGCGGGGCCGTGGGGTGGTCCAGCCGAGGGTCTGCTTGGCGAAGCGGACGGTGTGCTCGATGTCGAACCGGCGAACGTAGGCCCGCCACGCCAGATTGAGGTCCACCGCGCCGGGGCCGGCCCACCACAGCCACAGCACCTTGGGTGGGCGGGTGCGGGCGGGGACCCGCTGGACCTGGACGCGGAGGATGGTGCCGCGCACGATCGGCCGGGGCCCGCGGCTGCCATGGCCGGGTGGCGCTGCTGCTTGGGATGCAGGCCGCTCCAGGCGTTGACGGTGACGGTGCCGTACTGGTCGTCCTCGCAGGCCAGGGTGGCGGTCGGGGTCGGCCAGGTGGTCGGGTCGGCGCAGTTGAACTTGGCGCCGTGGCGGCGCGGCCGACCGCCCTTGGGCGAGCGCGCCGCTGGTGTTGGGTCGGCGTAGAAGCAGCGGTCGGAGCGCAGCCGCACCAGCACCGCGATGGGCAGGTCAGCCAGGTCGAGGGTGAGCTGGGCGGAGTCATAGCCGCCATCGAAGACGAACAGCGGTGGCTGGCCGCTGGCGGGTAGGCGTGCCATGAGCGCACGGATCTGGCAGGCGGCAACCTGGTCGGCGTCCTGGGTCGGGTGCAGCCGGGACGCGTCGACCGGGGCAGTCCACAAATCGCGGTCGAAGCTGAGTTGGCAGATCCACTGGTAGGCCCAGCCGGCGATGATCGGCTGACCAGCCGAATGCCGGGAGGGTGGTAGTAGCCACGCCCCGGCGAGCACTCGGCGTCGCAGCGCGGCCAGGTGGTCACATCGACCGCGAAGACCAGCGGGTCGGCGTCGGGCAGGCAGCTGGCGAGCAGATCCCGGAGCCGCTCGACGTCGACGCGACCACAGGCAAGCGCGGCATACGCGCTGCCCCAACCACGCCGGTGGATCGGCTCCAGGCTGAGGTGCGGCAGCGACGAGAACGCCTGGGTGCACAACAACGCGTCGCCGAGCTCGAACAAGGCATCAGCGCGGCGGGTGCAGCAGGCGTGCAGCTCGGTCCGGAAGGCGCCGAGCCGCGCCAGGGGGGAAGTTGGCATCGGCATGGCCGCGCAGCCTGACAGCCACGTCGGTCACAGGCAACCTGAGCAGCACAAACAGCTTCACCGGGTTAAATCACAAGCTAAGAACCTGTGCGAATACCTTGGGTTGCTGGTTACCAGGTGAAGTTCCGGAGCCAGTCCAGGGCCTGGATGCCGTCGCGCAGCAGCTCGGCGCGTGGGCGCTGATCCACCTGAGCAAGCCAGGTGACAAGGTAGCCGTCGCGGTCAGGCCGGATGCCGCCGCGGACCCGTTCGATGGCCTCCAGCTCGGCGTTGCTGAGCTGGTACTCGTCACTGGTCAGGCCGACCACCAGCCGGACCCAGCGGGCCGCGCCTGGGGCAATGTCGCGGTCGGCGTGGACGACGAGGTTGTCCACCCAGGTCTGACCGAAGCCGGTGTCGTTATCGTCGGGGACCAGGTCACAGACCACGTCATACAGCAGATAGTCCAGGGCGGCGCTGGGTGGGTGGCGCTGCTCGAAGTCGTCGAAGGCCACCTGCTCCATGCGGCCCACCGCCGCGTCCAGCGCCTGCTGATCGCTGCTGCTGGCCGCCCTGGCGGCCTGCTCGACCAGCCCGACCGCATGGTCGAAGCGGGCCTGGCTGGCCTGCTGGCGGCGGCGCTGGGCCGGGGTAGCGGGGGGGCCGAGCAGCGCATCGAAGTCGTCATGGTCGATGCCGGACATGGCCGTAGCATGCCACCCCCGCCATCGACCTGCCGCACCCACCCGACGAGGACCCCGATGCCCGCCGCCACCCGCCCATGCCCACCGCGTCGATTCCCCACCGACCTGACCGACGCCCAGTGGTGTCTGCTCGCCCTGCTGCTCCCGCTGCCGCGCGCTGATCAACGCGATCTTGTACGTGCTATGGACCGGCTGCCCGTGGCGGGCCCTGCCCGACTGTTACCCCCACTGGCGCACCGTCCACCACCACTTCGCCCGCTGGGCCGCCGACGGCACCCTGGCACGGCTGCACGCGGTGCTGCGCGGTCGGGTACGCGCGGCCGCCGGCCGCGGGCGGTCGGGCCGCTCAAGTCCACGGCCAGCAACGCCATCCTCACCCTGCCACCCTTCGCGGTCCAGGCGCTGCGCCGTCACCGCCGCCAGCAGCACCGACTCCGCTTGGCCCTCGGCCAGCCCACACCGTCGGGCTGCGCTGGGTCGAGCCCGGCCAGCCACCCCCGTAGGGGGCAGAAACCCGTTCATGCAGCTCGCCGGTGGTACTCGCCGAGCAGCCCTCCAAGGCGGTCGCGGTGATGCACGCGCCTTTGATCCTTGCTGATGGCGGTTGGACCGGCTGGTGGATCCGGCGGTTCCAGCCCAAGCGCTCGGTGCGGACGATGGACGTTGTAATGGTCGACGTAGACTCGGAGCACCTGCTCCACGTGCCTGCGTCCAGTGAGCAGCAGCCAGTCCAGGCACTCTGCGCGGACGGTACGGATCCAGCGCTCGGCGTGAGCGTTGGCGTTGGGCGCCTGCACCGGCGTGATGAGGACATCGCAGCCTTCGGACCGGAAGACGTCGTCGAAGGCGCGCGGGTGAACTTCGCATCCCGGTCATGGATCAGAAACCGCAGCCGAGGTCCTCGACCCCGAAGATCAGCAGCAGGTTGCGGGCTTGCTGGGCAACCCAGGGGCCATCTGGGCGGGCGGTCACGCCGGCGAGGTGGATCCGCCGGGTGCCCAGCTCGATGAAGAACAGCACATACAACCGCCGCAGCCAGATCGTGTCGACGGTGAAGAAGTCGCACGCCATGATTCCGTCGGCCTGCTGGCGCAGGAACGCCCGCCAGGTCGTAGCGCCCGCCGAGGCGCAGGATCCAACCCGTGACGACGCATGATGGTGCGGATCGTGGTGGCCGCCACCTGGACGCCGAGGCGCTGTGGTTCGCCCTTGATGCGCTGGTAGCCCCACCGTGGGTTCTCGGTGGCCAGCCGCACGATCAAGGTCTGCACCTGCTGGGGGACCGATGGCCGGCCGCGCCCCTGCGCTGGATAGGTCCAGCGCCGGCGCACCATGCGGCGGTGCCATCCAAGCAGCGTCTGGGGCGTGACCATGAAGATCGCCATCGGCGCCTGGGGAGGAGGCGGCTGAGCGCTGCGAGCAGCGCGCGGTCTTTGGGCTGGAGCCGAGGGCGTGGGTGCTGGCGGCGCAGGATGGCCAGCTGGTGGCGCAGGACCAGAATCTCGACCTCTTTGGCATCCGTCGACCGCCAGCAGAGGACCATCAACTCGAGAAGGCGGCGCAGCGCCAGATAGACGAACGACCAAACCATCCGCACCTCCAACAAGACGACAGCACGCGACGGCGCACCATAGCCTGCTGATCACACGTCCGCTGACCTGCGGGACTGACTTCTGGCACCCCACGGGCAGCGGACCATTGCCCGGCGTCCCGCTGTTCGTCCTGACCCACCACGTCCCCGACACGGTGTCGGCAGGTGATCCGCCCTACGCCTTTGTCACCGACGGCATCGAACGCGCCGTCGAGCAGGCCGGACCGCCGCCGCGGGCAAGGATGTGGCCCTCATGGGGGCGTCGATCGTGCGCCAGGGCCTCAAGACGGTCTGCTCGATGTGCTCGTCATCAGCCTGGTGCCGGTGGTGCTGGGGCGCGGCGCCCGCCCGCTGGACGGCCTGGAGCCCGGGAGCGTCCAGCTCGACCTAGTCCGAGTCATCGACGCCCCGGGCGTCACGCACCTGACCTACCGAAACCTGAGGTAACCCGATCCAGGCATGCTCATCGCGCCAGATCAGCAGCGGTTCTTGGTGATGAGTCGGGAGCATGCCACTGAAACGAGCGAAGCCCTCCTAACAAATAAGAACCTTGTTCAGTAGACAGCGAGGCATGCGCCTGACGGTGGCGGCGGCGGCGGACGACTCCCTGCACCGTGACAGCGGTTTGCCGGAAACGAAAAGCCAACTGTAGCCATAGCTCGACGTTCGTTAGTCCGAGAGTCGTCCCGAACAAGCTGGCGGACGGATTGATAACGCCTCCAGGCCCCCAGGAGCATCCAGGGAAACACGACACACACCAGCTGCATGCCATGGCGCCGGGGCTCGTGGGCCAGACCGTCGAACGGGCCGGAGGCTACAAAGCATCGGCTCCTGCGGCGCCCGGCACATCGGCGCGGCTCACTTGGGCGGCCGGCCAAGTCGCGGGCGGATGGGCGCCATGCCGGGACCGCCGTGGCGGCGTGGACCCGACCACAACGCCGGGACCGCGTCGACGGCGGCGGCTACGGCGTAGGCGGCCTGCTCGTAGTTGATCCGCCAGCCGACGAAATCAGCCCACGCGTCGGCGGGCTCACGCTCGATCGGGAAGTCGACCTCGCGCATCCGGGCAACCGCGTCAAGGAACTCCTGGTAGCTCAGGCTGATCCGGCCATCCGGGTCGGCTTCTTCGGGTACCTCAAAGCCCATCGCCCGGGCGACCTGGTTGAAACACAAGAATCCGCTTCGCAGGCACAGGCGAGCCGGGACCACCGGGGCCGCCTTGGGCGACAGCGCCAGGAACAGCGCGGCGGAGTCCAGCACCGCCAGCAGCGCCGTCACCCAGGAGGACAGCGGCCGGGGCGAGCGGAACCGCACCAGCGGCAGGTAGGTGGCGTGGCTTTCGGCCACGTCGGCCGCCCAGCGCTCCCATCGGGCATACAACTCGGGCAGTGTGTCGATGGTCGAGGTGCCCGATCCCAGCGCGTAGTGGGTGCGTGCCAGTAGCTCCGGGCCCCAGGACGGCACCCCGGCCCGCGCGTTCAGCAGCGCCACCTCGGTCTCCCTGCGGTTGAAGGCCGCGTACAGCGTCGGCAAATACGCGATCTGCAGGGTCACGATCACCAGACCGGTCGCTGCGGCGGCGAACACCACCGCCGAGGGCGCCCCTGCCGGCTCCCTGAACCCGAGGGTGAACAGCGAGGACCCGGCGACGATGAACGCCGACCCCAGGCCGCCGGTGACCAACGGCCACAGCAGCAGCCCGTACCCGAGAAACGCCACCCCCAGCCAGGCCGCCAGCTGCACAAGCAAGATGGCCGCCGCCTGCCTGACCAGCACTCGGTCACGCCGCCGGTAGTCGGCGATCGCGGCGGTCGCCAGACCGAACGCACCGTTCACCAGCCGGTCGACCCACCGGGTCAGCCGGCTGCCCACCGGGCGGGGCACGATCAGCGTGCCGATCACACTGCTCCACACCGTGAGCACGAGCAGGCCGCCGGCGGCCGCGGCCAGCCAACGGCCGATCACCGGCACCACCATGAGCCCTCCCAGGTACTGGCTTACTGGGCCAGGCGGAACGGTGGATAGCGGTCGGTGGCCAGCACCCACGCGTAGGCGATGACGCGGTTGTGCCAGCGGATGACGCCCTCCACGAAGTCGAACAGCCCCCTTAGGTAGCGGCCGGTAAACAGGATCGCGAACCAGGCCACGATCACCACCACGACGACCGCGATCTCGAGGAAGAACAGCACGAAGTAGTGCGGGAAGGCCAGCAGCCACTTCACCAGCGGGAGCCACCGGTTCAGGTCACGCTGGGCATCCGGGTAGGGGTAGTCAAGGTGGACCGACTGGTGCTGGTCGGTAGCGGGGTAGCGGTCATCTATCAGGGCCAGGTAGGCGGCGACCCGGTTGCCGAACCGCTGCAGCTCCAGGTTCCAGTCGAACCACCAGCGTGGATACTTCTGGCGGAACAGGATCAGCAGCAGCGGCCCGAGGAACAGCAGCCCGCCGGCGCCGACGGTGGCGGTCTGGGTGTTGCCGTTGGTGCTCCACTGCCAGGTCCCCCCGTACACGGTGCCCAGCACAATCAGGATGGGGATGGCCACAAAGATCCGGAGGCCGGTGGTCAGCCGGTCCAGTGGTCGATCGGGATAGTCCACCGTGAATCGAACCGGGTATGCCAGCTGCTGCATGGCCGTCTCCTCCCATCGCCAACCTTGAAGCGGATTTGACGCCAGCCAACGACGGGCCGCAACGTTGACGACTACGGGGCCGCGGGCACCGCCAATGGCGGTCGCCCGCAGGGGCCGCCTCTTGCGTAGGGGAGCGTGCGGCCCACGGCGACGACAGGGCGGCTGTAGCCATAGCTTGACGTTCGTTAGCCCCACCTCTGGTCCGACGGTAGCCGGCCTACGGCCGGATCGAGCTGTGATGCGCTCCCGGTCGGGTTCGCTTGTCGCCAGCGCAACTGGCTGGTCGTTGCGGCACAGACGTCCCCACACCGTGCCGTGGTCGGATGCTCAGGTCAGTCGGTGAGAGCCGGGATGATTGCCTCGGCGACCAGGTTCAGGGCGTCGTCGCGCCCGTTCTCGGC
>Ga0307296_10000535_pt1 | contig 18160 bp, 19 predicted proteins | sample ER_DNA_153_FD_194467 | JGI IMG/M metagenome (GOLD analysis project Ga0307296, IMG submission 194467) | Bulk soil microbial communities from the East River watershed near Crested Butte, Colorado, United States - ER_DNA_153 | ecosystem: Environmental > Terrestrial > Soil > Floodplain | place... | reverse complement strand
CGCCAAGGCTCCGGGGAGCACCGGCCGGTCGATATCAATGCCCTCGTCGAGGAAAGCCTCAACCTGGCCTATCACGGCGCTCGTGCCGAGAAACAGGGATTCAACATCACGCTGCAGCGCTCTTTCGACCCGACGGCGGGGGAGGCTGACCTCTTTCCACAGGAGATCACGCGGGTACTCCTCAACCTCATTTCCAACGGCTTCTATGCTGCGACAAAGCGCAAAGCACAGGATGGGGCCGATGGCTACGAGCCCACGCTCGCGGCTTCGACGAAAAATCTCGGTGACAGCGTCGAAATCAAGATTCGCGACAACGGCGGTGGTATTCCGCCCGAGGTGAGGGAACAGATGTTCAATCCGTTTTTCACCACCAAGCCCGCGGGCGAGGGTACCGGGCTCGGCCTCTCGATCAGCCACGACATCATCGTCAAGCAGCATGGCGGATCCGTAGATGTCGACACTGCGCCCGGTCAATACACCGAATTTCGCATCGTTCTTCCACGCAGGGCGGCAACGCTGGCCAAGACAGGAGCATCCGCGTGAAACTTCTTATTCTTGTTGTCGATGACGAATCGGACGTTGAAATGCTGTTTCGGCAGCACTTTCGACGCGATCTCCGCGCAGCCCGCTTCACCATGGAATTTGCCCAGTCTGCCCCGGCGGCATTGCAAAGCATCAGCGATGCGGGCGATGCTTCGCTGATACTGATTTTATCCGACATCAACATGCCGGGCATGAGCGGCCTTGAGCTCCTGCCCAAGGCAAAGGCGGTACGACCAGATGTCCCAGTCATCATGATTACGGCCTATGGCGACGCGGAAACCAAGCGCAAGGCGCTGGAAAGCGGCGCCGACGCCCTGTTCACTAAGCCGATCGATTTTGTGATGCTTCGCAACGAGATCGACACGCGCGTCGAAAGGGCCGCATGACTACCCGGATCCTTGTCGTCGACGACGAGCCCGATCTCGAGGCTCTCGTTCTTCAGAAGTTCCGGCATCAAATCCGGGACAAGACGGTCAGCTTTACGTTTGCCCACGATGGCGTGGAGGCGCTTGCGGCGCTGAAGGTGAACGGCGACATTGATCTGGTGGTCACCGATATCAACATGCCGAGGATGGACGGACTGTCGCTGTTGCAGAAGTTGCAGGAGAACGAAGACAACATCATGACCGTCATCGTTTCGGCCTATGGCGACATGACCAATATTCGCACCGCGATGAACCGCGGTGCATTCGATTTCGTGACCAAGCCAATCGATTTCTCTGATCTTGAAACCACCATTGCCAAGACGATCCGCCACATCCGATTTTTGCGTGACGCCCGTGAGCGGCAGGCGACCGCCGAGCGCGCCTATGCCTCGCTGTCCCGCTATTTCTCTCCGAACCTTGCCCAGCGCCTGGCCGGCGACACGGACGCTGTCGATCTCGAAGGTCAACGCCGCGAAATCGCGACGCTGTTCACCGACATTGCGAGCTTTACCGCGCTGGTCGAGACTCTTGAGCCAAACGTGCTTGGGCCTCTCCTCAATGAATATCTCTCGGGGATGACCGACATCGTTTTTGCGAATGATGGAACGGTCGCCAAGATTGTCGGCGATGCCTTGCACATTCTGTTCGGCGCCCCCGGCGAGCAGCCCGACCACGCCGCGCGCGCTGTCGCCTGCGCGCTTGCGCTCGATGAATTCGCGCAGAGTTTCTGCGAGCGCTGGCAGAAGAAGGGCATTGCATTTGGTGTGACGCGTATCGGCGTTCACGCGGGGCCGGCGATCGTCGGTAATTTCGGCGGCGGCCGGTTTTTCGACTACACCGCCTATGGCGATACGATCAACGTGGCCTCGCGCCTTGAGACCGCCAACAAGCAGCTCGGCACCCGCATCTGTGTCAGCGCGGGGCTGGCCGAGGAAGTGAAGAATTTTCGCGGGCGGCCGATCGGAGACCTTGTACTGCGGGGCAGGGGTGAGGTGATCCGTGCCTTCGAGCCCCTGCAGGAAAAACAATTCAATGATCCCGCGACGAAAAGTTATCTCGACGCCTTTGCTTTGCTCGAAGCGGGGGATGCCGGCGCGGTTGCCGCTTTCGCGGCTCATGTTGGCAAGCAGCCAGAGGATCGCCTAGCGGCTTTCCATCTCAAGCGCCTGCTTAATGGGGCCAAAGGGTCGCGGATCGCGATGGAATAGCGGCGAATTGTCGCGGATTTACCGTGTTTCGCAAATCGTCCGTTCTGTGACCCCTATCACAGAGATTCTTTGGTGATCGCACTACGCTCCAATCATGAGATTCGATGACTGGAGGCACCCATGTCGGTCACCTATGTGAACTGGACGAGCCGGGTCGCTGTCGCGGGACGCGTTGCGGAATTGCGCTGTCAGTCCCACAGCTCGAATGAACCGATGATCCACGGGGATTATCACCTGCCGTTCGGGAAGATCGAGGCGCGGACGGAAGCCCTCAGGTGGATCTGGCGCGCATAGGGGCCCGATCGTGGGGCCAAGCCAACGGAACGAGTAACATCAGCAACAAAGGACCAACGCCATGACGACCAAGACCATGCTCGACCGGAACGAAGAAGAGTTCTTCATCAACCTTGTTTCCGATGAAGCGCTCGAGATCGCGGCCGGTTCGGCGAAGGAGAAAGCCAATTTTACCCTGGGAGCCTGCAGCGGCCTCTCGGTTTGCCCGGGCTGACCATTTTGAAGACCGGCTGAAATTTTAAGACCGTGTTTCAGGCGATGAATGGGGTCTCCGGCGAAAGCCGGGGACCTCGGTTTTTGGAGATGTCCGATATGCGGGTGAAGCTCAGCCCTTAACCCGTCCCGCCTGCATCAGCCACCCGCGCACGCTCTCCCACCCATCATCCGAAGCGAAGGTCAGGAGGTGCTGTTTCTTCTTTTGCAAATGCTCAAAGAAGTATTTTCCCGCTTTGGGGTCTTCCAGCTCATCCGTGTGCAGGGCTGACCAGTTTTCCCATTCGTGGATGATCGCGCGCCTTGCGGCAAAATGGTCGTCGCTTTCGCGGACGACCGGTTGTTTTGAAGCAGTGCCCGCCTCGTTGGGGATTAATTCCCCCGCGTGCGACTCAGCAATGATCGGGACTGTCGCACTTTCCGGAATGATCAGTTCTTCGATGCTGCGATCTTCAACCGTGTCATGAAGAAGAGCCTTCACTGCGTCCTCATCAAAAGCGGGCGGCGTCGACGGATTGTCGTGGATGAAAGCATTGCTGGCAGCAGTCACGTCGCCGTTTGCGGTTTGCCTCGGGCGCAATGGCGACTGCCTGCTGCTTTTGGCGTGATCGCCCAAAGCCTGCATACGTTCCGTAACAGACATCTGTCCCAGCTCCCCAGCGGAACCTCCGGAGCATAGCCCATCGCCGTAGCCCTTTCTGGAAGCCTCGGTTCCAGGCCCCGTTATCCACAGGCGGTGTTTGGCTCATCCGACGCAGGTGATTGTTCCCGGGGAACACAGCCGCTTGTGTGGCCTTTATCCGCGTTACTTTTCAGAGTTGCAGGAACAAGGCGTGTGGGAAGCCGTTGCCCAAGAAGAGAGTCACCAAGCCAACACAAGAAAAGACACAACGTGTCTTCAAGGGAGAAGGCAATGGCACGAGATTCAGCAGACTTCGCGCAACAAAGCAGCGAACGCGCAATGCAAGCTGCAAACTTCGGCATGACTTGGAGCCGCGAGTTCACAGAAGAAACGTTCAACCAGAGCAGGCAGGCGTTTGACGCCTTTCTGCGGGTCGCGCGCAAGATGGCCGAAGACTTTGAGAACCAGGCTACAACGATCCGCGAGCATATGACGTCGCTGACCCAGAAAACTCTGTCGAACACGATGGAGTACGGCCAGAAACTGTCGCGCGCCAAGGAACCGCAGGACTTCGCGCAGTGTCAGAGCGAGTTTCTGGCCCGTCAGGCCCAGACCATTGCGGACCAGACGAAGGAATTCGGCCTGAAGATGCAGAAGGCGGCGCAGCTTTTCGCCAGCAACGCCTCAACCGCAATGGCAGAGGCGACCCGGAGGGGTGAGGACGCCGTATCGAATATCACCTCGCGGGCGGAACAGGCCTCAAAAAGACAACGCGCCGAAGTGTGACGCTTACCGGCCCTGATAGGCGGGCGTGTGCACGACGAGGCCGTCGAGCGCTTCGGTGACCTTGATCTGGCAGGAGAGGCGCGAGGTCGGTTTTACTTCGAAGGCGGCGTCAAGTTGCTCTTCCTCTTCGGCCGAAGGTGGGCCGACGACCTGGAACCATTTCTCGTCGACATGGACCAGGCAGGTGGCGCAGGTGCAGCCACCGCCGCATTCGGCGACGATGCTGGCAATATCGTTGCGCAGCGCTGTCTCCATCACCGTCGCCCCCAATTCGGCCTCGACCGTGTGCTTCGCTCCGTCGTGTTCGATGTAGGTAATCTTGGGCATGCCGATAGCCGTCATTCCGAGATTCGCCGAAAGACGCCGACCCGGAATCCAGAAATAGAGTCATGCGAGTGCGATTGGATTCCGGGTTCGCGCGTAATGCGCGCGTCCCGGAATGACCATGCGCAATGTGCAACGCCACGCAGCATCACGCGACGCCCAGTTTTTTCTGCAGACTTGTCGACGATGTTGTGTACTGGAATACCAATTTCTTCTCCGGATAGACGTAGCGGTGCGCCTTCTGGGACATCAGCGCGGCTTCGTGGAAACCCGATAGGATCAGCTTGAGCTTGCCCGGATAGGTGTTGATGTCGCCGATTGCGAACAGCCCCGGAATATTTGTCTCGAAGGTGGCCGTGTCGATGGGAATGAGTTCGTCGTCCATTTTGATGCCCCAGTCCGCCACCGGCCCCAGCTTCATTGTGAGTCCGAAAAAAGGCAGCATGGCATCGATCTCGACGCGCGAGATGCTGCCGTCACTGCCCTTGATTGAAGCGGCGGCAAGCTTGCCGTCAGCGCCTTCCAATGCCGTGACCTGGCCGATCTTTAGGTCCATGCCCCCGGCAGCAACCAACGCACGCATCTTGTTGACGCTGTCGGGTGCGCCGCGGAAGTCGTCGCGCCGGTGCACCAACATCAATTTTTGCGCAACGGGCTGCAGATTGAGTGTCCAGTCGAGCGCGCTGTCACCACCGCCGACGATCAGCAGACGCTTGCCGCGAAAGGTCTCCATCTTGCGGACGGCATAGAAAACCGATTTTTCCTCGTAAGGCTCGATGCCGTTGATCGGCGGGCGCTTCGGCTGGAACGAGCCGCCGCCGGCCGCGATCACCACGCACTTCGCCTCGAAGGTCTTGCCGGCGTCGGTGCGCAGGCGGAACAGGGGATCACCGATTTTTTCCAGGCTCGTCACCATCTCCCCGAGATGGAACGTGGGATGAAACGGCTTGACCTGCTGCATCAGGGCATCGGTCAAGCCATGGCCGGTGATGTACGGAATGCCGGGGATGTCGTAGATCGGCTTCTCGGGATAGAGCTCGGCGCACTGGCCGCCGACCTTGTCGAGAATATCGACGAGGTGCGCCTTGATATCGAGCAGCCCAAGCTCGAACACGGCAAACAGGCCAACCGGCCCGGCCCCGATGATCAGAACATCGGTCTTGATGGTCTCACTCATACTCCCTCTCCGAACTCGAAACCTCTATGGCATGACGGCTGAGTCTGTGCGCTCTGCACTACACCCGCTCCTTGTCCAATGTCGGGGAACCGCTGCGCTGCCGCGCCAAGCGCGTATCGGGAACTGCCATGATACGCAACAGTTCCGTTAAATTCTGCTCCGGCGTCTTGCCGGTCGTGGTGAGCGCAACCTCAGCCTTTGCATAGAGCGGCTCGCGGCTGCGCAGGATCGAGATCAGATCGTCCATGGCGCGGGTGTTGTTGGCCATTGGCCGCATGTCGCCTTGCGCCATGACCCGCTTCATATGGTCTTCCGGCTCGGCGCGAACCCAGACCGTGAAACATGAGGCGAGAAGCAATTCCAACGTGCCTGGCTCCGTGACAATGCTGCCGCTGGTCGCGATCACGAAATCCTTGTGCTGACGCAGCACGTCATCAAGTGCTTCGCGTTCGGCGCGACGAAAAGTTTCCTGGCCGAACATGTCGAAGATCTCGCTCAAGGTGGTGCCGCTGCGCTTTTCAATCTCGCGGTCGAGCTCAATAAAGGGGATATCCAGGCGCTCAGCGAGAAGCCGGCCGAGTGTCGACTTGCCGCCGCCGCGCAACCCGAGCAGCGCGATACGCCGCCGCCGCGCATCCTTTGACGGCTCGGCGAAATGCTTAAGCAGCAGATCACGCGCCTCGGTAAACGCGGCCGGCGACAGCCGCTCGAGGAACTGCGACAGCAATACGAAGTCGAGTGCGGGCTCGGCGCTCTCGCTGACAAGCTGCGTCACCGGCAGGCCGATGGCGTGCGCGATCCGTCGCAGCAGCACGATCGAGCCATTGCCAAGGCCGGCCTCGAGCTGCGCCAGATAGCGTTCGGACACGTCGGCGTGCTGTGACAGCGCCTTGCGCGTCATGCCACGCTGATTGCGCAGGGTGCGCACGCGCTCGCCGAGCCGGCGCAGATACGTATCGATATCGCGCCTGCTGGCGGGTTTAGCCATGGTTTTGGCTACCGGCCTGGAAGTCGGGGCTAAGGTCCTGGTGCGGCCGTTTGTCATGGTTTCCGCCTAACATGCATTATAATGCCATGCAATGGCCTGAGAGCGCGTTGTAGTAACAGGCCCGTTGTGAAGGGTCCGCTGGCGTGTTAGGTGATGTGCATAATAATGCACACGAGCATGTCGCCCCGGATCGCCGAGCGCGATGGCGAAAAGGCATGGCTTCGAAGTTGCACTGCGAGGAGCGCATGTGATGGCGACGGACACAATCGACTACGAAACCGATCCCTCGCGTTATCGCCATTGGAAGATCGAGCGTGACGGCGAGATCGCCTATCTCATCATGGATGTCGACCAAGCGGGCGGCCTCGGCGATTACGAGCTTAAGCTCAATTCCTACGATCTTGGCGTCGACATCGAATTGAACGACGCGGTGCAGCGCCTGCGCTTCGAGCATCCGGAGGTGCGCTGTGTGGTCATCAAGTCGGGAAAGGATAATGTGTTCTGCGCCGGCGCCAATATCCGCATGCTCGGTAGGGCCACGCACGGCGCCAAAGTGAACTTCTGCAAGTTCACCAATGAGACGCGTCTTGCGATCGAGGATGCTTCGGAGAATTCAAAGCAGATCTATGTCTGCGCGATCAATGGCAACGCGGCCGGCGGCGGTTACGAGCTCGCTCTCGCGGCCGATCACATCATGCTGGTCGATGATCGTCGCTCGGCGGTGGCGCTCCCCGAGACGCCGCTGCTTGCGGTGCTGCCCGGTACCGGCGGGCTTACGCGCGTCACTGACAAGCGCAAAGTGCGCCGCGATCGCGCCGACGTCTTCTGCTCGATCGAGGAAGGTGTGCGCGGTACGAAGGCCGTCGAATGGCGGCTCGTCGACGAAGTAGTGCCCAATTCGAAATGGAAGGACACCGTGGCGGCGCGCGCGAAGGAAATTGCCGCGCGTTCGGATCGGCCGAAGGACGCCAAAGGCATCACGCTGACGCCGCTCGAGCGCAAGATCGAGAAAGATCGCATCTCATATTCGCATGTGGATGTGGAAATCGACCGGGAGCGAGGGCTCGCAACGGTCACGGTGCGCGGACCTTCGCAGGGTGCGCCGGCCTCCGTCGAGGCCGCGCATGCACTGGGTGCCAAGTTCTGGCCACTCGTCGTAGCGCGCGAGCTTGAGGACGCGATCCTGCACTTGCGCACCAATGAAGCCGCCATCGGCGTTGTGCTGTTGCGAACCGACGGCAATGCGAAGGCCGTGCTCGAACACGACGACTTTCTGGCGAAAGCCAATGGCGACTGGTTGATGCGCGAGATCCGTCACTATCTCAAGCGCGTTTTCAAGCGCGTGGATGTGACCGCCAAGAGCTTCATCGCGTTGATCGAGCCGGGGTCGTGTTTTGCAGGCTCGCTGGCCGAACTGGCTTTCGCCGCCGACCGCTCGTTGATGTTGATCGGCACCCGCGAAGGCGACAACAGGAAGCCGGCCGCGATCACGCTGGGACAAGCGAATTTCGGCTTCTACCCGATGGGCAACGGATTGACTCGTCTCGAAATCCGTTTTCTCGGCGAGCCAAAGACGCTCGATACGCTCAAAGGCAACATCGGCACGGCGGTGGAAGGCGAGGAAGCAGCCGAACTCGGCCTAGTCACCGCGGCCTACGAGGATTTCGACTGGGACGACGAGCTGCGCGTCATGCTTGAGGAACGCACCAGCTTCTCGCCCGATGCCATGACCGGCATGGAAGCAAACCTGCGTTTTGCCGGCCCGGAGACGATGGAGACCAAGATCTTCGGGCGTCTGACCGCGTGGCAGAACTGGATCTTCCAGCGGCCGAACGCGATCGGCGAGCAGGGTGCGCTGAAGCTCTACGGTAGCGGCGTGTCGCCAACGTTCAACAAGAATAGGGTGTGATGAGTGTCGGACGTCCAACCTGTTCCCCGTCATTGCCGGGCTTGCCCCGGCGATCCATGACGCCTTGCCGCCAGGGGTTGCGACTCATCATGCATGCGCGGGCCAACCCCGCGAATGACCGTGGAGAGGCGGCACATGTTCAATCAAGAAAGGCTACTGCCATGAACATCGCTCAGGTCGACTATGACGGCTTGATCCCGAACAACGTCGCGCTCGGGCAGGACGTGCGCGTCAAACGCGCATTGGAGAAATGGCATCCCGGCTATCTCAACTGGTGGAACGACATGGGGCCGGAGGGCTTCCAGGAGTCGCTCGTCTATCTGCGCACCGCCGTTAGCGTCGACCCCAAGGGGTGGGCGAAGTTCGACTATGTCCGAATGCCGGAATATCGTTGGGGCGTGCTGCTGGCGCCGCAGATGGAAGGCCGCAAGGTCAATTTCGGCACGCACAAAGGCGAGCCGGCCTGGCAGGAAGTGCCGGGCGAATATCGCGCGATGCTGCGCCGCCTGGTGGTGATCCAGGGCGACACCGAGCCGGCTTCCGTCGAGCAGCAGCGTCATCTCGGCAAGACCGCGCCCTCGCTCTACGACATGCGCAACCTGTTCCAGGTCAACGTCGAGGAAGGCCGCCACCTCTGGGCGATGGTCTATCTGCTGCAGAAATATTTCGGCACCGACGGGCGCGAGGAAGCCGAGGCGCTGCTGCAACGCCGCTCGGGCGATCCCGACACACCGCGCATGCTGGGCGCGTTCAACGAGAAGACGCCGGATTGGCTGTCATTCTTCATGTTCACCTATTTCACCGACCGCGACGGCAAAATGCAGCTGGAGGCGCTGGCGCAGTCGGGCTTCGACCCGCTGTCGCGCACCTGCCGCTTCATGCTGACCGAAGAGGCGCACCATATGTTCGTGGGCGAAACCGGCGTCACCCGCGTCGTTCAACGGACATGTGAGGCGATGAAGCAGGCCGGCATTACCGACTCCTACGACATCCCCCGGGTGCGCAAACTTGGCGTCATCGATCTGCCGACCATCCAGAAGAAGGCCAACCTGCACTTCTCGCTGACGCTCGATTTGTTCGGCAACGAGATCTCGACCAATGCCGCCAACGCTTTCCACGCCGGGCTAAAAGGCCGCTACCGCGAGGACCGGCTGAAGGACGACCACCAGCTCGAGAGCGGCGCCTACCCGGTGCTGCGCCTGATCGACGGCAAGATCCAGAACGAGGATGCGCCGGCGCTCTCGGCGCTCAACATGCGGCTGCGCGACGATTACGTCGTTGACTGCAATGCCGGCGTCAGCCGCTGGAACAAAGTGATCGAGGGCTTCGGCATCCCGTTTGAGATCAAGCTGCCGCACGTCGCGTTCCATCGCCACATCGGCGAGTTCTCGCGCACCAACGTCGATGTCGATGGAAATATCCTCTTGCCCGCCGAGTGGACGGAGCGCAGGACGGAATATCTGCCGTCGGAGTCGGACAAAGACTTCATCGAGAGCCTGATGCAGCCGCAATACGAGCCTGCCAAGTTCGCCGGCTGGATCGCCGCGCCCAAAGTTGGTATCGACAACAAGCCGGGTGACTTCGAATACGTGAAGATCGCGTAGGTCAGGGATCCGGGACGGACTCTGTCATGCACGTGCAGCCCGCTCGTCCCCGCGAAAGGGGGGACCCAGGGCGAGACGTTCGGAAGTTTCCGCTCTGGATTCCCGCTTACGCGGGAATGAGCGAACACTATGGCCGGGCGACTTGCGCTCGTGGGGCGATTTCATCGCCCCACCCCCAGGTCTTCTTCCCGTAGTTTGAAACGCTGCAGCTTGCCGGTAGCGGTGCGTGGCAACGTGGTGCGCGGCTCGATCCAACGCGGGAACTTCCAGGGCCCCGCTTTATCCTTCACGTCAAGTTTAAGGGCCTCGAGCAACACCTCATCCGCCTTGAAGCCATTCCTGAGCACGATGAAGGCCTTTGGCTTGATCAGTCCGTCGGCGTCTTCCTTGCCGATGACCGCGGCCTCCAGCACAGCCTCGTGGGCGACCAGCGCCGCCTCGACGTCGAAGGGCGAAACCCACATGCCGCTGACCTTGAACATGTCATCGGTGCGCCCGCAGTAATAGTAGTAGCCGTCGGCGTCGCGCCGGCATTTGTCGCCAGTATGGGTCCATTCGCCGGCAAAGGTGCTCCGGCTCTTGGCGCGCTGGTTCCAGTAGCCTTCACCGGCCGACGGCCCGCGCACAATCAGTTCGCCGATTTCGCCGTCGGCCACATCTCGGCCGTGCTCGTCGACGATGCGAGCGTCATAGCCGGGGACCGGTTTGCCGGTCGAGCCATAGCGAATGTCGGTGGGGCGGTTGCTCAGGAAAGTGTTCAACATTTCGGTTGAGCCGAGCCCGTCAAGCACGTCGACACCCACCACATCGCGCCAGCGCTCGCCGATATGCGCTGGCAACGCCTCACCTGCGGAGACACAGATACGCAGTCGGTCGGAGCCAGCGCCCTTAGAGATTTCGTGGTGCGAGAGAAGCGCCGCGTAGAGCGACGGTACGCCGTAGAAAATCGTCGGCCGATGGCGCCGCATCGTCTCGAAGACCCCCTCAGGCGAAGGGTGGTGGGGCCACAGGACGGCGCTGGCGCCGACCGAAAGCGGGAAGGTCATGGCATTGCCAAGCCCATAAGCGAAGAACAGCTTGGAGGCGGAATGCACGATATCATCCTCGCGGATTCCGAGGGCGCCCTGGCCAAACAGCTTTGCAGTGGCCATCAGGTTGGAGTGGGCGTGTTTGACCCCCTTGGGGTCGCCGGTCGAGCCAGAGGTGTAGAGCCAGAAGGCAACTTCATCGGAGACCGTGTCGGCAGTAAACGGCGTCGGGTCGGCATCGGCGATCAGATCCTCGAACGGATGGGTTGTCTTACCGTTGCGCCCGCGCCGACCGTCCGGCCGGTCGCCGACGACAATGATGTTTTTCAGCCGCGACAACCGATCGATGACAGGCGCAATCGTCTCTGCGAGAGATTCTGCCACAACCAGCACCGTCGCGCGGCAATCGCCGAGTATGTAGGCGTATTGCGAGAGCGGCAGGTATGTATTGAGAGGGATCGCGATCGCGCCGGCGCGGATTGCACCCCAGAACGCCACCGGGTAGTCGATGGTGTCGTTGAGCAAGAGCGCTGTGCGCTGTTCGTGCTCCACACCCAGGCTGCGCAGGGCGTTGGCGAAGCGAATGCTGCGCGTTTGCAGCTCGCCATAGGTGAGCGAGCGGTCAGGGTCAACGAATGCGATCTTGTGGCCGAGCCCGCGCGTCACATTGGCGTCAACGAAATCGCTGACTGCGTTGTAGGGGCGGCGCTCGGTGAAATCGTGCTGCACGCGCCCCCCGATCCGGTCAGCCTTCGAAGAGCCGCGCGACGAGTCGTCGCGCCAGCACGCCGGCGACCCGCCGCCGATAGTGGCCGGGGGTGAAAGTGGTTTTCATCGGCATGATCTGATCGCGAACAAGCGCATCGAGGCCCTTGATGACGCGTTCATCGAGCCCGCTGCCGCAGAGTTCGGCGGTGCCAGCAAGCAACACTGGACGCGGATTGGTGCCGGTGAAAGCAACCCGTAGGTCGGTAAGTTTGCCGCCTTCCTTCCTGAGTGCAACCGCGACTCCTGCGACCGGATATTCGATCGAGCGGCGGATGCGAATCTTGTCGTAGGCCGAATGGAGGCCCGGCGTATTCTTCGCATGCACCGCGGTGACGATCTCGCCCGGCCGCAGCGACAGATAGTATTTGCCGTCGCCCTGCGTCTCCGTCACCGGCACATCCTGCCGGGCGAAGCCGATGTAGAGCTTCTCGAGCGGAATTGTGCGGCGGCCTTTCGGGCCAACGATGTCGATCTCGGAGCCGAGCGTGAGAAGCGCTGGGGCAAGATCTCCCGAGAAAGTCGCAAAACACACGCCGCGACTCTTCGGGGCGACATGGCAGAGGGTGCCGGTTGTCTTGAGGCAGTGGTTATTGGCGCTCCGCCACCATTCGCTCTGATTGTAGAAAATACAACGCGTGTCGAGGCAGAGATTACCGCCGACGGTGCCCATATTACGGTGCGTGGGGCCTGCGATATGCGCTGCGGCCTGCGCGACGACCGGATAGTGTTTGTGGCGATATCGCTCAGGCGCACCGAGGCGCCCAGCTCGATCGATTTCTCGTCAGCGTGGATCGCATGCAATTCCTGCACGCCGTTCATGTCGATCAGGACCGGCGGCGCCACGATGCCACGTCGGATGTTCACGACAAGGTCTGTGCCACCCCCGAGCGGCATCGCCTGCGGGTTATCCGCGCGGGCCGCAATTGCCTCCGCCAGCGTTGTTGGGCTGACGACGCGAAATTCCGGCAGGGCGTCCATTACTGGCCTCCACCCATGCCTGTCATGGCCGGGCTTGTCCCGGCCATCTCGCTCAGGCGGGTACTCACCTCTCCGTTGTCATTGCCGGGCTCGACCCGGCAATCCATGAGGCTGTGCTGCAATGACGGCCGTAAGTGTGCGACCTGTGGCGTTTCCTCTTGGATGCGCGGGTCAAGCCCGCGCATGACCACCGAGAGGGTGATGTGCGTGTACTCAACCATAACCCGCTCCCGTTTTCTTCAATTTCTCAGCTCCCCGCCGCTGCTTTTCGATCGCCTCGAAGACACGATCCGGGGTCACCGGAAGGTCGTTGAAGCGGATGCCGATCGCATCGGCGATGGCATTGGTGAGCGCGGGCAGAAACGCCGCGAGCGAGCCTTCGCCCGCCTCCTTCGCGCCGAAGGGACCGTACGGGTCGTTGCTCTCGACGATGCCGACTTCGATCGGCGGAGAGTCCTGGATGGTCGGTACGCGGTAGTCGAGCATGTTCGCAGTGACCATGAGCCCATCGTGATAGGCGGCTTCTTCGCTCATGGCCTGGCCCATGCCCATCCAGACGGAGCCCTGCACCTGACCTTCGACCGTCAGCCGGTTGAGCGCCTTGCCGCAGTCATGTGCGACCCAGACCTTATCGACGGTGACGACACCGGTTTCCTCGTCGACACTGACCTCCACAACCTGTGCCGAGTAGCTGTAACCCATGGTGCCGCCGATGGCAGCGCCGCGATATTTCTTGGCACCGTGCGATTCCGGGATGGTCGAATAGTTGCCAGTGACCGTGATCGTGCCACTATCCTTCAGGGCTTCAGTCACCACCTCGTCAAAAGTCGCGCCCTTGTCCTGGGCGCCCGCACGATAGACTTCACCGAGGCATTCGATGTCCTCGGCCCGCGCCTCGAGTTTGCGGGCAGCGGCATTGACGAGCACGCTTTTCAGATTGCGCGCCGCGTCGAGCGCCGCATTGCCGACCATGAAAGTGACACGCGACGAGTAGGAGCCGTTATCCTTCGGAACCACCTCGCTGTCACCCGTCACGACACGCACGCGCGAAAGATCGAGGCCGAGCACCTCGGCGACCGTCTGCGCGAGAATGGTGGTGGAGCCCTGTCCGATATCAGCTGCGCCCGAGAGGACGACGATCGAGCCGTCGAAATCGAGCTTGATCTTCACGGTTGCATGCGGCTCGCCAGTCCAGTTCACCGGCTTTGAGGCGCCCGAGATGTAGTGCGAGCAGGCCATCCCAAGTCCTTTGCGAATGCCTGTCCCATTGCGCAGCATGCCTTTGCGACTTTTCCACCCGCTTTCGCGCTCGACCCAGTCAAGGCATTCCGGGAGACCGTACGAGTTCACCATCAAATCATTGTCGGTGAAGGTCGGCGCGGTCAGGAGGTTGGCGCGGCGCACCGCGAACGGATCGAGGCCCAGTTCAGCCGCCGTCTGGTCGATGAGGCTTTCGAAGGCAAAGCGGATGTCGACGGTGCCGTGACCGCGGAAGGCGCCACAGGGCGGCGTATTGGTGAGGACACGGCGGCCCGTGTATTTCACGTTGAGCAGGTCGTAGATCGCGTAAAGCATCGAGCCGGAATAAAGGATGGTTACGATGCCGTATCCTGAATGCGCGCCGCCGCGCTGGTCGCAGTCGCATTCGACCGCGGTGATGCGGCCGTCCTTGCGCATGCCGATTTTGAGCCTGATATCGGTCTCGGGTCGGCCTCGGTGAGTGATGAAGGTTTCCTCTCGCGTCGTGACAATCCGCACCGTGGCATTGGCCTTGCGCGCGAGCAGCGCAGCAATGAGCTCGATATTGAGCGTCTCGGTGCGACAGCCGAATCCGCCGCCCACATGCGGTTTGATGACGCGGATGCGCGACATTTCCATGCCGAGGATCTGCGACAGCATCAGGTGCACGTAGTAGGGCACTTGCGTCGAGGCGTGCACGGTCATGCGATCCCGAACGGCGTCGTATTCGGCGACGGCGGCATGCATTTCCATCTGGTTCTGGCAGACTTCGGCGCAGTTATAGGTGCCTTCGCGGACAAGATCGGCATCAGCAAAACCCTGTGCGGTCGAGCCGAGTTCGAACAGGACGTCGCGTTCGATGTTGCCGGGCTTCTTGTCGTGCAAGAGCGCAGCTTCTGGCGCCAGCGCGTCCTTCGCGGTGTAATAGGCCGGCAGGTCTTTCACAGTGAGCTTGATGTGCCGGAGCGCCTCGCGCGCAATATTGTCGTCGAGTGCAGCTACAGCCGCGACCGGCTCGCCCCGGTATCTTACTTTATTCCGCGCGAGCGGATGTTCGCTGCGTGCAATCGGCAGCACGCCGAATGTCCTGTCGCAATCGGCGCCGGTGGCGATCGCGATCACGCCGGGAATTTTGAGCGCCTCCGAAATATCAACGTCGACGATTTCGGCGTGCGAGTAGGGACTGCGAAAGATGCGGCCGGCAAGCTGTCCGGGCTGCACGATGTCCGCGGTGTATTTGGCACGGCCGGAAACTTTCTCCGGACCGTCGATCATCGGCACATAGCCGCCGATGTTACGCGCAGGGAGAGGCTTGTTCATGCGGCCACTCCGCTCGGGCTTGTACGCAAAGCCTCTTCTCCGTCATGGCCGGGCTTGACCCGGCCATCCACGAGGCCGTGCACCAAGCACAGCCGTGATAATTTTGCGCGCTGCGTCTCATCATGGATGCGCGAGTCAAGCCCGCGCATGACGCCTGAGTGAGCGGCGTGCAGATTCGTTCCCCTCACGGCGCAACTCCCTGCTTGCCGAGCGCCACCGCGAATTTCACCGCTTCGATGATTTTCACATAGCCGGTGCAACGGCAGATATTGCTGCCCAGGGCTGCGAGGATCTCCGCATCGCTCGGATCAGGATTTTTCCGCAGCAGTCCGGCGGAGGCCATGATGAAGCCTGGCGTGCAATAGCCGCATTGCGAACCGAGTTTCTCATGAAAGCCGCGCTGCACGGCGGACAGTTGCCCATCCGCGCCGAGCGATTCGATCGTGTCCACGCGCTTGCCTTGTACGGTCGCCGCGAGCGTCAAGCAGGACAGCGTCGGCTTGTCGTCGATGAGCACCGTGCAGGCGCCGCATTCGCCGCCATCGCAGCCGGTCTTGGTGCCGGTGAGGCCCACTTTTTCACGGAGATAGTCCAGCAAAAGGATATTGTCGGCGACCGCGTCGGCGCGGTCACGGCCATTGAGCCTGCATTCCAGCAGACGGGCCACGCGTTTCGTTCCCTCTCACGCGCATTCCTGCGCGCTCAGTCATTTTTATTGTCGTAACAAGGCCAATACTAACGCTGCGGACGGCCCCGCCGAAGGGCTTCCCCAGACCAATTCCCGGGAATGGCTGGTACGATTACGACCCGCCAAACTTCGCAATCACCTCGCCGGGGATAGCGGTACCACCTATCTTTTCCGGGTCATCCTTGCTCCGCGACGCCCAGACGCGGGTTTCGCCGCCCTCGACTGCAAGCTCGCCATCGACCGAGACACGGTGTTCCACGTCGAAGCTCGAATGTCGAAACTCACTAACCCGTGAGGTCATGTCGATGATGTCGCCGAATTTTACAGCCTTGATGAAGTTGGCGCGCACGTCCACCAGCGGGATTCCCATGATGCCGAAAGTGCTTGCCAGCTCGTGAGGTCTCACACCAAGCGCGGCCTCGAGCATTTGCCAAGTGCTCGCGTCGAACATTTCGAAGAAGCGGCTGTTGAAGACGATCCCCGCGGGATCGCACTGACCCCATTCGATGGTGAGCCGTTTGCGGTAAGTGAAGGACGTCACGTGGATTGCCTCACATCACACGATGCACTGCGTTATAGCGGCCGGCAGTTGCGCTGTCATGCCCGCCACCTTCCACCGCCCTGAGTGTCAAATAGGGCACTGCGTCCAAGCACACTCAGGCGTCATGCGCGGACTTGACCCGCGCATCCATGATGAGGCGCAGCAAGAAAAATTATACTACCATCCTTGCTGCGCTGCCTCATGGATTGCCGGGTCAAGCCCGGCAATGACCGGGTGAGAGGCTTTGCCAAGTCACAATTGCTATAATCGTTTTTTACGCGTCGTCCTCGTCCGCTTCTTTTTCTTCTTCCTCGGGTCGGGCCACTCGACAACCTCCTGCGACAGCATCTCGACGCGTGAGGCGCGGCGTCGCTTGCGCAGTGCGTGCCACGGCGCAACAGGAAAATGTGGCGATGTGTCGAGATCCACCAGGAGCCAGTCGAGGTCTGCCGGGGCGATGACCCAGCTGCGCGGCGCGTAGCGCGCGAGCGAGAAGGGTTTCGAAAATGACAGCATCGATTTCTTGCCGCCAGGCAGGCAATATTCGTGCGCGTAGGTCATCGCGAGTTCGCGCGCGCTCCGATAGATTGGATCGCGCCAGCGCAGGATTGCGTGATTGGTCTTGCTGATGGCACCCCACAGGCCCCGCTCCTGAAACAGCGCGGTAATGTGATCCTGGTCGCTCGGCAGCGCGCGGATGTCCATCAACCACGGACGTTTGCCATGATAGGCCAACACGGCTGCGGCGAAGATCGCGCCTTCGGCGCAATGTGCCATGCGCGCGCCAAGTACACGGCGCGGCGACATTGCGGTGTCGCCCTCGAGGCCGAAATTAACCGGCAACTTGTCGAGGAAAGTCTGAATCTTTTGCGGCGTGTCGAGGCGCGCAAACAGCCGGTGTTCGGCCGGGGTCAGGAGCGCGTGCAACCTGCGTCGATAGGTGGACATCAGTGAGTGGACAGTTCCGGAGTGAGCATCACTTTCCGTGTTTTGCATACGTTTTTGCGGGATTCGAGCGTTACCGGTGTTCTCTGCACAGGGGTCGGCAAAGGAATTGTTGTACGCACAGGGCCCTTAGGAAACAAAAATATTCTTATTTTCCGGTACTTATTGCTGTTTTGAAGAATAATCTCCTACCTACCTGTTGCTGGAAATAGGAGCTGTTCCGATGAGCGATGTTCCACACAAGTCCGAGCGTGTTTCGGGCCTGGAAGCCTGGGCGCTCGCGCTGGCAACCGCCTTGATCGCCCTCATCGCCGTCGGCGTCGTGCCGCACGTCCACTGGTAAAGGCCCAAACGCATGTCCACAACCACCACCACCTGGAGTGAAGCGACACCGCGGCGTGCCGACAATGTCGAGATCGCGCCGCGTGTCAGCGAGGATTGGCTGTCGCTCATCATCGGGCTTTTCATTTTCGTGCTGGCACTCGCCGGCATCGCCAATGTCGATCTGCTGGGTTGGGTGGTTACCACTTCGGTATGGAACAACATCGGCAAGGCACTCG
>Ga0307296_10000534_pt1 | contig 18163 bp, 18 predicted proteins | sample ER_DNA_153_FD_194467 | JGI IMG/M metagenome (GOLD analysis project Ga0307296, IMG submission 194467) | Bulk soil microbial communities from the East River watershed near Crested Butte, Colorado, United States - ER_DNA_153 | ecosystem: Environmental > Terrestrial > Soil > Floodplain | place... | reverse complement strand
CTGCTGGTCGACTTCGCCAAGAAAGTCGGCGCTTCGCTCAACATCCGCGGGCTTCGCGCGGTTAGCGATTTCGAGTACGAGTTCCAAATGGCGCTGATGAATCGCCACATGTCGGAAGGGTTCGAGACGGTCTTCATGGTGCCCTCGGTCGAAACGACCTACATCAGCTCGAGCGTCGTCCGGGAGGTCGCCAAGCATCATGGGCACCTGGAGGGTCTGGTCCATCCGGCGGTGGCGAAAGCGCTGGCGAAGAAATTCGCTCACAACAAACCTTCCTCGCCCGCGGCGAAGTCTGGTAAGGGCAAAGCCAAGCACGGGTGACATTCATCGAGCAGATCCGCCAGCGCGCCTCCGCGCTCAAAAGGCGGATCGTATTTCCCGAAAGCACTGACGAGCGGGTGGTGTCGGCCGCGCGGCAGATCGCGCGAAGCGGGATGGCAACTCCCCTCCTCGTAGTCGACGACGAGGGGGTCGCAGATGTCATGCGGCGGGCGGGACTCCAGACAATCCAGAGCGAGGGCGCCTCGGCGCTCGAATTCGCGCACCGCCTCGTTGCTTCGGGTGGTGCGGATGCCTGCGTTGCCGGAGCTGTCTACACGACAGCCGATGTTTTGCGCAGCGCTTTGAAAAACGTCGGACTGGCGTCCGGAGTCAACGTTGTGTCGAGCGCTTTCTACATGGTCGTTCGATCTCCGGCGGACGCCGTGAGCGAAGTACTGACATTCACCGACTGCGCCGTCATCCCGTATCCCACGGCCGAAAACCTTGCGGACATCGCGATCGCCGCGGCGGGGGACAGGCGGCTCATCGTCGGCGACGAGCCGCGCGTGGCGCTGCTCTCTTTCAGCACCCACGGCAGTGCCAGAGGTCCGAGCGTCGATCTCGTGCGTGAGGCGCTCGCCCTCATCCGCCGCCGCGCGCCCGACCTCGTCGTGGACGGAGAATTGCAAGGTGATGCCGCTCTGGCGCCGTTGGTTGCCGCCAGGAAATCGCCCTCCAGTCCAGTTGCTGGACGAGCAAACGTGTTAGTTTTTCCGTCGCTGGATGCGGGCAACATCGCCTACAAGCTGGTGCAGCGCGTCGGCGGTGCGCAGGCGCTGGGACCGATTCTTCAAGGCTTCGCGCGGCCGGTCGCCGATCTCTCGCGCGGCGCTGAATCGGACGACATTATTAACGTGGCCGCAATTGCCGCGCTGCAATCGGCCGGGCATGCTGGGCATCGCCCGCCTTTAGCGGTCTGATCCACACTGGAGAACATCTGAATGAGTTTCTCGATCAAGAAACAGGGAGAGGTCGTTGTGGTCGATGTCGAAGGGCAACTTATCGTGGGCAACCGCCAGGAGCTGAAGCAGAAGGTTCTCGACGAGCTCGAGAAGGGTGAGAAGAAATTTCTCATCGACTTCAGCCAGACAGGCTACATCGACAGCTCAGGCCTGGGCGTGCTCGTCTCGTTGTCGAAAAAGATCCGCGAGCAGGGCGGCGAGCTCCGTCTGGCGAACCTCAACGATGACCTCCAGACGCTCTTCGAGCTGACCAAGCTGGATACCCTGTTCCAGATCTCCGACACACGGGAGCGCGCTCTAGAGAGTTTTTAATGGCTGAATCGCGCGTCGCGTTCGATCTTGAGATCCCGAGCGACGTAGAGTACATAGAAGGTGTTGTGGAGCTCGCGAGGCAGCGCTGTCGCGAGCTCAAGATTTCACCCGCCAAGTGCTCCCTCAACATTCCAGTCGCGCTGTCCGAGGCTCTCTCCAACGCCATTCTGCGTGGGAACGACTTGACTGGCGGCAAACGCGTGCGGATCCGCGCCATCATCAGCGACGAAGATCTCGTCTTCGAGGTGGTCGACGAAGGTCCGGGCTTCGACCTCGATGAGTGCACGGTGGACTGCACGACCGAGGAAAACCTCTCCAGAGAGGAAGGCCGGGGGCTCTTTCTGATGCGGTCGCTGATGGACCGGGTGGAGAGCTTCCGGGATAAAGGCAACGTCGTCCGCCTGACGTTGCACCGGGAGTGAAAGAGCTAGAGGCGGTCCTCATTGCGTTTCGCGAAGGAACGCACTGTGAGGCCGCCGTGTGGGCTGCGGGGGACGGCCGCTCAGGACCGACCATCATCGCGCGCTCGAGCACGAAAGTGCAAATGCCCGACGTCCTGCCGGATGAGCCGGGTCAGTCCGTTCCCGCGAACTTCGGAACCCAGCTCGTAACGAGAGTCCCGTCCGTAAAAAAGATCTGGTTGAGTGTGGGGCCGTGCGATCCGTCCTTCTCGCCTGAAGAGCGGCACATCAAGCTGCTGATGCCAGTGGTGTCGCAGTTCACCCAGGCTGCGCTCGAGGTCGAGCACGCAGCCACCGAGCTCGCCGAGCGATACGAGGAGATCAATCTCCTGTACACGATCGGCGAAATCCTCGGCCGAACGGTGACGCTCGAGGACGCTGCCGCCACGATTCTTACGGAGATCTCGGAGACCGTTGGAGCCCGGGTGGCGTCGATTCTCGTCCACGACGCGCGCACCAACACGCTGCAGGCCGTGGCTGCGCTCGGCGTTCCCAAGTCGGAGATTCCCCCGATCAGCGCCGACGACCAGAGCAGCGTCTCCGCCCGTGTGTTCAGGACCCAGCATCCGCTGATCGTGGTCGGGAAGGGAGTGACATTCGGCAAAGAGTCACCATACGGCCGCGGTGAGATGCTCTCCGTCCCGATCATGTGGACGACTCCAAGTGGAGGAATGCCGCTGGGAGTCGTGAATCTCGCCGACCGCCGCTCGCGCCAGCCTTTCACCGCGGGCGATCAGAAGCTGGTGACGGCGATCGCGACACAGATCGGGACGGCGATCCAGAACGCTCGACTCGTCAGCGCATCACTCGACCGGCAGCGGCTGCTCCAGGAGATGAGCCTCGCTCATGATCTGCAGATGAAGCTTCTGCCTTCGACCGACGTGGTAGCTCCGGAAGCGCAGGTGAGCGCGCGGGTTATCCCCGCCGAGAGCGTCGGCGGAGACTTCTACCAGCTCTTCAAGCTTCGTGAAGGCAAAACCGGAGTGATGATCGGAGATGTCTCAGGACATGGTTATCGCGCCGCGCTGATCATGGCTCTGTCGATGAGCGCCTCGGCGATTCATGCCCAGAACTTCATCAACCCGGGCGAGATGCTGGGCGCGTTGCTGCGTTCCCTGCGCGAGGAGCTGGAGACGACGGAGATGTTCATCTCCATGTTCTACGGGGTCGTGGATCCGGAGAAAGAGCGCCTGTCGTACGCCAACACCGGGCATCCTCATGCCTTCGTCTTCAGCCAGGAAGGCACGGTCACGCGTCTCTCAGCGGTCAATCCTCCGCTTGGAATGCTCGATGAGGTTCCATCGACCGCCTCGCTGAGCTGGGTGAAGGGTAAGGACCTGCTGGTGCTTTTCACCGACGGGATCAGCGATGCGCGCAACGGGAGCGACGAACGGTTGGGCGAGGAGCGCGTGCTCGAGCTCATTCGGGAGAACCGTGACAATGATACGAAGGTGATTCTCGACCGGGTGTTCAAGATGCTCGAGGTTCACACGCGCAGCGTTCCAAGCAGAGACGATCTGACGCTCGTAGTAGTCAGGAGCTGAGCGTGGCCCCCGCGCCGCGAAAGCGGGCACAACCACCCGTCCTCAAGAAGTACGGCCAGCATTTTCTCACCAACAAAAAGATCCTCGGCGCAATCGTCGATGCGCTGGCGCCGTCTCTCACGGATACGGTAGTCGAGGTGGGCCCGGGTCGCGGCTCTCTCACCGATATCCTGGTCGAGCGAAGCGGCCGGGTCGTGGGTGTCGAGATCGATCGCGCGTTGAGCGAGCAACTGGGCAAGAGATACGCGGACCGATCGAACGTTCGAATTGTCCAAGGCGATGTGCTCGAGACCGATCTTCACGCCCTTGCCGGTCCAGATTTCCTGCTGATCGGCAACGTTCCCTACTACATCACGACACCGATCGTATTCAAGGCGCTCGAGCCGCCGATCCCGAGGCGATCGGTGTTTCTCGTGCAGCGTGAAGTGGCCGAGAGAATGGCGGCAAAGGCGGACACCGAGGCGTACGGGGCGCTGTCGGTCAACGTCGCTGCCGTAGCGAATGTCGATCATGTGATGAACGTGCCGGCCAGCGCTTTTCAGCCGCCGCCGAAAGTCGAATCAGCCGTCGTGAGGCTCACGCCACGTGCTGAACCGTTGATGAGCCGCGAATCGCTTCCCGCCTTTCGCGTTTTCGTTCAGGCAGCGTTCGGGTTGCGAAGGAAGCAGATGCTGCGGGTGCTGCGGACTGTGAGAGGGATTTCGCCCGAGGAAGCTTCTGGTTTATTGGAGCGGGCGGGGATCGATCCTGTCTCGCGGCCGGAGGTACTCACGCCAGAGGATTTTGCTCGGTTGTTCGGGGAACTACGAACTGCGGACTAACTGCGGACTGCGGACTAACTGCGGAGTGCGGACTAACTACGGAGTGCGGACTAACTATAAGTTGAGCGGTGGTCTGGCCGTGGTCCGCAGTCCGCAGTAGGTCCGCAGTCCTCAATTAGTCCGCAGTCCGTAGTACTTATCATTCCCCGCGATTGCTGAGCGCGAACGAAAGTCCTTCCAGCTCCATCGCCATGTTCACGTTCCGAACCGTGACATCTGCCGGAACCGACAACTGCACCGGAGCAAAGTTCAGAATCGCCTTGATGCCTGCGCGAACGACTTGCTTCACGACGGCCGGCGTATTCTCGGCCGGAGTCGCGACGACGGCGATGTCGAAGTCCTGCTTCGTGGCGTCCTTTTCCAGCTCCGCTATCGGCCTGACGGTTAGCGTCTCCCACTTCTTCCCGATCTTCGCCTCGTCGCTGTCGTAGACCGCGACGACGATGAATCCGCGCTCCGCGAATCCCCGGTAGCGGGCGAGGGCGGCGCCGATCTTTCCCGCGCCGATGATGCAAACGCGCCACTGTTTGCCGAGCCCGAGAATCTCGCGCAGCTTCTCCGAAAGCTCGGGGACGGAGTAGCCAAGCCCGCGCTTTCCGAAGGAGCCGAACAGCGAGAGATCCTTTCGCACCTGAGCGGACGTCGTCCCACCGAGCCGCGCGAGCTCGTCACTCGAGATGGTCTTGAGACCCTGGCGCTCGATACCCTCGAGAAAGCTCAGATAAAGGGAGAGGCGCCTGACTGTGGATTCCGCTATCCGCTTCAAAGTCGCTTGTGAAGTAATTCACAAACTAACCGGAATGGCTGGGTACGGGCAAGAAAGACTGCTTCAACTGCAACTGAACAGGCGCTGGTAACTGCAACTGAACAGGCGAGAGGACCCTGTAGGTAGGTTGCGAGTGACCTTAGTTCACGACGCCCGGACTTGCCTCTGTGGCATTCAAGGCAAAAGCAGTTGCTTGTGCCCAGATACGGCGGTAGAAAAGTCAAGGCGTAGTGAACTAACCAGCTCGCGACTACGCCACTGCGACCTCCCGCCTGTTCAGTTGCAGTTGAAGTAAAGCCTTCAGCCCCGCATTAAATTCAGCCATGCCAGTTCACGTCACCTCCGAAATCGGTGCTCTCCGCACCGTTCTCGTTCACAGCCCCGGCAACGAGCTGCTCGCCGTTACGCCCAGCACCCGCGCGGACTTTCTCTACGACGACATCGTGGACGCTGATCTCGCCAAGCGCGAGCACCGTCGGTTCGTCCAGGTGCTCGAACGATTCTGCGAAGTTCTGCACGTCAGGGATCTTCTCACCGATGTCCTCGAGGACAACGAGGTGCGCGAGCTCATCATTCGCGAGACGCTCGACGTCGTTCCCCTCGAGCCACTTGGTCTGGAGCTGCGCGAGCTTCCGCCCGAGGCGGTCGTCAATCTTCTGATCGAAGGAAAGGAGGAAGAGCCGGGTCCGTTGTCGCGCACCCTCAACGAGTTCAGCTACTCGCTTCCGCCACTCCCGAATCTCTTCTTTACGCGCGACTCGGCAATGGCGATCAATCAGCACATGATGATCGGCTCGATGCGATTTCATGCGCGCTGGACCGAAGAGCTCATCATGAAAGCGCTCTTCACCTCTCATCCCAAGCTCGGCAACAAGGGCATTCTGTACGACGGATCGACCGAGCGGCGGCTCAACCATACTCTCGAGGGTGGCGACGTCCACCCGCTGCGCGAAGACGTACTTCTCATTGGATTCAGCGAAAGGTCGAGTCCAGCCGGAATCGACAGTCTCGCAACTCTGCTGTTCGAGCAGACCGAAGTCACCAACATCATCGTCGTCGTGATGCCGCAGGAGGCGACGGCCATTCATCTCGACATGATCTTCACGCACGTCGATCGCGAGCTGTGCGTGATTTATCCTCCCCACTTCATTGGACCGTACCGCCTGCCGATACTTCATTGGGAGAAAGGTCAGCCGCACATGAAGGAGCAACCTGATCTGTTCGCGGCGTTGAAGCATTGCGGATTGCCGATGGAGCCGATTCTTTGCGGAGGGTCGAGGAGAATCGTCCAGGATCGGGAGCAATGGGCGTCGGGCTGCAACTTCACGGCGCTGCGTCCTGGCGTGGTCACTTCTTACGCACGAAACGAGACAACACTGAAAGAATTGGAGAAAGCAGGATTCAAAATGATCTCCGCGTCGGATTTTCTGGCGTCGAAGCGCGAGATACCTGCGCACGAACGCGCGGCAATCACATTCGAAGGCGGAGAGTTGGTGAGAGGGGGCGGCGGACCTCACTGCATGACTTGCCCGATCACGCGGGACGATCCGTGGAGCTGACGCGCGGAGTTTACTCCGAGCCGCAGGACACTCTGCTCACCTCTCGCGCGCTGGACTACCTGTCCGCCGGGCCCGCGGATGTCGTCGACTTGATAGGGCACATCTGCAGCCTTCCGAAAGCCCCGCGAATCGTGGCGGAGCACATGGCGCACGCGATGTTCGCAGGGCGGCGCGAGTTTCTGCTGGCGGCCGATGGCCGCTGGATGCTGGCCGATCTCACCGCGCAACCCTACATCGCCGACCGTGTATCCGATATCCCGCGCGCGCTTGCGGCACGGAAGCGCGACCGCGCCTCGTCGCGCGCAAACTCGACCGAGCCACTCAGCTCACTGTCCTACGTTGTGGTCGACACTGAAACCACAGGTGGTAGTCACTGGTCGACCGATCGAATCACCGAGATCGCAGCGGTGGTTGTCCGCAACGGCGAGATCGTCGAGGTGTTCGAGACTCTGGTCAATCCGCAGCGCTCTATTCCTTACTTCGTCTCCCAGCTCACCAACATCACCTGGGACATGGTGAAGGATGCGCCGACGTTCGGCCGGATCGCGCCGGATGTCATGCGCGTATTGGAAGGCAACGTCTTCGTGGGGCACAACGCAGTGTTCGACTGGCGCTTCGTGAGCGCGGAAATATCGCGTTCCACCGGGCGACAGCTGCGCGGGCGGCGGCTTTGCACCGTGAAGATTGCCCGCACGGTTCTGCCGCAGCTGTCGCGACGCTCGCTCGATTACGTATCTCGCTACTACGGAGTCGAGAATCACGCTCGCCACCGCGCCGGCGGCGATGCCGTTGCAACCGCCAAGTGCCTCATTCGGATGCTCGGTGACCTCGAGGATCGAGGGTGCGCCACCTGGGGCGACCTCGACACGCTCCTCCGCGCGCCAGCGGCTCGCCGCAAGAAGCGGAGACCATCTGGTCTCCCAACCCCCGTTCTCCGCGACACCACGGCGTGACGGCGCCGAGTCCGCGGGTGCAGCGCCGCAAGATCGGCGCATTCACGGTTCATGCGATTCAGGCTGGCGGACAAAAGCTCGATGGCGGCGCGATGTTCGGCGTGGTCCCGAAGCCGCTCTGGGAGAAACGCATTCCGGCCGACGAGAGGAACAGGATTCAGCTCGGCATGCGTTGTCTCCTCGTCGAGCATCCATCCGGGTTGATTCTCATCGACACCGGTGCGGGCAACAAGGAAAACGAGAAGTTCAAGGACATCTACGGCCTCGAGAACGAAGGCGAGGATGGCGCGACGATGCTGGAGGATGGCCTGAAGGAAATCGGCGTCACACCGGCCGACATCGCGCTCGTGATCAACACCCATCTCCACTTCGATCACGCCGGAGGTAACACCTTCATCGGCGAGGACGGCAAAGTGCAGGTCACCTTTCCGAACGCGACGTACATCGTCCGCCGCGGCGAGTACGACTACGCGATGCAGACGAACGAGCGCACCGCTGCGAGCTACTTCGAGCGCAACTTTCTTCCGGTCGAAGCGGCCGAGAAGCTCGAGCTGCTCGCGCGCGAGAAAACGATCGTGAAAGGGATCCGCGTGGTGCCGACGCCTGGCCACACTCCGTTCCACCAGAGCGTGTTGATCGAGTCAGGTGGCGAGCGCGCGTTCTACCTCGGTGATCTGGTTCCGACCCACGCCCACCTTCCTTTGCCGTGGATCATGGGCTACGACGTCGAGCCGCTGACGACGCTGGAGACTAAGCGGCGGATCCTCAAGCAGGCAGTCGACGAGAACTGGCTCATGATATTCGAGCACGACGCGACAGTGGCTTGGGGAAGGGTGGAGCACGATGGGAAAGCGTACCGGTTAATCCCGGGGTCGAGTTAGGCGCACGGGTCTTGGACATCCACAAAACCGAAGCTGGGAGATCTAAGCTTTACAGCGTCATAGCTGGTCAGCTTTCATACTGGCGCTAAAGATGCGCGGTAATCCGAGATTGCAATCGCGAAGCTGCCTGGAAGGTCCGTAACAACCCGACTCCGCAGCACCATACGCCGAACCGAAAAGCTCCTAGCGAAATAGCTGCAAAGCTTGCAGCTCCCTGCTTCGGTTTTGTGGATGCTAGAGACCCGCGCGCCGATCCCTACGCCGAATCAGTTCAGAGGTTGGTACAACTCGATCCGATTCCCCTCGGGATCCTTGATCCAGGCGAAGCGCCCGTAATCAAAATCCTCGGTCTTCTCGATCTCGATCCCGTCCGCCTTCAACTGATCCAGAAAGGCCTTGAGGTCCCTCACCCGGTAGTTGATCACGCATTCGCGGCGGTCGGGGGGCAGCGTCGTCTTCGACTGCGAGATCGAGAACACCGTCGCATCAACCTTCGACGAATCGCTGAGCTGGCGGTACTTGAACTCGGTCCCGTAAACCTTGCCGTCCTCGTAGGTCTCGAGCCTAAGCCCAAAATGATGCGCGTACCAGGTGGAGAGTGACTTGGCGTCGTTGGCGTAGAGAAAGACGCCCCCGATCCCGTCAACCGAAATTCGCTTCTCAATCTTTCCACCTATTACGTGTTTGGTCATTTCGGGAATCCAGGGGCGGGAGACAACGGGAGACAAAAGGACGACGTCCAGCGTCCGTACGCAGTTTAGACGATCTCGGGAGCCTGCGGTTTTACCTGGCCACAAGTTGGCCCTACGGCTTGCACGGACCGCCCGAGACCCCTATCTTAAGCGCTGACAATGCGATAAGCGGGAGATCCGGGCGGATCACCCCACCCTCTGGCCCTCGAAGTTTGAGGCGTGCTACAGGAGTTCTGGCCACTAAACTCTCCTCCAGAGTTTATAGTTGCGCGGACTCCAGCAGAAAAGGGGTCCGCGTTTTTTGTTTCCTTTTTTCAAGGGTAGCTCGTATTCAGGACACCACCAAGCGCGTACGCGTCAACAAACAGATCCGCATCAGTCCCATCAGAGTCATAGCCGCCGATGGCGCGCAGCTCGGAATCATGGATGTCGAAACTGCTTTGGCCGCCGCGATCGAACAGGGACTGGATCTGGTAGAGGTTGCACCAATGGCGAGGCCGCCCGTGGCCCGCATCATGGACTACGGGAAATTCAAGTTCGAGCAGGCGAAGATGGCGCGCCAGGCGAAGAAGAAGCAGCACGTGATTCACCTGAAGGAAGTGAAGTACCGTCCGGGAATCGAAGAGCACGACTTCATGACGAAAACGCGGCACGCGCGCGAATTCCTGAACGAAGGAAACAAGGTGAAGGTGACGTTGATGTTCAGGGGGCGCCAGATCGCCCATCCGGAGCTGGGACGTCAGGTTGTAAATCGGGTCGCGGCTGAGCTCGCCGATGTGGCGAAGATCGAGAGCGATCCGAAGTTCGAAGGGAAGTTCATGACCATGATCCTCGCGCCCAAATAGCGCGAGTCTACATATCGAAGGGAACAGCAATGCCGAAGATGAAGTCGCACAAAGGCGCGAGGAAGCGGTTCAAGATCACCGGTTCCGGCAAGGTGAAGCGCATGAGGGCCTTCAAGAGCCACATCCTCACCAAGAAGTCGCCAAAGAGAAAGCGCCGCCTGCGTCAGTCCGCGATCATCCAGACGCCGGGCGAAGTGAAGAACATCAAACGCCTGCTTCAGGCCTAGAGGAACAGACCAATGCCACGCGTTAGATCGAATGTCGCGCGCTTGAAGCGCAAGAAGCAGGTGATGAAGGCCGCCCGTGGCGCGTTTGGCGCCCGGAGCAAGCTGTGGAAGGCGGCGAAGGAGAACGTCGAGCGCGGCTGGAAGTACGCGTACCGCGATCGCAAGAACAAGAAGCGCGATTTCCGGAAGCTCTGGATCATCCGCATCAACGCGGGCGCCCACCAGCACGGAATGTCGTACTCGGTGTTCATGCACGGCCTCAAGAAAGCGGGGATCGAGATCGATCGTAAGGTCCTCTCCGACATCGCCGTGAATGATTCCGCCGCGTTTACGGCTCTCGCCGAAAAGGCGAGATCCGCCCTGGACGCCGCGTAACGTTTCGCAAGGATTTAAAAAGGACTCTACCGGCGCTAATGTAAAACCAGCGCGGTGGAGTCCTTTTGCGTTTTTCCCACCCATCTCTGAACCGTGACGCTTTCGGAATTCCAGCAGCTCGTAACGAAACTCGCCGCTGAAGGCGAGAAGCTCATCGACGCCGCGACGACGGCCTCCTTGCTCGAAGAGGCGCGCACGTCACTGCTCGGAAGAAAATCCGGCCGACTGCCGGAGCTCTTCAAGCAGCTGCCGTCGCTCGCCCCGGAAGAGCTGCGCGAAGGCGGCTCGTTGATCAACGCCGTCAAGGCGAAGCTCGAGTCGCGGATCGAGGATCGGCACCGGCAGCTCGAGGCAGCCAGCTCCTCCAAGCGGAACATCGATCTCACGATGCCGGGCCGCCGCCAGTGGCTCGGCTCGAAGCACCCGGTCACGCTCGTGATCGAGGAGATCGAGGAGATCTTCCGCGAGCTTGGCTTCACGATCGCCTTGGGACCCGAGGCGGAAACGGAGTGGTACAACTTCACCGCTCTCAACTTCCCGCCGGATCATCCCGCACTCGACCTGCACGACACGCTCTATCTGGGCGAGAACGTGATGCTGAGAACGCACACGTCTCCCGTGCAGATCCGCACCATGCAGAAGTTCAAGCCGCCAATAAGAATTCTGAGTCCCGGAAACGCATACCGGCGGGATTTCTTCGACGCGTCGCACGCGCCGATGTTCGCACAGATCGAGGGTCTCGCAATCGATGAAGGAGTCAGCTTCGTCGACCTCAAGGCGACCCTCACGCATTTCGCCAACAGATTCTTCGGCACAACCAGGACGCGGTTCCGCCCGAGCTATTTCCCGTTCACCGAGCCGTCCGCGGAAATGGATGTCGAGTGCCAGCTTTGTCACGGCTCTGGCTGCCCAAGCTGCAAGGGCACCGGCTGGATGGAGATACTCGGCTCCGGAATGGTGCATCCGTCGGTGATCAGTGCGGCCGGCCTCGATGGCGACAAGTACACGGGTTGGGCCTTCGGCATGGGCCCGGCGCGCATCGCGATGCTGCGCTACGACATCCCCGACATAAGGATTCTCTACGATTCCGACGTGAGATTCCTGTACCAGATCTCGCGATGAAGCTTCGCCCGATGAAGCTTCGCCCGATGAACACCTTCTGTCTGGCTCTTACGCCATGAACGCCTCGTACGAATGGTTGAAGCAGCTCGTCCCGTTCAAGCTCAGTCCCACTGAGCTGAGGGATCTTCTCACCTCGCGCTGCGCGACGGTGGAGGATCTCGTCGCGCTGCGCGAGGATCTGCGCGACATCGTGATCGGCCGCGTCATCGAGGCCAAGCGCCATCCGAATGCAGATCACCTCTGGGTCACCAAAGTCGACGCCGGCGGTGAGATCATGTTCGACGTCGTGTGCGGCGCGGCCAACGTCACCGTCAATACGCTCTATCCTTTCGCGCCCGTTGGCGCCGTCCTTCCGGGCGGTGTGAAGATCGAGAAGCGAAAGATCCGCGGCGAGACGTCGGAAGGGATGCTCTGCTCCGCAAAGGAGCTTGGGCTCGGCCAGGATCAGGAAGGGATCATGGCTCTCTCCCTCGTTGCGGACCCGGGGACAAGCTTCCTCGAGGCGATGCCGATCGGCGACACTCGTCTCGTGATCGACGTTCTCCCCAATCGCCCCGACTTGCTCTCACACGAAGGACTCGCGCGTGAGATCGCGGCCGCGACGGGCGAAACCGTCAACAGGCCTGAAATCGCGGAGGAAAAGTCGTTCGTCATCCGGACTCACACCGTCAAGGCTACGTCCGGGAAAGTTGGTGACGTCACCGTGCGTCTCGAGGATACCGACGGCTGCGTTCGGTACGCCGGCGCTGTTATCACGGGATTGAAGGTTGGGCCCAGCCCCGATTGGCTCGTTCAGCGGCTCCAGTCAGTCGGATCGCGCTCGATCAACAACGTCGTCGACGTAACCAACTACATGCTGCTCGGCTTCGGCCAGCCGATGCACGCCTTCGATCTCGAAAAGATCGCGCACGACACCGTAGTGGTGAGAAAGACGCGTGGCGAAGAGCTGATCAAGACACTCGACGGAGTAGACAGGACGCTTCCTCCCGGCGCGGTGGTGATTGGTGACGCCGAGCGAGCGCAGGGAATCGCCGGCATCATCGGTGGAAGCGGAAGCGAAGTGTCCGACAGCACGACGGAGATCTTCCTTGAGGTCGCAGCGTTCAATCCCGCCCGGATTCGCGCTACGCGTCGAAAGCTCGGAATCTCTACCGACGCGAGCTATCGCTTCGAGCGTGGCGTGGATGTCGATGCCATTCCCGGGTTGGTGGATTACGCGGTCAGACTGATTCTCTCACTCGCCGGCGGTGTTCCGCAGGGAAGTCCGATCGACCTGTATCCACTTCCCAAGCGGCCAGTGCCGATCTCGCTCAAGCTCCCGCGAGTGGCGCGCCTGCTCGGCGAACCCGTCGAGGCGAACGAAGTGGAGAGGAATCTCAGAACCGTAGGATTCAGGATCGCGCCCGAGGCAAAGGATGTCCTCAAGGTGTCCCCGCCGAGCTGGCGGCACGACGTGCGCAGCGACGTGGACCTGGCGGAAGAGATCGCGCGACTGCGAGGATACGACTCATTCTCGTCTGACATGCGGCCTTTCCGCGCCAGCGCTGTGCCCGACTCTCCGCTCGTACCAGTCACGAAGCGCGTCGTCGAGACACTAGTGGGCGCCGGTCTCAATGAAGTGCGGCCGATGCCGTTCGTCGCGGATGGGAAGGGTGCGACTGTTCGAGTCACGAATCCACTGGCGGAGGACGAAGCGTTCCTGCGCGGTGATTTGCTCACTACACTGATCTCTCGCGCCGAGTACAATCTCGCACGGATGCAGGGGAACGTTCGGCTGTTCGAAATCGGGACCGCATTTTTTGCCGGGGAGGATCCCGCATCGCTTCCTGGTCCCAAGAAGGCCGCGCTTCCGCGCGAAGAGATGCACGTCGCCGCGCTTGTCATGGGCCAGCGCACTCCGACCCACTTCACCAAGGCTGTCCAGCCGAGCTACGACGAGTGGGACATCAAGTTCCTGGCTGAAAGGGCAGCATCGGCTGCCTTCCCCAACGCGGTTATCGAGTTGGTGCCAAGCTCCGGAGAGGTGCTTTGGAACATTACCGCCAACGGAACAGCGGTTGGCGCAGCGCGACGCCTCAAGCTCGACGCACCCGTGTGGGCCAAGCCGGCATTCGGGTTTGAGATCAACCTCGAGGCGCGGGAGCAGGTTGCGGCCACGAGCAAAGCGTATCGAGCGATCCCCGCGACTCCACGCGTGCAAGTCGATCTCGCACTACTCGCCCCCGTCGCTGTGACGGCAGCGCAAATCGATGCAGTCATAAGAAGGGAAGCGGGTGAGCTGCTCGAGAGTCTGACGCTGTTCGATGAATTCGTCGGGCAGGGAATACAGGAAGGATCGCGGAGCCTGGCGTGGGCGTTGACGTTCCGGCACGCCGAGCGCACACTAAAGGACCAGGAAGTGCAGGGGAGAACAACGAAGATCGTTCAAGCACTCGAAGGAGAACTTGGTGTCCGACAGCGTACGGCCTGAGGCAGCCGCTTTTGCGGAGCTGGAGCAGCTGGTAAAGCATCTCGGTGACGAGATGGCCTCGTTTCGCCGGCGTGCCCTGCAGGCGGAGGCGAAGTTGAAGGGCCTCGAGTCCACCGGAGTCAAGGGAGTCGTCTCGCCAGAGCGCGTTCAATACCTCGAGCGCGAAAACGCCGGCCTCACCACGCGCCTCGACGCGGCGCGCGCACGGACCCAGCAGATGATCGACCGCGTGCGGTTTCTCCGACAGCAGCACGACGGGGCGCCCGCTCGTTGACCTCCAAGAAAAACGTCGTCCGAGTCACCATCCTGGGTGACGAATACTCGATCAGAAGCGACCAGAGCCCGGAGCGCACTCGGATTATCGCGGAGCACGTCGATAGCGTCATCAAGCAGACGATGAAGGCGGGCAACATCGTCGACGCCCAGAAGGCCGCCATCCTTGCCGCCCTCAGCATCACCGACGAGCTTTTCGACGCCCGCGACGCTGGAGAAGATCTCGCCGGGTCGATGAAGCGATTGAGCGGGGAGATCCGGCCATGGCTCCCTCCTGCGAAGCGGAAAGAGTAACTGCGGACTGCGGACTAATTGAGGACTGCGGACCTACTGCGGACTGCGGACAAGAGCCGGCCACCGCCAACTTGCAGTTAGTCCGCAGTCCGTAGTTAGTCCGCAGTCCGTAGTTAGTCCGTAGTCCGTAGTTAGTCCGTAGTCCGTAGTTAGTCCGCAGTCCGTAGTTAGTCCGCAGTTCGCAGTAACTTTGAGTCAACCCACCCGCCGCCGGCCCGATTAGACTCTCGCCCGCCCACGGAAAGATCATTAGCTTAACTCAGCTACGCGACGACTTTCCGGCGCGATAGGGGCCGCCTGTGGCTTTGCCGCGGGCCCAACATAGATCTCACATGACGAACACGGCGTGGTTATCCGCAGCCGGCATGGTTCTGTTCGTAATTGCCAGCGCGGTTTTTTTCTTTATCGGCAGAAGGTTTGGAGGGCGGACTGAGCTCCGCCGCCAGGAGCAGGCCCACTCTACAGCCGAAGAGACAGCCAGGCGAATCGTTGGGGAAGCGGAGCGCGAATCCGAAAGCCTCCGCAAGACCGCCGTCCTCAGCGGAAAGGAAGAGCTCATTCGACTTCGTGAGGAATGGGAGGTCGAGCTCCGCGGCCGCCGGGAAGAAGTAGAACGCGAAGAGCGCCGCGTCACCGACCGTGAAGGACAGCTCAATCGCAAATACGATCTCATCGAGCAGCGCGAGCGTGAGACCACCCGCCGCACCGAAGGCCTCGCGGGCCGCGAACAAACCCTTGGGGCTCGCGAGCAGGAGCTCGAGCGCCTGTTAGGTGAAGAGCGTCGCCGGCTCGAGCAGCTGGCCGGAATCACCGCCGGCGATGCCAAGGCAGAGCTGATTCACCGGATGGAAGAAGAGGCGCACGCCGACGCCGCCAATCAGATCCGTGAGATACGCGAGACCGCCAAGCGGAACGCCGAGCGCGAAGCGAAGAAGATCATAGCGCTGGCAATCCAGCGCATCGCGGCAGAGCAGAGCGTCGAGACTACGGTGTCCGCCGTGGCGCTGCCCAACGATGAGATGAAGGGGCGCATCATCGGGCGCGAGGGCAGGAACATTCGCGCCTTCGAGCTGGCGACTGGTGTGGATGTCATCATCGACGACACTCCGGACACGGTCGTGGTCTCTTGCTTCGATCCGGTCCGGCGCGAGATCGCGCGGCTCTCGCTCGAGAAGCTCGTCGCCGATGGGCGCATCCATCCGGGCCGCATCGAGGAAGTCGTCAACAAGTCGCGTCAGGAAGTCGAAGCCGGGATCGTCGAGACCGGTGAGCAGGCAGCCTACGAGAGTGGAGTGCACGGACTGCACCCTGAGTTGGTAAAGCTCATTGGGCGCATGCGCTGGCGTACGAGTTACGGCCAGAACATCCTGAATCACTCGAAGGAAGTCGCGTGGCTCGCGGGGATCATGGCGGCCGAGCTGGGACTCGATGTCGCGATGGCGCGTCGTGGAGCGTTGCTGCACGACGTGGGGAAGGTTCTGACCCACGAGCACGAAGGCACCCACGTGCAGCTGGGCGTCGAGATGGCGACCCGCTACAACGAGAATCCACTCGTGGTCAACTGCATCGCCGCGCACCATGACGACGTCCCGCACGAGAGTGAGATCTCGGTGCTGGTCCAGGCCGCCGATGCGATCTCAGGCGCGCGCCCGGGCGCTCGGAGGGAAGCGTTTGAGACCTACGTCAAACGACTCGAAGGACTGGAGAAGATCGCATCGAGCTATCGCGGCATCGAAAAGGTTTTCGCGATTCAGGCCGGCCGTGAAGTGCGGGTGATTGTCACGCCGGAGGAGGTTGATGATCCGCGGATGACGACGCTCAGCGAAGAGATCGCCCGCCGCATCGAGGCCGAGCTTCAGTATCCGGGACAGATCAAAGTCGTGCTGATCAGGGAGACGCGAGCAGTGGACTTTGCCCGCTGAGGTGATCGATGGTCGCGCGATCGCCAAGAAGGTCCGCGCGGATGTAGCCGAGCGAGCGAAGGTCCTTGCGGAGCGTGGCGTCAGGCCAGGCCTCGCCGTCGTCCTCGTCGGTGACGATCCCGCCAGCGCGGTTTACGTGAGCGCGAAGGGGAAGGCGACCGAGGAATCCGGGATGTACAGCCTCACGGTCAGGCTCGACGCCGATACGTCGCAGGAGGAACTGCTCGCCCGAGTGGACGCCCTCAACTCCGATCCGCGAATCCACGGCATATTGGTTCAGATGCCGCTTCCGAAGCAGATCGACCCCGACACAGTCATTCGACGCATCGATCCCGCCAAGGACGTCGATGGCTTTCATCCGGTCAATGTCGGGAAAATGCTCATCGGTGAGCGCGATGGGTTCATCCCCTGTACTCCGGCTGGCATACAGGTGCTGCTCAGGGAATCGGGAGTGACGACGCCGGGCAAGAATTGCGTTGTGATCGGTCGGAGTAACATCGTTGGGAAGCCGATGGCCGCACTCATGATCCAGGACAACGACAATGCCAACTGCACAGTGACGGTCTGCCACCGCCACACCGCTGATCTCAAAGCTCAGACGAGAACAGCAGACATTCTGATCGTCGCCGCCGGGCGCCCGCGCATCGTTACGGGCGACATGGTGAAGCCCGGCGCCGTGGTCATCGACGTCGGAACCAATCGGGTCGTTGATCCGAAGGTGACTGGCGGCACCAAGCTCCAGGGAGACGTCGACTTCGAGTCCGTGCGCGAAGTTGCGTCCAAGATCACACCCGTCCCCGGCGGGGTGGGACCGATGACGATCGCGATGCTCATGTCCAACACGCTTCGCGCAGCGGAGATGACACTCAGGTGAGAGCGACGACTTTCGATCTCTTCGGATCCCCGCTTGCACGGTCCGCGCCCGGCGTCAGCCGCGACAACGCCATCTCCGTGTCCGATCTGACTACCGAGACACGTGCTCTGGTTGAATCCGGCCTGCAGCCGGTTTGGGTGCGCGGTGAGATCAGCGATTTCAAGCACCATCGCAATGGTCACTGGTATTTTTGTCTGCGCGACGCGTCGGCGCAAATCAAGTGCGTAGTCTGGTCTAGCGACCAGCGCGGAATTCCCGCGGCGCCCGACGTCGGAATGCAGGTCGTGCTGTACGGCAAGATGACCGTGTTTCCCGCGCGCGGCGATCTACAGCTGAGAGTTCGACGCATCGAAGCCGTCGGCGATGGTCTCTGGCGTAAGGCGATGGAGCTCACGCTCTCGAAGCTTCGCCAGGAGGGATTGCTCGACGAGAGCAGAAAGCGGCCAATCCCGCGCTTCCCCAGGCGCGTTGCGATAGTGACCAGCGCCG